>Ga0315281_10002769_pt1 | contig 25962 bp, 20 predicted proteins | sample YL17G07_0_MG_FD_204540 | JGI IMG/M metagenome (GOLD analysis project Ga0315281, IMG submission 204540) | Sediment microbial communities from Yellowstone Lake, YNP, Wyoming, USA - YL17G07_0 | ecosystem: Environmental > Aquatic > Freshwater > Lake > Sediment | place: USA: Wyoming | collected... | reverse complement strand
TCGGCGACCTGGGCGGGATCACGCCGCTCGGGCGACCGGCCGCGCCGGCCGCCACGCCGGCGGCGCCCGCCCCGGAGAAGCGGTAGGCCGCGGACGAGGCGCGGGGGGCGCTCGTGCCGAGCGCCCCCCGCGCCTCGTCCCGCTCTAGTCGCGCAGCGGAACGATGAGCAGCGGCACCCTGCTGCGGTGGATGAGCCTGTACGAGGTAGAGCCGAGCAGGGCGCCCGAGCGATTCAGCGTTGTCGGCGGGACTTCTTCGCCTTCGGCGGGAGCGACGCCGCATACTCGGCTCCGCGCCGGACCCAGTCCGCCGTCGCCGCCTCATCGTCGAGCACCGCCGTCGGCAGGACGACGTACTTCTTCATGGGGCGGCCCGGCATGGGCTCGAACGGTCCTCCGCCCAGAGCCACCGCCTCGGCGCGGCTCGCCTCGGGCAGACGCAGCATCAGGCTGGACTGGTGCACCCCGGCGAACAGGTTGCCGTTGGTGAAGTAGGCGGGGCAGCCGAACATGGGCTTCAGCTCCACCTGGACGCCGGAGGCCTGCGCCGCCGCCACGACGGCGTCGTCCAGCTTCCGCATCAGGTCGGGCGAAGGCTTCTCCCAGGGCATGGACGTCCTCTCGCTCGTCGCGCTCGCCGTGTCGGCCGCCGCGCCCGGATGATCGGGCGGCGGCCCCGTGCCGGCAGGATACCCCGAAACGGCCGCGAGGTCGCCCGATGGCTCTGCCTCTCGTCTGTCAGGCGGTCGCACGCCGCCCGCGCCGGCGCCACACCAGACCCCGTCGTGGGGCGACGAGGAATGCGGCGACGAACAGGGCGGTGGCCGTGAGCACGATCGCGGCGCCGGACGCCACGTCGAGGTAGTAGCTTAGGTACAGCCCGACCACGCTCGACAGGGCGCCGACCGTCGCCGAAACGGCCATCATCGCCGGGAGCCGGCGGGTGAGCAGCGACGCCGTCGCCGCCGGGGTGACGAGCATCGCCGCGACGAGGCCTACACCGACGGTCTGCAGCGAGACGACGATCGTCAAGGCGAGCAGGACGAGCATGAGCGAGCGCATCAGCTCCGGCCGCCGGCCGAGGGTGTGCGCGAGAACGGGGTCGAAGGCGGCGAGCACGAACTCCTTGTAGAGGACGAGCAGGACGACGAGGACCAGCGCCGCCAGCCCTCCGGTGAGCCACAGGTCGGCGCCCGTCACTCCGAGGACGTTCCCGAACAGGATGTGCGTGAGGTCGGTGGCGTAGGTCCTCACGGTGCTGATGAGCAGCACCCCCAGCGAGAGCGCGGCGGCGAACAGGATGCCGATCGCGGTGTCCTCCCGGATCGTGCCCTCGCGCGAGAAGAGGCCGATCCCGAAGGCGACGACGAGCGCCGCCACCAGGGCTCCGGCCATCAGGTTGACGCCCAGCAGGTAGGCGACGGCGATGCCCGGCAGGATCGCGTGCGCGAGAGCGTCGCCGAGGAACGCCATCGAGCGCAGGACGACGAAGCAGCCCAGCACGGAGCAGACCACGCCGACGATCAGCGAGGCCGCGAGGGCCCGCTGCATGAACTGCAGGGTGAACGGTTCAGTCAGCCAGTCGATCACGGGGCCTCGCGTCCTTCGCCGTGCCTGTGCCAGAGTTCCGGCCGGTGGTCGTGCTCGTGGCGGTGGCCCGTCCCGTCGCCGACGTGGCCGGGGCAGCACTGGTCGATCACGACCATGCCGTCGAGAAAGAGCGCCTGGCCGCCGAAGGCGTCGGAGACGTGAGCCGGCGTGAAGACGGCGGCCGGCGGGCCGTAGGCGATCAGCCGGCCGTTGAGCAGGGCCACCAGCTCGAAACGCTGCGACGCCGTCTCCATGTCGTGCGTGGACACGAGGACGGTGATGCTCTTCGCCCGAAGGCTTTGGAGCAGCTCGAGCACGGCCTCCTTGGCGTTCACGTCGACGCCGGTGAAGGGCTCGTCGAGCAGCAGGACGTGGGGCTCCTGGGCCAGCGCCCGCGCCAGGAAGACGCGCTGCTGCTGGCCGCCCGAGAGCTCGCCGATGGGACGCCCCGCCAGGTCGGTGATGGCGAGCTGCTCGAGGGCGCGGCGCACGGCCTCGCGGTCGGCCGGCTGTGGCCGCTTGAGCGGCCCGAGCCGGCCGTACCTGCCCATCAAGACCACATCGGCCACTGTCACCGGGAAGCGCCAGTCGACCTCCTCGCGCTGTGGCACGTACGCGACCGGGTCGGTCTGGTCGCCCGGTGGCCGGCCGTGCACGAGCACGCGGCCCCTCTGCGGGCGCAGCAGTCCGACGATCGCCTTGAAGAGGGTCGACTTGCCGGCGCCGTTGGGGCCGACCACGGCGACCTGGGCGCCGTGCGGCACGGTGAGAGAGACGCCGTCCAGCGCCGGGAGGCCGTTGTAGCCGACGCGCAGGTCGTCGATGAGCAGCACGGAGTCGCCGGTCGCCCGGCCCGCTCCGGGGCCGTTCATCGCAGCGCCTCCACGATCCGCAGCGTGTCGAACTTCATCATGTCGATGTAGGTGGGCGCCTCACCGTCCGGCCCGCTGAGCGCGTGATCGCGCAGATCATCGACGACGGCGATACCCGTCTCGGCAGCCACCTGCGCGGCGAGCGCCGGGCTCTGGCCGGACTCGACGAAGATGGCCTTTGCCCCAGTGTCGCGGATGGCGCGCGTGAGGTCGGCGAGCTGGCGCGCCGTGGGTGTGTCGCCGGTGCCGACGCTGGGGATCACGGCGCCGACGATCGTGAATCCGTAGCGGTCGGCGAAGTAGCCGTAGCTCATGTGGTTCATGACCAGCTTACGGGCGCTCGCGGGGACCGTGTCGACCTGCCCGCGGATCCAGCGGTCCAGTCCCTCGAGCTTCGCGACGTAACCATCGGCATTGGCCGCGTACGTTGCGGCGCCGGCGGGATCGGCGGCGGCGAACGCGTCGCGGATGTTCTGGACGTAGGTCTCGACGAGGACAGGGTCGAGCCAGAAGTGGGGGTCCGTCTCGCGCGCGACGGCGCCTGAGTCGCCCGCATGCAGCGGCTCGCCCGGTCGGGGCAGGCGCGACTTCAGGCCGGCGGAGGCCTCGACGACCCGCACGTCGCCGGCGGCCGCGCGCACCGTGTCCTCGAGCGTCCCCTCGAGGCCGGCGCCGTTGACGAGGAGGAGGTCCGCGCCGGCGACGGCGGCCAGGTCGTGCGGCGTCGGCTCGTACGCGTGCAGGTCGGCGTCCGCGGGTACGAGCGCGCGTACGGTGAAGCGGTCGCCGGCGACGTGCTGCGCGATGTCGGCAAGGAAGGTGGCCGAGGCGATCACGTCGAGCGAGCCCGCGGCCGCGGCGTCGCCGCCCGCACCGCAGCCGGCGGTCGCCGTGGCGAGCAGCAGCAAGGTCGCGACCACCGTCAGCCATCGGGCCGGCCGTCTCATCGCTCGCCTTGCGCGCCGCGGCCTCGGCTGCGACCCGCCGCGGCTGCGCCTCCCTGGGCTGCCGAGCAGTCGGCGCACACCCCGTCAAGCTGGAGGAAGTGCTCGGTGATCCGGTAGCCGGTCTCGCGCCACGCGGCCTCGACGACCTCCGCCATGTCGCACTCCGTGAACTCCGTGACGCGGCCGCAGACGCTGCAGACCACGGAGTGCCCGTGCGCCGTCGAGGCCTGAACCAGGCGTTCGCAGCCGTCCGGGCCGTGGATGCGGCGCAGCGCGCCGATCTCGTCAAGCAACTCGAGCGTGCGGTAGACGGTCGTCAGGCCGAGGTCGGGACACCTTTCCCGGGCGGCGTGGAACACTTCCAGAGGGCTGAGGCAAGCCTTCGACGCAGCGATCGCGTCGACGACGGCGCGGCGCTGTCGCGTGAGTCGCAGCCCGCGCGCGGCGAGCTCAGTCGCGATGAGGTCATCGTCGAGCGCCATCGTGCTCCCGTCCCTACCTGAAAGTGAAAACCGTTTTCAAGAGAGTCGTAGGGTAGCACGCCCTGCGGTCGACGGCAACGATGGAAGCGCGCGCCGCCCGGGCGCGCCCGGGGTCACTCCCTGCGCGCGAGCGGGCAGGCGGCGATGCAGATGCCGCAGATCTGCGGCTCGATATCGGTGTACTGCGCCATGTGGTGACGGCAGGCCGAGGCGTCGAAGAGCTCGTCGAGAGGCATGCCCGCCCGCCACGTCACGTCGCGGCCGCAGCCGGCCGGGCAGGCGCCGACGCAGGCCGTACAGGCGTCGCACCGCCCCGCGGTGACGGGCTCGCCCGGCGGTAGCTCGAGGTCGGTGAAGACGGTCGCCAGGCGGACCGCGGGACCGAACTCGGGCGAGACGAACAGCGCCGTCTTGCCGATCCAGCCGAGCCCGGCCTTGGTGGCCGCTGTCTTGTGGGGGAAGCGCCCGTCGCCGTCGGCCCCGAGGGCCGAGGCAGAGTCGGACGTCGTCGCCGGCAGGGCGACCGCCTTGTGCCCGTGGTCGCGCAGCATCGCGGCCAGCGCCTCGGTCGCCGCGTCGAGGGCGTCGTTCAGGCGCAGGTACTCGTCGCGGTAGTCCTCGGTGGGGCCGTGCCGCATACCGCGGAGCACGCCTGGGTCGATGCGCATGGCGATCGACACGGCGCGGGGGAGAGCCGGCGCGAGGGGCAGCTGGGGATCGTTGGCCGCGACGCCCCATGCCTCGACACCCTGGGCGCGCAGAAACTGGCCGACAGTATGTCGATCGAGGATGTTGATCATCGCGCCGTCCGCCCCTCGTGGGTGATCCAGGTCGCCGGGGTCGCGTATTCATGCTCGCATCAAGCCGCGAGCCGGCGCAATGGACCCACCACACGACGATTGCGCCGGGGCTTAGCCGTTCTGGACAGGCGCACGCGCGAGTTCCCCGTGTCGTCGAAGGGGCCCCCAGCTCCCTTGCCGTCCGCCAGAGTTCGCGGCGGGGTTCACGGTATGTGGTTTATTACTACGTTGATGGTGTAAAATAGGAGAGCAAGCGATTCGCGGGAGGAGGTGAGATCGATGGGACATGTCCCGTTTCTGTTCTACTGGGTGAAGCGCGAGGAGCGCGGTCGCCGCAAGTAGGCGATTGACAAGTGATGAACGCGAGAGTGAAGACCACCTCGTCGTAGAGGGGGACGGTTCCGAAGGGATCGTCCCCCTCTCGCGTTTCCCCTCATCCCGCCCCAGCTACTGCCCCGCGCGGAACCTCCGCAGACGCAGGCTGTTGCTCACCACCGTCACGCTTGAGAGCCCCATGGCGGCGGCCGCGTAGATCGGGTTCAGCAGCACCCCGAAGCTGGGGTAGAACACGCCGGCGGCCAGCGGTATCAGGGCCACGTTGTAGGCGAAGGCCCAGAACAGGTTCTGCTTGACCACGGTGATCGTGCGCCGCGAGAGCTCCACCGCGGTGGCGACGCCGTTGAGGTCCCCCGAGATCAGGGTCACGTCGCTGGCCTCGAGCGCCACGTCGGCGCCGGTGCCGATGGCGATGCCGATGTCGGCCTGGGCCAGCGCCGGGGCGTCGTTGATGCCGTCGCCGACCATCGCCACCTGTTTGCCCTCGTCCTGGAGCGCCTTGACCTTCGCCGCCTTCTGGTCGGGGAGGACCTCGGCGAGGACGTGCTCCATGCCGACCTCCGCCGCGATCGCCTGCGCCGCGCGGCGGTCGTCGCCGGTGAGCATGACGACCTCGAGCCCGAGGTCGCGCAGGCGGCGGATCGCCGCCGCGGATCCCGGCTTGACCGTGTCGGCCGCGGCGATCAGCGCCACCGCGCGACCGTCCACGGACACGCCGAGCAGGGTCTTGCCGGCGGCAAGGAGCCCCTCGACGGCCGGGCTCTCGGGCAGATCGACCAGGCGGCCGCTGCCGATCGTCACCTCGCGGCCCTCGACCACGGCGCGGATGCCGTGGCCGGCGAGCGCCTCGAAGCCTTCGGCGGCCGGCACCTCGATGCCGCGCTCCCCGGCGGCCGCGAGCAGCGCGGCGGCGAGCGGATGCTCGGAGCCGCGCTCGGCGGCCGCCGCCAGCCTCAGGACCTCGTCCTCGGTCACGCCCTCGGCCAGCAGCACGACGTCGCTGACGCGCGGCTTGCCCTCGGTGATCGTCCCCGTCTTGTCGAGCACGACCGCGTCGAGCTTGTGGGCGGTCTCGAGCGAGGCGCCGTCGCGGATCAGGATCCCGTTCTCGGCGCCCTTGCCGGTGCCGACCATGATCGCGGTCGGCGTCGCGAGTCCGAGGGCGCAGGGGCACGCGATCACGAGCACGGCGACGAAGTTGAGCAGCGCGTACGTCAGCGCCGGCTCCGGGCCGAAGACGAGCCACACGATGAGGGTGAGCGTAGCGACGCCGATCACGGCAGGGACGAAGTAGCTCGCGATCACGTCGGCGAGCCGGGCGATCGGCGGCTTGGAGCCCTGCGCCTCCTCGACCAGGCGCACGATCTGCGCCAGCGCCGTCTCGCTGCCCACCCTGGTGGCGCGGAAGGTGAACGTGCCCGTCGTGTTCAGCGTCGCGCCGATGACTTCGTCGCCGGCCTCCTTGAGGCTCGGGATCGGCTCGCCGGTCAGCATCGACTCGTCGACCGCCGAGCTGCCCTCGACGAGCACGCCGTCGACCGGGACCTTCTCGCCGGGTCGCACGCGCACGAGGTCGCCGGCGACGACGACGGCGATCGGCACGTCGCTCTCGCCGCCGTCGCGCACGACGCGCGCCGTGCGCGGCCGCAGACCGATGAGCTTGCGCACCGCGTCGCCGGTCTGGCCCTTGGCGCGCGCCTCGAGCATCCGTCCGAAGAGGATCAGGGTGATGATCAGGGCCGCCGAGTCGAAGTACATCGGCTCACTGAGGCCGGCGTGTTCGAACGACGCCGGGAAGAGCACCCCCGCGACGCTGTAGAAGTAGGCCGCCGAGGAGCCCATCGCGATGAGCGTGTTCATGTTGGTGCTGAAACCGTGACGCAGGCCGGCCCAGGCCGCGGTGTAGAACTGGCGGCCGACCCAGAACTGGACGGGTGTCGCCAGCGCCCACAGGAGGTAGCCGTTGTGCAGCCAATCGGGGAGGAAGGGGAACCAGTCCGGCTGCATGGTGCCGACGAAGATCATCGCGCTGAGGACGAAGCCGACGACCACCTTGCGCCGCAGGGCGCGGTAGGCGGCGGCGCGCGCCGCCTGTTCGACGTCGAGGGCCGCGTCGGGCGCGGCGTCCGAGACAGCCGGCGTGACGCCTTCGGCCACGTCGTAGCCCGCCGCCCGCACGGCCGCGATCAGGGCGGCGCGATCCGTCTGGCCGGGGACGTAGGTGACGATGGCCTTCTCGGTCGCCAGGTTGGCATGGGCGTCGACCACTCCGGGCGTCTTCTTGAGGGCGCGCTCCACGCGGCTGACGCAGCTGGCGCAAGTCATGCCGAGGATCGGCAGCGTCTCCCGCAGCGTCACGACGCCGTAGCCGGCCTTCTCCACCGTCTCCACGAGATCGTGGGCCGTGAGCACCGCGGGGTCGAAGACCACGGTCGCCTTCTCGGTCGCGAAGTTGACGTTGGCCTCGTCGACGCCGTCGAGCTTCCGCAGGGCGCGCTCGTTGCGCGCCACGCAGCTCGCACACGTCATGCCGGTGATGGGCAGCTCGAGTCTCGTCTTGTCGTCCGCCATCGGTCGTCGCCTCGTCCGTCGCACGATCGCCACGGCAGGGCTCGCGCGGGCGTCGCCCGGCGGGCCGGCCGTGGGCCGCCTCCCGTGGATGTTCCCTCTGCGTCTCCCGACTATACCCCCCGGGAGTACCGTCTTGCCGCCGACGCTCAAGAACGCGGCGCGCGGCGCTCGAAAGGCATATCATCGGAGCGTGCCTGAACTCCCCGAAGCCGAGGTGTGCGCCCGCGGTCTGGCGCGGCTGATCACCGGCTACCAGATCGACGCGGCGCGCTGTACGCAGCCAGGTCGGATCGTGAACCCCGCCGGCGACGTCGCGGCGTGGGCAGACGGCTTGGTCGGCCGCGCCGTGACCGGCGTCGGGCGGCGCGGCAAGCGGCTCGTCCTGCAGCTTGACGACGATCGCGCTCTGGTGTTCGGCTTCGGCCTCCGCGCCGACGTGACGGTGTCCGACGTGGAACCCGACGAACTGCACGGCGCCGTCCTCTGGTTGACGGGCGGCCCGGACGGTAGCGTACGCCGGGCCCTGGTGTTCAATGGCCTTGCGCTCTCGACGCTGGCCTTGGAGACGTGGACGGCGGCGCCGGAGGCGCCGCCCTACGACGCTCTTGATCGCAGCGCCGACGGCGCCGTGCTCGCCGCGCTGGCGCGCGGTCGCGCGGGACTCAAGGCCTTCCTCATGGACGAGCGGTACCTGCTCGGCGTCGGCAACGGTTACAGCGACGAGATCCTCTGGGAGGCGCGCTTGCACCCCCGCCAGCCCGCCGGGACGCTGGCGCCGGAGGAGTGGGCCCGTCTCGCGCAGTCGATGCACCGGGTGCTCGACGCGGCGATCTCGGCCGGCGGCGAAGCGGGCTTCGTCGACCCCTTCGGCGCTCCGGGGCGCTACGAACGCCGCATCCATCGCCGCGGCGGCGACCTGTGCCCGCGGTGCGAGCAGCCTCTCGCCGCCCTCTTCTCCGGTTCGCGCGAGACCGACTACTGCCCGGTCTGCCAGGCCCTCTGACCAAGGCGTTCGACCGCGCTCGGCAGCCGCCCGCGTCGACGCCGCGCGGCGTTCACCACTGATCCGCTTTCCGCGGTCACGGCGATGGCCGTGGCCGCCACCCATCCACGCGCGGGCCGAGCCTGCGACCCGGTATATGATTGCCCGCGGCACCGAGGAGGGGACGATGGCGATCTGGGACGCGCGGCACGAGACGATGGACCGCGAGCAGCTCCGCGCGCTGCAGCTCGAGCGCCTGCGGGAGATGCTGGCCCGCGTCTACGAGCGCGTCCCGTTCTACCGCGAGCGGCTGCGCGCGGCCGGCGTCGAGCCGGGCGACGTGCGCAGCCTCGCCCACCTCCGCAGGCTCCCCTTCACGACGAAGAGCGACTTTCACGAGCAGTACCCTTTCGGGCTGTTCGCGGTGCCTGCGGACGAGGTCGTCGAGATCCACTCCTCGTCGGGCACGACAGGCAAGCCCGTCGTCGCCGGCTTCACGCGTCGCGATCTCGACACCTGGGCCGAGCTCGTGTGTCGCATCGCCGTCATGGCCGGCGTGCACACCGACGACGTCGCTCACGTCTCGTTCGGCTACGGCATGTTCACCGGCGGCTTCGGCCTGCACTACGGGTTGCAGCGCGCCGGCGCCGCCGTCGTGCCGATCTCGGCCGGCAACACGGCGCGCCAGCTCCAGTTCATGCGGGACTTCGGGTCGACCGTCCTCATCGCCACGCCCTCGTACGCCCTGCATCTGGCGGAGGCCATCGCGAGGAACGCGACCCCGGAGGCGTTCAGACTGCGCCTCGGCATGTTCGGCGCCGAGGCGTGCAGCGAGGAGATGCGGCGCCAGATCGAGAGCCGCATCCCCATGCGCGCCACCGACAACTACGGTCTCACCGAAGTCATCGGTCCTGGCGTCTCGGGAGAGTGCGAGTGTCGCAGCGGCATGCACATCGCCGAGGACCACTTCCTGGTCGAGGTCGTCGACCCGGAGACTGAGGAGCCGGTGGCCGAAGGCGAGACCGGCGAGCTCGTCTTCACGTCGATGACGCGCGAGTGCTCACCGGTGCTGCGCTACCGCACCCACGACCTCTGCAGCGTCACGAGCGAACGGTGCGCGTGCGGCCGGACGCTTGCCCGCATGGGCAAGATCGTCGGCCGCACCGACGACATGTTCATCATCAGTGGCGTCAACATCTTCCCCTCGGCGGTCGAGAAGGTCCTCTTCGCCATCGAAGGCGTCGAGCCGCACTACCTGATCGTTCTCGAGCGCGTTGGCGCCATGGACACCTTCGAGGTCCAGGTCGAGATCACCGAGGCGATCTTCAACGGCTGGATGGACGACCTGCGCGCCTTCGAGCGGCAGGTCACCGAACAGCTGCGCTCCGCGCTGCTCGTGCGTCCCAAGGTCAAGCTCGTCGAGCCGGGCACGTTGGAACGCACGGAGGGCAAGGCCAAGCGGGTGATCGACCGGCGCCAGCGGTAGACTGGTCGTCACCACGCGCCCGGCCCGGGCGCCGGCCGCGAGCCGCCGGGCCGGTCCCGGACTTCGTTCACGCTCGAGGAGATAGGCCATGAAGCTGCGTCCGCGCCTCGTCCTCGCGATCCTCGCGATCTGCCTCGCTGCACTTGTGTCGCTCCCGTCCGCGGCGGCAGCCTGGACGGCGTCCAGCCTCACCGTCGCCGCGCAGCAGGAAGACCGGTTCTGGACCTGTGACTTCGAGTCCTCCCGCGCGGCGCCCGCGAACTGCGACTGGCCGGTGACGATCGTCTTCTGGGGGCACGCGAGCGTGGCCAAGGTGAAGGCGGCGCTCTCGTCGAGTCTCCCGATCTTCGGCAACGAGATGTACGCGTACGTGAGCGAACTACGGCGACGCAAGCATCCCTTCGTGTGGGTCACGGACACCGGGGTGAAGTCGTTCAGCTTCACGCGAGCGCTGCACGTGCGACTCTACGCCGATGGCGACGGGTGCCTCACGAACAGTGACTGGGGTGACTACGTGATCGCCACGACGCACTACGACCTCAACGAGCTGTCATCGAACCCGACGTTCGGACGCAGCGAGGAGGCGGCCGCGGCTCTCGAGGCGCTGTGCGCGCAGGTGTACGGGAGCGATGCTGTCGGGCCGGACGTGCTGCCGCTGTTCAACGCCGAGCCGGATCGCGTGGAGCAGCGGGCCAACAGCAAGGGCGGAGTGGATTCGCACTACTGGCAGTGCGACGGCCTCGCCTCGATGGTGTACGTGCCCTGAGACAAGAAAACATCCGGCCGGCAGCGCGGGCCCCCGCGACGCGCCACCGGCCGGACTCCTTTGGCCTTCTCTTACGAGTCCCTCTCTCTGCTCTGCGGTCTCGCTAAGAGTATCGGGGCGGCCAGGAGCGCGGCGAATAGGACGGACGTCTAGATGCAGGGCTTTTCGCGTAGAACAGACGTCCATGGTCGAGCGTGACGGAGGGGGCGCGGCCGTTCTGCCGCGCCCCCTCCGTCACCATTCGCCTTCCCTCGCGGTCCTCAGACGACCGTCGCGCGGAGCAGTTCGAGGTAGCTGGTGCTCCCGTCGAGGACCTTGCGTACGGCGTCGTCGCGCAGGGACTCGACGCCCTTCTCGCGCGCCATGCGCTGGATGTCGAGAACGGTCCCGCCGGTGGCGATGAGCTCGCGCAGCTCGTCGTCGACGACGAGGACCTCGTAGAGCCCGACCCGGCCGCGGTAGCCCGTGCCGAAGCACTTCGGGCAGCCCACCGGGTTGTAGACCCTGATCTTCTTGCGCGGCGCAGTCCCGAGGCCGAGCTCCTCCCAGCGCTCGTCGGCGATCGTCTCCGGCTCGCGGCAGTGACGGCAGAGACGCCGCACTAGTCGCTGGGCGACGAAGCAGCGCCAGGCGGCGGCGACGAGGTAACGGGGCACGCCCATCTCGACGAGCCGGTTGACGGCGGCGCTGACGTCGCTGGTGTGCAGGGTGCTGAACACCTGGTGCCCGGTGATCGCCGCGTCGGCGGCCATCTTGGCGGTCTCGAGGTCGCGGATCTCGCCGACCATGATGACGTCCGGGTCGGCGCGCACCAGGGAGCGCATGGCCTGTGCGAACGTGAGGCCGATCAACGGTTTGACCTCGGTCTGGACGATACCGTCGATCTTGCGCTCGATCGGGTCCTCGACCGTGTAGATCTTGGTCTGCGGCGACTTGACCAGCTCGAGCGTGGTGTACAGGGTCGTGGACTTGCCGGAGCCGGTCGGTCCGCAGATGACGATGCCGCCCTCGGGCGTCTTGAGGGCCTGCTCGTACCGCTCGAGGCTGGTCTCGTCGAGACCGAGCGAGGCGAGCGTCGGCGGGAGCGGTGAGACCTCGAGAATGCGCAGGGTGATGTTCTCGCCATAGAGGCTGGGGATCGACGCCATGCGCACGTCGACCGCCTCGCCGCTGGCGAGCTCGAACGACGTGCGCCCGTCCTGCGGCAGGCGGCGCTCGGCGATGTTCATGTTGCCCATGATCTTGAGCCGGCTGGTGATGCCCGCCTGCAGGTCCTTGGGGAAGTCGCGCAGCTCGTGCAGCACGCCGTCGATGCGGCAGCGCACGCGCAGCGAGTCCTCGCGCGGCTCGAGATGGATGTCCGAGGCGTCCATGGCCGTGGCGTCGGCGAGCAGCAGGTCGACCATCTCCACGGTATTGGCGTCGATGACTGACGTCCCGCCGTTCTCGGTCTCGTCCGTGCCTTCTTCGCGCGAGTCCCGGAGTTTGCCACGCATGCTGAAGTAGGTCCCGACGGCCTCGTCGAACGCGCTCTCCGCGCAGATCACCGGCACTACGCGCTTGCCGGTGCGCATGCTCACTTCGTCGATCGTTATGACGTCCAGTGGATTGGTCATCGCGAGGATCAGGTTGCCCTTGTCGTCGACGCGCAGCGGCATGAGGCGATGGCGGACGATGAAGTCGCGCGGCAGCAAGCCCATCGCCTTGGCCTCGGGGGTCATCTGGGCCGCGTCGGCGACGCCGATACGCATCTGCCCGGCGAGCGCGGTGATGAGGTCCTGTTCGCCGACGATGCTCTCGCGCACAAGGACCTCACCGAGGCGGCCACCGTCGGCGCGCTGGTGGACGAGCGCCTGGTCGAGCCGCTCCTGCGTGAGGAGGCCGCTGGCCACGAGGAGGGCGCCGAGCTTGAGGCGACCGGCGCTGCGCTGCTTGCGCCCGGCGCCGGTCGTCTCGATCGCGGCGCGCAGGTCCTCGGGCCGGAAGGGCTTGGTGACGAACTCGGTCGCGCCGAGCCGATTGGCTTTCTCGAAGGTGTCGAAGTCGTTGCGCGACGAGAGCACGATCAACGGCGCGGCGCGCAGCTCGGGGCTGCCGCCGACGAGGCGCATGAGCTCGAAGGCGTCGAACGTCTCGAGGTCGAGGTCGAGGACGATCGCCGCCGGACCCGCCTCGCGGAGCATCCGGATCGTGCCGGGATCGCCGAGACTGCTGACGACCTCGTGACTGGTCTCGAAGTGCCTGACGAGCTCGTCGCGCAGGTCAGGGTCGCTGACGACGACGCCGATGCGCGTCCTCGGATCCGGTGTCACGTGAGACCTCCCGCTTGGTCAGGCCGAATCATACTGGAAACCGCGCAGCGGCGAGGGGAGAAAGTGCCGGGCCGGCGGGGGCCTTCACACGGATGCGGGCTGTCCGGTTTCTTACGAAGGAGACCGGCCCGGCAGAGAGAGAGGATCAGATGCCGGGCGTGCGCCCGGTGAGTTGTCCTCGAGGTCTCCCCTGGGGTATCGGCAGACGAGAGACCGACCAAAGGGCTCCCGCCGCCAAAGCGTTGCTTCGCGAGAGAACAGCCTCGGAGGCCCGGTGCTAGAATCCGCTCCCATGTTCGCTAAGGTCCTCATCGCCAATCGCGGCGAGATCGCGATCCGGGTCATCCGCGCCTGCCGGGAGCTCGGCGTCGGCACGGTCGCGGTGTACTCCGAAGCCGACGCCGACTGCCTCCACGTGCGCTACGCGGACGAAGCGGTGTGCATCGGGCCGGCTCCGGCGGCGCAGAGCTACCTCGTCATGCCGGCCCTCGTCCAGGCTGCGCTGCAGACCGGCGCCCAGGCGATCCACCCGGGTTACGGGTTCCTCGCCGAGCGGGCCGAGTTCTCGGCGCTGTGTCGCGAGCAGGGCATCAAGTTCATCGGGCCGTCGCCGGACTCGATCGACCTGATGGGCGACAAGGCCGCGGCGCGGGCCACCATGGCCGCCGCCGGCGTCCCCGTCACGCCGGGGTCGGACGGCGTGATCGAGGACGCCGGCGAAGCGGAGGCCGTGGCCCGCCGGATCGGCCTGCCCGTCATGGTCAAGGCGTCGGCCGGGGGCGGCGGCAAGGGCATCCGCATCGTGCACGATGAGGATGCCCTTGCCGCCGCGGTGCGCCAGGCACAGGCCGAGGCCCAGGCCGCCTTCGGTAACGGCGCCGTCTACGTCGAGAAGTACATCGCGGCGCCGCGACACATCGAGATCCAGGTGCTCGCCGACGGCAAGGGACACGCCGTCCACCTCGGCGAGCGCGACTGCTCGATCCAGCGGCGCCACCAGAAGCTCATCGAAGAGGCGCCCTCGCCGGCGGTCTCGCCGGGGCTGCGCGACGAGATGGGGAAGGCCGCGGTCGCCGCGGCCGTCGCGGCACACTACGAGGGTGCCGGCACCGTCGAGTTCCTGCTCGACCCCGAGGGGCGCTTCTCGTTCATGGAGATGAACACCCGCATCCAGGTCGAGCACTGCATCACTGAGGCGGTGACCGGCATCGACATCGTGAAGACCGGCATCCTCATCGCCGCCGGAGAAGGGCTGCCGATCCGTCAGGACGAGATCGAGATCGAGGGTCACGCCATCGAGTTCCGCATCAACGCCGAGGACCCGGATCAGGAGTTCATGCCGTCGCCGGGCACCGTCACCACGTGGATCCCACCCGGCGGTCCCCGGGTACGGCTCGACACGCACGTTTATCAGGGCTACACGGTACCGCCCTTCTACGACAGCCTGCTCGGCAAGCTCATCGTCTGGGGGCGCGACCGCGAGGAATGTCTCGCGCGCTCGCGTTGGGCCCTCGACCAGTTCCTCGTCGGCGGGGTCAAGACGACGATCCCTTTCCACCGTCGCGTGATCGACCACCCGCTGTTCGTCGCCGGCGACATTACCACGCACTTCATCGAGGACCACCTGGGCTGACGGCCTCCCGTTTGTCCGCGGGTACAACATACCCCGACGGGTCCGCGAGACCAGGAGGCCAGGTATGCCGATCATCGGCGCCGAGGACGCCGCGCAGCTGAGGGACGTATTCGCACAACAGCTGGCGCGCGACATCACCCTCGTCCACTACACGCAGCGCGCGAGCAGGCTCATCGTGCCGGGCGTCGTGCCGTGCGCGACCTGCCGCGACAACCTGGAGCTCCTCGAGGAACTTGTGGGACTCAGCGGCCACCTCGCCCTCGAGGTGCACGACTTCAAGGCGGAGGCCGAGCTCGCGGCGCAGCGCGGTATCGAGAAGATCCCGGCGACGGTGGTGCGCGGCGCGGACGGGAGTGAACGGGCGCGCTTCTTCGGCGTGCCGTCGGGCTACGAGTTCACGACCCTGCTCGAGGACATCCTCGACGTAGGCGGGTCGGGGCCGCAGCTCTCGCCCGAGACCTCGGCGGCGCTGGCCGGACTCGACGACGACGTCCACATCCAGGTCTTCGTCACCCCGACCTGCCCGTACTGTCCGGCGGCGGTGCGCATGGGACACAAGCTCGCCCTGGGCAGCGAGAAGGTCGTCGCCGACATGGTGATGGCGACCGAGTTCCCGCAGCTCTCGCAGCGGTACGGCGTGATGGCGGTGCCGAAGATCGTCATCAACGAGACGCGGAGCTTCGAGGGAGCCGTGGCCGAGGACCTGTTCGTCGAGCAGGTGGTGAACGCGTCGGCGGGCGCCGAGCCACCGAGCGGCACGTTGACGGACGACTGACGGGGCGCGCCGGACGCGGCGCGCTCGTGACTACTCGTCGACCTCTTCGGGACGGACTGCGTAGCCGGCGGCGGCGATCTGCGCGAGCAGCTGCTGCGCCGCCGGCACCAGGAGCCCGTCGACCGCGGCGGCGCTCGAGTCACGAGCCGACAGCGTGATGCGGATGACCCGCGTACTGCCCAGGACCTTGGCGCGCGACTTCACGTAGACGTCGGGGTGGTCGAGCTCGGCCCTGCGCAGGGCGGTGGCGATCGCCGACTCGTCCTGGATCGCCACGACCAGGGCACGCTCCTCGTAGTGCGCCGCGCCGAAGACGCGCGCGAAGAGGTCGTCGAGGGATTGGTCGACGATCGCGACGAGCTCCTCCGGGACCCCGGGCAGCGAGACGATCGCTGTGTCGCCGGTCCCGGAGAGGACGGCCGGCGCCCCGCCGATCGGGTTGACGATCGGCCGGGCGCCGGCCGGCAGCAGCGCCATCTTGCGGCGCGCGTCGTTCATCTCGGCGAACGGCACGAACCCGCGGGCGTGGAACTCGGCGTACTTCTCTCGCACCATGCGCTCGGCCTCGGGGTGCAGCTCGAGCGGCACCCCGAGGCCGAGCGCCACCCCCGCCAGCGTCCGGTCGTCGCTCGTCGGGCCGAGCCCGCCGACGGTGAACACGAGGGCGGATTCCCGTTCGACCGCACCGGCGATCTCGCGCGCGATCGCCTCCGGTTCGTCGCGCAGCATCACGGTGCGGCGGACCGCGCCGCCGAGGCCCGTCACCAGCGCACAGAGACGGTTGCTGTTGGTGTCGAGGACGTCGCCGCTGAGCACTTCGTTGCCGGCCGACACGATCTCGACGGACGGCGCCCGCGAAACGGACGGCGATCCGGACGGGGCGGCGGCGTCGGGCTGTCTGGCGGCGTCCATGGGGCGCAGTCTCGCAGAGGAGGCGAGGACCCGGCAAGCGGCGGACCGTGCGCGAGCAAGGACGTACGCGGGGAATATAGGATTCGGACGCCAAGGCCGACCGCCTGGACCGACGCAGCCGGGGCCACCGGGGAGGGCAGCCCGTGAGACCGATTGTGATCCTGCAGCACGAACCCGACGACCCGCCCGCCACGGTCGCCGATACGCTCGAGGATCTGGGCGCGCCGTTCGAGGTGCGTCGCCTGGACCAGGGCGACGCCCTGCCCGCCTATCCGGATGAGGCCTCGGCGCTCATCGTCATGGGCGGCTCCATGCACGTCCACCAGGGTGACGAGTATCCGTTCCTCGAGGCGGAGAAGACGTATCTGCGCGCCCTGCTCAAGCACAGCGCCCCGGTCTGGGGGATCTGTCTCGGGGCGCAGCTGCTGGCGCTGGCCGCCGGCGGCGAAGTCTATGAGCGAGCGGCGCCCGAGATTGGCTGGACGTCGATCGAGACGACGCTCGACGACCCTATCCTGCGCGGCGTCGGCTCGCCCTTCGTCGCCTTCGAGTGGCACCTCTACTCCTGCAAGCTGCCGCCGTTCGGTCAGTCGATCGCCGAGTGCGCCCATGGCCTGCAGGTGTTCCGCGCCGGCGGACGCGCGTGGGGCACGCAGTTCCACCCCGAGGTCGACGCCGAGATGATCGAGCGCTGGATCGTCGATGAGGTCAAGGACCTCGACCACAGGTTTCCGGGACTGGCCGAGACGATGCGTGCCGAGACGCCGCGGCGCATCTCGGCGAACGAGGTCTTCTGTCGCCGCCTCACGACGAACTTCCTGCTCACGTCGGGTCTCTTGCCCGCCGAGAAGTAGAGGCATGCTCGCGCGCAGACACGCGGGACGCGAGGACGAGGCAGCAGGACGAGGGTCGATGTCGAACAACATCCCGTGGGAAGTCGACGTTCCGATCTCGGGCAGCCCGAAAGGCCGTGGGGGCGACCTGGTTTCGGGCAGCCCCTCGGGGGGAGGGGCTTGTGAAAGGAGCCATGGGGTGGTACCTGGGGGGGTACCGGCACGGGGAGCGTGTGTGGAGGGGGACTCCCGCGTACAATTCGTATGTTACCACTGTTGCCACAGTTGAAACAACCTTTTGCGATGTCTCTTCCTGCCACCGCCAGGCTCGCCGCGCGGGGAGCCTGATGTGGCGATAGAGACGGCCAAACGGAAGACGATCTTCGAGGTGCAGCGCGAACAGCGTTGGCGCATCTGGCTGCTGTTCGCGCTGCTCCTGCTGCTCGTCTATGCGGCGGTCTGGGTCGCGTGCCTCGTCGTCGCCCTGTCCGTGTACCTCGTGATCCCGGACTCGGACGTGTTCTCCGTGGTCCTCGACTGGCGCAACACCGGCGTGATCCTCGCCGCTGCGCTGGTCTTCTCGCTCGTCTACTGGTACGTGGCGCGCATCGGCGCGCGGCGGCGTCTGCTGCGCGCCATGCACTGCCGGCCGCTCGACCCGCACGACCGGTATCACCAGCGCCTCGCCAACGTCGTCGAGGAGATGCGTATCGCCGGAGGCGCCCCGAAGATCGAGTGCGTCACGGTCTCGACGCTCGGGATGAACGCGTTCGCCTTCAGCGACCTGCGTGGCGTCGGCGTGATCGGGGTGACGGAGGGCGCGCTGGCGCGGCTCTCGCGCCCCCAACTTCAGGCGGTCGTGGCGCACGAGTTCGCTCACATCCTCTCCGGGACGTACGTGACCGCGACCGTATCGTGCCTGCTGTTCGGCATCTACTCGGAGCTCGGCGACCGGCTCGACACCGCCGCATCAGGGGAGGAGGAGGCCCCGTGGGCCATGCTCGGGCTGACGGCGGCGATGCTGCGCGTCCTGCTCGTCTTTGTGCAGGTCGCCTCGCGCGTGACGAGCTCGGCGCTGTCGCGCGAGCGCGAGCTCGAGGCCGACGTCGCCGCGGCGCGGTACACGCGCGACCCGCTGAGCCTCGCCCAGGCGCTGCGCATGATCGGTCGTCACCCCCACGGCGGGGGCTACATCCCCGAGGGACTGGCGCCGCTGTGCATCCGGGCGACCGAGGACGACTCGGGACGGCCCCTGGAGCGCTGGCAGGCCACGCACCCGCCGCTGGGCTTGCGCATCGACCGTCTGCTCGCCTTGGCGCACGTCTCGCCCAGCGACTTCGAGAGCCAAGCGGATCTGGCGGACGAACGGTTCGACGAACGCGAGCACGCGGCGCGCCCGCCGGCGGACGCCGCCGGGCGCGCCGCGGCCCTCGCGGCCTTCGGTCTGCCCACCGCCGCTGGGGCGCCGCCGCCTGCCGCCGCGGGCGCGGCGACGGGCCCGCTCCCAGCGGCAGCCGGCGCCACGGCGACCTGTCCGGGCTGCCACGTCGCGCTACGGCTGGCGGACTACGAGGGCATCCCCCTGCAGGTGTGCCCCTCGTGCGGGGGCCGGGTGGCCTCGAGCGACCAGGTGCGGCGGATCGCGGCGCGGCGGGAGGTCGCCTTCAGCGACGAGCAGCAGCACCTTGCGGACCTGCTCGTCGCCCAGGGCGACGACCTGCGCCGCGCCGCCCGTCTCGCGCGCGGACAGGCCGGTGTCCGTCTTGTCGCCTGCCCTCAGTGCGGCACGACTATGATGCGTCGCCACTACAGCTACGAGCACGCCGTCGAGGTCGACTTCTGCAACCTCTGCGACCTGTACTGGTTCGAGAAGGACGAACTCGAGGCGCTTCAGATCCTGCTCGAGCGACAGGCGACCTGAGCGCGGACCGTCGTCAGCGGGTCACCTGGCTGTTCTGCCGGCCGTGAGGGTAAAGTGATGACAGGAGGTGGGTCACGGTGCTTCGGCGCGTGCTCCGTGCTTTGCGGGTCACGATCTACGGTCTCATCGCCGCTGCCGCAGTCTACGGTGCGGCCGGGGTCGTCCTGGGCCTGGTGTCAGGTGTCGAGCGGGCGCCAGAGGAGCTGATCCCATGGGCGCACTCCATGCCCATTTGGCCGGTCGCGGCGCTGCTCCTCGCGGCGCTCCTGTCGACCATCGCGTATTCCATCACCGTCCTCATCTACCGGTCGCGCAAGGGCGGGCCCGTCCGGCGCCTCAGCGGCGAAGCGGTGGCGTGGCCGGAAACGCCTGAGGCGCATGCGGCTCTGTCCGCAGGGAGCATGCTTGCCAGAGTCACGGGCTTTCGCGCACATCCGTTGCGGGCACGGGCGGTCGAGCTGGCCTGGAACCCTCCCCTCGGCGAGGTCGACGAGGTGGCGGTGTATCGTTCCTCGAGCGGCTTCGCGACCTCACCGGAGCCGGAGGGCGATCAGCAGCTTGTCTGCCGGGGCGAGCAGGGACTTTACGTCGACGCCGGTCTTGAGGACGAGCGCGTGTACTTCTACACGGCGTTCGCGCACGACCATCATGGCCGCTGGTCGGCACCGGCCTGGACGTGGACGAAGACCCCTCGCCTGCGGCTTCTGTAGCCCGTCACCGGCGCCGCCGGCTCTGGACGCTTCCCCTGACCGGCCATTAGCATTGCCGTGTCAGACCGCCACCGCTCCCCGGAGGGGCCATGTCTGGTCTTGCCGTCCGTCAAGCGTGTCGCCGTCTCGCCATCGTGTGTCTGGGCGCTCTCGTCGTCTACGTCACGTTCGCGGCCGTGGCCTCGAGCTTTCCCGACGTGGAGCAACTCGAGGGAGCGTGGTTCTGGCCCGCGTTTCTCCCCGACTGGCCGATTGCTTTCTTCCTCGTGCTGGCGGCGGCGTTCTTCGCGTGCGACGTCCTTCTCTGGATGCTGTCGCGGTCCACCGCGCGAAGCGAGCGCGAGCGCCTGCAGGCGCTCGCGTCGGACTGGCCCTTCCGCGCCGACGCCAAGATGGCCGCGGCGCACGGTGACCAGGAGCTCAGCTTGACCGCGTTCCGCGCGCACCCGCTGCCCGGAGGCGCGCGTCTCGCGTGGACCGCGCCGGCGCGCACGTACGACCGGGTACTGGTGCAGCGCTCTCGGGAGGCGTTCGCGCTCTCCCCGCAGGCCGCCAAGAGCCAGGCCGTCGCCTACGAGGGCGAAGAGACGGAGTTCGTCGACCAGGGACTCGCGCCGGAGCGCGTGTACTTCTACACGGCCTTCGCCGAGGCGCGCGGCGCGGGGCAGTGGTCCCCGCCCTCGTGGGCGAGCGTGACGACCCCTCCTGAGCGCCTGCGCGACGTGGCGTTGCACCGCCTCTGGACGCTGCGGCGCTGACAGGGCCGGAGCTCGACGCGGCGGGGTTCACGGTGAACGTCGACCTGACCTAAGGCTGGGGAGAGTACCCGGACACGGTCGTCGGTCAAGACCCAGCCCCGAACACGAAGCTCGACAAGGGCGCCGAGGCCACGATCAGCGTCGCGGTCTTCTGAGCCTCACCGACCACCCGGGCGCGATCCGCACCGGCCTCACCATCGTCGTCGCGCTGCGATAGACTCGACCGAAGGAATCGGCGAGCCGTCGCGTCGTACCGACAAGTGACGGGGAAGAGTGCCATGGGTCTGGAACGTCTGCTCGCGCGCCTCAGCCGCTTCTTCGTCGTGCTCCTGGCGCTGGCCATCGCGTACGTGGTAGTCAGCATCGTCTTCGCACTGGCGGCGCGAGTCGAGTTCCCCTCGTGGCCTCTGCTCACCCTGTTGCTGGCAGCCCTCGCCGTGACCGGCGTCTACGCTGTTCTGGTGATCGCGCTTCGCGGACGCAAGCGGAAGCTCGTGACGGCGCTGAGCGCCGAGGCCAAGGCGTGGCCGGAGGGGCAGGCGGCGCGGGCAGGGGGGCTCACCGGCCTCAAGCTGACCAGGGTCACCGGGTTCCGCGCTCATGCGCGCGCGTCCCACGTGGTGGAAGTCAGCTGGGACCCGCCGCTGGACGCGGTCGACGAGGTGATCGTCGACCGGTCCACGACGGGCTTCGCGACCTCTCCGGAACCTGGCGGCGATCAGATCGTCCTGTGTCGGGCGCTCGAAACGAGTCACGTTGAAACCGACCTCGAGGACGAGCGCGTCTACTTCTACACGGCGTTCGCGCGGGGGCGCGACGGCAACTGGTCGTCACCGTCGTGGGCGTGGACGGCAACGCCCCGCCTGCCGCTCCATACCAAAGTCCTCGGCAGCCTTCGTATCGCCCGGGTCGGCCTCTTCGACGGACCAGACTGACCGGCCGGCGCTCACATCGCCCAGGCGAGCAGGCTGACGCCGGCGATGGTCGCGGTGATGCCCAGTGTCTGCCACCACGCCGGTCGTTCGCGCAGCACCAGGAGCCCCAGGAGCGTCGAGATGGTGGCTGTCTGGGCCTGAAGGACGGCGGCGACGGACACGGGCCCGAGAGCGAGAGCCGCGCTGCCGGCGAGGAAGGCGAGCATGTCGAGGGCGCTGACGCCGAACACGCCGGCCGCCCGGTCCCGCGGGGGCAGCAGCGCGCCGCCGGCGACGGCCGCGGGGACGATGACGACGAGGCCGGCCGCCGAAGCGGCGGCCACAGTCGTGAACGGCGAGAACGCGTCGATCTGCCCGTAGGCGACGAACACGCCGGTCATCGCCGCGGCGCACAGGAGGGCGAGCCCGGCGCCGGCGGCGAAGCGCCACCGGCGCCTTCCGTCTCCCTTCTCACCGTCACGGTCGTGCTCGACCGCGGCGAGGAGGCCGCCGCCGGCCGCCAGGACGAGTCCGGCGGCGGCCATCGCGCTGAGCTTCTCGCCCATGCCGATCGAGATCGCCGCCGCGAAGGCGCCGTCGAGGCAGGCGAGCACGACGACGAGCGACAGCTTGCCCACGCGCAGCGCGAGCAGAAAGGTCGCGGTCGCCAGCGTGTACAACAGGCCGCCCAGCGCGGCGAGTCCGAGGTCGCCAAGCTGCGCCTCGTCGAACGGAAGTCCGTCGATCACGAGCGCGGGGAGCCCCAGCAGCACCAGCCCCGTCACGAACATCGCGGCCGTGATCGTCATCCACGAGACGCTGCGCAGCAGGCTCCGGCTGAAGAGGTTGTAGAGCGAGTATGAGCAGGCCGCCGCGAGGGCGAGGACGATGGTCGTCATCACCCGCAGCCTACCGGCTGGCGTGCCTCGGCGGAAGGGACGGGACTTCGGCGTGAGATCGGCGCGCTGCTGTCGAGAGCTATCCGGTGCGCCCGGGCCGCGTCTGCGGCTGCACCTCGGGGAGCTCCCAGGCGTCGGGGCGGCGGTAGCCGGGGCCGGCGGGGACGGAGACCCCGCCGCCTATCCCGCTCGCCGCCGGCTTGCGTCCGGCGGCGCCTCCGACCACCGCGAGCAGGTCGGCGATGCGGTGGGCGACGACGGCGAGGCCGTGCTCCTCGTCGTTCTGCAGCTCGCCCTCGACGTACAGGTAGATCGCGCTCTTCAGCACGCGCCCGTACTTGAGGTAGGCGTCGTTGAAGACCACCACCTGGGCGAGCTCGGTCTCGTCCTCGAGCGTGAGGAACATCGTGCGGTGGCCAGAGCGGATCCAAGGCATCTGGGCGCGCTCGAGCACGCCGGCGAGGCGCACGCGTCGCCCGTGGCGCACTTGGGCGAGGCGCGCGAACGGCGTGACCCCGAGCGCCTCGATCTGGTCGCGCACGAAGCGCAGCGGGTGCGCGCTCACGTTGAGGCCGAGCACCTCGAGCTCGGCGCGCACGCGCTGCTCGAGCGTCCACGAGGGCAGGAAGTCGAGGGCGCCGAGCTGCTCGTCGAGGACGAGGCGCGGCTGGTCGAGACCCGAGTCATGGGCCGGCGCTGCGATCCCGGGGGGGCCCGCGGGGGGCCGCTCCGCTGCCGCGCCGGCGCCGCGTCGCCGCCCCGTCGGCCGCGTGCCGGCGTAGAGCAGCGGCACCTGCGGCAGGAGCTCCTCGCGGCGCACGCCGAGCGCGTCGAAGGCGCCGACGCGCACCAGGTGTTCGGCGATCTCGCGGCTGACGCCGGTGCGGGCGACGAAGTCGGCGAGCGAGCGGTAGGGCCGCGCGGGGCGTTGGGCCACGGAAGGCGGGGAGGGGCCTGCCGGGGGGTCTGAGGAGCCGCCGTCAGGCGGCTCCGAAGCAGCGGAGCGGCCCCCGGAGGGCCCCTCCCCGTCCGCAGCGGCCCTCTCATCGCCCCTTCCCTCGACGATCGCCCGCCGCGCCGCGCCGCTCATCTCCTTGACGTAGGCGAGCCCGACGCGCAGCGCGCGTCCGTCGTTCTCGACCTCGAACCACTCGCCGCTTAGGTTGACGTCGACCGGCAGGACCTCGAGCCCCCAGCGGCGCGCGTCGTTGAGCACGACCCGGGGCGAGTAAAACCCCATGGGCTGGTTGTTGAGCAGGCCGCAGTAGAACTCGGCGGGGTAGTGCGCCTTGAGCCAGGCCGAGGCGTTGCAGACGATCGCGAAGCAGGCCGCGTGCGCCTTGTTGAAGCCGTAGGCGGCGAAGCCGCGGAGCTGGCGGAAGACCTCTTCCGCCGCGCTCCGCGCGACGCCGCGGGCAACGGCCTTCTCGACGAACGTGCGGCCGATCTCGTCCATCTCTTCCATGGAGCGCTCGTGGGTCATCGCACGCCTGAGCATGTCGCCCTCTGCCAGGCTGAAGCCGGCGATCTTCGCCGCCACCTCGATGACCTGCTCCTGGTAGACGATGACCCCGTAGGTGCGCCGCAGGACGGGCCCCATGTCGGGGTGCGGCACGGTCACGGGCTCGAGCCCGTGCCGCCGGCGGATGAACGGCGCGATCATGTCGGCTTGTAGCGGGCCCGGGCGAAAGAGCGAGATGGCCGCGATGACGTCCTCGAAGTCGCGCTGCTGCAAACGCGTCGCGAGGTTGCGCTGTCCGGAGCTCTCGAGCTGGAACAGGCCCACCGTGCGCGCCGAGCGGATGAGCTCGTAGACGGCGGGGTCGTCGCGGGGCAGTTCCCGGGCCTCGACGTGCTCACCGGTGCGCGTCTCGATGCGGCGCACCGCCTCGGCGATCGCGGAGTGCATCTTGAGGGCGAGGATGTCCATCTTGACGAGCCCGAGCGTCTCGACGTCGTCCTTGTCGAACTGGGCCACGACGACCCCCTTGGCGGCCCACTGCAGGGGCACGCGGTCGGTGAGCGGGTCGCGCGAGAGGATGAAGCCGCCGAGGTGCGTGCCGAGGTGCATGGGGTAGCCGGCGAGGCGCTCGCCGAGGTGCACGAGCCGGCGGTAGTGCGGCTGCTGGAACTCGTGGCCGGCGAGCTCGGGGCGCTCGTCGAGCATCTCGCCGAGCTTGGCGGCGCTGCCCCAGGGCACCTTGCGCGAGAGCTGGTTCGTCTCGTCGGGGGTGAAGCCGAAGGCGCGGCTGACGATGCGCACCGCCGAGGGCGCGCGCACGGTGTTGACGGTGGCGACCATGGCGACCTTGTCGTGACCGAAGCGCTCGTAGATGTACTGGATGACCTCGTCACGGCGCGCGGAGCAGAAGTCGATGTCGACGTCGGGCATCTCGCGCCGCGAGGGGTTGAGGAAGCGCTCGAAGAGCAGGTCGTGTTCGATGGGGTCGGCGTCGGTGACGCGCAGCACGTAGCTGACGATGCTGTTGCCTGCGGAGCCGCGGCCGGAGTAGTAAATGCCGCGGCTCCGCGCGAACTCGACGATGTCGTGCACGGCGAGGAAGTACTCGGCGAAGCCCAGCTCTTCGACGACGCGCAGCTCGCGCTCGAGGCGGGCGGTGACCTCGGCGGTGAGCGGGCGATAGCGCTGTTCGGCGCCGGCGAAACAGCGCTTCCAGAGCAGCGAGAAGGCGGTCTCGCCGGGAGGAAGGGGGTAGGCGGGGAAGAGAAGGCGGCCGAGTCCCAGGTCGAGGTCGCAGCGTTCGGCAATGGCGGCGGCGGCCCGAAAGGCGTCCGGCCGCCGCCCGAACAGGCGCCACATCTGCGCCGCGCTCTTGAGATAGAGCTCGGCGTTGGCGCGCCCGAGCGGGTTGGGCAGCGACTGGTTGGCGGCCTCGGCGGCGAGGACGTCGTGCAGCGGGGCGTCGTCCTTGACCGTGTAGTGGACGTCGTTGGTGGCGACGGTGGGCAGGCGCAGCTCGTGAGCGAGCAGATCGAGTTCGCGCAGGCGGGCGGCGGAGTCGGGCAGCAGCTCGTGCTGCAGCTCGACGTAGAAGTCGCGGCCGTAGATGTCGCGGAAGACGGAGGCCGCGGCGCGCGCGCCGGCCTTGTCGCCGGAGAGCAGGCGCGACCACACCTCGCCGCGGCGGCAGGCCGAGAGGGCGATGAGGTGGCCGCCGTGTTCGGCGAGCGTCTCGAGGCGCGCGCAGGGCGGCTCGCCGGGGTGCTCGAGGTGGGCCGTGCTGATGATGCGGCAGAGGTTGGACCAGCCCTTGTAGTCGCGGGCGAGGAGGACGAGGTGGTGGCCGCCGGCGCCCCTGGCGGCGGCCGGCGGCACCGTGGCGGCGCCCTTGAGGTGGGTGATGCCGTTGGCGTACCGGTCGGGCGCTGCGGAGGCGTGGGGGCCGGCCGCAGCGGACGGGGAGGGGCCCGCCGGGGGCCGCGCCGCCGCGTTCGTCGGGCC
>Ga0315281_10002768_pt1 | contig 25963 bp, 17 predicted proteins | sample YL17G07_0_MG_FD_204540 | JGI IMG/M metagenome (GOLD analysis project Ga0315281, IMG submission 204540) | Sediment microbial communities from Yellowstone Lake, YNP, Wyoming, USA - YL17G07_0 | ecosystem: Environmental > Aquatic > Freshwater > Lake > Sediment | place: USA: Wyoming | collected... | reverse complement strand
GCGCCGCGCAAGCGGGAATCCAATAGCTAATGCCTGGACACCCGCTTTCGCGGGTGTGACGGTGTGCAAGGTGAACTTGGAATTCGTGATAGAGGAACACGGTGATTTGATGAAGGCTCAAGCAAAAATTTTTGACTCGTGGCTCTGGCTACTCGCCCTCTACACCCTCGCCAGTTTTATCGAGGCGGCGTTCTGGGGGCAATTGGGCGCGTTTACCCCGCTGTATCTGCCGCGCCTCGGCATTGCCCCCGACCAGGTGGCCGGCTGGACGGGCGCGATTGCTTCCCTCTCCAGCGTCCTCGGTCTGCCGTTGTTGCCATTCTGGGGCGCGCTCGCCGACCGCTATTCGCGGCAACCCATCATCGTGCGCTCCTTCGTCGCGCATTTGCTGGCGGGCACGGTGATGCTGGCGGCGGGCAACATCTGGGTCTTCATTCTGGGCCGCGCCATCGTGAGTTTCTCGCTGGGCAACAGCGGTCTGATGATGACCACCCTCTCCGAGCGCGCGCCGAGTCACCGGATCGGATTGGCCTTCTCCATCATGAACAGCGCCGCGCCGGTCGGGGCGTTTGTGGGGCCGCTCATCGGCGGGCCAGTGGTGGACCGCTGGGGGTTTCCCGTGTTGCTCGCTGGCAATGTGGTCTTGATGCTCATCGTCGTGCTGGCGCTCTCCTTTGGTTATCGCGACACTTTTGTGGGGAGCAATCGCGGGCCACTGCTGGGCATGGCGTGGGAGTCGGTGCGCCTCATCTGGCGCTCGCGGCGTTTGCGTGTGCTCTTCCCCGCGCTCTTCATGCTCTTCGCCGGGTGGATGCTGGCTTTTACTTACGTGCCGTTGGTGATTACGGCGCTTTATAAAGGCGAAAACGTGGGGACGATTGTGGGCGTGGTGATGGGGGCGGGCGGATTGGTGACGGTGTTCGTCGGCCCGCTCATTGGGGCGCTGGCGGATCGCTATGGCCTGTGGCGCGTGTTGTTCATCGGCGCGGCGGTGGAGGTCATACTCTGGCCTTTGCCCGCGCTCACGCGTGATCTCGTGTTGTTTGCCGTTGCGTGGGCGGTGTTGAACTCGGTGGCCTCGGGCGTGTTCGCGCTCTCGTTCAGCGTGTTGTCCGGGTCGGCCCCAAGTGAAATCCGTGGCCGGGTGATGTCTTTCGCCTATTTGCCCGTGAACGTGGGCTACATCATCGGCCCGGCGATCGGGAGCATTGTCACGCGCGGGAGTCTCTTCGCGGTTTTCCCGGCGGCGGCGGTGATGACGGCGCTGGGCATCGGGGCGTTGGTCGGAGCCTATAAACAGAAGGCTGAGTGAGCGGTTAAAGCTTTTCAGTTATTGCCTTCGCTATCTCTGCCGCCACCCGCGCGTTGTTTTCCAACAGCGCGAGGTTGGCGGTTTTGCTTTCGCCGCCAGTGAGCGCGGAGACGCGGGAGAGTAGAAACGGGGTGACGGCTTTGCCGCGCACGTTTTGGGCTTCGGCTTCGCGGAGGGCGCTGGCAATCGCTTTTTCCATTTCGGCCGTTGGCTGAGCCGCTTCGGCGGGGCAGGGGACGCAGACGAGCAGGCCGCAGGTGAGGCCGGTGTCCCACATGGCGCGCGCCAGAGCGGCCACGTCTTCAGCGGAGTCGGCGCGGGCTTCGAGTTTGAGTCCGCTCGCGCGCGAGTAGAACGCAGGGAACTCGTCGGTCTGCCAGCCGACGACGGGGACGCCGTAGGTTTCGAGCCATTCGAGCGTGGCGGGAAGATCGAGAATGGCTTTGGCCCCGGCGCAGACCACAATCACGGGCGTGCGCGCGAGTTCGGGGAGGTCGGCGGAAATGTCGGCGCCGTTGCCCCGATGCACGCCGCCAATTCCTCCGGTGGCAAAAACTTTTATGCCCGCCCAGTGCGCGGCCATCATCGTCCCGGCCACGGTCGTTGCGCCGTCGCGGTGTTGAGCAATCGCGACCGGGTAATCCCGGCGGCTGATTTTCCAGATGCCCGGTGCGGTGGCGAGGTATTCGATTTCACTGTCGGTGAGGCCGATTTTGATTTCGCCTTTGAGCAATGCAATGGTCGCGGGGGTCGCGCCGCCCGCGCGGATGACGGCCTCCAGGCGGCGGGCGAGATTGAAATTTTCGGGCCAGGGGAGGCCGTGCGAGATGACGGTGGATTCGAGGGCGACGAGCGGCGCGTGATGGTCGAGGGCGTGTTGGACGGCGGGATGGAGGGAGAGGCGCATGAGAAGGATGAAGGCGGAAGGATGAAGGATGAAGAGCAAGCAGTGAGGCGGGTGGTGTCAGGCTAGAAATTGGGCGAGGGAACGCGCACAGGCTGGGGTTCAGAAAAATCTGCGGGAGCGGATTAGATTCGATCAGCCACCTTACGCCAAGTTAATTCTGTCGGATGATTTCGCCGGTGTCGAGGAGTTCGCGGAAGGTGTCGGCGCGGATGGGGAAGTGCGGGCCGGTGGGGAAGTCGCCGCCGTCAGTGCGTTCGAGGACGAAACCTTCCGGCTGGCCGTCTTTTTGGAGGACTTGGATGATGCGGATTTCAAATTGGGCGGATTTCCAGAAGTAGGTCGCGCCGGTGGTGAGGTCTTGCGCGGGGTTAACCGGCGCGATTTCGGGGGGCGCGGTCGAGACCGGCGGGGCGGTCGGGGGCAAGTCGTCCGCGCGGGCGGGGTCGGAAACGCTGGGGGCGGGGGAAGCCTTTGGCGAGGGCGGGTCGGCAGGCGGCTCGGCGGTCGGTCCACGGCTCGAGGTTTCGTCTTCCATCACCAGTTGCCCGATCTTTTTTAGATCGCCGTTGGCGAGCATTTGCTCGAAGTCGGCGAGGGCAAAGGAGCGCGTGGGTTCAGGGGGTTCATCGGGGAAGGGTTCGGCGTCGGGGCGGGCGATGACGACGAAGTCCTGACCGAGGTGGGTGATGAGGACGGGGGCTTGCAGTGAATGCCAGTAGTAGACTTGGCCGATTTGCGGGCCGGGCGGCTCGGCGGGGAATTGCTCGGCCATCCGGGCTTCACCGGCCTCGGGTGTTTCGCGCGCGGCCGGTTCGCCGAGTTTGCGGAAATCTCCGGCGGCGAGCAACTCTTCAAAATCTTCCATGGGAATGAAAGGGCGGAGTTCGGCGGGCAGGCCGGGTTGTTGGGGCATGAAGGGTTGACCGTCGAGGCGCATGATGTACACGCCCGCCGCCGGGCCGCCGATGACGGCGTCAATGACGACGTTGTCTTGAATGCCTTCCCAGAAGTAGAGGTCGCCTTCGGCGGGTTCGGTGGTGGGCGGTGGGAAGCCTTCTTCGGCGGCGGCCTCGGGCGAGGGCCAGCCTTCGGCTTCGGCTTGCCGCCCGCGCGCGTCGGGCCGGGCGGATTTTTCTTCCTCGCCGACGATGATGGCAGGCTTGGAGAGTTTGTGGAGATAGGCAATGGCGGTGAGGGTCTCGTCGTCGAGCGGCTGGCCTTTCAGGTCGTGGCGGAGGTCGTTGAGGATGATGTGATAGAGATCCACCAGCGCGCGGGCGCGGTGCAGTTGCGCGCCCACGTCGAAGAACTGGGGCGACTTGCCTTCATCGCGGAACTTGATGCTGGAACCCGAAAACTGGTCGCCGCCAAGATACCGGGTCATTTCACTGTTGTTGGTCAGGCACCAGTCGTTGAGGTTCTTGAGCACATCGGTGAGGATGATTTCCGCGCGGCCCCGGCGCTGTTCGACATCGGGCCGGAACTCACCGCTCCGGGCGCGGGCGGTGGAATCCACTTGCCAGGCGTTGATGAAGTCTTGCTCGATTTCCGCCAGCGGTTGCAGAGTGCCCACGTCAATCCAGAGCAGTTCGACTCCGGCTTCTTTAAATTGCTTGAGGGTGTCGGTGGATTCGTAGAAGGAGCGGGAGAGGGGATGGCGCGGATTGACCGGCCCGGCGTGGGGATCCGCCGGTTTCCCGCTCATGGCTTCGCCCGCCTCGACGGCTTCGACGTGGGCGGGGGAGACAACGCCCACGCGGCTTTTCTGCGCGACGAGTTCTTTCATGGGATGGCTGGCGACGTAACGCGCGACGGCGTTGGCCGCCAGGCTGGTAATCGTCTTCGTCCACGGGGCCGACTGGAATTTGGCGCTGATGATTTTGCCGTAGACGGCGCGGCGCAAGGCCCAGTCGTCGAACGGATAGGGATTCTTTTCGGTGCGTTCCTGCTCGCCGCTCCAGAGCCGGAAAGCCACCCGGATGTCGGCGACTTTGACCGGGACGCCGTCTTTGGTGTAGACCAGCAGGTCGTCGCACTCGCGGATTTGATCGCGCAAGTCAATCACTTCGCGCAGGCGCTCGAAGCCGTTGACGAAAGCCGTGCCCGCGCGGTAGATGGCGGGTTGGCCGTCCACGCGCTCGAAGAGGGCGGCGTTGCCGAGATGGATTTTGACGTAGCCCGGGCCGCCAATGCGGAGGAGCGCCGAGTTTTGGGTGGCCTCGGTCACCGCCCCATCTTTGATTTCGATGAACCCCGGACTGCCGTTGCCGAGCATGGCGTAGTTGAGGTAGTTGAGGGCGAGCGACTCATCGTTCAGTTCGAAGAGGTCGTCAATGTAGCGCGCCCCGGCTTGCAAGCCGAGCACGACCATGATGAGCGGCACGACGAGGTGGCGCAGGACTTCGATGTGGAAGAGCGCGGCGACGATGACGACGACCGGGCTGATGAGCGCGCCGAGCGGGCCGAGGCCCTCGCGCAGGGCGGAGGTGTCGAGGAGGGGATGCTCGACGATAGCCGCCACCAGCCAGAGCACCAGCATGAACACCAGCACCGCTTGAAAGCGGAACTGTGGGCTGTGCCGGTCGCGCGAAAGCACGAGATTGAGCATCCGCTCAATCTGCCGGTCACGCCACTGCGTGAAGGTTTGCCACAGGGCGGCTATTTGCCCGGTGAGTGGAGAGGCGCTTGGTCGGTTTCGAGGCGGCGAGCCCATAGGACAAGGTTGTAGATGTTTTTGCGCCAGTCGTAAATGAGTTTCTCTTCATTCAGCGAGCGGTCAAGCGCGATCTGGCGCGTCTCTTCGGTGAGTTGGACGATGACTTCTTCGAGCGTGGGCTTGCGGCCCGCCGCGAGTTCGTCGCGGACGTAACGAGTGAGGAGTTCGAGCACGGCGCGGCGGGCGGCTTGCTTGCCCTTCTCCTGCTCCACCACCACCGCCGGGTCTTTCTCTTTGCTCATCTCCCCGGCGCGCTTGAGCCACTCTTCGCGCCAGTTTTCGAGGCGACGTTTCTGCGCCTCCAGCGGCAGTTCCAGCCCCGCCAGACTCACGCCCAAGACGCGGATGCCGCACCGGTCGAGCATCTGGCACTCGGGCGAATCCTTGTTGACGCGGCAGGTGAGGCGGTCGAGCACGTCCTTCTGCAATTTGCTCAACGACGAGTCGGTGGAGTTCTTGGAGTTGAAGAGCCACTGGAAATCGTACTGGCTCACCACTTCGCGCCACACGTCGGCGGCGAGGATGGGCGGAATCTCCGCCCACTCGCCCACTGCGTCGTCGCGGTAGGTGCGATTGTAGAAGGCCTTGAGGGCGCTCTTTCTGCTGAAGGCAAACGGGGTCTGATTGGGGCGTTTCCAACTGCGCGGCTGTTGCATCTCGCCGCTGTCCAACATGAAAATCACGCCGATGTTGGCCTTGATCTCGATCCCGTCGCGGGTGCGGGCCTTCACCTGTTCGCGCACGCGGAACTGTTTGCGGAGGTCAATGGCCTCCGGCTCCGGCTCGCCGGCGATATATTCGCCCGGCAAAGTGAAGACCACGCCCGGCCCCTCGGCGCGGCGGAACTCAGTGTCGGTGCGCAAGACCACGCCGCTCACGTTGTCCACCAAAATCACGCCCGCCGCGAGATTGGCTTTGGCTTTTTCCGATTCGCTGGCGATGATTTGCCCGTCTTTGATGAACATCGCCGGGCCGGGCAGGCCGGACGAAAAACTCTGAAAATGCCGGTAGGCCTCCCGCCGCTCTTCCAGCGTGTGGACGGGCATCACGAACTGCGAGACGAGCCGGTCAAACCAATTGCGCGCCAGCATCGGGGCGATGAAGACGAAAGCCAGCGAGAGGATGGCCCGCACGAAATCCCAGCCGAACCCGGTCAGCCCGACCAGCGCGCGCAAGTCTTTCCAAAACAGCGCCACCAGCAGGGCGAAGATGACGAGTGAGCCGACAGCCCACGCGAGGCGCGGGTTCCGGTAGAACGGCAGGGGCGGCGGGGCTTTGGCTTTCATCCGGACGATTGTAGTACGAGATGGGGAGATGAACAAACGAAGCGAGAGTTTGACAACTGAAAAAAAGAAAGCCAACCAAGCCCAACCAAGTCAAACCAATTATCGCTTGACATGAGGGGGGGGGGACGCTGTAGAGTGTCGAGCATACTCTCCCTATACTCCACCCGAAAGGGGGGCATACTCATGCCTCACAATTCAGCACATACTAAAACGACCTCGCGCCAAGCCTTCCTCCTGTTGCTCCTATCTATTTTCCTTGTTGCCAATCTCAGCACGTCCGGCGCGTTGGCGCAAAATGCTGGGGCGGCTTTACATTCCGCATCAGCACAATCCGCTTCGCAAAACGCGCCACTGATGTTCATCGAGAACGTCGGCCAGTTCGACTCAAACGCGCGCTTTCAAGTGCGCGGCGGCAATGCCACCACTTACCTGGCCGACGACGCGCTCTGGTTCACCGTGCTTGAAAACGCCGCGCCCGACCAAGCATTTGCGCTCCCCGACCCGCTCGACGCCAAGCGCAACGACAAACCGCGCAAGGGCGTCAACCTAAAAGTGAGTTTCCCCGGCGCGAACCCGCACCCGCGCCTTGAGCCGTTCAACCGGCTCGACACTCACGTTTCTTACTTCATCGGCAATGACTCGCCGCAATGGCATTCGGATGTGCCGGTCTGGGGCGGCGTGCGCTACGTAGATTTGTATCCCGGCGTGGATTTAGAAATCGCGAGCGAAGGCGGGCAGTGGGCGTGGCGGTTGACCGCGAATGGCGCACCGTCCACTATTTCAGATGTGCGTCTGCGCGTTGAGGGCGCAGAGGCTATAACCACCGATGAGACAAATTTGCATTTGAACACTGCGGTGGGAAACTTATCTTTGCCTTTGTTTGCCTCACCAGAATCATCTCATCCTGGACAACCGGCCCCGACAATTTTAGGCGATGAGGTCGTTGCGCCCTTTACCAATGTGGCAACGGATATTGCGCCGGATGTCTCTCTGCAAAGTCTGACGCTCAACAACGCGGCTGACCGATTCTACGCCTCATATTTTGGGGCAAGCGGGGTCGAGCAAGGTACGGCTATTGCAGTGGATGCCAATGGCGCGGCGTACATCACCGGCCTGACTTCGACACCGGGCATTCCCACAACACCCGGCGCATTTGACACAACTATCGCCAGCGGCGATGTTTTTGTGAGCAAATTCGACATGACCGCCTCGGGTGGAGACTCGCTGATTTATTCCACTTATCTGGGCGGCGATTTTGGCACTGACCGCGGTTGGGGGATTGCCGTGGATAGCAACGGAATAGCTTATATTACCGGCGACACCAGCGTGTTTGATAATTTTCCGACGACCGCCAACGCCTATACGCGCACGACCTTTGGCAACGGCGGCTCTTTTGTGACGCAACTCAATGCGAATGGCACAGGTCTGCTCTATTCGACTTTGTTCGGCTATGGGGGGGCTGACGCCATTGCCGTGCATACTGATGGAACGATTTACATTACCGGCCAAACCGGATCAGCCAATCTTCCGGTCAAAGGAGCCTACGACTCAACCTACGGTGGCGGCACTTGCAACCCAAATCCCTGTACCGATGCCTTCGTAGCGAAATTTAACCCCGTGCTGTCCGGCACAGCCTCGCTCCTCTATTCCACCTATTTGGGCGGCAACAGCAAGGATGATTATGGCTATGGCATCGCCGTGGATGCCAGCGGCGCGGCTTACATGACCGGTTATACGGCTTCTTCCAAGAATGCCGGCTTCCCGCTCAAGAATGCCTACGATAGCACTTTAGGCGGCACGTTCGATGCGTTTGTGCTGAAACTGAATCCGGCTCTGAGCGGTACTGCCTCGCTTCTCTATTCCACTTATCTGGGTGGCAGAGACAATGATTACGGTTATGCCATTGCGGTCAATGCGGCTGGCCAAGCCTACGTTACCGGGTTCACCGGTTCATCCGATTTCCCCAAACTGGGGGCCTATGATACGACGCTCGGCGGCATAGGGGATGCCTTTGTGGCGAAGCTCAATCCGTCTGCCAGTGGCTCGGCCTCCTTGCTCTATTCCACCTATCTGGGCGGAAGCGGCGGCGAGTATGGCAATGCCATTGCTCTGGATGGGAGCGGCAAAGTCTATGTGACTGGTGATACGCTTTCGTCGGATTTGCAGACGACGGCCAACGCCTTTATTCAAACTTGCCCCAGTTGCCCAACCTATTATGGCGGTTTTGTGGCAAAACTCGACCCCGCTATTGCCGGTTCTTCCGGTTTGCTATACGGTTCGTATCTCGGGGGGAGCAACCAAGCTAGCCATGGCAAGGGCATCGCCGTTGACGCCTATGGCGCAATGTATGTAACGGGCGAAACGGAGGCCTCCGACTTCCCGGCCAATAACCGGGCCTACGACCAGTTTTACAACGGGAGCTGGGATGCATTCATCGCCAAGTTGGGCGCGGGCATTGGGTGCTTCAATTTGACGAAGGTAGTTACCCCCCTCACCAGCGGCACGCTTCAATCCCGGCCCAGCAATTGCGATTCCGGCGATTATCAACCCGGCACGGTCGTTGTGCTGACGGCGACCCCCGCCGCGGGCTACGTTTTTTCGAGCTGGAGCGGGGATGTGGTGACGACCAGCAACCCGCTGACGCTGACGATGAACGGCAACAAGAGCCTCACGGCAACCTTTGCGCAATGTTACGTTTTAACTCCGGCTTCCAATCCGGCCTCAGGCGGCGATGTGACTCCCAGCCCGAGCAATTGCGCGGGGAGTGGTTACCACTATGCGCCCGGCACGGTGATTACATTGACGGCTGTGCCCGAGCCGTCTTTGAGCGCGGGGTACGCCTTCACCAGTTGGAGCGGCGATGTAACCGGGACCACGAACCCAATCACGCTGACGATGAACGCCAACAAGAACGTCATCGCCAACTTCGTGGTGTGCTATACCTTGACCACATCCGTTACGCCCACCGTGGGCGGCGGTGTCAATCTCAGTCCCAATAACTGCTCCGGCACGGGCTATTCACCCAACACGGTCGTCACCCTGACGGCTGTGCCCGTCACGCCCACCTATGCGCTGAGTGGCTGGAGCGGCGACGCCAGCGGCCTGCTGACAAACCCATTTACCTTCACCATGCCCAGCAACAACGCAAATGTTACCGCGCACTTTGCGAAGGCGATGAATGTTTATATCATTGTCTATACCAATACGGTTGTTGCGCCGGGGGATGCCGCTTATGAACCGGACCCAATCGGGCACGCCAGAACCTTTTCCGCTAACTTGATACAAAATCTCAGTACAGGCACGGTTTATCATGGTTATACTTCAACTGCGCCATACCCGTACCCATCACTGACCTGGCGTGCCATAAATGCCCAGAACGGTAGCATCATTCATACGATAACTGGTTCAACGCCTACTGTGCCATGCCCGGCTGGATACATATGCAATGGTAATATCTTGACTGCGGATTATAGCCAAATCTTTGACCGGGTTAACGCCAATTTCGCAGATAATCTGTGTTCACTCATCAACAGTGGACAGGTGCAAGAAGTATGGATTTGGGCGGATAGGAGTGGTTATTTGGCTGAGCGTGTCGCCATTGGACCAACGAATGGTTACACGACCACGCTGACTGAGTTTGGACAGCATAATATTCCTGATTGCAACGGCGCTAACCCAGCCAACACGGATAGCCAGTATGCCGTCATGGGCTTCAACTTTGAGCACAGTGTCCCATTAGCAAATGCGATGGAGTCTTATGCCCACAGACTTGAAGATGCGTTTGACGTGCTGTTTCCCTGTGAATTTGATGTGCCACTTGACACTGATCCATCTTGGACTTGGGTAGATCCCATTCCTGTGAATCAGGCCGCATTGAAGCACGATTGTGGCAGTTCGCGAGGTTTTACTGCTCGTGCCCATAATATTTCCGAAGTTGCACAATGTGGGCTGGCTCACTGGTCACCCAATGTTACATGGGACACCGAGAACTCAGGAATTTACAGCCCCATCGAATATTACGGCTATCAGGTGATTACATTAACTTTTCAGACCGGTTGTAATGATTGGAAACCGAATCCCACCACATTTCAGACTGTCATTACCCCAACAATTACTTGTCAGGATGCAAGGGTATGGCAATGTAATGGGGGCTGGGAGCATGACAAGCTAAGCTTTCACATTTGGTGGATGCAAAACCTGCCTGGGCTTGGCAATACTATTTACAGATGTGACGACGATACTGTAATACCAACATTGACTGGTAATTGGTGGGACTATCTGAGAGGTGATATTCCTAATCCTAATGAGGCTCAAAATTCAGCTTGGCGGTGCAATTCGACCCCGCCCGCACCTCGGGCCTTATCAGGACAGGTTGTTCTAGGTCAGCTTGCGGGGGCCACTTTGACGCTTTATAGCTTAGAGGTAGGAGGTGAATTGATTCCTATCACATTCGCAACGGAAGTTCACACGGCAGTGGATGGTTCTTACACAACGCCAGCGCTACCTTCTGAACTCAACGGCAAGACATTGGTGGTACAGGCAAGTGGCGGAAGTTTTGTAGATGAAGCAACGGGGCAGAAAGTTTCTTTTGAGGGTTATTCACTTTACTCTGTTATTCCATCCGTTGATTTAAATCGTCCGTTGGGAGGCATGGTCACGCCGTTTACAGATATCGCCTTTCGCCTAACTCAACACGCCTTGCATACCGATGCTAGCCGGTCTCCAGTGTTAGAGGCCACTTATTACAACACACAAGTGGCGGCTATTTTTGGCTTATTGGGCGACACTGGCTCACCATTTGGCCCGACCCCGTTCGATCTCACGCTGATTCGACCAGCAAACCTCTTTGATGGGCGCTCTCATCCGCTGTGGGCATGGGAGACGACCTACGCGCTAGCATTAGCGGGTTTATCGCAACAGGTCTCTGATGCAGGCGTTTCCCCTGCGGAATGGGTGAGGCAATTCTCAGCGGACGCGGACGACGGCCTGTTAGATAGCGCGGCGGCCATGAGTGCTCACTCGCTCGAAGAAGCAAAACGCGAGTTTTTAACTGGGCCACAGCACCCACGAGTTGAACCATGATGCGGCGGAGGACTGAACCTTGTATCTCTTCTTGAAATCTATCTCGCCGTTGCTGTTGAGCGTATTAATGATTGCTTTATGTGCGTGCAACCTGGTAACTGGCGAAGAATTGACACCTACTTTGGGCGCTACCTCGTCTCCCACGGCTATACCAGAGCACGTTACTCCGACAACTGCTTTGCTTTCATCAAGTGCAGGGCGGATTGCTTATTATTCCACGACCGCGAGTGGAGGTAATAGAGGTATTTCCGTCATCAATACAGATGGGAGTAGTCTGACACTGCTTGTAGTTTCCGGCTTAAATCCAAATTGGTCTCCCGACGGTGGACAGATTGCGTTCGAGGCATCTCATAATGGCAAACCCGCCATTTATTTGATGAACATTGATAGTAGCCAACAAACATATCTCACCGATATGGCAAGTAGCTCAAGTCCATACCCAGTATGGTCACCGGATGGCCAGCAGATTGTTTTCGAAATGTATGATGGCTACCACAACATCTATATCATAAATATTGATGGCAGTGGCCTAAGGCCTCTAACCGATCCCGGGCTTGACGCGCAACGACCAACTTGGTCACCGAATGATCAGCAAGTGGCCTTTATTTACAGCAGTGAACATCATACGCCATTTAAAATCGCAACAGTGGCTGTCAACGATAGCGGCGATTGGCACATTCTCGCAGAAGGTATAGACCCGGTTTGGTCGCCGAACAGTCAGCAGATTGCATTCTTCTCAGGCCTCGATGACCAACTTTACCTGATGAATGCGGACGGTAGCAATCAGAAGCGTCTCACTAACACTGGGCAAATTGCTCCAGCCCTGTCACCTCCAAGTTGGTCACTGGATGGCGAACACATCGCTTTTGTATCCAGACGTGATGGTAATGCTGAGATTTACACTATCAATGCGGATGGCAGTGGCGAAATGCGCCTGACTGACAATCCGGCTGATGACCAATCTCCGGCTTGGTCGCCCGATGGCAGGCAAATCGCTTTTGTGTCCAACCGCGACGGCAACCGAGAAATCTATGTAATGAGCGCCGATGGGAGTAATCAAACCCGCCTGACCAATAATACAATTGACGATTGGGGACCGGTGTGGCAACCCCAACCATGAGGTTGTGTCATTTGAACCTTGACGCCGGGCGCATCTCGCGCCCGGTTTTGTTTTCAACGAACTTCTATTGTCCCCAGCGCCACCCGCCCATCGGGGAAAGCCGCCGCGGTCAAGCGCTCACCCGTCTCGGGCAAATACATCCCCGCCAACAGCGCGTACTCACCGGGCGGCAAATCGGCGGGCAGTTGCAAAGCGCGCGTCTCGCTCACAAACTCGCCGGGGAGCCAGCCGGGGGTGGGGCGCGCCCCGGCGGCCGCCACACCATCCGATTGCGCCACAATCGCGCCGTCACTATTCTGAAGATGGACGAAGACGTGGTACGCGCTCGCCGGAGTCTGGTTGCCTTTCCACACGAGAGTCGCCGTCACGACGGTTCCGGGCCGCGCGCCCGCCGGAGGGAGGCTCACCCCGAACAGAGTCACCGGCCCGAGGTTCGCGTTAATCGCCCGCTCGACTTGGGGCGCGGTAAACGTGCGCTCCGGCGCGGTGACGTGAAGTGTGCCAACATTTTTTTCAGCGGCACCTAACCTCAAGACCCAATCATAATTGCCCGTCTCTACCCAAGCAGGCACTCGAATTACAAATTGGTCGCGCACGACATCCCCCGCCTGCCATTGCAACGGCGAGTAAGGACTACCCTGTGTGAAGTCATATTCCAATTGTGTTCCTGACCCATATCCCAGATCGAGTCCCCGATAATGGGCGAGCCGATGTTCATTATCCATGGAAGGAGCAGCCTCGACGGCACGCCAACAGAGCGAAACTAAGATATCGCTGCCCGGCGCGGCTTCACTCGTGTTGAACTCAACGCTTTGGAGCGTGAGTTCGCCGTAGTCTTCAATAGGGTGTGTCGGAGTGCATTGCCGTGTCCGCGAAGGCGTCGTGATGTGCATCGGCCCGAGGCGCGCCGTGCCGATGCTCTGCAAATTGTAAAACGCGAACACATTCACTTCCACAAAATAATCTCCCGGCGGCGTCCCGGCGAGGGGCGTGAGAAGGTACGGGTCAAGGAGGTATTGGTCGTCGGGCCAGAAGTCCGTGCCGGGGGTGAACCGCCAATCGCGCGGGCGCGGCGTATCCTCTTCGCTCCACGTCAGACCCTGCTCATCCATCAACCGCACCTTGAACCCATACGCCACGCCGAGCGGATGATTGGCCTTCCAGTAAAGATTGAGCGTGACTGAATCATCCGCTCCGAAAGATTCGCGCGTGGCCTCCCACCCAAGCAGAGTCAACTCGCCAACGAAATCCTGATTGAGCGGGTGCGTCACTCCTGCGAGGCCATCGGGCGCAAGGTTGCGGCGGAGGAGCGGGGTGTAGCCTGCCTCGTAGAGAAGAGGGCGGGCGAGCAAAATCCCAAATCCCAAGAGCCAAAGCCCAAATTGGAAGTTAGAGGTCGGAAGTTGGAAGTTGGAAGTTGAAATCCCCAACTTCCAATCTCTAATTACTAATCTCCAATTGCCAATGACTAATAACCCAACGCATGCCGCAACCCCGATGAAGGTGAGCAACCATCCAACCGTGCGCGGCAGAGTTGTGCCAAATTCAAAAATCAGCGTATGTTTTCCGGACGGCACGTCAACGGCCATGAGTCCTTCGGGATAAGTGATCCGCACGGGCGCGGGCGATCCGTCGAGCATAGCCCGCCAGCCGGGGAAGTAAAACGTCCGATAGGTGTAAGTGAGAGGCTGGAGCGAATCAACCGTAAAGGTCTCATGCAAAACACCTGACCACCAAGGAATGTATTGAATATGAGCAAGTGGGGATGTGGTCTCTAAACGTTGAAGCGATTCCCCTTGCATAAGTTTAGCGCGATTGGCGGAAGTGTCCGGCAGTTGCTTCACCCACACGGGCAAATACTCGCCCACCGTCGTCGTGCCGATGAAGGCGGGCGGGATTTCGAACCCGGCGAGGTTGGCGAGGGTGGGATTAGCGGGAACAAACTCGAAGGGCGGGGAGGCATAGGGCAGACCGGCGAGGATAAAAAAGAAAATCCCAAATCCCAAAAGCCAACTCCCAAGTTCAAACTTCCAACGCCCAACTTCCAACGCCAATTTCAGGCGGCTTAGCGCCCAACCGGCCAGCACCGCTACCCAAAGCGAAATCGGGCCAAGCAAGCGCCACGGGAAGAGCGTGAGTTTCAAGAGAGGCAGAGTGTCCCACAACCAGCGTGCGGGCGGCGTGATGAGAAAAGTGGCAAAGAGGGCGGCGAAAGCAAAGAAGAGAGAGGGGAGCAGAGTAGAACTTCCAACTTCCCGCTCGGAGAGCGTCCAACTTCCAACTTCCCTCTTGGAGAGCGTCCAATTGCCAATTACCAATAACCCCAAGCCGACAATCGCAACGATGATCGCCGCCAGCGGCAATGGATGAACAACGGGCGGGTTGAGCAGGCCGGGGTCAACGGGCAGGCGCGGCAGGGCGAGCAACTCGCGGAGGCTGAAAAAATTGTTGGCGTAATTCATCGCGCCGTTGAGCGTGCCGCGCTCGATTTGCGCGAACTGGGATTCCGCAAGCGCTGGAAGCCAGAAGAAGGCGGAGAGGAACAGAGCAATGACAAATGAGAGAATGACGAATGAAAAATGCCAATTCCCAACTTCCAACTTCCAACTTCCCGCGCGGAGAGAGTCCAATCTCCAATTACTAATTACCAATCCCGGCTTTTTCAGTCCATGCCCAAGGCTTTCAACGAAACCATAAAGAACAAGGAACGGCATCACTTGCAAACTCACGCCGTTGTGGGCGAGGAGCATAGCGGCGATGGAAACCCCGGCCCAGACCGCCGAGCGCCACTGCCCCTGCGCGGCGCGGCGGAGGTGGCGCATGGCCAGCGGCAAGAGGGCCAGCGCCACCACTTCGGGCAGTGAGCCGCGCACGAAAGTATCGTAGAGGAGATAAGGGCCGTAGAGATAGGCCACGCCGGCGACCAACCCGGCGGCTTCGCCAAAATGCTCGCGGCCCAGTTGATAGGCAAACCACGCGGCGCAGAGCAGGCTGGTGACGTAAGCCGCTTTGAAGGCGTCGAGAAAATTCAGACCAAGTAGATGAAAGAGTTCGGCGAGGTAATGGCTGAGATAGGGAAAGAAGTTGAAGACCGGATAGCCGTAGCCATGCACAAGGTCGGGCGCCCAGCGCGGGAACGGCACGCCCGCGCGGAGGAGGCGATCCAACTCGACGAGGCGATAATAGTGCGGCAGGTTGTCATTGGTGCGCGGCAAGCCCGGATGCAGGAAAGGCCAGAGCGCGGGCAGGGCGAGAAGGGCGAGGAGCAGATAGGGCTGGAGGCGGCGGAGCATGGGGGAGGATTATAGCGTGTGGAAAGAACGGCCGGGGTGGCTTACACAGAATTGCGGGAAGATGGATAATTGACGCGAGGTGAAACACCATGCCGCTTGATTCAATCGAAGCCGTAAAACCACAAAGCAATAACGGGCGCGCGTGGCCCCTGCCCGCCCCACAAGTGAAGTTCACCATGGGGTCGGGGCCGGTGGGCATCCACGAGCGCGTGTCGCTCGCCCTCGCCCGCGCGCCGCTCTATCACCAGGACCCCGACTTTCAGGACCTCTTCCGCGACACGACCGAGAAACTCCGCCGCGTCTTTCATACTCAGCACGACGCTTTTATCATGCAGGGCGAAGCCGTGCTCGGGTTGGAGGCCGCCGCCGCGAACCTCGTCGAACCCGGCGATAAGTGCCTCAACCTCGTCTCCGGCGTATATGGCGCGGGCTACCGCCGTTACTTCGAGCGGTACGGCGGGCGCGTGGTCGAGGTCAGCGTGCCCTACGACGAAGCCCTTGACCCCGCCGCAGTCGAGCAAGTGTTGAAGCGCGAAGGCGACGTGAATCTCATCGCCCTCGTTCATTCCGAAACTCCCTCCGGTACAGTGAACCCGGTGCGCGAGATTGCGGCTTTGGCGCAACAGTACGAGGCGTTGACGATTGTGGACGTGGTCTCGTCCCTCGGCGGTCAACCGGTTGAAATGGATGAGTGGGGTCTCGACGTGGCGGTGGCAGGGCCGCACAAGTGCCTCGGCGGGGTGCCGGGGTCGGCGCTGGTGGCCGTGAGCGACCACGCGTGGGCGAAGATGCTGAAGAAGCCAAACCCGCTCCGGCGCGGCTATCTCTCGCTCCTCGATTGGAAAGAAGGCTGGCTGGGCGAGGGCCGTTTCCCGTTCACCGCTTTCGTGACGAACATCATCGGCCTCCACGAAGCCTTGACGATGCGGTTGGAAGAAGGCCTCGAAAACTCATTTGCCCGCCACGACCTCGCGGCCCGCATGGCCCGCGCCGGCGCGCGCGCTCTGGGCCTCGAACTCTGGCCTGCGCGCGATGAAATCATGGCCAACTGCGTCACGGCCATCAAAGTTCCGGCGGGCTTGAACGAGGACGAAATCAAATTGCTGATGAACAAACGCTACGGCGTCGTCATCTCCGGTGGGCTGAAGGAACTGCATGGCAAACTGCTCCGCCTCGGCCACATGGGGCACATGGCTCAACCTATGTACGTGGTCGTCGCGCTCGGCGCGTTGGAGCGCACACTGCACGACCTTGGCTATCCCGTTAAATTTGGCGTGGGCGTGGGCGCGGCGCTGGCGGCGCTGAGTGAATAGAAACGATGTTATGATTGTCCCCTATGACCGAAACTATCTCTGCCTCCCTCGAACCCCCCCGCCGCTTTCATTTTGACTGGCTCTGGCCCGCGCTCTTCCGCCCGCGCGCGGCCTTCACCAAAATCGCCGGGGCTAGCGGTGACACCTGGCTCACGCCGATTCTCATTCTAATGGTCGCGGCGCTGGCGCGCGTGCTGGCCGCCGGGCCAATCAAGACCGCCGCCGCGCTCAACGGCCCGAGCCTGCCGTCGGGTTTCGAGAACTTCCCACCCGACCAGCAAACGCAATTTCTGCAAGCGCAGGCCGCCACCTCCGGCCCGGTGTTCGTCTACGTCTTCCCCGCCATCATGGCTATGCTCGAAGTTTGGGTGGGGTGGCTCATCATCACCGGGCTACTGCATCTGGTCTTGACTCTCCTCGGCGGGCGGGGCGCGACCCGCGCGGCGATGAACGTCGTGGCGTGGGCCAGCCTGCCGTTGGCTGTGCGCGACCTCGTGCGGATCGGTTATATGCTCTACTCGCATCAACTCATCCAAAGCCCCGGCCTCTCCGGTTTCACCCTCACCGACGCGGGCGCGCTGAGCTTGTATCTGGGGCAGGTGTTGGGGCAGATTGATTTATATCTCTTCTGGCACGTGGCGCTGCTCGTCGTTGGTATTCGGAGTGGCGATGGTCTCCCCGTGGGCCGCGTGATCGGCGGGGTGGCGCTGACGATGCTCGCGGTGCTCCTCCTGTGGGCCTTACCCGGTTTTGTGTTGGGCCAACTCAGCGCCCTCACCATTATCCGCCCATTCTTCTTCTGAGCTTTACCCTCCGCTACGCGAAGCGGTCATTCGTCATTCGTCATTCGCCATTTGTCACGCGTAGCGGTCATTTGTCATTCCCATCCGCTCCATGTCCGAGCCATTCATCCGTATCGTTGCACTCCGCAAGACTTACCGCATGGGCCGCGAGACCGTCCACGCCCTCGCGGGGGCCGATCTCACCATCGCGCCCCACACTTTCTCGGCGGTCATCGGCCCATCGGGGTCGGGCAAAAGCACGTTGTTGTATTTGCTCGGCGGGCTGGATCGCGCGACGGCGGGGAGTATCGAAGTGGCGGGAGAACGCTTGGAGCATTTGGACGAGAACGCCCTCGCGGTCTATCGGCGCCGCACGGTGGGCTTCATTTTTCAATCGTTCAATCTCATCTCCAGCATGACCGCGCTCGAAAATGTGACGTTCCCCATGCGCTTTGCGCGCATCCCGCCCGGTCAACGGCGAACCCGCGCGTTGCAGTTGCTCAGGCAAGTCGGGCTGGAAGACCGCGCGCACCACAAGCCCACGGAACTTTCGGGCGGGCAACAACAACGGGTCGCCATTGCCCGCGCGCTGGTGAACGATCCCCGCCTCATCCTGGCCGACGAGCCGACCGGCAACCTCGACACGCGGAGCGGCGCGGTCGTCATGCAAGTGCTGGCCGATTTGCACCGGCAGGGCCGGACCGTGGTGATGGTGACGCACGACCCGAACATAGCCCGCCACGCCACGCAGACCATCCGCCTGATCGATGGCCGTGTCGTGACCGCCGAGGAGTTCGAGGCGGCGTTGAGCGCCGTCGAGGCTAGCCCAAACTAAATTGTCGCCATGAAAAATCTTCGTCCGGTTTCCTTTTCCTTGCCTATCATGCTCCGGCTCATGCTCGCCGTGTGCTTCGCCTTAGGCGCCCGGTCGCCCGTCTCCGCCGCCAGCGGCGTCACCAGCGTCGAGCCGAGCCTCGTCTCCAATCAAGCGGCGACGACTCTGCTCGTGCGCGGGACGGATTTCCAAAATGGCGCGGTGGTCGTGCTGGAAGGCTATGGCGCGTTGATCACTTCGTTCGTCAGCGTAGCCGTCCTCACTGCCGGGTTGCCCGCCGGAGTCCCCGCCGGAGTCTATGCCGTCACCGTCGTCAACCCCGATGCCACTTCGGCGACGCTGGCGAATGCGCTCACCATCGTCGGGCCGACGAACACGCCCGCGCCCACCGGCACGCCCGGGCCAACGGCTTTCGTGCGCCCGTTGTTGGTCGTGCTGGCCTACGGCGCGAGTTCCGTCGCCATCTCGCCCAACGAAGATTTGGATTTCGAGATGACGTTCTTGAATGCCGGTCAAGGCACCGCCACCAACATCAGCGCGATTTTTGTGCCGGGCAATCTCATCCCGCGCGCGACGGGCGGGGTGCGCGCCGTGGGCACGCTCAACCCCGGCGAGAGTTCGCGGTTCTTCCAGCCGCTCACCGCCAGCGGCGACATCGCGGGCCAGAACATCGCTACGCTGGATGTCAAAGTCTCGTACACCGACGCGAGCGGCACGGTATATAACGACACGTTCACGCTGACGTTCTCGGTGGCGAAGCCGGTGGCGAGCGGCCCCGCCGCGACGCGCACGCCCACGCCCACCGCTGCCCCCAGCCTGCGCCCGCAATTGGTGGTGAACAACTACACGATTGACGTGCCGCAACTGCAACCGGGCTTGAAGTTTAATTTGAGCCTCGCCGTGCGGAACGTGGGGGCGGCGAAAGCCAAAGGGGTCACGCTCATCGTGGGGGGCGGCACCACCAGCGGGGGCGCGAATCCCGGCGGGACGGCGCAACCCGGCGCGAGCGGCGGCGTCTCAGGCGCGGGCGGCGAGTTCACCAACTTCGCGCCCGTCGAATCGTCCAACGTTCAATTCATCGGCGACCTCGAGGCCGGGGCTTCGCTCAACGTGGCGCAAAAACTCATCGTCAATGCCACCACCAAAGCGGGCGCGTATACGCTGAAAATTTCGTTCACTTATCTGGACGACAAAGGCGGGAGTTACACCGACGACCAGGTGATTACTTTGCTCGTCTATCAACCGCCGCTGGTGCAAATTAGCTTTTATCAACCGACCGGGCCGCTGTTCGCGGGGCAACCTAACACGTTGCCGTTGCAAGTAGTGAACCTGAGCCGGAGCACCGCCGTGTTAGGCAACCTCACCGTGTCCGGCCTCGGCGCGCAATACAGCAATAACGTGGCCCTCGTTGGCCCGATGGACCCAGGCTTTCCTTTCACGCTGGACACGATTGCGATTCCCGATCATCCCGGCTCGCTCGACGTGATTATCACCGTGGATTACACCGACGACTTCAACCAGCCCCAGACGATCACGCAAACCCTGACGGTGGAGGTGCTCGAAGGCGGCCCGGTGATTGACCCCGGCGGTGGCGGGGGCTTTGAGCCGCCCCCCCAGGAACCGGAGACCCTCGCCCAAAAAGTGTGGCGCTTCATTCGCGGCCTCCTGGGACTCGATAGCGGCCTGCCGCAAAACGCGCCCGTTAGCCCCGGTGAAGTCCCAGTGCCTGCGCCACAATCATTCCCGCCCAAGGGATAAAAAGGCCCTCCCGACTTTGGCGGGAAAACCAGCGTAGGTTACGCTTTGAGCGTGACAACCTGAACGGCAAAAGTCATCACGCTGCTTACAGTTTACAAAATAGCTCGGTAATCGCCGCGAGTTGGCCCTCACCCCTGCCCCTCTCCCATTGGGAGAGGGGAATCAGCCTAACACTCTTCCCATGCGCTTCTTCGATCTCGTCGCCCTCATTTTGGAAAACCTCAGCCGCCGCAAAGCGCGCGTGGCGCTGACCGCCGTCGGCGTCATCATCGGCACGGCGGCGGTTGTGGTGCTGGTATCACTCGCCATCGGCTTGCAAGAAAACGCGACGAAGCAACTCTACGGCATCAGCGACCTGACCCAGATTCAGGTCTACCCGAACTATGGCGACTCGCCCACCGGGCCGGGCGGGGGTGGGGGCGTGACATTCGCGAGCGGCCCCGGCGGCTCGCCAGCCCCCGCCAATCAAAAACTCCTCACTACCAAAGCTCTCGCAGAAATCGGCGCTATTCCGGGCATCGCCGCTCTCATCCCGCGCGATAGTTTGCACAGCGGCGCGGAACTTTCGGTGGACGGGTTAGTCGCCAACATGGGCCTCATCGGCATCAGCGTTGCCGACTTGTCTCTCCTCGGCCTCAAGCCGCAGGGCGGGACGCTCAAACTGGAGAAAGGCACGATCATCGTCGGCTACAGCATCCCGCAAAATTTCTACAACCCGCGCCAGCGCCCCGGCCAGCCCCCGCCCGAGCCGCCCGACCTGCTCGACAAGCAAATCAAACTCTCCATCATCAAATGGACGCAGGACGGGCAAGAGACGCGCAAGGTGGTGCAAGTGCGCGTGGCGGGCATCATCGCCGAATCGCGCAGTGAATCGGATTGGGCCATTTATATGCCGCTCGACGAAGTGGCGGGCTACAACGCGTGGGTCGAGGGCAAGCGCGTGGATCGCACCCGCACGGGTTACGAGCAGTTGCTGGTCAAAGCCGACAAGGTCGAGAACGTGCTGGGCATCGCCGACGCCATCAAGGCCCTCGGCTATCAGGCCTATGCCGCGCAAGAGACCGTGCAACAGACTTCCAGTTTCTTTTTAGTCTTGCAAGTCATCTTCGGCGGGGTGGGCGCGATTGCCCTGCTCGTGGCCGCAATTGGCATCGCCAATACGATGACGATGGCGATTTTGGAACGCACGCGCGAGATCGGCCTGATGAAAGCCATCGGCGCGACGAACCGCGACGTGTTAAGCGTGTTCCTCGGCGAGGCGGCGGGCATCGGCTTTGTGGGCGGGGTGGGCGGCGTGGCTCTCGGTTGGAGCGTCGGCCAAATCATCAACGTCCTCGCCCTCGTCTATTTCGCGGGCCAGGCGACTCAGCAACCCGGCGGCTTGCCCCCGCCCTCGGTGGCGGTCGTGACCCCGGCGTGGTTGCCCATCTTTGCGCTGCTCTTCGCCACCTTCATCGGCTTGCTCTCCGGCCTCTACCCGGCCCTGCGCGCGGCCACGCTTGTGCCGGTGACGGCGTTGAAGTATGAGTAAATCTCAGTAGCCGAATAGACGACCGGGATATACCATGCACGCCGCGTTTTAATTCACTGGAGACTAATCATGGAACAACAAGTTGGAACAGTCGCGCTTAAGCGCGGTCTCGCACAAATGCTCAAGGGCGGAGTCATCATGGACGTGGTCACGCTCGAGCACGCGAAAATTGCCGAGGAAGCGGGTGCCTGCGCGGTGATGGCGCTGGAGCGCGTCCCGGCAGACATCCGCGCGCACGGGGGCGTGGCGCGCATGAGCGACCCGGATTTGATTCAAAAAATCATGGAGACCGTTAGCATCCCGGTGATGGCCAAATGCCGCATCGGGCATTTTGTGGAAGCGCAGGTGCTCGAAGCCATCGGCGTGGATTACATTGACGAATCCGAAGTGCTCACGCCCGCCGACGAGGCCCACCACATCAATAAGCACGATTTCAAAATCCCGTTTGTCTGCGGTTGCCGCAATCTAGGCGAGGCCCTGCGACGCATCGGCGAGGGCGCGGCGATGATTCGCACCAAAGGCGAAGCCGGCACGGGCGACGTGGTCGAAGCGGTGCGGCACGCCCGCGCGGTGCTGGGCGAGATTCGCCGCCTGACCACGATGGCGGACGAGGAAGTGATGGCCTACGCCAAAGAAATCGGCGCGCCGTACGAACTCGTCAAAGAGACGAAAGAACTAGGCCGCCTGCCGGTCGTCAACTTCGCCGCGGGCGGCCTTGCTACTCCCGCCGACGCCGCGCTGATGATGCAACTCGGCGTGGACGGCGTGTTCGTCGGCTCGGGCATCTTCAAGTCGGGCGACCCCGCCCGGCGCGCCAAGGCCATCGTCGAAGCGACGACTCACTTCCGCGACGCGAAGATTATTGCCGAGGTGAGCCGCAACCTCGGCGAGCCGATGGTCGGGCGTTCCGTGTCTTCGATACCCGAAGAAGAATTACTCGCCACGCGCGGCTGGTAAGGGGACGGACGATGAAAATCGGCGTTCTTGCGCTTCAAGGCGATTTCGCCGAGCACCTGCACGTGCTCCAGCGCCTCGGCGTTGAGGGTGCGGAGGTGCGGTTGCCACGCGACCTCGCGGGCCTCGACGGAATCATCCTCCCCGGCGGCGAATCCACCACCATCGGCAAACTCGCCGTGCAATACGAGTTGATGGAACCTCTGCGCCAGATGGCCGAGACCAAGCCCGTATGGGGAACGTGCGCCGGAGCCATCTTCCTTTCCAAAGACGCGCGCCGTCAACAGCCTCTGCTCGGCGTGATGGACATCACCGTGGAGCGCAATGCCTTTGGCCGACAGGTGGATAGTTTTGAAGTTGATCTCGACGTGCCCGCGCTGGAGGCCGAGGGCAACGGCCACCCGTACCCTTTTCATGCGGTCTTCATCCGCGCGCCGCTCATCGAGCAAGTCGGCGCGGGTGTTGAGGCGCTTGCCAAACTCCCCGACGGGCGCATCGTCGCCGCCCGCCAGCGCAACTTGTTGGCCACCTCCTTTCATCCCGAACTCACGCCCGACAGCCGCTTCCACCGTTATTTTCTGGCGCTGGCGCGCGAGACCTAACTGCCATCGCGCCCCGGCGAAGGGTGAGTGTCGCTCGGTGGTAGAATAAACGGCAGAGGAGCGCCATGTCTGCCGTCCCGGTTGTCGAAGAATCAATCAAAGACCGCATTGAAAAAAATATTCACCTGCCCGCCGACAAAATTGCCGACTTCTGCGGTCGCTGGCAGATAACGGAATTCGCGCTATTCGGTTCCGTCTTGCGCGCTGACTTCCGGCCCGACAGCGACATTGACGTGCTGGTGACTTTTGCGCCCGAGGCGGATTGGAGTTTATTCGACCACGTAGATATGCAAGATGAACTGAAGATGCTGTTTGAGCGCGAGGTGGATTTAGTGAGCCGCCGAGGCATTGAAAGAAGCCGGAACTATATTCGCCGGAAGGCCATTTTGAGTTCGGCGGAGGTAGTTTATGCCGCGTGACCCGGCTTATCTCCTCGACATACTGGAGGCCGCCCGGCGCGTGCAAGAAGGGGTGGCTGGCATTGCCAAAGAAAAATTTCTCAACGAATGGATGCGCCATTCGGCCATCGTGCGTCAAATTGAAATCATCGGCGAGGCAAGCAAACGCCTTTCGGATGAATTCCGCGATAGCCATTCTGATATTCCGTGGCGACGCATGGCTGGAATGCGCGATGTGGTCATTCATCGCTATGATGATTTTGATTTGAATGAAATCTGGAAAGTAGCCATCGAGGACATTCCGAAACTGATCTCGGCGATTGAGAAACTTATCCCGCCTGAGGATGAATCAGGCGAGGGCAACCAACCGGAGGAGTAAATTATGAACAACCAACTTGGCGGCAAGTCCATCGCCGTCATCGCCGTGATGATTGCGGTCGTCACTGTCTTCACCATGGTCGTCCGCATCCCCATTCCGGCCACGAGCGGCTACATCAATTTCTCCGATGTGGCGATTTATTTTGCAGCCTTTGCCTTTGGCCCGTGGGTGGGCTTGATCGCCGGTGGCGTGGGGGCGGGGTTAGCGGACGTGCTGGGCGGCTACGCCAGTTTCGCTATTCTGACTTTCTTCGCGCACGGACTAGAAGGCTGGGTGGCCGGTTACATCGGTGGCCGGACCACGTCGCTCAAGCGTATGTTGCTCGGCTGGGCGGCGGGCACGGTTGTCATGGTCGCGTTCTATTTCCTCGGCGAGACGTTTATCATGGGCATGGGCGCGGCGGCGGCGGCGGCGGAAGTGCCATTCAACCTCGCCCAAAGTGCGGCTGGTGGCCTCATTGGCATCCCGCTCGTCTATGCCGTGCGCCGCGCGTATCCGCCCATCAACCAGATTGGTTTTGGCAAGACGTGGAAAGAAGCCTGAGCCGGTTGCATTTATAGGTCGTAATTTCTAGAAGGCAGTCAGCAGAAGGCAGAAGGCAGTCAATCTTCGACTGCTACCTGCTTGTTGCTTTCTGCCTTCTATGTTCTATGGACTCCATCCTCATCGAAGATCTCCGCTACTCGTATCCGCCGTTGGAAGCGGGCAACGTGGCCGTTCCCGTTCTGCACGGCGTGAATCTGCGCGTGAAGCGCGGCGAGGTGGTGGGTCTGCTCGGCCCGACGGGGTCAGGCAAAAGCACGGTCTGCCTCGCCCTCGCGGGTCTCGTCCCCCACTCGACGGGCGGTGTGTTCGGGGGCACGGTCACCGTCGCGGGCCTCAACACCAAACGGGAGCGCGTCTCCACCATCGCGCAGAAAGTCGGCCTCGTCTTTCAAGACGCCGAGTCGCAACTCTTCAACATGACCGTTGAAGACGAAGTGGCTTTCGGCCCGGAGAGCCTCGGCCTGCCGCGCAGTGAAATCGTCGAGCGCGTGGAGTGGGCCTTGCGCGCCGTCCGCCTGGACACGCATCGCGAGCGCTCGCCGTTTCATCTTTCCGGCGGACAAAAACAGCGCGTGGCCCTCGCCGCCATCCTCGCCATGCGTCCGGAGATTCTCGTCCTCGACGAACCCACCGCCGAACTCGACCCGCTCGGCAAAGCCGAAGTGATGCAAGTGTTGGCCGAACTCAAGCGCGCGGGGATGACCATGCTCATCGTCGAGCAAGACGTGGAAGAACTCGCCCGCCTGGCCGACCGCCTGGCGGTGTTACACGAAGGCCGCATCGTCCTCGAAGGCTCACCGCGCGAAATTTTTTCTCAGCCCCGGCGTTTGCGCGACCTCGGCCTCGACGGGCCGCAACTCAGCGCCCTCGCCGAACTGTTCCGGGAACGGGCGGGCAAGGCGTATAACTTCTTCACCTTAGATGAAGCGCACGTAGAATTAAAAATGACAAATTTCAAATGACAAATGGAACCACTTTTTCCATTTGAACATTTTTCATTTGTCATTGACTTTTTATGCCTACCCTCAAAGTTGAAAATCTTCACTTCGCCTACAACGGCCTTCCCGTCCTCAACGGCGTGAGCCTCGCTATCGCGCCGGGCGAGTTCGTCGCCATCGTCGGGCAGAACGGGTCGGGCAAGACCACGCT
>Ga0315281_10002766_pt1 | contig 25971 bp, 16 predicted proteins | sample YL17G07_0_MG_FD_204540 | JGI IMG/M metagenome (GOLD analysis project Ga0315281, IMG submission 204540) | Sediment microbial communities from Yellowstone Lake, YNP, Wyoming, USA - YL17G07_0 | ecosystem: Environmental > Aquatic > Freshwater > Lake > Sediment | place: USA: Wyoming | collected... | reverse complement strand
GGGCCGGCCCCGTCAACTACGGATCGGCACAATTGCTTGAAATTCTCCTCTCAGGCGGATATGCTGGCTCTTGAGGAATTCCGGGGACATCTTACTTGTTTCGGTCTCGAATTGAGTATGGTGTCCCCAGATATTTATTAAAATAACAACTTATATCATCTTGGACACACAGCCACTTCTGACGCGGGCGTCAACTTGGGCCAATGTTCACCAGTCCCAGGGTCCATGAGGGCGGTTTCCGCCCAGGCGTAAAACGGATCGCCGCTAAAAGAGACGCCTCCTGATAAGTCTATAAGGATAGATAAAAATTCTTTGTCCGTATCAGATTATTTATCTTGACAGGCGGTCTTCGCGGGGTAAAATAAGAAACAAGAAAGAATCAAAGGATCGGCAGTCGGAACAAGAGTGCGGTAATTGTAGAACCGCATAACCCTATTCAGTTGGAGGAGACAATGATGAAGAGACTCGTTTTCGTTTGTGCGCTTCTGGCGGCGGTCGTGGTAGTTGCAGGGCCGGCAGGGGCGGGGCCGAGTATCACGCTGACGACAACCGTGCGAGATTTCCTGGACACCCATCCGGATTTTGAGGATGGGATGGGTGATGATCGGGGCTTTGTCGGTGCAACCATCGGTGCGGATCAAAAACCCGTTTATGTCGGCGGCGCGGGAACACTCACCACGCATGGAGCCGCCGCTTTCAACCAGTGGTACAATGATGTGGGAGGAGTCAATCAGAGTACGAGCATTCCCTTGACACTGACTGACCTCGGCGGCGGCATCTACAGCTACTCGAACAATGCCTTCTTCCCCATCGACGGGCAACTGTGGGGCAACCAGGGCAGAATTCACAACTATCATTTCACCCTCGAGTCGCACAGCCAGTTTACCTATGAGACCGGCCAGATGTTCCAGTTCCGCGGAGATGATGACGTGTTCGTGTTCATCAACGATCAACTGGTCATCGACCTCGGCGGCGTTCATGCGGTCGAATCGGCATCGGTGAATCTGGACACACTGGGATTGACGCCGGGCAACACCTACGACTTTGACCTGTTCTTTGCCGAGCGACATACTACGGAATCCAACTTCCGTATGGACACATCGATCGTGCTGGAGCAACCCACGATCCCCGCCCCAGGCGCTGTACTGCTTGGCAGCATTGGCATAGGCCTCGTCGGTTGGCTCCGCAGACGCAGAACGCTGTAGAACCGACGACAAGTTGAAATTCATGAGGGCTGTGGGCATCGCTCGCAGCCCTTTGTCATGTCTGGGATTTCAGCCTCTCCTCTCTCGCCTCGATCTGCATCCGCAGGCTCGGTCATGGCTCCTCTGCCGGTCGCTCGTCCCGCGGGACATCTTACTTATTTCGCTCTTGAATTGAGTATGCTGTGCCCAGATGTTTGTACGCGGGAGATACTTGAGGTACTCGCCGGACACGAGTATACTGAGTCCCGTTCGATGGCTGGTGTGTTACGGGACAGGTAATAGCACGTTAGAACAGGGGATCGCTCATGTCGCATGCATCGGTAGGCAACCAAAATCCATCTCTCGGTCGTCGTCAATTTCTGGCGGTGGGCGCCGGGTCCGTGGCGGCGGTGGTCGGCGGAACAAATCACGCGGAAGGAGCGGCGGCCGCGAGGGTCGTGACGCCGCCGGCGGGCAAGCGCATTCTGCTGGCGTGCAAGCTGAGCATGCTGCCGGAGGAGGCGGACGGCAAGAAGCTGTCGGCGGCGGACCGGCTGCGGCTGGCCGGACAGGCCGGCTTCGACGGCGTCGACTTCGACCAGGCCGGAGCGTTCACGCCCGAGCAGGCGCGGGACGCCGTGCGCGAGTCCGGGGTGTTCGTGCACAACGCGATCAACCACGCCCACTGGGACAAGCGGCTGACGAGTGGCAAGCAGGAAGACCGCGACACAGGCCGGGCGAATATCGAGCATTGCCTGCGGGTCTCGCACGCGGCCGGCGGCAGCGGCGTCCTGATCGTGGTGGGCCGGGCCGATGATGGGCCGGCCGAGGTGATCGAGGAACGGTGCCGGCAGGAGATCAAGAAGCTCATCCCGGTGGCGGCCTCCCTCGGCCAGATGATTCTGGTCGAGAATGTCGGCAACGGGATGATGTACGACGCGGACAAGCCGCCGGAACAGACGCCCGAGCGGTTTATCCAGTTCGTGGACAGCTTCAACAGCCCGTGGGTCGCGATGTACTACGACGTCGGAAACCACTGGAAATACGGCCAGCCGGGCGAGTGGATCCGGGCGTTCGGACGTCGCTGCGTGAAGCTGGACGTCAAAGGCTCCAGCCGGGCCAGGAACAAGGGGGGCGACATCACGAGCGAAAACGACGATGTGCCGTGGGCCGACGTCCGCAAGGCGCTCGATGAGATCGGCTTCGCCGGCTGGGTGACCGCCGAGGTCCGAGGCGGCCACGTCCCACGCCTGATCCAGGTCCGCGAGCAGATGCAAAAAGCTTTCGGCCCCTGATGCCGTTTACGCCTGGGTTTTCGCAACTTGCCCTCGACCTGGAGCACCGCAGCGGGTCGGGGTCTGTCATTTCGAGCGGAGCGCGGTCGAGAAATCTGGCCTCGAATATAGCGCGTCGTCCGTGCGCGGCCAGATTTCTCCACGCGGCCTTCGGCCTTGGTCGAAATGACAACGGCAGGGCGAGCACCTACGAATTCTCCAGAAGTAATCCGTACGACCCTCAGGATGTGCCAAGGAGATTCGTCGATGGCGGAGGCGTAAACCATCGGCAAGCTGCGCTTGCCGCTGCCACCCGGCGCGCAGAAATCTCAAGAGCTTGGGACGTTCTCCACGATTCGGAGCAGCCGTTTTCCTGCACTGTGCAGCCAGCCACGGAGACGTTTCCACGTATTCCTGATTTCGACCTCGGCTTCGATGTCGATTTCCTTTGAAGAGAAGACGGCGAAGTCGATCTCCGGAAGGCGGAAATCCGCCGCTTCGTCCTCACGGCTGAACCCCCATACCCGTCGTCTCACTCTTCTCAACTTCTTGCTCGTCGACATCTTCACTTCAAAACAGCAAGTGCCGCGCACGTCACAGATCGGGTTTGCGGTGAGCGGATCGTAGAGCCGGAGTCGACAGCGCCTCAAGGAAACGCCGCGGGCTTCGATACCGAGAGACAACCGGCAGGAAATCCCCGGATGGGGGACGGAGAAACAGATTACGCCCCGGTCTGGTGCCGCCGTCCAAAACGTGGAAACCCTCGATGGCTCTGCACCCTCCGGCCCCGGCACGCGCACCTTCCAGGTGATGCCCGGACGGTCCCGGTCCAGCGCGGCAGTCCCCTCCGCCAAAAACAACGTTCGGAGCAGACGCCGGTTTTTGCTGAGCAGTGACTTCCTTGTTTCATTGTCCGTCAGCAGCTCGTGCAGTTTGCGGAAACCAAGCAGCCTTACGGCCCTGCGCGACAAGGTCGTGGCCATACGACCCAACAAATAGCAGCGCCACGCCGGGGTATCTTCCGGAAGCAGGGTCGCTAACTCGGGGAATATAGCAGGCATCAGTCCAAGCCCAGCGGCAGAGAAGTAGTGGTCATAGGCGTGTTGATACTCAACGATCGCCCGGGAGGCCGTGGCGGACCCCGCCGCACTGAGGTTTCGATCGCCCGCCAGAATTCTCATCGCTGTCAACGGTTCGGGAATCACATGCATATCCCACTTCAAGCACAGCTTGATCCATAAATCCAGGTCGGAAATCTGGCTCAGCAGCGGATTGAATCGGCCGATCTCGTTGAAGCACGCGCGTCGAACCATCGCGCTCGATATGCACAGGCAGTTGCCCGACAGGAAAAACCGGCGGAGCCATTGCTGCCGGGTTTGATTGCCGACCGCAAATATCTTTTCAAAGTCATGCCCGGGCAGCCGTCGGCCGTTTTCATCGATGCATTGGACATGGGTGAATACCGCCGCGATCTGTGGATTATTCTCGAGTACTTCGACCTGCCTCTTCAATTTCCCGGGCAGGAACACGTCGTCGGAGTTCAGAAAAGCAAGATAGTCACCCCGCGCCTGCTCCGCCGCATAGTTGCGCATGTGGTGTTCTCGATTGACCGTGAAGGGGAACACCTTGATGCGGGTCTCGCCCGTGTAGGACGCCAGCACCTCCAGGGTACGGTCGGTGGAGGCGTCATCTGCCACCAGAAGCTCCCATGCGTCATAATCCTGGCGCTGCACGCTTTCGATGGCCGCCCCGATATAGGCCGCGTGGTTATAGGATGCTATGATGATCGAGACCGTCGGCTTTGTTTCACGCATGGTCGATGCTCAGCAGGGAGGAAATGGCACTCCGCAATTCATTCGTCACGCGATTTTCCCGACGAAGGAAATGCGCGAGTTGCGCCAGAGAGACCCAGCGATGGAACAGGCCTTCCTGCTCTTTTGCCACCGCTTCGATCCAAACGACCTGATACTCACTGATGCAGTGGTCAAAGCGACCGCCTTCCTCGGAATTCTGAAAACGAAACAACGTCCTGCCGGATGTCTCCGCCATCCTCAGGTACCGTTCCTCATGCGGACTGACCCTGTCACAGGATTCCGCTTGAACGGTGGTGGTCAGTTCAAACCCGCCCCGATTGCCTGCCTCGAGAGCGGCCTGAAGCAAGACATGGAGCGTTCCCTCAAAATCGCCGATCAGCAACATCAAGCAGGCCCGGGTCTTCGATCCGGCAATGGGCTGATCCCAGTGGGTCACTTCCCGGCAGGCGCAGCGAACGGCAATCTGATAGATCGTCAAGGACGGATCGTCCGGCGACGATATCTCCGATTCCCCGCATTGCCAGGAATCCTCCAGGTTTCTCAGAGACAGAGTTTCCGTATTCGTTCTCCACGTTCTGTCCAGAACACCCAGCCAGTCTTCCAGCGTTTTTCCGGAATGGACCGTCTTCTTTGATTCCAGGGAGGAAATGAGTTTGGCCGCCAGGGGACCCTTCCCCACCAGGCATTCCCGTAAAGCCGACACATCGGTAAACAGCCAGCAGGCAAGAACCGAGCGCGCATCGGTATTGACGGTATGGCTTTCGCCCAGCAACGCCAGTAATTCGGTGACGCGCATCCATTTGAAACGGGAATCCCGCTCCTCCACGCCTTCCGACAACAGAACAACGTTGTTACGGTTCCGTTTGGCCAGGAAACGACTATTCTGTTCCGATTGCAGCAGGTTGCAGAGCGACCGTGCGGCCGACTGGGCCAGACCCAGATAGGGAGTGTCGGCCCCGCCGTGAACCACTTCGTAATTGCTCCGGGTGGCCTGAACCGTTGGCGCCAACTGCGCTCCATGGACGTTGCCCGGTTCGACTTTTGCATGTCCCAGTATCCACCATTCGTCGTTCTGCTTGAGTACCAGAAAGGAAAGCAGGCCGATTTCGGACTGGTCGATGATGGGCTGCGTCCGAACTCTGCCCTGGGCAACCGAAAAATACCGTACCCCTGCCACGTTGAAGAACCGCCCGGTCACATGCGTCCAAAAACCTCTTTCGTCCCATTGCCATTCGCCAGACTCATGAAAAGCAATGCGTTTGACCTGGAGCTGCGACTGAAGAAATTCCGCGTTCAGCCAGCCCTCTATGTCCCGCGACGATCGCCGGGCACGATCTCTCGTTGGCTCCGAAGCACGTGCACCGCCCACCCTTTGGGGGGGGATGTGCATGGGTTTTTCAAACCACGGGTCACGGGGGCATTCCACGTCAATTCTCCTTTATACCTACGAGCAAAGGAACCGTTTGTGACTATACGGCTGTCCCGCGTCTTCACGCTCCCGTGCCGGCAAGGTCTTTTCGTCTGTCAATGGACCTCTCCTGAACGGCGGACCAGAATCACCTCTTGCTCATCCAATCCGTAAACTGCTCGAACAGATACCGCGAATCGTGGGGACCGGGGGAAGCTTCGGGATGATATTGGACGGAGAATGCCGCCAGCTTCTCACAGCGGAGGCCTTCGAGGGTGTTGTCGTTGAGGTTCATGTGCGTGAGGGTCACGTCCTTATCCGCGAGCGAGTCGAGGTCCACACAGAAACCGTGGTTCTGGCTGGTGATTTCGATCTTGCCGGTGTCGAGGTTCTTGACGGGATGATTGGCGCCGCGATGGCCGAATTTGAGCTTGTACGTGGTACCGCCGAGCGCCAGGCCGAGAATCTGATGGCCGAGGCAGATACCGAAGATAGGCACTTTGCCCAGCAGTGATTTGACTGCCTTGATAGCATAGGTCACCGCGGCAGGGTCGCCCGGCCCATTACTCAGGAACACACCGTCGGGCTTGCGGGCCAGGACGTCCTCGGCCGTCGTCTGGGCCGGCACGACCGTGACGTGGCAGCCGTGCGAGACCAAGAGGCGCAGGATGTTCTGCTTGATGCCGTAGTCAAACGCGACGACCTTGTACTTCGGCTCGGGCACCGTCCGGTCATTGCTCAGAACATCGACGACGCCCTGCTTCCACTCATAGGGCTTATCCACCGTTACATCCTTGACGATGTCCCGGCCGACAAGGCCCGGGTATTCCTGAAGCTTCTCGGCCAGTTTCTTGCGGTCCAGCTCGGTCGAGGAGAGGATGCCGCGCATGGCGCCCTGCGTCCGGATGTGGCGGACGAGCTTCCGCGTATCGATGCCTTCCATGCCGGCGATGCCGCTCTTCGCCAGGTACTCACCGAGCGTGGCACCGCTGCGCCAGTTGCTCGGATACGTGCAGTTCTCCTTGACCACGAAGCCGGCGACGAAGAGCTTGCGCGACTCCCAGTCCTCGGCATTCGTGCCATAATTGCCGATGAGCGGGTACGTCATCGTGATGATCTGCTCGTGGTACGAGGGGTCGGTGAGGATTTCCTGATAGCCGGACATGCTCGTATTGAACACGACCTCGCCGCAGCGCTGGCCGCGGGCGCCGAACGCCCTGCCTTCGAACCATGTGCCGTCTTCTAAGAGTAACGCTGCCTTCACGAAGCCTTCCCTTATTACCTGTCGGAACTTCTGCAAAATGGAGATTAGGCTTGTATTATTCCAGGAAATCGGTTTTGGGATTTCCTGGAATAATCAGTCCAAGCCGTTGCACATCACGCACCTGCCGTTTCGGAAGGAAAAATCAGGAACAGGATTTTTCCTTCCTCAAGTAAGCCTAATGTCCATTTTGCAGAAGTTCCGTTACCTATAATAGAGCTGAATCGGTTTGACACTGATCTTCTTCGCCTTCAATGTCTCGATAGCCTTGACGACCGCTCCCGCCCCGCGAATCGTCGTGACGTACGGGATTTGCCGGTCCACGGCGCTGCGCCGGATGGAGAACGAGTCCATAATCGACTGCTTGCCCACGGCCGTATTGATAATGAGATCGATCTGCCGGTTGATAATCGCATCGACGATGTTGGGTCTGCCCTCGCTCATCTTCAGGGCAAACTCCGACGGGATGTTGTTCTTGATAAACTCGATGCAGGTGCCCTTGGTGGCGATGATTTTGAAGCCCAGCGCCTTGAGCCGCCGGGCCAGACCCACCGCCTTCGCCTTATCGTCGTCCTTGACGCTGAACAGCACATTGCCGCCCGTCGGCAGGCTATTGCCGGCCGCGATCTGCGATTTCGCGTACGCCGTGCCGAAATCGTCCGAGAGCCCCATCACCTCGCCCGTCGAGAGCATCTCCGGGCCGAGCAGCACATCGGTGCCCGGAAACTTCAGGAACGGGAACACTGCCTCCTTGACGGCGTAGTGCTTGGGCACGACTTCTTTCGTGAATCCCAGCTCCTCCAGCGTCATGCCCGCCATGACCTTCGCCGCCAGCTTGGCCAAGGGTACGCCGATGGCCTTGCTGACGAACGGGACCGTTCGCGACGCCCGCGGGTTCACTTCGAGGATGTAAATCTGGTCGTCCTTGATGGCGAACTGAATGTTCATCAGCCCCTTGACCTTCAGATGCCGGCCCAGGAGCTTCGTCTGCCTCGTGACCTCCTCGATGATCTTCCTCTTGAGGTTGACGGGCGGGATGGAGCAGGCGCTGTCGCCGGAATGGACGCCGGCCTCCTCGATGTGTTCCATAATGCCGCCGATGACCACGCGCTCGTCGTCGCAAATCGCGTCAACGTCAAGCTCGGTCGCGTCGTTGAGGAATTTGTCGATGAGAATCGGGTGCTCGCCCGAGACGTCAATCGCCTCCTCGACGCACGCCTTGAGCCCGGCCTCGTCATGGACGACGCGCATCGCGCGCCCGCCCAGCACGAAGGACGGGCGAATCAGCAGAGGATAACCGAGCCGGCGGGCGATCTGCAGCGTCCCTTCATAGCTGGTGGCGGTGCCGCTCTGCGGCTGGAGCAATCCGAGCTTATCGACCAGGCGATTGAACCGCTCGCGATCCTCGGCGAGGTCGATGCTGTCCGGCGAGGTGCCGATGATTTTGACGCCCGCCTTCTCCAGCGGGACCGCCAATTTCAGCGGGGTCTGCCCGCCGAACTGGACGATGACGCCGTCGGGCTTCTCCTTCTCGACGATGGACATCACGTCCTCGAAGGTCAGCGGCTCGAAGTACAGCCGGTCGGACGTATCGTAGTCCGTGCTGACCGTCTCCGGATTGCAGTTGACCATGATGGTCTCGACGCCGATCTCCTTGAGGGCGAAGGCGGCGTGGCAGCAGCAGTAATCGAACTCGATGCCCTGACCGATGCGGTTGGGCCCGCCGCCGAGAATCACGATTTTGCGGCGCTTCGTGGGATGGGCCTCACACTCGCTCTCATAGGTCGAATACAGGTACGGCGTGGCGGCCTCGAACTCGGCCCCGCAGGTATCGACCATTTTATAGACGCAGTCGATGCCCAGCGACTGGCGCTGCTTGCGGAATTGCATCTCCGGCACACCGGCAATCGACGCCAGATACTTATCGCTGAAGCCGTACTGCTTCGCCTGCTCCAGCAGGTCGCGCGACGGCAATCTGCCCTTCTGGGCGAGCAGCTTCGACTCCAGCTCGACGACGTCCTTGATGTTGTTCAGGAACCACGGGTCGATCTTCGTCAGAGCGAAAATCTCCGCGACGGGCATGTCCCGCCGCAGGGCCTCGGCAACGTACCACAGCTTATCCCAGCAGTTCTTCCGCAGCTTCTCGCGCAACTGGGCCGGCTGAAGGGTCTTGTCGATGCGCTTGTCGTCCAGAGCGTACCGGTCGATCTCCAGCGAGCGGATCGCCTTCTGCATCGCCTCCTTGAAGGTTCTGCCGATGGCCATCGCCTCGCCGACCGATTTCATCTGGATGGTCAGCTCCGCCGGCGTCTGCGGGAACTTCTCGAACGTGAAGCGCGGCCACTTGACGACGCAGTAATCGATGGTCGGCTCGAAGCATGCGGGCGTCTTCTTCGTGATGTCGTTGGGAATCTCGTCGAGCGTATAGCCGACCGCCAGCAGCGAGGCAATCTTGGCGATGGGAAAGCCCGTGGCCTTCGAGGCCAGCGCCGAGCTGCGGGAGACGCGGGGATTCATCTCGATCACGTAGAGCTTGCCGTTCTCGGGATTGACGGCGAACTGGATATTCGAGCCACCCGTTTCGACACCGATGGCCCGGATAATCTTCAGGGCCGCATCCCGCATGATCTGATATTCCTTGTCCGTCAGCGTCTGCGCCGGTGCGACGGTGATGCTGTCGCCGGTGTGGATGCCCATGGGGTCGAGGTTCTCGATGGAGCAAACGATGACGACGTTGTCCTTGCGGTCCCGCATCACCTCCAGCTCGTATTCCTTCCACCCGATGACGGATTCCTCGATCAGCACCTCGCTCTTGGGACTGAGGCTCAGACCCCAGTGGATGTACTTGTCGTACTCCTCTGCGTTGTAGGCAACATTGCCCCCGGTACCGCCCAGCGTGTACGACGGGCGAATGATGGCGGGGAATCCGACGTGCGCGACGATTCGCTGAGCCTCCTCCCAGGAGTGGGCACAGCCGCTGCGAGGCACCTGAAGACCGATATCGAGAATGGTCTTTTTGAAGAGGTCGCGTTCCTCGGCTTTGCGGATCGAGCGCAAGTTGGCCCCAAGCATCTTGACCTTGTACTTTTTCAGTACGCCCCGCTCGGCCAGGGCGACCGCCGTGTTCAGACCGGTCTGTCCGCCCAAAGTGGGCAGCAGACTGTCCGGCCTCTCCCGGCGAATCACTTTCTCGACAACCTCGGGCGTGATCGGCTCGATGTACGTCCGGTCGGCCAGCTCCGGGTCGGTCATGATGGTCGCCGGATTACTGTTGACCAGGACGACTTTGAAGCCCTCCTGCTTGAGAACTTTGCAGGCCTGGGCTCCCGAATAATCAAACTCACAGGCCTGACCAATGACGATCGGCCCCGAACCGATGATCAGGATCTTATGGATATCCTTACGTTTCGGCATACTTCCCTAAGCAAACTCCATGACTTCGGGACCATCCCATCCGTCGCCCGCATCCTTCGCCATCGCCCACGATAACAAGGCCCTGCCAAGCCATGGTGTGCGATGCACACCCTACCGTTACTGGAGAGACGATCCAGGTACGGGTCTGTCATTTCGAGCGGAGCGAAGCGCGGTCGAGAAATCTGGCTTCGAAAATTACGTGTCGTCCATTCGCAGCCAGATTTCTCCACGCGGCCTTCGGCCTTGGTCGAAATGACAAGGCAAGACCCAGCACCCTTGAAGTCCTCAGAGATAACGCGCGTCATCTACAGTCCTCTATCTCTTCCACGGAGCTTCGGTCCGGGTGCACCTGCACACCGACCGCTCCCGGTGGTTTCCGTGTATGGTGTGGGATACACACCCTACCCGCTGCCTGTGGCCTCCAGCTATCCTACGGAACGCACGGGCAGGGAGTTTGTCGCGCCACTGGGGATTGGGGCCCCCCAAACACGATTTATCGCGTCTGAGATGCCTGGCGCAACCAACGGTCCATGGCCGCCGCCGCCTCGCGCCCGCTGTTGATCGCCCGGACCACCAGCGAGGCGCCACTGATTGTATCGCCAGCCGCAAACACCCACGGCTCACTGCTCTGGTAATTATCCACTATTACATTGCCTTTTGCATCAAGTTGCAAGCCTAAATCTTTCACCAAACCATCGTGGGTAACGTGCAGGAAGCCCAGGGCCAGCAGCACGAGGTCGGCTTTCAGGACGAATTCCGTTCCGGGCAGCTCGCGGAGCTTCCAGTTGCCGTCGGCGTTGGTCCATTCGACCTCACAGGCGTGCAGCTCCCGCACGTCGCCGTTGTCGCCGCCAAAGGCGCCGGTCAGGATGGACCACCGCCGCTCGCAGCCCTCCTCGTGCGAAGAGGACGTTCGCATAATCCGGGGCCATGTCGGCCAGGGAGTGTCGGGCGGGCGGGTCTCGGGTGGCTGCGGCAGAATCTCCCACTGGTAGATTTTCTTGGCCCGCTGGCGTCGGGCGGTGCCCACGCAGTCGCTGCCGGTATCGCCGCCGCCGATGACGACGACCACCTTGTCGCGCGCGCTGATTCTCGGCACACCGTCCAGCGGCTCGGCGGCACAGAGCTTGTTCTGAGCGGTCAGGTAGTCCAACGCGAGGAAGATATTGCTACGGTCCCGGCCGGGCACGGCCATATCCCGGGGCTGGCGAGCGCCCATCGTCAGGCAGATGCAATCGAACATCTTACGGAGATAGTGAGCCGAGATGTCTTTGCCAACGTTGACGCCCGTCTGGAACTCGACGCCTTCGGCCCGGAGCTGTGCAAGCCGCCGGTCGATAATGTGCTTGCTCAGCTTGAAGTCCGGGATGCCATAGCGGAGCATGCCGCCGGCCTTCTCCTCCCTTTCAAACACCACTACATCATGCCCGGCCCGCGCCAGTTGCTGTGCGGCCGCCAAACCCGCCGGCCCCGAGCCGATGACGGCGACACGTTTGCCCGTCTTCTTCAGCGCGGGGAGCGGCCGGATCCAACCCTGCCGGAAGCCGCGCTCGACGATTTGATATTCAATGTGCCGAATCAGGACAGGCTCGTCGCTGATGGAGAGCGTACAGGCCGTCTCGCACGGCGCGGGGCACACCCGTCCGGTAATCTCGGGGAAATTATTCGTCGTATGCAGAATGCGACAGGCCCACTCCCACTGGCCCCGGTACACCGCTTCGTTCATGTCCGGGATGTTGTTGCCGACCGGGCAGCCGGCCCCATGGCAGAAGGGAATGCCGCAATCCATGCAGCGGGCCGCCTGCCGGCGAATCGCGTCCGGGGTCAGCGGCAGGTCGATCTCGTTGAAGTCGTGAATCCGCTCTTCGACCGGGCGATGCTCCACCGTCTGACGCTCGTACTTAAGGAAGCCCTTGATCTCACCCATGGAACACCTCTTCGGTCGCCGGCGTGGTCTCGGTATCGCGCTGCTCGGCGGCTCGCATGCGTTCAAGCACCTTGCGATAGTCGATCGGAATGACCTTGACGAACCGACCAACCATGTCGGGCCAGGCTTTCAGAATGTAGCGGGCCCGCTCGCTGCCGGTCCATGCAAGATGCCGCTCGATCAGGTCGTACAGAACCGCCTTGTCCTGCTCCTGCCAGACCGTCTCCAGCTCGACCATGTCAAGGTTGCACAGCGTATCGAACAATTGCATTTCATCGAGCACGTAGGCCAGGCCGCCGCTCATGCCCGCTCCGAAGTTACAGCCGGTCTGCCCGAGAACGACGACGGTGCCGCCGGTCATGTACTCGCAGCCGTGGTCGCCGAGGCCCTCGACGACGGCCGTCACGCCGCTGTTGCGGACCGCGAACCGCTCGCCTGCCATGCCGTTGATGAAGACTTCGCCGCTGGTGCCGCCGTAGAGCAGCGTGTTGCCGACGATGATATTCTCGTGGGCCATGAACGGCGCGTCCTTGGGCGTTTGCACAACGATCCGACCGCCGGAGAGGCCCTTGCCAAGGTAATCATTGCTGTCGCCAATCAGCCGCAGCGTCACGCCCGGGGCCAGAAATGCACCGAAGCTCTGACCGGCCGAGCCGTGCAAAACGACTTCGAGCGTGCCGTCAGGCAGCCCCTTCGGGCCGTACTTCTTGACGATGCGATGGCTGATGATTGCCCCGACCGTCCGGTTGACATTGCGAATACGCATCTCGACTCGCACGGACGCTGGTGCCGGACCTGCGTTCGTGGCGAGGCCATCCTGGCCTTGTTCTCGCAGGTCGTGCGTCCCCGCACGATCATTGGCGAGCGAGGACGCTCGCCCTACAAGCCATTGCCACGATGGGACAGCCTCCCGTGGAGACCCACCATCGCCAAGGCCTTCGGCCTTGACGCTGCCACCCGGAGCACCGTACCCGTCGATCACCCGACTAATTTGTTCAAGGATCTGCCAATCCAAGTGGTCGGCGAGCCTGTCAGTCTGCGGGACCACACACCGCGTCGCCCTGCCGTCGGAGACGTCCGGCTGATGGAAAATGGCGGTGAAATCCAGCCCCTTCGCCTTCCAGTGCGACAGAGCCTGGTGCATCCTCAACCGATCCGACCGGCCGACCATGTCTTCGAGCTTGCGGAAGCCCAGCTCGGCCATGAGCCGGCGGACTTCCTCGGCCACGAAGAACATGAACCGCTGCAGGTATTCGGGCTGGCCGGCGAATCGCTGGCGCAGTTCCGGGTCCTGGGTCGCGATGCCGAAGGCGCAGGCCCCTTCGTGACACTTGCGCAGCAGCGTGCAGCCGAGCGTGACGAGGGCAGCCGTACCGAAGCCGAACCGTTCGGCCCCGAGCAGCGCCCCCACCACCACGTCCCGGCCGGTCCGCATCTGGCCGTCCACCTGCACCCGTATCCGGTCGCGCAGATTATTCATCACGAGCACCTGCTGCGTCTCGGCCAGGCCAAGCTCCCACGGGCAGCCCGCGTGCTTGATCGAAGAGAGTGGACTGGCGCCGGTGCCGCCGTCGTGGCCGCTGATGAGGACTTCGTCCGCATTGCCCTTGGCGACGCCCGCCGCTATGGTCCCCACGCCCACCTCGGCGACCAGCTTGACCGAGACTCGCACGCCCGGATTGCTGCACTTGAGGTCGTAGATAAGCTGGGCCAGGTCCTCGATCGAGTAGATATCATGATGAGGCGGCGGCGAAATCAGCGTCACGCCCGGTGTCGAGTACCGCAATCCCGCGATCTCCGCCGTAACCTTATGGCCGGGCAATTGGCCGCCTTCGCCGGGCTTGGCGCCCTGGGCGATCTTGATTTGCAGCTCTCTCGCGTTCGCAAGGTAGTGAGTTGTCACGCCGAAGCGTGCGCTGGCGACCTGCTTGATCGCACAATTCTTCGAATCGCCGTTCGGCCCGGGCAGATAACGTTGCGGGTCCTCGCCGCCTTCGCCCGTATTGCTCATGCCACCGATCCGGTTCATGGCGACGGCCAGGCACTCGTGCGCCTCCTTGCTGATGGAGCCGTGACTCATCGCGCCGGTGCAGAACCGTTTGACGATTTCACTGGCCGGCTCGACCTCATCCAACGGCACAGACGGGCCGGGCACGAACTCGAACAAGCCACGCAAGGTGCACAGTGCCTTGGATTGGTCATTGATGGCCTTGGCATAGGCCGCGTAGGAATTACTGTCGTTGTCGCGGACAGCTTGTTGCAGCTTCGAAACGGTCGTCGGGTTCCACAGGTGCCGCTCCCCTGCCTGGCGAAAGTGGTATTCGCCGCCGAAGTCCAGGTCCATCGCGCCCGCCGGACGCTGCCCGAACGCCGACCGATGCCGCTCCAGGGTCTCTTCCGCAATCTCCTCCAGTCCGATGCCGCGAATCCGCGAGCTGGTGCCGGTGAAGTATTGCTCCACAACGTCGCGGTCCAGCCCAATCGCCTCGAAAAGCTGGGCGCCACAGTAGCTGCGCAGGGTCGAGATGCCCATTTTGCTCATCGTCTTCAAGATGCCCTTCTTGACGGCGGCAATGTAGTTATCCGCAATCTGCACGGGCTCCATCTCGGCGCCGAGCTCGCCCTGGCGTTGGAGCTCGTCGAGCGATTCGAAGGCCATATAGGGATTGACGCCATTGGCGCCATAGCCGCACAAGAGGCAAAAGTGCATGACCTCGCGGGGCTCGCCGCTCTCGACAATCAGACCCGCCTCGTGGCGTAGGCCCTTGTTGAGCATGGCGTGATGCACGGCCGCGGTCGCCAGCAGCGACGGAATCGGCACCTTTGTCTCGGATACGTCACGGTCGCTGATAATCACAAGCGACGCTCCCTCCCGGACTGCCTTCTCGACCGAGTCAATCAGCGTGTCCAGGCCGCAGCGCAGAGCCGCGGCCGGATGTGCCTCATCGACATTGAAAAGAGCCGGCGCTGTGGCCACGTGAAAGTCCCCGCGCCGGACCGACCGCAGCCGTTCGAGGTCCTCGTTCGTCAGGATCGGGTGCGGCAGCTTGAGCTGTCGGCAATGCTGCGGCGTCTCATCGAGAAGGTTCTGCTTTTTGCCGGTGTAGACCATCAGGCTCATGACCAGCCCCTCGCGCAGCGGGTCGATGGCCGGGTTCGTCACCTGGGCGAAAAGCTGCTTGAAGTAGTGGAACAGCAGCTTCGGCTCGTCGGACAGCACCGCCAGCGGCGTATCGTTGCCCATGGAGCCCACGGGCTCCTGCCCGTGGACCGCCATCGGCGTCAGAATCATCTTGAGCTCTTCGCGCGTGTAGCCGAACGCCCGCATCCGTCGGGCAATGGTCTGCGGGTCGCTCTTGACCAGCTTCGGCGCATCGAAAAGCCCGCGTAGCTCGATGCGGTTCTCGTCGAGCCAGCGCCGATACGGCCGCTGCCGGGCGATTTTGCTCTTGATTTCGTTATCCGAGATGATGCGGCCCGCGACGGTATCGACCAGGAACATGCGTCCCGGGCGGAGCCGGCCCTTCACGCGGATCTTCTCCGGCGAGAACTCGACCACGCCCGTCTCACTGCCGATGATGGCCAGACCATCGGTCGTCACCAGATAGCGGCACGGCCGCAGGCCGTTACGGTCCAGCGTGCCGCCGATCATGCAGCCGTCGGTGAAGAGCATGGCCGCCGGGCCGTCCCAGGGCTCCATGATGGAGGAGTGATACTCGTAGAACGCCCGCTTGTCGGTACTGATGTGGTACTTGGCCCCGAACGCCTCGGGGATCATCATCATCATCGCATGCGGCATGCTCCGGCCGGCTCGCACGAGCAACTCCAGGCTGTTGTCGAAGCAGGCCGAATCGCTGCCGCCCGGAACCAGGATCGGGAACAGGTCGCCGATGCTCTCGCCGAACACGGCACTGGCCATCTTCGACTCGCGGGCCCGCATCGAGTTGCGGTTGCCGCTGAGCGTGTTGATTTCGCCATTATGGGCGATGCAGCGGAACGGCTGGGCCAGCCGCCAGTTCGGGAACGTGTTCGTGCTGTAGCGCTGGTGCACAATCGCCAGGGCCGATTTGACCCGCTCGTCGGCGAGGTCCGGGTAATACGCGAATAACTGCCAGGCCATGAACATGCCTTTGTAGCAGATGGTCCGGCACGAGAGACTCGCGACGTAAAAGTCCTCCGCCTTCTCCCCGAACCGCTCACTGACGAGCCGCTCCGCCCGCTTGCGGGCCAGATAGAGCCGTCGCTCCAGCTCCTCCTGCTCATACCCCGCCCCCTCGACAAAGACCTGCCGAATGGCCGGCTCCGCCGCCAGAGCAATCCTGCCTAGGCAGCCGCTCGACGTGGGCACATCGCGCCACCCGAGCACTTTCATCCCATAGTGGACAATCGCCTCTTCGAGGACCCGCTCGCACTGACCGCGAACCTCCGCATCCTTGGCGCCGAACACCATGCCGACCCCATAACGAAACGGCTCCGGCAGCGAGAAGCCCCGCTCGTCGCACTGCGTCGCAAAGAACTCATGGGGGATTTGGAACAGGATGCCCGCCCCGTCGCCGGTGGTCTCATCGGCCCCGGCGGCCCCGCGATGCGTCAGGTTGACCAGAATCTGTTTGCCGTACTCGATGATGGAGTGGTCCCGCGTGCCGTTGATGTTGACCACGGCCCCGATCCCGCACGCATCGTGCTCATACCGCGTCTCGTACAGACCTTGATCGCGTAATCGTGCCACCATCGATTCTCCAGCCCTTCGGGCTTTCCACTGAACAAACCACTGCCACCCATCCACGAACCTACTATCATCATACGGCTAAAAAGGCTCCCTACCACGACACTTCCGTTAATACACAGCATAAGCACAGAGAATGATGCGATCAGAAAAACTTATTGAGCAGGGCCGCCACGCTTCGTTAGTGTACCTCTACAACCTGCGGAAGGTATCCTACGTCATCCTGGATGACACCACGCCTTCTTTGAATCATCAGTGCAAAGGCCGCGATTCATCACGATTCCGAAAACAATTACCAGAAAGCCGATAGGACTGTAGAACGGCAAGCATTTGCGCTGCATCTAACGCCGCACATGAACCTCGGCGCGGCTGCGCGCCGTAGTGTTCGATGCGCTTGTTGGGGTCTTCTTCTCTCGGTACATAGACCTATTTGTCAGGGTACAAGATCGACTGCCAGAAGAATCCGTTCTGAAACCCCACAAGATAGTAGACCAGCCCCACAGGCTGGTCTCGAAGCATCAGCCAGATTACAAGAAACACGATAGGCGATATAAGAAGTGGCCGGCCGAGTTTGAGAAGTTTGAATTTCCGATGTCTGGTGGTCTCCATCAGATGCAGTTCATCCCAGCACCACTTGGCCGCCATGCCGACGACGAGTGCGAAATAGAGTCCGATTGCCTTGATTGACATGTTCAAGATGAGTCTGGGGTGCGGTGGTGGGGGCAAGGCTTCTGGATGGAGAAACGCAAACATCCTCGCCATGTCGGACGTGAAGAAGACCGCGAGTTGGGCGCAAGAGAGCAAGAGCAGAAGGACAGGAAGCGGGACGAAGCGGAGTTCGTCGAAGGACTGTAGGCCCCGAGAGGCGAGCACGAGGACGACCGTCAGCACAAGAATGGAGATGGCAAGAAACACGGCGGGGGCACCGGACCGTTCCCACTCTTTTGCGGAGGCAATGTGCAACCACACTAAATCGAATGCAAGGAACACGAGACAGATTGCGATTGCGGCCACAATGTTGAATCGTCTCATTGTTCTTTGCTCCCCCAACGCCGCGCATAAGCGGCCGCGATAGCGGTCCGTCTTGATGCGCTTGTTCGACACTGCTCACCTCAAATCAAAATAAAAGTCAGACCACCACTGATTGCCAACAACAACAGTGCGAGTATATCAAACACCGTCTTCGAGAAGCGAGGTTTGATGATCTCCGCGAGCCAACTGAATGCTTTGACGACAATGGCAAAAGTGAAAGACCAGAATACAATTCCAAAAATGAGTCCAAACCAGAATACGGCGACGGTAACGAAGATATTTATGGGAGCAAGCCATCGGCTTGTCCAGTGCTCCCACGAAAACGTGGATAATTTCATGATCGAGAGTGGCAACCCAAATACCACGACGAAGCTGCCAGGATGGGCGACAAACCAGGTGACCAGGGACACCGTAAGTATCCACAAGACGGGCAGCGAGAAGTTGCCACGGACCCCTGTCTCGTCAGCTCTGATGACAAGGCCGACGTTGATAAATCTCTTTGGGGCGCCGAGTAAACCGAGGAGTCCCTCGAGAAAGGCATAGGACGACGCAGCCTTGTATGCGAATACGCCAAACATGACGTTTGTCACAACGGCAACTCGCAGAAGCATCGCTTTGGTCTCAGCATCAATCATCATCTGATGTGTCGAACGAAAAAGTGTAAGTTGCCCCCGCTTTTGGGGCGTCAAGTTGACCCGCTCGTTGGCAATCTCTTTAATTGTTCTATAGCATTTGCTTCAGTCATTAAATTCCCATTAACGTCTCTTAATGCGTGCTTGCAATCGCAGTTAGAGCAGAAGAAAACCGATGGACCGTATTTCTCGCTTGCATACTTCAGGGGCCATTTACACCTCAAGCACCTTTTTTTGTACTGGTTGTTCCAGTTTACACCAAATTCTTCACGGAGTTCTTCTTGGGTATTAGGAGGCTTCTGTGGATTTCGACATTGTCGAGTCTTTAAGTAGGCATATAGACCACATAGGAGAACCGGCAAGATGGTTGCCCATAGTGGCGTTGGTATATTTGCTATCTGAGTCAGCCAAGTTAGCGTAGTCTTGGTTAGGACCACAACGCCACCACCGGCAGCAATTAGAACCAGAACAATATAGCCGATTATTGCACGTCGGGTATCGCCGCCGAACAATTTCAGCCATTTTATTAGGGTTGCTTTCAGGTGCATTGTTTATGTCCTTATTACTTTGCTAACAATGGTTATACAGTCTGTATAAGACGGGAAAGACAGACTGGCTCCTTCTGTATAAGAAGTCCCGTACTCTTGTCATATTCTTGTGTAACATCTTTCATATCAAGCAGTTACCTACTTGTCCTGTATCAATCGCTCCCGGTTTATACAGACTGTATAAACCGGCTTAAAGCCCATCCACCGGGCTTATCTGGCGACAGCATACGCAATTTGCGAATGAGTGAGATGTCCCCAGAACTGATACGTCAATCACGGACAGAATCTGTTGGTGACGCCATTTCCAGTCTAAAATCCTGTTGGCCAACATCATTAATTAGTCTATATACTCCTGAAATTGTTTCTCCAGATGACAAGACATCCACCTTTACCAAATAGCGGCCGATTTCGAGTCGCCAAGAAGGTGTCCTCCACAGTGGGTTTGAAAAATAGCTTTCATTGCTCCACCCATAGCATTCTCGTTCGTCATCGAGTTTTACGGCGATATCGATATATGCACTTTCACCCGGATAAATATCCATTTTTTGGAGGTGAGTAATCCTAACCGGATCGAAAACAAATCCCCGATCATCTCCAATCTGTATTTCCAAAGGGTTGGGCTCAGGCGCACCGGTCCAGCGTAAAATCATTCGTCTTCCGAAGATGTTTTGACCGTCTAAATGATGAAAAGTAATGGTTCCGTGGCATTGCAGAGCAGGATTTCTATACATCCATCGAACACATGTTGGAAGGGGCCCATTGAGCAACTTCACACGTACGGCTCTCATTCGCTTGGCGGGTTGATTATCGAATTTCATATCAACTGGGGGTGCAACTTGGAATTCCAAATGAGGTTTTATTAGTAGCTCTACAAAGATTGTAATAAGAGCTGCAATGATTGCCCCTAGAACCGCACCAAGTAAAGTAAGCCACATGTATGTCTCCACACAACAATAGTCAGCCCCATCCGCATAGGATGCGGTGTTCTGATTTCCTGTCGGCACAACACGCTACCGAACCGCATGGCGATGGCGGGCTAAGCCCTTTGGGTTCACCTGCTGAAGCGGTCTCCTTGGCTGTCTGGGGGGCAACCACGTGCGCCATAGGCGCTCGGCTCGGACCTTCTGTCTCACGCATTCCCACCATCCGGGTCTCCCTTACATACACCAAAGATCATACCACCGCTCATCAGACAAATCAATATCGATAGGTCAGAAAACCATATCTCCCGCACCTCTGCCTCGCGTGAGGCTACGAGGGCGTGAGACATCATGGCACACGATCCTCATGGAAATGAGCTTGCCCTTGGCGCCTGGGGCACCGCGACGAAAGCCCCGGTGAACATCTTCTACATCGTGGACCTGACCCGATACGCCACAGGCCCCAGCCCAGCCCGACCCGAATCAGTGGTCGCAGCCAACCGGCTGGCGCACGAGTACGCATCTCGGCGGCTCCCCCGGCGCCGGCGACCCCGTCTCCGAATCGAACCCCTGAGTCACAGTTCGGCGTGCCGCCGATATGGACCACGGCGGCGATCTCGCACGTATCGTGCGCGCACGGCGTCTCGTGCAGACCTTTCGTCGGTCGGGGACGACCCATCGCTCTTTTCACTTGCCTGCTTCATTGCTTCCCGCCACAATACCACTGACCCGGCCGGAAGGTATGCTTTGGACCTGATGACAAGAGCCACAAGGGTTGTCGAGATGTGAAAGACGGACGCGGGGACCGGAAACCTCGGGGCCGCGCAGGAGCCGTCTAACAAGGAAGGGACCAGGTGCTCCCTGAATTCAAAGGAGTATCCGCATGAGAAGATCGTCTCCATTGATCGCGGTATTCATCGCTACGGTTCTTGGATCGGAAGGCACTTCGGCTCGAGAAATGCATGTCTCGAAGACGGGCAGCGATTCAGCGCCCGGCAGTTACGCCCAACCGTATCTCACGATCAACAAGGCCGCCTCCGTTGCACAGCCCGGAGACGCCGTCATCGTTCATGCCGGAACGTACCGCGAATGGGTCAAACCCATCCGTGGCGGCACCGATGACGACAAGCGCATCACCTACCGAGCGGCGGCGGGCGAGGACGTTTTCATCAAGGGTTCCGAGCGTGTCAACTCCTGGGTGAGCGAGGGCGGTGGCGTCTGGAAAGTCGAGCTGTCCGACTCCTTTTTCGGCCAGTATAATCCCTACGCCCTGACACTGTCCGGGGGCTGGCTTAATTACGGCCAGTGGCATCATCGCGGGGACGTCTATCTCAACGGCGAGGCCTTCTACGAGAAAAAGACAGCACAGGAGGTGGCAGAGGCCGAGCGCACGTGGCATTGCCAGGTGGATGGGAACGTGACGACCATCCGGGCGAACTTCGGCAAGGCAAATCCCAATACGGAACTTGCTGAGATCAACGTTCGCGAATGCCTCTTCATGCCCGAGACCACCGGCTTGAAGTACGTCACCGTCGATGGCTTTCGTTTCCTGCACGCGGCGGCAAACTGGGCGCCACCAGGTTTGGAGCTCCAAACGGGCGCTGTCGGCCCGCGGATGGGAAAGCACTGGATCATCGAGAACTGTACGATCACCAACGCTCGCTGCGTCGGTATTATTCTGGGCCAGGCGCTGGGCGTCAACTACAACGATATCGACGCCTACGGGGACCATATCATCCGCAACAATGTCATCCGGCGCTGCGGACAGGCAGGCATCGCCGGCCAGAAAGGAGCCACCCGCTCACTGATCTGCGGCAACCTCATCGAGGAGACCAACTATCGCAGGGAGTTCGGAGGCTGGGAGACTGCCGCCATCAAGTTTCACAATAGTGTAGATACCGTCATCAGCGGCAATCTGATCCGGGGCGTCTTTCGGCAGGAACAGGGGGCTTTCGGGATTTGGATGGATTTCGGCAATCAAGGCACGCGGATCACCCGCAATATCATCTACAACACCGAAGCGGCCACCGTTTTCCTGGAGATGGACCATGGCCCCACGCTGGTCGATAACAACGTCCTGGTCGGGCAGGCGGTCCGCAGTAATTCCGAGGCCACGGTGTTCGCCCACAATCTGTTCGTCGATTGCGGGTACGACTACGGCCCTGATACCGAACGCCGGTCCCAGTATTACAAACCGCATACGACAGAAACGGCCGGACGCAAATCCGGCACTGCCCAGGATGACAAGTGGTTCAACAATATCTTTGTCCGACAGGGACTTGACCAGGTGAAAACGGCCTCCGGCTACATATCGGATTACAACGTCTTTCTGGAGGGGGCTAAGAAGAGCTCCTTCGGTGATAACAACAGCGTGGTTGATCCTTACGTCACGGAGTTGACCATCAAGGATCAGCCGCGAGGAGCCACGATCACGTTTTCCATGAATGACGTACCGCTCGGCGTGAAAGGGCCGCAGGTCAACGCTGAGTTGGTCGGTGTCTTTCCGACGGTTGGCCAAACGATTGAGGACCGTTACGGCAAGCCTATCGAAGTGGACGCCGATATCAATGGGAAGCGCTATGCACGACCAATCGCCGGTCCGCTCGCAGACCTCAAGAAGGGGCTCAACACGATTATCTGGCCAAGCAAGCAGGATTAGCGTGAGACAGCGAACATGCTGCGCAGATGCTTGGAGGAAGACAGCAAACGTCCGGTCAGCCCACGACGAGGTCCTGTCATCCTGAGTGGCAGCGAAGAGCCTTGGTCGAAATGACGGGAGAATGCCCGGCGCGTGCGGCACCTCCAGAGGTAGTCCGCATTCGGGGATAAACGATCATCGCGCACGGGATCCGCGAAAGTGTCCTCGAAATCTTCGATGCGATGAACTTACGTCAGGCTGGAGTGTAATAGTCACGGGTGCCGGAGATTCAGAATAACTCGCATTGCGGTATCCACGGGGGGCCGAAGACATGGTGTTCGACTTGATTGTAGCGGTGGTGGCGGTGGTCGCGGGGATGGTGGCATCGGTGGCGGGATTTGGCATCGGCAGCCTCCTGACGCCGGTGCTGGCGTTCCAGGTCGGGACAAAGCTGGCGGTCGCTCTGGTGGCCTTGCCGCACGTGGGCGGAACCGCGCTGCGACTCTGGATGCTGCGCGCCCACGTGGACCGGCACGTACTGCTGAACTTCGGGATCGCCAGCGCGGTCTGCGGATTGGTTGGCGCGGTACTTCACGCATTCGCGACCAGCATCGTCCTGTCCCGCATCTTCGGCGGATTGCTGGTGCTGGCCGGAATCAGCAGCCTCGTCGGCTTAATGGAGCGGCTGCAACTGCCGCGCTGGGCGGCCTGGGTCGCCGGCGGATTGTCCGGCATCTTCGGCGGGCTCGTCGGCAACCAAGGCAGCATTCGCTCGGCAGCCCTGCTCGGCTTTCACGTGCCCCGCGACGCCTTCGTCGCGACCGCCACGGCCATCGCCCTGCTGGTGGACGTGGGCCGCGTGCCGGTCTATCTCGCCACGCAAGGGTCCGCGATCCTGCACTACTGGCCACAGGTCGTCATCGGCCTTGCCGGGGTGGCGGTCGGGACGCTGGTGGGTGCTCGCCTCCTGCGGCGGATTCCCGAGAAGGTCTTCCGACGGATCGTCGGCCTCCTGATCCTGGCCATCGGCATCTACATGCTCGTGCACCCCACATGATAGTCGCTGCGCCCCGCAGCCCGGCGGATATCATATTCATTTGGGTACAGTCGGTCTGCTGTTAGCCCGAAAAGCGGACAATGCGTTTTTCTCTTTGCCTGCACCTCTGCTGGGATTCTCCTTGCCTCCGCCACGGAGCGACAGGAAGATGGTGACATGTATGACATAGCCATCATCGGGGCGGCACTGACGCCCCGGGACAGGACAATGGAGAAATTCAAGCTGCTGAAGGAAAAGCTCAGAGACTACGGTTTCCACTGGGGGAAAACCGTGTGGCGAGAAGGAGCCTTCCTGCTCAGGCCGCAGGCGATCCGGCAGGTGCCCACGGGCACGAAAGGAGTCGTCCTGCTCGGCGAGGCCGCGGGCTGGATCAGTCCCAGCTCGGCCGAAGGTCTCAGCTACGCCTTTCACAGCGCCCAGCTTCTGGCCGAGGTCCTGCACGCGGGGCCGGAGAATCTCGAGCGGCGGTATCACGGGGCGACAACCCCCCTGTGGAGGAACATATTCCTCAAAAGCCTGAAATCCCGCGTCGTCTTCCATCCGACTCTGAGAAGGATCATCATGACGCTTGGGCTCCAGAGCATGGAGGTCTATGAGCCGGGAGAATCATCTTCACGTGGCGGCGTTACGCGACACGAGGCGGCGATTGGAGGAAAGGGCCGACAGTCTTCAGGCGTGCATGCTACGCCGGCGGCGGGCAGGGGCCGGCGTTTTCACCGCAGCCTGTTCGGAGTTTGAAGACGCTCGCCCTCTTTCTGAGGATATCGGATCGGCTGATGATCCCCACCAATTTGTCCCCGTCGAGGATCGGCACCCGGTGGAAGTCCTTCTCGATCAGGCACGCGCAGATTTCATCGAGGCGGGTCTTGCGATGGAATGCGATCACGTCGGTGGTCATGAAGGCTTCCACGGTTGCCTCGACGGGGACAGGATGGGTGATGCTGAGCAATACATCCGTTTCCGTTATGATCCCCAAGAGGCGCATGGCCTCATCAACGACCGGCAGGCCCGTAACGTGGTGCCTCGCGATCATGTCCATGGCGTCATACAGAGAGGTGTCCGGCTGCACCGTGAGCAAGCCGTATCTCATGACGTCCTCCGCCAGCAGCTCGCCATGAGCCGCCTCGCCGGAGGTCTCCGCCGGCGGGCGGAATCTCTCTTTGTACGCTCGAATCAAATCCGCACGGGTGATCATCCCTGCGAGTCTCCGCTCGTAGGTGATCGGCGCGTGCCGAAAAGAGCTTTCGACAAGATGCCGGCAGATGACGGTGACTCTGTCTTCGACGTCAAAGCTGGTGACATTCGGAGACATGTAGTCCTCCACCAGCCCCGGCAGATACTCCGTCTTGTGCATGAGCCTGAGCAGATCCCTCTCCGATAGCATGCCGCTCAAACGGCCCTCATCCGTCACCACCAGTCCACTGATGCCCTTCTCCAGCAGAAGGGACACGGCCCTGTATACCGGCTGTTTTCTGTCGATGCTCACTACGCCATATTGCATCACGTCTTTTGCCGTCAGTAGTTCCGTATCCTCATGACTACCGGCCGGACAAACAGATGAACCGCCTTCACGCGCAACGCGAGTCTCATAACCCATGATGGCACTCCCTCAGCCAGTTATATAATGACGGCACGATAAGCAGGGACACTCTCTCAGAACGCTCCGTCCGTCAGGAGGGTTGTCGGCAAGCTGGCGGCGTGGCTTGAGAAAATCGGCCCGAGGCAGAGTTTTTCGGGGTCGAATTACATATTTCTACCCAGGTATTATGCACATTGGGGCAGGGATTAGCGGGTTCAGCCACGGCACGGCCTGGGCGTTGGTTCGCCCAAGATAAGGTCCGGAATAAAAGAAATGGTGTGCCGTGCACACCCTGCCCGCTCCACGCGTTTGTCCCTTCGCGAGCGTCGGCGGCGAACAGAGTTGGGAAGAGCCGATCCCTCTACCGCATGAACAGCATCTCGGCGTAGCTGGGCAGGGGCCAGAATTTGGCATCGACGATGGTTTCCATCTCGTCGGCGACCTGGCGGAGCGCGGCCATGGCCGGGATGACGATCTCGCGGTAGGCCTCGGCGTGTTTTTCGGCGCCTTTCGTCTGAGCGGCTTTGGTGGTGGCTTCCTCCAGGGCTTCGATGCGG
>Ga0315281_10002765_pt1 | contig 25981 bp, 16 predicted proteins | sample YL17G07_0_MG_FD_204540 | JGI IMG/M metagenome (GOLD analysis project Ga0315281, IMG submission 204540) | Sediment microbial communities from Yellowstone Lake, YNP, Wyoming, USA - YL17G07_0 | ecosystem: Environmental > Aquatic > Freshwater > Lake > Sediment | place: USA: Wyoming | collected... | reverse complement strand
GCGGCGGCTTCCGGGTGCCGGACGTGATGAAACAATCCGGCGCGAAACTGGTGGAAGTCGGCACGACCAACCGCACGCATCTGCAAGACTTCCAAGACGCATTGGATCCCTCCGGGAAAACCGCGCTCGTCCTCCGCGCGCATCACTCTAATTTTAAAATCATTGGCTTTACGACTGAACCGACGCTTGAAGAGTTGTGTTCCCTCGGCCTGCCGGTGATTGACGACCTCGGCTCAGGCGCGTTGCTGGATACCGCAACCTTCGGGTTGGCGCACGAGCCGATGGTGCAAGAATCCGTGCGGGCCGGGGCCGCGCTGGTGGCCTTCTCCGGCGATAAACTGCTCGGCGGGCCGCAGGCGGGCATCATCGTCGGCCGGCAGGAACTGGTGGCGAAACTCAAGAAGCATCCCTTGGCGCGGGCAGTGCGCGCGGATAAACTCTGCCTCGCCGCGCTCAATGCCACGCTCCTGCATTATTTACGCGACGAGGCCACTAAAGAGATTCCGGTGTGGCGGATGATCGCCCTGCCGGTGGAGGCCATCGAGCGACGCGCCACCGCCTGGGTTCAGCAACTCGGCGCGGGCGCAGTGATTGGTGGCGCGTCCACCATCGGGGGCGGCAGTCTGCCCGGGGAAACGCTTCCTACCCACCTCGTCGCCCTCACCGTCAAATCACCCAACGCCTTCGCCGCTAAACTGCGTCAATTAGAAGCGCCTATCATCGCCCGCGTCTTCGACGGCCAAGTGACGCTCGACCCGCGCACGGTGAGGGAAGATGAAGACGCGGCCTTGTTAGCGGGCGTGCGCCAACTATTGAGCCAGAGTTGATATGACCGAACCCACCGACCACGCCAGCCTCCGTGAGTATTTGAAGCGCTTGGAAGACAACCTCCGCGCCGTCAAACGCCGCCTTAAGCGTTTTGAAGACGAGTACGGCATGGACTCGGAAGCATTTTACGCCAAACTCCAAAACGCCGAACTCGACGAGCGCATTGAATACGCCGAGTGGGCCGGGGAGCACGAGATGTTGAAGCGGCTGACGAAGCAGAGGGATGAGTTGAAGCAGAGATTGCAAGGGGGCTCGCTTCGCTCGGGCGCAGGGGAGCAGGGGAGAAAAAATTCGCGGTAAATCGCGGCAAGATTTTCATCCGTTAAAATCCGTTCCATCCGTTGACCAAAGGACTCCTTATGAAATCCGACCTCGACCGCCTCATGACCGACCGCCAGTTCGACGCCATTCTCGTCACGGGTGGCACGCATCACAACCCGCCCATGTATTACCTCGCCAACGGCGTGAGCCTCGGCGAGGGCAGTATTCTGGTGAAGAAGCGTGGCGCAGACCCCATCCTGTTCGTGAGCGGCATGGAGCGCGACGAAGCCGCGAAGTCGGGCTTGCCAGTCGTTGACCTCTCCAAATACAACTATCTGGAAATTCTCAAAGAAGAGAAAGGCGACCGCTTGCGCGCCTCGGCCCGACGGATGAACCTGATTTTTCAGGACGCGGGCGTGACCGGCACGGTGGCGGCGATGGGCCAGAACGACATCGGCGCGGCCTACCGCCTGCTCGACGCGATTAGTGAACTCAACCCCGCCGTGAACATGACGGGCGAGTTCGGGCAAAGCATCTTTAGCCTGGCGACCGCCACGAAAGACGAAACCGAAACCAAGCGCATCCGCGCGGTGGGCAAGAAGACGATGAGCATCGTGGCGGGGACGCAAGAGTTCCTCACCTCCCACCGCGCCAAGAACGGCTATCTGGTGAAGAAAGACAGTTCGCGCCTAACGGTGGGCGACGTGAAACGCCGCATCCGCGAAATGCACTTGGAACAAAACGTCGTGGACACCGACTTCATCTTCGCCATTGGGCGCGACGCGGGCGTGCCGCACTCGCGCGGGAATGACCGCGACTCTATCGCCCTCGGTAAGACGATTGTGTACGACATCTTCCCGCAAGAAGCAGGCGGCGGCTACTATTACGATTTCACGCGCACCTGGTGCGTGGGCTATGCCCCGCCCGAAGTTGAAAAAGTGTATGAAGATGTGTTGGGCGTGTTCAAGCAAGTGATGAAAGCGCTCAAGCCCGGCGAGCTGTGCAACGCCTATCAAAAGCTGGCCGCCGATTATTTCGAGAAGCGCGGCCATCCCACCATCCAGACCAACCCGCAGACCACCGATGGCTACGTCCACTCGCTCGGGCACGGTATCGGGCTGTTCATTCACGAGTCGCCTTCGCTCTCCGACTTCACCGGCAACGACGCCAAACTCGACCCCGGCGTGGTCGTCACGGTGGAACCCGGCCTGTATTACCCGGAGAAGGGCTTCGGCGTCCGCATTGAAGACTCCGTGTGGCTGAACCCCAAGACGTTGAAGTTTGAGACGCTGGCGAAGTATCCGTATGATTTGGTGTTGCCGGTGAAAGAAGTAGGCAGAAAGCGGTAGGCCGTAGGCAGTTGACCCTGCTTTCTGCCTTCCGCCTTCTGCGTTCTGCACAATGCCTCGCATCCTCGCCATTGAAACTTCCTGCGACGAAACCGCCGCCGCCATCGTGGCCGAGGGGACGACGATTCTCTCGAACATCATCGCCTCCCAGGCCGCGCGGCACGCCCAATACGGCGGCGTGTTCCCGGAGGTCGCCTCGCGGATGCACATCGAGGTGATTTATCCCGTCATTGAGCAGGCCCTCGCCGACGCGCACCTCGGCCTCGGCGATCTTGACGCTTTGGCGGTGACGCGCGGCCCCGGCCTTCCCGGCTCGCTGGTGGTGGGACTCAATGTGGCCAAGGGACTCGCGCTCGGGCGCGGCCTCCCGCTCGTCGGAGTCAATCACCTTGAGGGCCACGTCTATTCCCTGTGGCTCGTCGAGAACGCCGCGCCGGTCAAATTCCCGGTCCTCGTCCTCATCGTTTCCGGCGGGCACACGGAATTAATTTTGATGACCGACCATGGCCAGTACCAGCGCCTCGGTGGGACGCTCGACGACGCGGCGGGGGAGGCCTTCGACAAAGTGGCGCGGCTGTTGGGGTTGCCGTATCCCGGCGGGCCGAGCCTTGAGCGTATAGCCGAGGGTGGCGACGTCACTGCTTTTAAATTCCCGCGGGCGTGGCTCGCAGGCACTTGGGATTTTTCTTTCAGCGGCCTCAAGACCGCCGTGCTGTACGAAGTGAAGAAGCAACATCCGGGCCGCCCCATGACTGACCCCGCCCCGCTCGACCTCGCCGAGGCGCCGAACCTCGCCGCGAGTTTTCAAGCCGCGCTGGTGGAGGTGTTGGTGAGCAAGACCATCGCCGCCGCCCAGCGCTTCAACGTCACCGAGATTTTCGTGGCTGGGGGCGTGAGCGCGAACCAAACGCTCAAAGCCGAGTTCGCGCGCAAAGCGGAAATCCCCGTGCGGGTCCCGCCCCTCATCCTCTGCACCGACAACGCCGCGATGATCGCCGCCGCGGGCAACTTCCGTTTCCTCGCCGGCCAACGTGATGCGCTGGATATGGATATCAGGCCGAATTGGCGCCTCACCCCCTGACCCCTCTCCTGACGACGAAAAACAAGGGCGTCGTCAGAAGAGGGGGGAACAAACCTCTTGATGCTTGCGCCCCTCTCCCGAAACAGCCTTTTCGTTTCGGGAGAGGGGTGGGGGGTGAGGCCTTCCCTCGTTTATAATGGCCTCTGCTATCCCACTAACCCAAAAAATTCGCGCCGATGCGCATAATTTGCGGCCAAAGATTTTAAATGACCCCCTCTGCCCTCCTTCCTTCTCCCGTCGCCTTGATCGTCGGCGCGTCCTCCGGCATCGGCGAAGCCCTGGCCCGCCGCCTCGCCCGCGAGGGCTACCGCGTGGCCGTGCTGGGCCGCCGCGCTGAAAACTTGCAAGCCATCTGCGCCAGCCTCAACGCCGAGACCGGCCGACAATGCGCCTTCCCTTACTCGCACGACGTGACGCACTACGATTCGGTGCCGCCGGCTTTCCAAACTGTCCTGCGCGATTTAGGCCGCCTCGATGTCGTCGTTTACGCCTCCGGCGTTCAACCGGCTGTCGAAGTCAACGAATACAATTTTGAGAAAGACCGCGCGCCGATTGAAACGAATGTGTTGGGCGCGCTGGCGTGGCTCGATCAAGCCGCGCTGTATTTCGAGCGGCAAGGCTCCGGCCACATCGTCGGCATCTCGTCGGTGGCGGGCGAGCGCGGGCGGGTGGGCTATCCGGCTTATCAAGCCAGCAAAGCGGCGTTCTCGTCGTTTCTCGAATCGCTCCGCAACCGCCTCACGCGCCACGGAGTTCACGTCCTCACTGTCAAACCCGGCATGGTGGAGACCGAGATGCTCCGCAACATTAAGCGCCGGATGTGGGTCATCTCCCCCGATCAAGCCGCCGCCGATATTTACCGCGCGATTAAGAGCCGTAAACAAGTCATCTTTACCCCGGCGCGGTGGGCGTTGGTAATGCTGGTGATCCGGAACATCCCATCGTTTATTTTTAGAAGAATGGCTTTTTGATTGGTAATGGGTAATTTGGGATTTTATATCTCCGCCACCTGTAATCTCCAATTCTCTAATCTCCACTTACTATTTACCAATGACTCATCTCCTCATGTCTACATTCCCCTCTCTCCAAAACCTCACCTCCCTCTCCAATTTTGGCCGCTCCATCTCCGCTCCGGCCTATCTCTACCGCCCCACCTCTGCCGGGCAAATCGCCGAACTCTTTCGCCGCGCCGAGCAAACCGGCTACACCATTGGCCTGCGCGGCGCGGGCCGCAGTTACGGTGACGCCGCCCTCAACTCCGGCCAGGTCGTCCTCGACTTGCGCCGCTTCAACCGCATCCTGGAGTGGAATCCGCAAACGGGCGTCATCCGCGTTGAACCCGGCGTCACCATTCAACAACTCTGGCAAATCACTCTCGAAGACGGCTGGTGGCCACCCGTCGTCCCCGGCACGCAGTTCCCCACCCTCGGTGGCTGTCTGGGCATGAACATACACGGCAAGAACAATTACCACATGGGGCCGATTGGTGAGCACGTCCTCGCGTTCACCGCGCTCCTCCCCACCGGCGAAGAAATCACCTGCGCCCCCGCGCAAAACGCCGATCTCTTTTATTCCCTCATCAGTAGCGCGGGCACGCTCGGCGTCTTCACTTCCATTACATTGCAACTCAAACGCCTCTACTCCGGCCTGCTCGACGTGGAAGCGTGGACCGCCCCGAACCTCCGCGCCGCTTTCAATGACATTGAAGCGCATAAAGACGAAGACTACATCGTGGGCTGGGTGGATAGCATCGCGGGCGGCAACGCGCTCGGGCGCGCCGAACTGCATCGGGCCGCGTACCTCCCCGCGGGCGCCGACCCCGACGCGTCGCGCACGCTGACGCCCGATTACCAAACCCTCCCCGATACCTTCCTCGGCCTCCTCCCCAAATCCGCCATGTGGCGGTTCATGGCTCCCTTCTTCAACAACCTGGGCATGGGCGTCGTCAACTTCGGCAAATACCTCGTCGCGCGTTTCCAGAATCATCACCACTACCGTCAATCGCTCATCGCCTTCAACTTCCTTTTCGATTACGTCCCCAACTGGGAACGCGCCTATGGCCCGCGCGGCCTCATCCAATATCAAGCCTTCATTCCGCGCGCCACCGCCCCCGACGCCTTTACCGCCCTCCTCCAACTCGCCCAAAAGCGCGGCTTGCCTAACTACCTCAGCGTCATCAAACGTCACCGTCCCGACAATTTCCTCTTCACCCACGCCGTAGAGGGCTACTCCATGGCGATGGATTACCGCGTGCCGCGCGATGTCCTGGCCCTCCAGCGGCTCGCCAACGACCTCAACTGCCTCGTCCTCGACGCCGGTGGCCGCTTCTACTTTGCCAAAGACAGCACCCTGACCCCCGAGGCCGCGACGAGATTTTTGGGAGAAGAAACCCTCGCGCGGTTCCGCGCCCTCAAGACTCGTTGCGACCCGCACGCGATTCTGCAAACCGACCTCTACCGCCGCCTCCTGCGGGACTCCACCACCCCGAGCGTCACGCCCCCCCCGGTGGCCGACGTTCTCTTTGCCAATCGCACCCCCATTCAAAAGTAGAAGCATATTGCACGCGCGATTAACCGCGGTTGCAAACCGCTCCTACGAAATACGCAACACGCCACGCGAAGCGGTCATTCGTCATTTTTCCATTCGTCATTTTTCATTCCCCATGCCCTCCATCACCCTCGCCCAACCCCGCGCCCGCCTGCAAGCCCGCCTCCCCGATGGCCGCATCTATGAAGCCGACCCCGGCACGCCCCTCGAAGCCATCATGTGCGCGGCCAATCCCGAGGGCGACCCGCTCATCGTCGCCGCCATCGTCAACGGCAAACTCCGCGAGTTGACGACTCCCCTCACCACGGATTCCGACGTCATCCCGCTCACGGTCACCTCCACCGACGGCGTGCGGATCTACCGCCGCTCGCTTGTCTTCCTCCTCGTCACCGCCGCCACCGAAGTCTTCCCCGCCGCCGAAATTTTTGTCGAACACTCCGCCGCCACCACCGGCGGCTACTACTGCGAAGCACGCGGGCGCGCTCCGTTTACTCAAGAAGACCTCGGCCAGATCGAAGCGCGCATGACCGAGATCGTCCGCGAGAACGCCCCCTTCGCCAAAACCGAAGTCCCCCTCGCGGAAGCCGCCGAAATTTTTCGCGCGCGCGGCGAAGACGACAAAGTGCGCTTGCTCGCCCATCGCAAAAAAGACCGGCTGATCCTGTATTCCCTGCGCGGCTACCGCGACTACCTGCAAGGCTATATGGTCCCCTCGGCGGGCTACCTCCGCGCCTTCGCGCTCCACGCGTTCCCGCCCGGCTTCATGCTTCAGTTCCCGCACCAGGACCAGCCCACCGAATTGCCGCCGCTCACGCCTTATCCCAAACTCTTCGACGTGTTCGAGGAAGCGGGCCACTGGCTCGACCGGTTAGGCATCCGCAATGCCGGGACGCTCAACGACGCCATCGCCGCGGGCCGCCTCCCCGAAATCTCCCTCGTCGCCGAGGCCCTGCACGAAGCGCGCGTTGCCCAAATCGCGGGGAACATCGCCGCCGAGCGCGAAAGAATCAAAGTCGTCCTCATCGCCGGGCCCTCGTCCTCCGGCAAGACCACCTTCTCCAAGCGGCTCGCCATTCAGCTTCTGGCGCATGGCCTCCGGCCCTTTCCCCTCGGCCTCGACGATTATTTCCTTGACCGGGACCAGACCCCCCGCGACGAAAACGGCCAACGCGACTACGAGACCATTCAGGCCCTCGACGTGCCGCTTTTCAATGAACACCTGAAAGAACTTATCGCCGGCCGCACCGTGCAACTCCCGCATTACAATTTTTATACGGGCCTGCGCGAACCCGGCCCTAGCGTGACGCTCGGCCCCGATCTGGTGAGCAAAAGTCGAACCATCATCCTCGTCGAGGGGATTCACGGCCTCAACCCCGCGCTCGTCCCCGGCCTCGACCCGGCCTGCGTCTATCGCGTGTACATCTCCGCCCTTACCCAACTCAACCTGGATCGCCACAACCGCGTGAGTACCACCGACTCGCGCCTCATCCGGCGCATCGTCCGCGACGCCGCCACGCGCGGCTACTCCGCCACCGACACGTTGCGACGTTGGGAGTCCGTGCGGCGCGGCGAGAAGCTCCACATCTTCCCCTATCAAGACAACAGCGACGCCGTCTTCAACTCCGCGCTTGTCCACGAACTCTCGATCCTGCGGCCTTTGGCTGAACCCTTGCTTCTCCAGGTCCGCCCCGACACGCCCGAATTTGTGGAAGCCAATCGCCTGCTCTCGTTCCTGCAATGGTTCCAGCCAGTCCCGCCTGACCATCTCCCCAGCAACAGCATCCTCCGCGAGTTCGTCGGCGGTTCGATTCTTGAAAATTTTAAATTATGGCGCGCGCCGACGGACAAAGTTTGAGCGCGCGCCATTCATCCCCCGCATTGCCTATTGGGGTATGGTATGATTATCCTCTATAATCACGAACAGTTTGGCAAAGACGAACGCGGCAGTTTGCAGTTGACATGGCTCTGACTTTAGCGCCAGAGCACCTCTCACGACTTCATCCTCTGCACGTTGAGTCGTCCCGGCAGTTTTGACCAAAAGCATCCTTCGTCGGTTGGGGCTTCTGCCGCCTGCCACTTTTGCTTTGCCCAACAGTCATCAACTAAAAGCATTTTGGAGGCCAGTGTGAAATCTGTTTCTGGAATTTTGCCGCACGGCGGCACATTAGTAAATCGGGTCTTGCGCGGCGAGATTGGCCAAGCCGTGCGCGAACGCGCGCAAACCCTGCGACGCATTCAACTCGACCCCACGCGCATCGCCGACCTCGAACTCATCGCCGTTGGCGCATTCAGCCCGCTCACCGGCTTCATGGGGCAGGCCGATTACGAGCGCGTCGTCCGCGAGATGCGGCTCGTGTCCGGCCTCGTGTGGAGCGTCCCGGTCGTCCTGCCGGTGGCGCGCGAGTTGGCGGATGAAATCAAAGAGGGCGAAGAAGTCGCGCTGTGCGAGGCCGACAACGTGGTGGCCGTGATGGAAGTGCGCGAGAAGTTCGAGTACGACAAAGACCTCGAGGCCCGCGAGGTTTATAAGACGACCGAGGTCGCGCACCCCGGCGTGGCGCGACTCTACGCTCAAGGGGAGGTGGCGCTCGGGGGCGACGTCTGGCTCGTGGATTGGCCGCAAGCCGCGCGGGACGAGTTCCCGCAATATCGCTTCACGCCCGCGCAGACGCGCAAGATGTTCGCCGAGCGCGGCTGGACGCGTATTGTCGGCTTTCAAACGCGCAATCCCATCCACCGCGCGCACGAGTACATCCAAAAGATGGCGATGGAGTTGGTGGACGGCCTGATGTTGCACCCGCTCGTCGGCGAGACAAAAGGCGACGACATCCCCGCCGACGTGCGGATGGCCTCCTATCAAACTTTGTTAAACGGCTATTACCCCGCCGACCGCGTGATGTTGGGCGTCTATCCGGCGGCTATGCGCTATGCTGGCCCGCGCGAGGCGATCTTCCACGCGCTGGCGCGCAAGAACTACGGCATCACGCACTTCATCGTCGGGCGCGACCATGCGGGCGTGGGCAAATACTACGGGACTTACGACGCCCAGCGCATCTTCGACAACTTCAAGCCCGAAGAAATCGGCTTGAACCTGATGTTCTTCGACCACACGTTTTACTGCCGCAAGTGCGGGAGCATTGTCTCGATGAAGACTTGCCCGCATGACCCGGCCAAAGATCACGTCGTCCTCTCCGGCACGCAGGTGCGCCAGATGTTGGAGCGGGGTGAGATGCTTCCCACCGAGTTCACCCGCCCGGAGGTCTCGCAAGTGCTGGTGGAGGGGATGCGGCAGAAACGCAACGGGCAAGGAGCATAAGAATGTTCTTATTCAAACGCAAACCCAAAGACCGCAAAGTCTTCGTCATCGGCCTGGATTGCGCGCCGCCGGAACTCGTCTTCCAGCAGTGGCGGAATGAACTGCCGAACCTCAACCGACTTATGTCGTCGGGGGTGTGGTGCGAGTTGCGCTCGTCCATCCCGTGTATCACCGTGCCCGCTTGGGCCTCGATGACTTCCAGCAAAGACCCCGGCACGCTGGGGTTCTATGGTTTCCGCAATCGCGCCGATTACTCCTACGAGAAGATGACCATCGCCACGGGCGCGTCGGTGAAAGAGCCGCGTGTGTGGGACATCCTTGGCCAGCACGGCAAGCAAGTCATCGCCGTCGGCGTGCCGCAGACTTACCCGATCAAGCCGGTCAACGGCTATCTCATCAGTTGCTTCCTCACGCCGAGCATTCAGAAGCAATATACCTATCCGGCCTCGCTGGCCGACGAGATTCGCGGCTGGCTCGGCGGCGGGGATTACATGGTGGACACGCCGCAGTTCCGCACCGACGACAAAGATTATCTGCTGAAGCAAATTTACGACATGACCGAGCGGCGCTTCACGGTCATCAAACATTTGCTCACCGAGAAGCCGTGGGACTTCTTCATGTTCGTGGAGATGGGCACCGACCGCATCCATCACGGCTTCTGGAAATATCACGACCCGCAACACGCCAAGCACGAGCCGGGCAACAAGTATCTCAACAGCATCCGCGACTATTATCACTACGTGGATAAAGGCCTCGGCGAGATGCTGGCGCTTTTGCCGGAGGACACGACGGTCATCGTCGTCTCCGACCACGGCGCGAAGCGCATGGACGGCGGCTTGTGCGTGAACGAGTGGCTCAGGCGCGAGGGCTTGCTCGTCCTCGCCGAGGAGCCGCCCGCCGGGCAAGTTCTCTCCATCGAGAAAGTCAAAGTGGATTGGGCGAAGACCAAAGTCTGGAGTTCGGGGGGCTACTACGCCCGCATCTTCATGAACGTGCAGGGCCGCGAGCCGCAGGGTCTCATCCCCGCCGCCGATTACGAGCGCTTCCGCGACGAGTTGATTCAGCGCATTGCCGCCATCCCCGGCCCGGATGGCCGACTGCTGGGCAATGTCTCGTATAAGCCGCAAGCCGTCTATAAAAACGTGACCAACTTCGCGCCCGACCTCATCACCTACTTTGGCGATTTGCGCTGGCGCGCGGTGGGCGGCGTGGGTTATCCCGACATCTACACCTTCGAGAACGACACCGGCCCCGACGACGCCAACCACGCCGAGAAGGGCATCTTCATCCTGAACGACCCGCGGGAGAAGCACGGCGGCCGGCAAATGGCCGAGCGGCAGTTGATGGACTTCGCGCCGACGATCTTGAAAATGTTCAACATCCCCGTCCCGACCGATATGCAGGGCAAGGATATGTTGGCGTAATGCTTAAACAGTTTTTGTCAACGGATTTAGGGGATTGCATGGAATTAATCCGTCAAATCGGTTTCACGCGAAGCGGTTGACCAAAGAAAAAATTTATGGAGTCACGCATGAGTCAAATCGGTTTCACCCTCTGGTTCACCGGCCTGTCTGGCGCGGGCAAAAGCACCATCTCCAATCTGCTCGCCGAGGAGTTCAAGCAACGCGGCCTCAAGTTTGAAATTTTGGATGGCGACGTGGTGCGCACGCATCTCTCCAAAGGCCTCGGCTTCAGCAAAGAAGACCGCGACACCAACATCCGCCGCATCGGCTGGGTGTGCGAAGTGCTCAGCCGCAACGACGTGATTGCCGTCGCCGCCGCCATCTCGCCTTACCACGAAATCCGCGACGAAGTGCGCTCCAAGATCACGCATTTTGCCGAAATCTACGTGGAATGCCCGGTCCCGGTGCTTGCCGAGCGCGACGTGAAGGGCCTTTACAAGAAAGCCCTCGCGGGCGAAATCAAAAACTTCACTGGCGTCTCCGACCCCTACGAGCCGCCGCTCCACCCCGAAGTGACGTGCCACACCGACGGACGCGAGACGCCTGACCAGAGCGCGGCGCGCGTCATCGCCTTCCTCGAAGACCGGGGCTGGTTGCAACCGCTTAACGGGCGGGTCAAAGAAGAAATCAAAGTCAAAGCCTGATTTTGACTATGCACGTCCTCGTCACCGGCGGCGCGGGGTTCATTGGCAGTCACGTCGTGGATTGTCTTTTACGCCACCCGGACTGCCGCGTGACGGTTTTTGATAACCTCCGGCACGGCGCAATTAAAAACATCGCTCAGTCTCTCACGGGTGAGGGGCGCTGCGTATTCGTCGAGGGCGACATCTGCGACCCGGCGGCCGTCGCCCGCGCCATGTCCGGTGTGGACGCGGTGATTCACCTCGCCGCGCAGGCCACGGTGATGGATGCGGTGCGCGACCCCGCCGGCACTTTCGCGGCCAACGTGACCGGGACTGAAAATGTTTTGCAAGCCGCGTGTCAACCTCCGGCGCGGCGGGTCATCTTTACCTCGTCGCGTGAAGTCTATGGCGAGGCCACGCGCATCCCGGTCCCCGAAACCGCGCCGCTGAATCCCAAGAACACCTATGGCACGACCAAGTTCGAAGCCGAGAAAATCTGCCGCCAATACCGGCAATGCGGCCTGCCCGTCAGCACCTTCCGCCTGGCCAATGTGTACGGGACGCGCGATTACGATCGCGTCGTGGCGCTCTTCGTCGGCAAGGCTTTGCGCGGCGAGCCGCTCACCATCTACGGCGGCGAACAAATCCTCGACATGGTCTGGGTCGAAGACGTGGCGCGGGTTCTGGTGGACGCCACGCTCCGCCCCGATTGGATCGGCGAACCGTTGAACGTGGGGAGCGGCGTGGGAATTTCGATTCGCGCCCTCGCAGACCGGGTCCTCTCACTGGTCGCTTCCGCCTCCCGCCTGGAAGTCATCCCCGCCCGCGCGGCGGAGGTGACCCGGTTCGTCGCCGATCTCTCGACGGTCCGCCGCTATTTCGATTGGCCTGTGACTACTGCGCCATTGCCACATCTGCCAGATGTGGTTCAATGGATGCGGACTGAACTCCTATGAAAACCACCATCGTCGTTCCCACCATCCGCGAAAAAAATATGCAGGACTTCCTGGCCGCGTGGGGTGGGGCGTTCGCGGACGCGCACGTCATCATCGTCGAAGACAACCCCACGCGCACCTTCAACCTCGGCCACCGCCCCAACGTCACCCACTACGCGTGGGAAGATATTGAGCGCGACCTCGGATCCGCCAGCTGGATCATCCCGCGCCGCACCGACTGTGTGCGCTCGTACGGCTACTTCAAAGCCTATCAGACTCAGCCCGATATGCTGGTGACGCTTGACGACGATTGTTACCCGCCCGCCGATGGCGGCCAAAATTTTTTGGCGAAACATTGGGAACGCCTGCAGGGGACGGGGAACGCTGAAGCCTGGCGCTCGACCGGCATTGGCGTCATCCCGCGGGGTGTGCCGTACTATAATCGTATACGGCAATGGCCCGTTGTCCTCAATCACGGTCTCTGGACCCGCGTCATTGATTACGACTCGCCGACCCAACTCTTGCAATCCCGCGCGCCCGGCGAATTCCGCTACGAGAACCAGACCATCCCCGCCGGAATGTACTTTCCCCTGTGTGGCATGAACGTGGCCCTCCGGCCCGAAGTCATCCCTGCGTTTTACTTCATGCTTATGGGCCGCGATTACGCCTATGACCGCTACGGCGACATCTGGGCAGGGCTGTTCGTCAAAAAAATTTGCGACCACTTAGGCAAAGCCGTAAACAGCGGCGATCCGGCGGTGGAGCATCAGCGCGCCTCGAATGTGTGGGCCAATCTCCGCAAAGAAGCGCCTACGCTCGAAACGAATGAAGCCCTGTGGGCGGCGATAGACCGCGTGGTGCTGACGCAGACCACCTTTGGCGCGTGCTACACAGAACTCGCGGATCAATTAGAATTGGTTGGCGAGTATTGGTCGAAACTGCGCAACGCCATGCGCGCGTGGGCGGAGTTGTTTGAGTGAGGAGAATACCATGAGCGCCGAAGCCAATGTGCTGACGGGGGGAATTCACGCTGAACCAATTGCCACCCCGGCGGCCTACGTCCCTGCGCCGCTCTCCGAAGCCGAACTCGAAATCTCGGTGGTGATGCCCTGCCTCAACGAAATTGGCGCGATCCATAGGTGTGTTGAAAAGGCGTGGCAGGTGATCCACGCCAACAACCTGCGCGGCGAGGTGGTCGTGGCCGACAACGGCTCCACCGATGGCTCCATCGAGGCCGCGCAAGCCGCCGGGGCGCGGGTCGTCCATCAACCTCTGCGCGGCTACGGCCATGCGTATATGAAGGGCATGGAAGAAGCGCACGGGCGCTACATCCTCATGGCCGACGCTGATAATACCTATGACTTCGGCGACCTGCCCAAGTTCCTGGCCCTCTTGCGGCAAGGCTACGACGTGGTAATGGGTAACCGCTTTCGGGGAAAAATTTATCCCGGCGCGATGCCGTGGTCGCACCGCTACATCGGCAACCCCATCCTCTCCGGCCTGCTCAATCTTTTCTTCCACACCGGCGTGGGCGACGCGCATTCCGGGATGCGCGCTTGCACGAAAGACGCTTACGCCAAAATGCGCTTGCAGACCGGCGGCATGGAGTTCGCCTCCGAGATGGTCATCAACGCGGCCAAAGCCGGATTGAAGATGACGGAAGTGCCGATCAATTACTACCAGCGTGAAGGCGAGTCGAAACTGGATAGCGTCCGCGATGGTTGGCGGCATTTGCGCTTCATGCTCCTTTACAGCCCCACGCACCTTTATTTCTGGCCCGGCGCGACGATGATGCTCATTGGCCTCGCCCTGCTCGTGGTGCTGAACCTCGGCCCGGTCAGTTTACTCGGCGTGCGCATCGGCTTCCCGTTTTTGTTCGTCGGCAGTCTGTTAGCCATTCTCGGTTTCCAAATCATCAGCCTCGGCTTTTTCGCCCGGCTCTATTCGCTCACCAGCCACATTGATGTTTCGTCGGATTCAGTCGTCGGGTTCTTTACCGGCCATTTCCGCATGGAGACCGGCATCTTCAGCGGGCTGGCGATGTTCACTCTCGGGGCCGGGGTGTTCCTGTTCGCCCTGTTGACCTCCGAGCCAACTGACCCGCTAGGCCTGCCGTTGCGCCTGACACTCATCTCGGCGGTGAAGCTCGCCATCCTTGCGCTGACCCTCGCCGTCATTGGCGCGCAAGTCGTGTTCACATCGTTCTTCGTGAGCATGATGGTGATTAAGCGGAGCGGATGGGAACAGTTGCCCGGGTAGTTTGCCATGCTTCCTTCTATGCCTTCCAAACTTTTCGTCCTCGCCCTCGACGGCGCAACTTACGATTTGCTCGGCCCGTGGATGGCGCAGGGGCATTTGCCGAATCTCAAGCAACTCTATGAGGCCGGGGTTCACGCGCCGTTGGAGTCCACTTATCCGCCGCTGACCGGCCCGGCTTGGGCCACGTTCATGACGGGCAAGTCGCCGGCCAGCCACGGCCTGCTCGAATTTTTCCGGCGCGAGCCGCGCTCGTACCAGCAAGTGCTCAATAGCCGCCACGACATTGACGGGCGCAGTCTCTGGCGCGTACTCTCGGAGGCGGGCAAACAGGTCGGGGTTCTCAGTGTCCCGCTCACGTGGCCGCCGGAGCCGGTCAACGGGTTCATCGTCACGGGTCTCCTCACCCCGCGTCAGGCCGGCGTCACGTTTACTCACCCCCCCGAACTCGGCGCGGAGTTAAATCAAAAGCTGGGGCGCTATCTTCTGCAACACACCGAGAAGTACGTGCAAGACGATCCGCTGCGCCTCGTGCGTGAAGAGCGAGCCATCCTCGAAAATAAATTCGACGCGGCGATTTATCTGTTGGATAACAAGCCGTGGGATTTCTTCATGGTGCACATCCTCGGCGGCGACGTTCTGCAACACGGCTTTTGGCATTACATGGACGCGCGCCACGTGCAATACCAGCCGGAAGACGGCGCGCAGTATGGGGACGTCATCCGCGATTACTTCAAGCGCGTGGACGAGCGTTTGCCCGAATTGCTCCAGCGTTTGCCGCCCGACACCTACGTGTTGGTCATGTCCGACCACGGCTTTGGGCCATTGCGCTACTACGTCAATTTCAATACGTGGCTGTTGCAAAACGGCCTGATGAAAATTAAGCGCGCGTTCTGGGCGCAGTTGCGCTATCTCGCCTTCCGGCTCGGCTATAACTATCGTCTCGCGTGGGAAGTCGGCACGCGCACGGGCCTCGTGCGCCAAGTCATCAAATGGGGCCGGGGCCAACAAGAGAGCGCGCAACGCAAAGTGTTTCTCTCGCTGGACGACGTGGACTGGCCGCGCACCAAAGTTTATTCGGTCGGCAACTTCGGGCAGATGTTCGTGAACGTGAAGGGCCGCGAGCCGCAGGGCTGCGTGGCCCCCGGCGCGGAATACGAGCAAACGTTGGACGAACTGGAGGCCGCCCTGCGCGCCTTGCGCGACCCGACGAGCGGCGAACCCGTCGTGGAGAAGATTTGGCGCGGCCCGCAGATTTGGCAAGGCAAGTACGCCGACCGCGCTCCCGACCTGTTTTTCTTCACGCGGGGGATGCTCTACAAAGCCATGGGCCTGAGTGACTTTGGCTCCAACGCGGTTTTTGAAGATTTGTATGGCACGCGCGCTCATCACCATATGTACGGCATCTTCATGCTCTCCGGTCCTGGCATTAAACCGGACGCCGAAATCACGGGCGCCGGATTGAAAGATTTGGCCCCGACCATCTATCAACTCCTCGGCGTGAAAATCCCCAACGACCTCGACGGCCAAGTGTTGACCGAAGCCTTCACCGCCGACCTCGCCGCGCGCCCCATCGAATACGAGCGCCAGCCCGCCGACGACTCCGCCGCCAAACCCGACGGCGTGTATACCGCGGATGAAGAAGAGCAGTTGACGCAGATGCTGAGAGATTTGGGGTACGTGAGTTGAAATGCCTTCAACTTCAAACTGTTGAAAAAAAGCCTATGTCCCTCAAAGTTTCCATCATCATCGTCTGCTATAACGAAGAACGCTTCATCCGCGATTGCGTGGGGTCAGTGCTGGAGCAGGACTATCCTCGCGAGGATTACGAAGTCATCGTAGTGGACAACGCCTCCCAAGACCGTTGCCCGCAAATCGTCGCCGAAGAATTTCCCTCGGTGAAATTGGTGCGCGCCTCCGCGAACCTCGGCTTGCCCGCGGGGATGAACGCCGGCCTCCCGCACGCGCAGGCCCAGCGGGTGGTGATGCTGGCGTGTGATACGTGCGTCCCGCGCGCGTGGCTCGCCGCCCTCATGCGTCCGATGGACGACGACCCGACGGTGAAGGTGACGCATGCCGCGATGGTCATCCCCGGCGACGCGGACTACGAAGAAAACTTGAAAGCGCGCGCTACGCCTAAGTTTGCCGCTTATCACGAAATGTCGCGCCTGAGCCTCATCGAGCCGCACTGGGTTCCCACCACGGCCGCGCCTATCCCCACGTTGCACATCGCCGGGGCCAGCGCCGCGCTTGATATTTCCATCCTCGACGAACTGGGCGGTTATATGCTCGACGGCGATTTCTTTTTGGATTGCGACGAAGTGGACTTGGGCTTCCGCGTGAACAGCCTTGGCTATAAAGTGCTGGCTGTGCCGGCCGCCGCCTATTATCACCGCCACCCCTTCAACACCAAAATGAAGTTTTCCAGGCCGCTCTTCCGGCGCTTGCGGCGACTGCAACGCAACAAGGCGCTGTGCTTCTATAAGAATATGCACCCACTGGAATTCTTTGCCTGCCTGCCGCTCTATCTCTTCGGCGGCGCGCTTAAGCCGCTCGTATACGGCGAGCGCTTCTCCCTTCTCCAGCGCCTGGCCTACTCGGCGGGCCTTGAGTTTTTTGTGTGGTTCGGCTTTCTCACCGCCGTCTTTGGCTGGTTCCCCCGGTTCGCCGCGAAACGCCGCGTGTCACTCAAAAACCGCCGCCAGCCGCCGTTCTGGTTTTTCAAGCAGTTGTTCAAGCGGCCCGCGTTGGAGAAAAAGCCGGAGTTTGTGACGCACCTTAAACCGGCCACCGAGCCGGGGCATTAGCGACTCATGCCTGATCGCGTCTTAATCCTCGGCCTCGACTCCGCCCCCCTGGCGTGGGTGCAAAAATGGATCGCGGAGGGCCGCCTGCCGAATCTCCAGCGGCTCATGGAGCGCGGTGTCTCCGGCGTCCTCCGCACCGTGAACCCGCCGCTCAGCCCGGCGGCTTGGTCGTCGCTCGCCACCGGAATGCTCCCGGCCAAGCACGGCATCTACGACCACATCTACCGGCGGGCGGGCACGTATGAACTCGCGCCCACCAACGCCAAGATGCGCGGCGGCAAACCCGTGTGGCAAATCCTCTCCGAGCACGGCAACACTGTCGGGGTCATCAACGTCCCGGAAACGTATCCGCCGCTCCCGGTCAACGGCTTTCTGCTCTCCGGCATGGACACGCCTTCTGACGACGCCGACTTCGCCTATCCGCCGGAACTCAAAGCCGAACTGCAAAAAGCCGTCGGCGGTTATCAAGTTTTCGGGATGCGCTCCAAAGAAAATCTCGACCGCTCCATCGGCGGGATGCGCCAGACCATCCCCATGCGGGTGCGCGCCGCGCGTTACCTGTGGGACAGGCGCCAGCCCGACTTCATGATTCTCGTCTTCATGGAGACGGACGTGATTCAACACAAGTGCTGGAAGTACATGGACTCGGCGCATCCCGAATATCACCCCTACACAAAATATCGCGACGCTATCCCCGACCTCTACGCGCACATTGACCGCGAACTCGGCCCGTGGCTGGCCACGCTTGACGCGGACACGACGGTCATCCTCATGTCCGATCACGGCGCGGGGCCGCTCGACAAATTTTTGCATCTCAACAACTGGCTGGTGCGGGAAGGCTTCCTGCGCTTCAAAGCCTCGGCCCTGGCGCGGCTCAAGCACCTCGCGTTCCGGCTCGGCTTCACGCCGGAGAATATGTTCAACCTCGCCGCGCAATTGCATCTCGGCCTCGTGGATGGCGCGACGAATAAAATCAAGAATACTATGGCCCAGACTGAGCGCGTGACGTTGGCCCAAAGACTCTTCCTCTCGTGGGAGGACGTGGATTGGACGCGGACTACAGCTTACAGCCTCGGCGGCAACTACACGGGCGTCTACGCGAACCTGAAAGGCCGCGAGCCTCAGGGGTGCGTGGAACCCGGCGGCGACTACGAGGGCTTGCGCGAGCGCCTCGCCGCGCGTTTGCGGGAGTGGCGCGATCCGGCCACCGGGCGCGCCATCGTCGAGAACGTCTATCGCCGCGAAGAGATGCACGTTGGCCCGTACGTTGACCGCGCCCCCGACGTGATTTTCTCCACGCCCGACGAGCGGTACGTGGGCTTTGGCGGCCACGAATTTGCGAGCAACGTGCTCATGGCGACCTCGACGCTTTTCAACGCGCATCACCGCATGGACGGGATGATTGCCCTCGCCGGGCGCGGCATCCGCGCCGGGACGCTGGAGACGCGCCGCATCGTGGATGTGGCCCCGACGGTCTTGCATCTCCTCGGGCATCCCGTCCCCGCCAACATGGACGGACAAGTGCTGACGACCGCCTTTACCGCCGACTTCCTCGCCGCGCATCCCGTCCGGGTCAGTGCGGCCGTGGGGGCGGAGGCCAGCGAAGAGAATGAAGGCTATTCCGGGCAGGATGAAGAACAAGTCCTGCAGCGGTTGTCGGATTTGGGATATGTGTAATCGCTCGACAAGGGGCTTCAACTGCGTAACCCCTAAATAAAACGAAATACGCGCATCATCCAATTCTGAGGAACAATCTATGCCCGACCTGACCCTCGAACAACTCAAAAAACTTCCCCTCTACACCGTCGAGCGCGCGGGGAGCAAAACCTTTGTCTCGCGCGAACAGCGCGCCTCGCTCACAGAAGTCCTTGGCTACGAGGCGTGGGCCTGGTATCAGTCCTTTTGGTATTGGATACCGGGCCGCCTCGGGTGGATTCTGCGTCGCCTCGCCTACGGCCCGTTCCTCAAGAAGGCGGGCAAGAACTTTCACATCGCCGAGTTCACCAGTATCCAGCCACCCCATATGCTGGAGTTAGGCGAACACGCGGCTATTTCGCGCTATTGCATCATCAACGCGCGCGGCGGGGTGAAGATCGGCAACTATGCCGGGTGCGGCCCCATGTGCCAGATCATCAGCTACTCCCATCGGATGTACGCCGAGGACGACGCCAAACATCCTCTCGATCGGGGATTCGAGTCCGCGCCCATCGTCTTCGAGGACGACGTGTGGGTCGGCGCGCATTGCACGATTATGATGGGCGTGACGCTACATCGCGGCTCGATCATCGGCGCGGGGTCGGTGGTCACCAGCGACATCCCCCCCTACGTCATCGCCGCCGGAGCGCCCGCCCGCCCCATCATGCTCCGCAAGCCCGCCGAAGAAATCATGGCGCTGATTGAGGTCGAGAAACAGAAGGCGATGGGAGGGGCGTGAGTGGCCCAGATATGTCCCGCTTCTTCCGCGCTGCTCGGGCTTTGCCTGAACTCTGGCTCACCCTCGCCCTGAGCGCGATCTTCATTTACTTGCGCCAGCGTGTCCCGCCAGAACTCACGGGCTCGCTTGGTTGGCAACTCCATCCGTATCAAATCTACGCCTCAATCACCGCCCTCGCTATTTTCACCTTGCCGGGCGCGATGTTCGTGCGCTGGTTGCGCGTGGGGGGCAGTGGGTGGATGCGTCCGCCGCTCTATTTCGCCGCCGCCGTCGGGCTGTGGTCCATCCCCGGGTTGTTCGTCGCGGCCTCGGCGCGCTACAACTTGCGGTTCCTCGTGGTGTGCGGCCTCGTCGAGACGGCGCTCATCACCCTCATGGCGTTCCTCCGCGAGTGGCGTTCCCCCGCGACTAACCTCGGCCCCGATTATCCGGCGCTCGAAGAAGGCCGCGCGGATTTGGGCGTCCCTGTCAATCGCGGCCTGCTGGTTCTGGGCATCGCTTCGCTCGTCGTCGTCCTCCTCGTCTCTTACACCGGCCCCATCGCCTTCGACGACAGCCTGCAACTCATGTACACGCAGGACGATCTGACCGTCCAGCGCATCAACCACGAAGAACCCATCTTCGGCGCGGACGTGCCGCCGAATACGCGCGGCAGTCTGACGACGTGGCCCATCAACGCGGCGGTGATGGCGTTCTTCACCGGCCTCCCGGCGCAACAGGCTTTCTGGCTCATCCGCACGCCGCTGGCGCTCATAGATTTGCTGGCCATTTACATGATTGCGCTCCGCTTCTTCGGCAAGCGCAACCTCGCCTGGCTGGCGCTGATCTTATACACGCTGTTTGTGCTGATGTATACGCTCGACCTCGACTCCATCGGGTTCGCGTTCCTCGCGCGCACCATGCAAGATAAATTTGTCGTGCGCTACGAGCTCCTGCCCGTCGCCCTGGCCGCGGCGGTGGCTTATTTGCAAAAGCCGAGCCAGCGCACTTACTGGCTGGCCGGTCTGCTCATGCTGGCCTCCACGACCACCCACACCACCGGCCCGATCCTCGTCGGCATTCCCTTCGCGGGCATGGGGCTGATGGCGGTTATTAATCGCACGCAATGGCTTAGACGGCCGCAGTCGCTCAAGTTGGCGGAAGTCTCGGCATGGCTCAAAGAATTTTTTCTGGCCAACTGGCCCTGGCTCCAACCTTTCGTGCTTCTCGCCATCTTCGCGCTCGCCAGCCTCATCCTGCCCGCCGTTCAACAAGCCTTGCCCGACGCGCCCGTCGTCGCCTATACCCTCACCGACACGCGCGACCCGACGCTATGGTTTCGCATTAACCTCGTCATCTCCAACTTCCGCCTGCTTATCGCCAATGGCCTCGGGCGCGAGGCCTATATTGTGCATCCCCACGTCTTTCTCCTGGCCGTCATCGTTATTCCCGCGCTGGGGATGCCGCTCGTGTGGTGGAAGGCGCGTAAAGGCCTGGCTTCCGAAATCATCCTCGGCACGTTCATCGTCAACCCGATTCTGCTACTCGTCCCGCCCATCATTCAATTCATCGGCAGTCACTCGACGCCCTGGTTGCTCTATCGCTTCTCGTGGCCGCTCACGCTCCTCGGCCCGCTGGCCCTGGCGTGGTGGGCCTGGGCTTGCCTCGAATGGCTCGCTAAAAAACTTTCCGCCCCCGCGCCGGGCCGCGGATTGCGCCGGATGATGCCGCGACTTTCTGCCGCCGGGCCGTGGTTGCCGACACTGCTCCTCGCCCTCACCGTCGCCGCGCTCTGGAAACCCATCAACGACGGCATCGGCGTGCTCTACGAAATCCGCGCCAGCCCCATCGCCGACGAGTGCCGTTTTCAACAAGCCGTCCTCAGTCGTTTGCCCGACTACTCCGGCAGTGGCACGGTGGTCCTCTCGACCTCCGACATGGACATCTGCATCCCCGCGAGTTCGGCGCTCTCGTATCCCGTTGAGTTCGGGTTCACCTCCACGATTAACCGCTTCCCCGAAAGCCGCCTCGCCGAAGGCCAGCGGCGCTTCGCCGACGTGAAAGCCTTCAACGTCGGCACCGTCGTGGACCAGAACTTCATGGACATCCTCACGCGCTGGAACGTCGGCCTCATCCTGCTACGCGCCGACCACCCGCTCGAATCGCAACTGCGCCGCTTGCCGCAATTCTTCCGGCAGGAATTTCACATTGACCGCTACTATCTTTATCGCGTCCTCCCCGGCGTGGGCGTGGACATCCTCCCCAACGTGCCGGTGCGCGACCGCTGGCAGCTCGCCCAGTGGCAAGGCGCCGACCCCATCGTGAAAGCCAACTCACTCTGGAGTGCTGGCCGGTGGGATGACGCCATCGTGCTCTATCGCCAACTGCAAAACTCCGCCGACCCGAACACCCGCTATCTCGCGTTCCTCGGCGAAGGCCGCGCGCAACAATCGGCGGGGCGACTCGCTAATGCGGTGACCGCCCTGGAGGCGGCGATGCAAGTGGAGGCGACTGACCCCGAGGGGTGGCTGACCCTCGCGGAGGCTTACCGTTTGCAAGGCGACTTTGCGGCGATGGCCCGCGCGGGCGAGGCGGCTACGAAACTGGTGGACTGGCATCCCGATGCGTGGAACCGCGTCGGCGATGCGTATCGCTATCTCGGCCAGCATGACCAGGCCCGTTACGCCTACGAACACTCCCTCGCTGACGACACCTTCGGCACGGCCGCGTATTACCGCGACCTCGGCTCTCGCTATCTCACGATCAATTGGAATGAGGAGGCCATCGCCGTTTTGCAGAAATCACTCAGCCTGCGCGAGTTCGGCGCGACGTATTCCTACCTCTCGCAAGCCTATCTCAACTTGCGCGAGTTCGATCAAGCCACCGCCGCCGCCAACCGCAACCTGCGCCTCGAATACTGGGACGACCTGCCGTATCTCTCGCTCGGTGCGATTGCCGTGGCCCAGCGTGATAGCGACACCGCGATTAAAAACTTCCGGCAGGCCGCGCTCTTCAACCCGCAATCGTCGGGCGTGCAAAGTCTCGCGGCCACCGTCGCTTATTATCAAGGGCCGCGCGCCGCCCTCGCCCAGCTCGAATCGCTCATCGGCTACAAACTCGGCTTCTCCTTGCCCTATGTCTCCGCCGGGCAGATGCAACTCGCGCTCGGCCACGTGCAAGAAGCCCTCACCCTCGGCCAGAGCGCGTGGGCGTGGCAACCTGTCAGCTCCAGTTCCGCCGACCTCGTTGGCAACCTCTACAATTTGCTTGGCCTCAACGACAATGCGCTCGCGTTCTATCACAACGGGCTGGCCGTGGACATATTCGACACCACGGCTTACGCCGGCTTGGCCAGCATGGCGCAAAAGCGCGGCGACTGGGGCACCGCCATCGGCTGGGGTTGGTCGGCGATGAACGCCGCGCCCTACACCGGGGCCGCCGTCACGGCCCTCGGCAACACCTACGCCGCGCATGGGGATACGCCGGACGCCATCGCCGCTTACAACCTCGCCGCCAGCGTGGATCCGCTCGACCCTTCGCCGTACGTGCAATTGGGGAACTTGTATCTGACGTTGGGGCAGGTCGCGCCTGCTCCCGCCGCGCAGAGTTCGCTGAATCCAACGCAGGCCGAGCGGGGGGAGGCAGGGAGTGAGGCCCGCCTCAAACTCGCCCGTCCCGCCTCTCCTCGCGGTGGTGCAATCAATCCGAATGAAGAAGCGCACAAAGCCTTCTCCACTGCCTCCACCCTCGAAATCCAGGGCAATGCCTCGCTCTTGGGCCTCGGCAACCTCGCCCTCGATGAAGGCAAACTCAATGAGGCGATCAGCTATTTCCAACAAGCCGCCGCCGCGAGTCCCTTCGACGGTGGCGCCCTCGTCGCTTTAGGCCACGCCGATCAACAGGCCGGGCGCATTGACGAAGCGCAAGCCGCCTTCACGGCCGCGATAGACAAAGACCCCGGCTACGTTGCGGGCTACGATTCACTCGGCGCGTTCTACCTCAACCGCGCGCGCCCTGCCGAAGCCACGGGAGTCTTCGAGCAGACCATCCACGTTTTGCCCTGGCTCCCGGACGGATACGTGAACCTCGGGGGTTTGCAAGAACAACAGGGGAACCCGGAGTCCGCGCGGGCGCAATATCTCCGCGCCGTGAACCTGCAACCGCAACAGGCCGCCGCCGGTCTCGCCGCCCTCGCGCAACTCGCCCAGTCCACAGGCAATTACGTCGAAGCCGAAAAACTTTATTTGCGCGCCATGGCCATTAATCCGAATCCGGCGTGGAATCTCTCGCTGGGGACGCTGTATCAACTCGCCGACCGCCGCGCCGACGCGCGCCAGCAATATAACCTCGCCGCGTCCTTGTTGCCTGCCTCCGGTCAGGCCACCGCTTACAGCGCCCTGGCCGCGCTCTCCCTCGCCGAAGGCAAAACCGCCGAAGCCCTCACGCACGCGCGCCAGGCCATCGCCGCCTATCCCACCAACCTCTCCGGCTATACCGCCCTCGCGCAAGCCCAACTGCTTTCCGGCCAACCGGATGAGGCCAGCAACACTTACGCGCAAATGGTCGCCGCCAACTCCGGCTCGCCTGCCGCCTACCTGGCCTACGGCGATTTTCTCCGCGCGCGCGGCCGCTGGCCAGACGCGATGCAGGCTTATCACACCGCGCACGACCTCGCGCCCGGTTTGCCCGCGCCGCTCGTCTCCATCGGCGACACTTATCGCGCGCGGGGCGCGTACGGTGAAGCCCTCAAAAATTATCAGCGCGCCGCCGACTTGCAACCCGGCAATGTGGACACGCTCCTCAGCCTCGGCCTCACTCAGGCCACCCTCGGCCAATACGCCGCCGCGACGCTCACCTTCCGCCAGGCCGCCGCCGCCGACCATACTCGCACCGACGCGCTCATGGACCTCGGCTCGTTGCAAGCCCGGCGTAGCGAGTTGACCGCCGCGATTGAAACCTATCAGCAAGTCATTGCCCTGCAACCCGTGAACCTGTCAGCCTATCTCGCCCTCGGCGGCCTGTCTGAATCGCAGGACCACCTCGCCGAGGCCATTGCCTACTTTCAACACGCTCTCACCTTCGCGCCTCTCTCCGGGCAAGCGTGGGAAGCCCTCGGCAATGCGCGCCTCGCGCAAGGCGATGTTACAAATGGAGAAGCGGCCTTCCGTCAGGCGTTGGCCGTAGACCCGACGTACCTCCCCGCTTACGCCGATTTGGGGCAACTCAAGGCGCGCCTCGCCCGCACTGACGAGGCGGAAAAAATCTTCCGGGCGGCTCTGAGCGCCAACCCGGCTGACCCGACGGGTTACTTGAACCTCTCACAGTTGTATCAGGCGCGCAGCGCTGACTCGTCAGCCGAGGCTCTCCTCCAATCCGGCGTTGCCGCTACTCCGGGGAGCAATCAAGTCCGCCTCGCCCTCGGCAACTTTTATCTCTTGCGTGGGCGCCTCGCCGAAGGTTTCCAACAACTTGAGCAAGCCATTGACATCAATCCCACCGACCCCACCGCCTACGCCGCGCTCGCCACCGCGTATGCCGCGCAAGGCAAAGTGAGTCAGGCCACCGCGCTTTATCAACAAGCCCTTGACCTCCAGCCTACCGACGGCGGCGCCTACGCCCAACTGGCGGGCTGGCAAAGCTACCTCGGGCAACTCACCCCGGCTGAGCAGACTTATCGCCAGGGCATTAGCGCGAACCCGACCGACTTGAGCAACTACCTCGGCCTCGCCGCGCTCCTCGTCCAAACTGGCCACCCCGCCGATGCAGAGCGAACTTACAATCTCGCGGCTACTCTGCAACCCGGCTCGCCGCAACCGTTCCTGTCGCTCGGTGATTACCTGCGCGCGCGTGGCCGTTGGCCCGAAGCCGTAAGCCAGTATCAACGCGCCGCCCAACTCACCCCTCTCTCACCCACGCCGCTCATCTCCCTCGGCGACACCTATCGCGCCCGGGCCGATTACACGCAAGCCATCACCAATTACCAGCAGGCCATCCGCCTCGCGCCCGCCGTGCCGGATGGCCTCATCGGCCTCGGCCTCGCCCAGCAAGCTCAGACCCACTATGTGCAAGCCGAACTAGCCTTCACCGCCGCCGCCGAGTGGG
>Ga0315281_10002764_pt1 | contig 25982 bp, 24 predicted proteins | sample YL17G07_0_MG_FD_204540 | JGI IMG/M metagenome (GOLD analysis project Ga0315281, IMG submission 204540) | Sediment microbial communities from Yellowstone Lake, YNP, Wyoming, USA - YL17G07_0 | ecosystem: Environmental > Aquatic > Freshwater > Lake > Sediment | place: USA: Wyoming | collected... | reverse complement strand
GGCGTTTCAGGATTCCGATACGTGCCCTCGATATTAAGCGAATAGACCAGCTTTCGACTCAACTGTGACAATTCGGCGGGTCCGCTTTGAGGCGGCGTACCTATCAACGCTGCCGGCATGTTGACCTCGATGACAGCCGGGGCCAGACGATTTCCATTCTCGACCTGTGTAATCACCCGCTGAACCTCGCCGTACACGGCCCGCCGTTCTTCAAGCAATGGAGACCGTCCCATTAGGCGCGCCAGGTCCAGCTTGATCTGAAGGTAAATCTGGTTGATGCGGCTCTGAACCCGACGGTCCTTGATATCGAAATAGAGTGTCCTCTCTTGGTCCGAATGAGGAATTTCGCTCAGCAACGCCGCAGGAAATCCCGCCGCCTGCCTGCCGGCGAGAGCCAAAACGGCAATCAAGTCGTCATCCTCGCCTCCCCATCCAACGTAGGCTTCATCATAGCCGCCGACGGCGGCAAAGTCGTCACGGTGGCAGATGATCGAGCCCCAGGTCTGGATCGTCACCGGATGGGGTCGGAAAAAGCGTCCCGGAACAAGTTGAGGCGCTACCACCGAAGCGAATCCCGGATCGAGCAGGATATCGGCATCGAAAAATCCCAGCCAGGGTGCGTCCGCAGCCTGGGCGCCGAGGTTACGGGCGCGCGACAGATTGAAACCGCTCTCACCTTCGACCCGTACAACGCGCACTTGAGGAAAATTCGCCTCCACCCAGCCGGCCGTTCCCTGCGGACACGAATAGTCAACGACCACGCATGACAGGCCAGGCTGTCCGGCCACGCGGGGTAGCGTCTGCTTGAGGTGCGCCAGCCGTCCCTTGCACGTGGTGATGTAACAGAGATCCGCCATGCCTGAGCTCCTGATTCGCAAGTGCCGGTAATTCGTAGGCGAACCGGGTGAGAGTGCACGATAATCCGCATTTGATCAACGCCAGCCGCAGTACGGGACATGGTCCCTGACCTGCGCGGATCCGGACACGAGGCCAGAGGTGGCACGCATCGAACTCGCCTGGGAACTCGGCGCCGGCACGGGCCACTTCTCCACGCTGCTGCCCATCGGCCTCGAACTGAAAGCGCGCGGGCACGCGCTGCGCTTGCACCTGCGCGAACACGATGTGGGACAGGACCTCCCGGGCGCGCACGACATTCCGCGCCAGGGCGCGCCGATCTGGGTCGGACCGACGCCGTTTCCGAATCCGGTCAACTACGGCGAGATCCTGATCAACTTCGGCTACGCGGACCGCTCGCAGTTCGAGCCGCTGCTTGCGGCCTGGCGAGAGCGGATCGCCGGCGCCGACCTGGTGATCGCCAATGTCGCGCCGGCAGCGCTGCTTGCAGCGCGCACCCTCGGCGTGCCTGCCCTGGAGATCTCGCAGGGCTTTCACATCCCGCCGCCCGTGTTTCCTTCGCCCGCGCTGCGCGAATGGGAGCCCGCGCCTCTGGCAAAAATGGAAGCCGCGGACCGGCAGGCGCTCGCCGTCATCAACGCCATGCTCGGCGCTTTCGGCAGCGCGCCGCTTGCAACCCTGGGCGACCTGTTCCTCGGCCGCGCGATGCTGCTCACCTACCCCGAACTCGACACCTATCCTGCCCGCGGCACGGCGGAGTATTTCGGCGTCGTGCCCACCGGCGAGCAGGGCGCCAATCCGGTATGGCCCGTCGGCAGCGGCCCGCGGGTGTTTGCGTATCTGTACAACTACTACGTCGGCCTGCCCAACCTGCTCGCGGCGATTGCGGACCTCGACGTGCCCGCGCTCATATTCTGCCGCGGCATCGATCCGGCGCTCAAGGAAAAGTACCGCGACTCTCCGGTCGCGCTTTCCGATGCACCGATGTCGGTCGCCCAGGTGCTCCCGCAGGCCGATCTCGTGATCTGCCACGCAAGCCACCAGATGACCGCGCAGGCGCTGCTCGCCGGCAAGCCGCTGCTGCTGCTGCCCACGCAGGTCGAGCAGATGCTGATTGCCCGCCGGGTTGAGCGCATCGGCGCCGGTGTCGCTGTCGCGCCGGTCTCGCCCTCGAGCGATTTTGCGCTGCCGCTCGCCATCCTGGCTGAAGGCAAGGCCCACACCGAATCCGCGCGCGGGTTCGCGGCGCGTTACGGCCGGCTGGACCGGGCTGCCATGCTCGCGGGCATCGCCGACCGGTGCGAACAGCGCCTTGCCTCGCGCAGTTGAGCGGTACGGGAGCGCGGTTTGCGCGCTGGTCCCGATTCGGCTAGCCTGCCGACATGACTGAACGAGTGCAACTTCCGGAACACCGCGCACCGACGCTGCGCGTCGTGCCGATGCCGGCGGACGCGAACCAGCACGGCGACATCTTCGGCGGCTGGATCATGGCGCAGGTGGACGTGGCGGGCGGCGTGGTCGCCTCGCAGCGCGCGCGCGGCCGGGTGGCGACGGTCGCCGTAAACTCGTTCCTGTTCAAGCATCCGGTGTTCATCGGCGACGTGCTGTCCTTCTATGCCGAAATCGTGCGCGTCGGCAACACGTCGATGACCATCAACGTCGAGGTGTACGCGCAGCGCAACCCGGCCGACATTGAAGTCGTGAAGGTCACCGAAGCGACGCTGACATTCGTCGCCACGGGCGCGGACGGCCGGCCACGGCCCGTTCCGCAGATCTGATCCCGTAGCTGGCTTTCCCTCATCCGGACCCGGCGGATTTGCGCCGGAAGCACGGCAACCTGAACTTACCATTTTTCATGTCGCGTCCGACACCTACGGAATGCCCAAAGTACACGCCGAACTGCGGGCGCAGGAATCAATTACTCAATCTTGTGAAGCTTGATCTTGCGCCAAAGTGTGGTCTTGTCAATTCCGAGAATCTCCGCAGTTACTGCCCGGTTGCCGTCATTTTCATGCAGAGTCTTGGCTATAAAGGCAATCTCAAGCTCCTCCAAACTCTGCGGCGCGACGTAATCGGCCGGCCTGGCTCGCCCTTCCTTGATTTCCCTCAGTTCATGCGGCACCACGTCTACATCAAGAACCTCAGTCTTGGTAAAGATGATCATGCGCTGAACGACGTTCTCCAGTTCGCGGCCGTTGCCCGGCCAATCGTGACGGACCAGCGCATTGAGCGCTTTGGTGCTGATTCCCTTGACCTTCTTGTTGAGCCGGGCTGACTGTTTCCCGATGAAATAATTGACGAGCAGTGGAACATCGCTAATGCGCTCCCGCAGCGGCGGAATATTGATTTCGATGATTTTTAACCGGTAGTAGAGATCCATACGGAAGCTGCCGGCCGTCACGAGGTCCTGGAGCGGCTTATTGGTGGCCACCAGCAAGCGCACGTCGACATGACGTGGCTTGGTATCCCCCATGCGGTAAAACGTGCCATCCTCCAATACGCGCAACAGTTTCGCCTGCAGCGACGGCGAGGAATTGTTGATCTCATCCAGAAACAGTGTCCCGCCGTTCGCAGCCTCGAACAATCCCATCTTCGCATGGTCCGCGCCGGTGAAAGCGCCGCGCTGATATCCGAATAACTCGCTTTCTATGAGGTTTTCGGGTATCGCCGCGCAATTGATGGCGACAAAGGGATTCTCCTTGCGCAAGCTTTCTGCGTGGATGCGCTTCGATACAACTTCCTTGCCGGTACCGGACTCCCCTGTAATCAGCACACAGCAGTCATAGCCGGCGGCAATGCCGATCAGGCCGCGAGCAGAGTTGATCGTCTGGCTCTTCCCGATCAGGTCATCGGCAGTACCGACGTGGCAGGACTCGCGCGACTGGAGGTTCTCGCGGTTGAGCAGGAAGAACTGGAGCGCATTTTCGATTTCACGCCGGAGATCCACAGGTTCAAATGGCTTGCGCAGGTAATCATATGCGCCGCTCTTCAGCGCATCAATCGCCGACTCTACTGTCGCATGGCCAGTGATCAGCACCACCTGCGTCATCAGGTTGCACTGCTTGGCGAAGTTGAGAATTTCTATTCCATCAGCGTGGGGCATACGGAGATCGGTCACGACGACTCCGACGTCCTGGCTTCCGATAATCTCCAATGCTTGCTGGGCATTCTTGGACAACAACACCGTCGCATCCAGTGGATCGAGCACCTCCGCGATCATGTTGCGCATCGGCTCGTCATCCTCAACCACGAGAATCACTGGCCGTACTCCAGGTCCCCGCGCCGGGCCCGCTTCCATCGCGCTCGCCATCATGCCGGTCCCCCAAGTACCCGCGGTAACGTCAGAACGAATCGCGCACCTCCCTCATGATCCGTGTCGCAAGTCAGCGTACCGCCGATTCGCGTTACGATGGACTGGCTGACTGCCAGCCCGAGTCCGAGTCCCGAGCTATCCCCTCTGGTCGTAAAAAATGGATCGAAAACCTGATTGCGCTGGATCCGGGGTATGCCAGGCCCATTGTCGGTGATGCTTACCATGGCGCTATCGCCCTGGACATGACTGACGACTGTGACGAGCGGGTCTGACGCCACTCCTGCAGCCGCATGCACTGCATTCATTATCACGTTGACAAGCACGATTTCGAGTTGCCCCTCTGCTCCAAGGACCAGAACATCAGCGGTCAGATGAGTTTCGATTCGCGCATTGCGGCTCTTGCCGGGGCAGTTATAGATGGTCTCGACCACATCCCGGATGACGCTGCCGATGTCGCAACTCCCCGGCTGGCAAACGTCGCGCTGCGCCAAAGTCCGCAGGTTCTCGATAATCCGGGAGCAGCGCTTGGCCTCCCGGTAAATCATCTGTCCATAGTGCAGTCGCTTTGCCTCGCTGGATACACCCTCGTTGAGCAGCTGTGCATAGCCGACAATTGTCCCCAGCGGTGTATTGAGCTCATGCGCTACTCCTCCTGCAAGTTTTCCCATGGCCAGGAACTTCTCAGACTGATGGATCAGTTCTTGCAGTCGTTTGTAATCCGTGATGTCCTGCAGCATGACGGCAGCACAGCATTCAACGGCGTTCTGCGATTGCCGGAAGAACGTGATGTTGAGGGTGTAGTGCCGCGGCGTATTCCCGTCGGTGAGCACGATTTCCTTGTTGCTTACCTGCTGCTCGTAAAGGAATGCCTCTCGCAACAGTTCTCGCCCATCCTCGTTGAGCGAAAGCAGCTCGAAAAGGCTTTTCCCCAGCAGGTCATCTGTGCACAAATCGAACAGATGTTCGGCCTGCCTGTTCGACAGTGTCACCCGAAAATCGCTATCCACCGTCAGCAAAGCGCCGGGCAAGCTGCGCAGGATCGCGTCGTTTCGGTTGCGATCGCCGATAATCGATAGCTGGCTTTGCTCCATTTCACGGAACAGCGAGCCCATATTGCGAATCAGAATGTTGTAGTCGTCTATTATGGGTCCGAAAAAGAAGCGTATTCTGCGGGGCACCTCGATCGGCTTCAGCGTGCCCTCGGTCGCGCTCCGTATGCCGCGGTGGATGATCGCGATTCCACGGGGAAACGCAAGAAAATAGATCATCAGCGCCGCAAACAGTGCCGCAGCCAATGCGAGCAGCGGAATGATGCTTTCAAGCGGGTGAAGCTGCTCGAAGCGCAGTGGAAGTGCCAAGTCCAACGCTAAGGCAAGAACGCTTATGGTAAGCATCCAGCGCGCTACGGTCGATGAGGCCGGGACCGGCAGTGTTCTCATACGAGCATCATATTCCAAGAACGGGTGCAGTGACCTCTGCAATATCGTTACACCTGCCTTGTCAGAAGATATGGGACCAAGAACACCGTAGCAGGCTTCCCGGTAATCTGTAATCAGTCCAGAACGTAATCCCTTTCCCATTTCATCAACAGCGAATCAAGCCGCTGCTGAACGAAATCAGATCCGGTCGTGCTGATCGCAAAGCTCTTGCAGGTACCGTCGTCGATCTCGAAGTCGACCGCATACAGCAATTCCGGCCGGTGATCCCGAAGTGTAAGGATCCAGTAGCGAAAACGCTCCTTGGTGCCCGGTTGTTTCGATACTTCATCCGGCTGGCCGTAACGGCCCACCAGTGTCGCGACCGGAAGGCTGCTCGTCAAGGTCGCCTTGACGCCGATAACCTTATGCGCTTTGTAAAGATTTGGCGGTACACGGTAGGAAGTGACGTAGCCGAAGCCCTGCGTCTTCTTCGTGACGGTGACAACACCAGCATGACCCTTGGCATAGAACACTAATTGGGATAACCCGGACGTACAGCGATTATCGGACTTTCTTCCATTGACCCAGCCCCCGGCATTTTCCAGTTTGCGCTGCGGTATCCCGTAGACGGCGTCCCAGTCCATTGCCGACAAACGCATACCCAGGCCGTGCCAATTGATGTGCTGCTTTGCAGCATCCGCTGGTCCACGATCCACGATCGCTGCTGGCAGACCGCAACTGCGAAACAGCTGGTCAACGGTGATACCCAATTGCGTTGCGCCCTTGAGCGATTTCATCCGGTCCAGCGTCATGGCAGCGACAGCGCCGCCCGGAAAACTGTAGGCGACAGATGCCAGTGCGCATGCCGCCGCACAAATCCCCAACCTGCCGATGGCGCTTTTCAGAACTGTGCTTCCCTTGCGGTCAGATTAAAGGAACACCCTCTGGATGAACCAAACAGTACCCAACGCGGCCGTGCCTTGGGAGAAACCATGACAGAACCGGCGACCCCAGGCGCGGGTCCTGAGATAACGCAACGCCGGCACCGAAATCAGGATGACCAGCAGCTGACCAGCTTCAATGCCGATATTGAACGAAAAAAGCGAAAGCAACAGCTCATCGCGCGACACCGTAATGGCCTTCAGCGCACCCACAAAACCAAGACCGTGCACCAGGCCGAACAGACCGGTCAGCAGCCACCTTTTCCTGACGTTTGTCGTGAGAATATTCTCGACGGACACGTAGATGATGGTGAGTGCGATCAAAGGCTCGACGATGCTCGAGGGCAAGGAAACCAGCTGGAGAAATGCCAATGCCATGGTCAGGCTGTGTGCGACCGTAAATGCGGTCACCGCCTTTATGGTGTCCAGCAGGTTCATGACGATGATCACGGTCAGGAGAAACAGGATATGGTCGTATCCGGTGAGAAGGTGCTCGATCCCGAGCTTGAAAAAGGACAGGGCACGGTCGCTGGAAGCCGAGCCCCCGCTGCGAACATCGGGAATGTGAAAGCTCATGTTCGAGGCCTTCAGCACCGCCTCGCGCAAAGAGGTTCCCGGCTCATCGAATGTCGCCAGGCGGGCGAACTGCGTGTGTGTTTCATCCAGATCGAGAAACAGGCCTGAGGTGATCGAAAGATCCTTGACCTCACGCGGGCAGCGATAGAGCAGGTGCACTATCCAGTTGCCGGTTGTCTCAGGAGGAGCTTTTTCTATCTGGGCGAGCCGGCATTCGCTATCCCAGGTCCTTACGCTCAGTTCCGAAGAAAAATAGTCCTGAAAATCCGGGGAATTCGGATCTACCTCCTTCTTCAGGAGTTCCGCAATCGCCGGGGACATGTTGAGGTAATACGAAACTGCGTCGCCCCGAGCGATGATGATTGAGTGGCTGATGCTGCCGATGCGATCGTGCGCCTGTGCCGACACAAGCGTCAGCAGGCAGAAGGCGAACGGCAGGGCATTGCGGCGCAGCCGGCACCACTTGAACACCTGATCCGTGTTCACCGGACGGTTACGCTAGACAAAATGGGCTATCCGAGATCTTATGGCCGAAAAAAGAGGAGGCAAACTGCCTCCTCCTTCTGATTTGGACGAGTCGTACGGCGCTGGCACCGGCTTTGCCGCCATCTTGCCTGAATCGTCCGTTTGGGGCGCCCATCCGGCCGATCCAAGCAAAATCACCCGTCAGGTACCGTTAGGGCCCGGGCATTGATAACTGCCGGACTGGAACTCGGCAGCGGGTTGCGCCGCCTTGTCCAGACACACCGCCCGGTCGTCGAGCTTGGGTCCGACGGTGGCGTTCGGCTGAGCCTTGATGTAGGCAACGATCTGGTCGACGGCCGTCATCGGCGACACCACCATCTGGGCAGCGGTTCCAGAAGTTCCGGCAAAGGTGAACACTTTCGCCAGATTCGCGGTGTCGCTCACGCCTTTCGCCACCAGGGGCCACGCCGTTCCGGCAGCGTCGGTAACCGTCAGATCGACGATATGCGCGTTGTCCGCTGCCTTGATGTTGTAGGTATATTTCACCCTGCCGTTGTAGCGGGTGACGTCGCCGCCGCCCCAGGTGTAAATGTCCTGCCCGTATTCGTTATTGATGCCATTGTTCAACGCGGACAGTATCGCCGTCCCCGTGGTCGTACTCACATACAGGCCGTTGCTGCCGATATTGGGCGAGACCATGTTCAAGACGTCGCCGTAGGAGATCGGGGCCGGCTTCGCCACGGAGCCGGGGATGGACGAACCGTAGCGGATTCCGGGAGAGCTTGAGGTATCCGTACCGAAAATGCTCGCCACCGCATCGGCGAGAAAGACTCCCATGGTGCTTTGGACATCGCCGCGCCGCTCGATTACCGTGGTCGTGTAGCCGACCACCGTGTCGAACTGTGCCTTGAATGGCGCATACGCCGCATCCGCCAGCGCCTGTACCGCCGGGTCCGGCGTCGGGGCATTGGCTGCATTCACGCGGACCAGGGTGTTGGTGTGGCCAACCACCTTCTTGCCGCTGACCTGCAGGTCCAGCTTGCCGAGGAATTTTCCGTGCGACCCGGCCTGGGCCACCACCACTTTCTTGGTGGCGTCGGCGTTGGGAATGGCCGGCGCATCGGTGATGTTGTGATGGGTATGCGCGCCTACGATCACGTCGATCCCGGTGGAGCGCGAAGCGAACTTGCGATCCTGGAAGTAGCCCATGTGGGACAGCACGACCACCAGATCGGGGTTCTCGGTCTGGCGTATCGTGGCCGCCAGCGAGGAAATCTCGTCCTCGATCCTGAACCCGGCAGGCACGTTCGCCCCCGCCGCAGTAGTCGGCGGGTTCGTCTGAGGCGTCTGTGGAACCTGCGGCGTCTGCCCCTCGACCAGAAAGCCCTGCGTGCCGTCCGCCTTTCTGCTGCCGCCTGCCAGTGGCGAAGTCAGGCCGATGAAGGCGATTTTCAGGTTCGCCGTCTTCTTGATGTAATAACGGGGGAAAACCGGCTTCAGCGTATCCGCATCAAGCAGATTGGCGGCGACGATGGGGAAATTGATGCCGGGGGAGGTGATGCCGGGAGACCTAACGCCGTTATTGACGGTGCCTGTGGTGGTGCCTCCCTTGGTCACCGCCAGGAAACTTTCCTTGTCCCAGGCGAAGTCGCGGTTACCGGGAACCATGACGTCGTAACCCATCGCATTCAGGATCGGGATCACTGCAGCGCCCTGCGTCATCTGTGCCACCGGACTGCCGTCGAAGGTGTCGCCGCCGTCGACGAATACCGTGTCCGGCGTCTTCGCCTTGTAGCCTTTGACCATGGCGGCGATTCGCGCATAGCCGCCTATCGTTCCCTCGGTCGCCGCAGTCGTGGCATAAGAGTCGATTTCGGTGTACTCGGCGTGATACGTTGGCACGAAATAACCATGCGTATCGTTGGTCCACAGAATCTGAAACGGGACCACCGGGGCGGCAACTTCAGGAGTGGCACTGCCTCCACCGCCGTTACACCCGCTCAAAGCCAGTGAAGCAGTGATCAGCGCCGGCGCAAGCAAGCGCCTAGACAAGAATCCAGTTTCAATCACTTTTTTTCTCCCCCTCGAAGTGCGTTCGTTCTGGAATTCTTGAACCCGGGACGCTCCGTCAAAACTGGAACTGCAGGCCGATCGTGGCCTGGTTATAGTCCCGCTGCGACGGATTGGTCGGGTTTTGTTTGTCGAACTTCACCTTGGCAAGCTCGGCGGTTACTTTCAGTTTCTGCCCATCGATGTAGTAGTTCACCCCAATGCTGTCCCACTTTCTGTCGCTAAATCCGGAGGACAGGTGATAGGTCAACTTCTCGTGGCGCGCAAAAAACTGCAGGCGACCCATCCCCGTTTTCCCCGGCAGCATGTAGGCGCCTTTCAGGTAGCCGCCGCCAAGCTCCGAGTTTTGCGTCAAGAGCGGATCCACTGAGAAGGCATTGATGGCATTCCCTGTCTTGTAGCGCATTACCGCGCCCGACAAGGTATAGGTGCCGCTGGAAAAGGGCTGCTCGTAGAAGAAATCCGCCGTCGAAGCCTTGTAGTTCTGCGGCATGCTCCTGCTGAGAAAATCCCCATAGGCGACTTCCTTCTGTTGATCCAGCGCAACACCGACGGTCAGCACCCTTTTCGTTCCCAGGTAGGTTCCGAGATAACCATAGTCGGTCTCCGGATCCAGGAAGCTCCAATGCACACGCCCGGTGAAACGCGGATTCTTCTTGGGCACGTTGTCGCCCGCGCGGCCGTTAGCCACCATGAGTCGATACTGAAATTTCCCGTCGGCCAGATTTCCCCATACCGCCGCGCCGGTGTCGCGGCTCCCACCCCACGGGGTATAGGCAAGCCACTCAGCGCGATCCATCGTCAGGGGATCGAGACAGCCCTCGAGATTTTCGCGGGAAAAAGTGTTCTTGAAACGGCCGACGATGAAGCGAACGGGATCGGTGTAGTCGAGCGTGACGTAAGCATCGCGGTAGTAAACGCTCTTGTCGACATCACCCCCCTTGCCGTCGTTGCCTGCTTCCAGCTGAGCATAGAAGCCGACGTAATCATTGACCTGGCCGTTGAAAATCAGACGGTTTCTGCGCAGGAAGAACTCGCTGGTGCTGCCGGAATCGGTAGCCGATGTGTAGCCACGATTCTGTCCCCATATCTGGACGGAGTAGCCGAGCGTCAGATAACTCTCGTTATTGAAGGGGATCGTAGGGCCAGCCTGCGCCGAGGTGCTCAAGCCCGCCAAGAGAAGCGCTCCGGCTTGCACCAGGCGCAACCCGACAAGGCTGTTCTTTCTCACGTTAGTTCCAATATTCATCGTTGCCTCCCCCTTGTTTCATTTTTGATACCGCTTGTTAAGTTCGGCCGTATTTCCCGACTTGTGACAGGCATCGCAAGTGTCCGCGACTTTGCGGCGCGGATCCTTGATCATTCCCTCGTGGGCGAGCTCCTTCTTGATCAGGCGCTGATTTCCCTTGTGACAGCCCGAACAGGAACCATCTACCGACTTGTGATCGAGGTGCCACGGACCTGTCTTGGGATCCATCTTCGGCGCGGCGGCCCGCGTACCGGTATGACACTTGAAGCAGGACGAGGCGCCCATGCCGCAGGCATTGGCGCTGGCAATCGGCGACAGTGCCGCAGCATATTCCCGCAGATCCTCGACAGCTTCCTGCCCCCAGCCTGCGCCGGCACTACTGGCCGCTGCGATCTGGAACCCCTGCTCCGCGACAAGAGACAGCCAGGCGACAGTCGATGCAGAGAAGAGAACGGTGAGGGCCGTAGCCGCGATCACCCATGTCTTATGTTTGCGCAGTTGGCTGGCGACGTCTCTGATGCTCATTTCGCAACTCCAAAGTTGAGGGTTTTTTCCTGACCGCCGGCCTGACTTCGGCTAGCATCCGATTCGCGACGTTCGACGTTGGTCGTTCTAGCCTTGGCCAGCGCCTGCTCTATGTCTCGCTCACTCAGTCCCTCGGCGCACATGCACACAGGACCAGCGGACTTGAACTTGAGTCGCCCCGTTGCCGCGGGCACGCCGCCCGCCCATTGCTTTGCCTGCGCAGTCGCTTCTGGCGAAGCCGCCGGCGCAGCGCCAGCCGCATTGGCGGCTGCAAGCGGCAATGCAAACACAACAAGGCACCCTGTCAATTTCCACATCTAAGAACGTCTCCAAGCATGCCTGTGGCACCGTGGTTTGCTTTGGAGCACATTGTGTGCCACCTCACCATAGCCTGATAAAACATGCGCTTATCACAATTGAACAGCCGTATGCGCATTGCAAAACTTATCGATCTCGATCCTTCATTTCAATTTGCAACTGCTTGCCGCGAATCGCCAAGTCTGCTGGGCGCTGCCACCGTTAGATCCGCAAGGCGGTAAGTGGTGGCAAGGGCCTCCCGCAGCGACTTGCGCAACAATGACCGGGCGGTCGAGTCCATCGTGGTATTGCGATCGAGCATCGCCTGAAACATGCGTGCGTAGTGCTCGGCCGGCGCGACCTCAACGCGCAGTTCAATATGGTTTGCGCCGGGCGGCACCTTGACTTCAGCCGAGACGACCGATTTACCGCCGGGCGGAATGCGCGTATCGGACAACTCGCGGTCCATGTCCACGCTCACCGTTCTTCCTATCGCGTGGCGCGCTATTTCACGGGTACCGGCAAAATTGCGCAAATGCAGGCTGACCGTCACGTTGGGCACCACATAGGTTGGGAAATAGTGCCCGACTCCCGGCGCCGTGAGTATCGCTTGCACGACGAGACGTGACTCATCCAGACGCCTGACCTCAAGTACCCGTCGGAGACCATTTGCCACCATTTCCCGATCATGAATCCCGCGCCATAGGTGCCTTCCTTTCGGCATGTGGCAACTCTGACAGGCCAAATCTTTCTGCGCCGCAGGACTGGTACGCCACTCTTCATACGTATTCTCGATAAGCTTTCCCGCCAGCCTTCTGCCTTCAGGCGGAAACTGATGGCAAGTCGAACAAAAGCGACTGTCCCGGAACGCCTGTTCAGCAACGAATCCATCGTGCGGCTGCCGCGTCGCCTGCACCGCACTCCGTGTTGTCGGCGGCGGCCCGAAACGCTGGTGCCTGCGCACGTGACAAGCCGCGCAAACGAGCCCCTGCAAATGCAAGTCGGTGCTCACGTAGGGCGGCACCGGCCGCTGAGGGACGTTTTCCCAATTGTGTTGCAGTGCAGTCAGCGCCTTCTGCTCGGCCAGTGGCGCATGGCAGCGCAAACAGCGATTGGATTCGTCCTGGCTCAATACGCGGAACTGCCAGAGAATTCCGGGTCCCATGGTGCGGCTGTGCAGACTTGTACGCCAATCGGCGTACTGGGCCGCGTGGCAGGCGCCGCACGCTTCAGGCGCAAGCGAGGCCTCGATTGCGGAGAATCCCCTCGGCGGCTCGCCCTGAGGCGCCAGTGGTTGTGCCCAATGCCGGGCAAGAAACTGCGCCGTCGTGTCCGCCGGTACCTGATCCGATCCCACCATGCGATAAACCACCCATGCTCCCGCCACTGCGAGTGTCAATGAGATCATCAGGATGGCAACACGCACTTCAGACCGCCGCATCAGTCTGGTGATCAAAGGTAATTGCCAACCCATGCCGCAAACCTGTGATTCAGGGACGCCCCCGCACGACCGGTTTCACGTCGACCAAAAAAAGCCGGGTGCCGACATCGAACCGCCGGCACCCGTCGTGAGGAGAGCTATTTCACGCGGGCGCTGCGCACCCGCAACTGAATTGACTATCGCTCAACCACCACAGGGATTGGCCGGTGCCGCTCCGCCGCTGTCCCTGCTGATATTGCTGGCACTGGGCGTTTTGTATGCCCTGTCCTCGGCGATGATTGCATTGGCGTTCATCGCATAGGGGTCGATGATCTTGCGCAACGCCACCTTGGCCGCGCTGTTGGCCGGCCGGAAGAACGATTTCACATCGGTACGCCACGGCGAATTGGCTGGCAGGATATTGTCGCCCGTGGCCTGCGGCAGATTTGAGAGGGAGTTCCACTCTATCATCGCCCCGTCGTAGAAGCGGGTCGGACGTCCGAGAATCACTGAACTGGCCATGCCGGTAATCATGGCACGAAAGGTGGTCTCGCAGTACACGTAGACCACATCGCCGGGCTGGTAGGCGTTACCGGTGCCCACCAGCTTGTAGCTGCCATTCAGCATGCCATAGCCGGTCGAGTCCACCTCGCCATTCATATAACTCACAAGCTGCGCTTTGGACTTGAAACTGAAGCCATTGGCGGCGTCGAGCATGTTGACGAAATTAAGCTGGAGCGCGCCGTTCGGATGTCCCTGCCGCGAACCGCTGTTCTGGAACGAACCCATGTAGTCGTAGGTGGGGGACGCATCGCAGTACGCCGCCGTGCCGCAGCCGGCGGCGGCGCCGTCATTCAATTCCCGCTTCTGGCCGGCACTGTACTGGGTGATCGTACGGGCATCCCAGAGAAACACCCCGCTGCCCTTCGTGCTGGTGTCTGTCGTTGGCACTATCGCCAGCATGTCCCCCACCGAAGCGATCAGGGACGTATTGTCCACCGGAATATTTTTCACCGAGAAACGCCCTTCGTTCGACGGGGTGGCAGGAGTCGCCACGAAGTCAGCGGCCGTCATCGCGCCACTGTCGAACTGCCATTTGTTTCCGCCATTCAGGATGGCAAGATGCTTGGCATCCGCACCCCAGTAGCGCAGAGCCAGCCAGGCGCGGCCTTGGCTCATGACATTACCGGTATTGGCCGTGCCCTGTGCGACAACAATCATATCGTTCAGCGGATCGATGTCGTACTTCTTGAGCTGCGCATCGATGCTGGGGCCATCGAGTACCAGGCTCGGCGTGCTGATCACACCGTTGGACCGGGTCATCACCCATTCGGCACTTGCTGCCAGATAGGTAAACACGTTGAGATTGTTAGACTGGAAATACGAGTATTGGCCCGTAATGGCGGGTGGGGTGCCCGTGCTGACCGTCTCGCCGGCGGTCACCTGCAGGATCACCAGTTTGCCGCTGATGCCCGCCGGGCGCTGGTTGAGCCAGTCATCCTTCCAGCGTTTGAGCGTCTTTCCAGTGATCAGGCCCCTGACATTGCTGTTGTAGTCGGACGCCGATTCATCTGTTATATCCGCGGGAGCGTTAAGCTTGAGTGGAAGGGCAGTGATATTGCCGTTCGTCTTGTCCTCGCCCCCCCCGCTGCAGCCTGCCAGGAGCGCGACCAACAGCAGCATCGGCGCCGCGTAGCAGCGTAGGAACCGGCTAGCGTGCCACTCATTATCCTGACGTTCTTTCATGTTCCCCTCCTAGTGGATACCAGTTGCGCTCTTGACGATGCGGTCAATTAGGGCTGACGTTCATGCTGGTGCCACCAAAAGCAGAATTCATACCATAAGCCATTTTCTCTTTAATTCACGTAGTTAGTTAATTCAAGCGCAGCGACCGTAATTGCACAATTCATCAAAACGGGGCTTCCCTTTCAATTTGCAAGCCGCGACGCTCGCGAGTTCAGGTGCTGGCCCAGGATTGCATTTCTCAAGCCCAGGCACTGATTATCTGGTCCATGTTGCGATATAAAACACGCTCCATCGTCATGTCGCATAGGAGTTTTCAACAATATCAGGGGCGTAAGCAATTGGCGCGCAAGTTGCTTTCCTTCCAATAACGCTTTCAGGACGTAAGATGAATGTTGCTTTACGGGATTTTCAAGCCCCTCGGCAGGGCATGGATGGGCATGCGTCATCGCCTGGCCCACGCCAGCACGATGAAGCAAGAGCAGGTGGATCTGCCCGGACGCGGAACAATATGGGTGGACAAGTCGCTCAATTTTGTGGGGGACAACTGCCTGCGTACCAATTTGCTCACTAAATTGGTATTGGACAAAGCTGTCGCCGGAACCGTATTCGAGATCAGCTCGGATAACCTGAGCGCCGTCGAAACCATCCCGTTCATGCTTCCCAATTGCAATTGCGAGCATCTTGCCACCATCCATGAACCGACATGCCGGAAGATTTACGTTCGCAAGCGCGAGACCCGAACGCCGCCGACTGAACGGGAATGCCTTCCTTACGGTCGGCAGCGGTAAACAGACCACCAAGAATTGATATCAGGGGAAAGCACGAATGACCAGCCTTCCGTGTAACACCGTGAACGTCGATACTCTTCCCATCCTGGCGACAGAGCGGCGTAACGTCATTTGTGCATTCCTGGTCCTGGGGTTCTTCACTCTGGTTTCTCTGGGCACGTTCGCGGTGGACCACCGCTTCATCTATTTTTCCGCCTACCTGTGGTTCGGTTTCATCTACGGCATGTCGCTGCAATACGGCCGGTTCTGCATGGCCTCCGCAATCCGCGACCTGTTCGCGGTGGGCGTCCCGCGCATGGCCGTGGGGATCATGATCGCGGTGGTGTTGTTCAGTCTGGTTGCTGCATTCGTGACCGTAGCCGGAAAGAGCACTTTTCACCCCTCGCCCATCGGCCTGTATTCCGTGATCGGCGGCCTGATCTTTGGCATCGGCATGGTCTATACGGGCGGCTGCGCCTCGGGCTCTCTGTACAAGACCGGGGAAGGCAGCATCGCCGCGCTGCTGGTAGTTCTGTCACTCAGCTTCGCGCAGGTATTCGTGGTGGATGCAGGTGGATGGATGAACCATCTTGTGCCCACCGCCTGGACCGAATCCACGCTCGCCCAGGGTCTGCCCGCTGCCGTCACACCGACCGACGGCTGGTACGACCAGTTCCTCGCCGGATATGTCTGGAACCTCTCGGCAACCACGGTTGGCCAATTGCTCGGTTTCACCGACAACATTTCAGCAGCGTTCATCGGCAATTCCCTGATTAACTGCATCATACCGGCGGTAGTCATCCTCGCCGGAATCTATCTGCGCTGGTACCGCAAAGGTTACCTGCGCGAAAACGGGTCCCGGTATCGGGGCTTGGCCACCGAGTTCGCCGGCTACTGGAGCATGATCACCGCCTCCAAGCGCACTGCCATCGCCGGTCTTGCGCTTGGAGTGGCAGCTGGCCTGCACATGTGGGTCATGCAAGGACTGCAACAGCGCCTGGGCATCACCAATGCCGGAGAGTTGCTCGCAGGCATGGGTTTTAGGAGCGGACTCAGCATTCAAGATACGATATTCGATCCGGGCTATTTCTACATCACGACCCAGGAGGCCCAAGGCGCCGCCTGGATGGTCCAGAAACTTGGTTTCGTTGTAATGGACAGCATCTTCTTCGGGCTCGATAACGGCGTACCCAATCCGCTTCTGAACCCCGTACTGTGGATGTCCATTTCCCTGGTTGGGGGCGCTGCAGTAATGGCGTTGCTCAATAATGAGTTCCAACTCAAGATTCCTACTCTGGAGATCGCCACTTGGGCAATCTTCGGCGGCATCCTGATGGGAATCGGCGCACGCGTGGGGCTCGGATGCAACATTGGCGCATTTTTCGCGACGGTCACGAATGGAGACCCATCGGGCTGGCTGTTCGGTCTAGGGATGACCGTGGGCGGCCTCATTGGCGTGAAATTCTTTACCTGGTGGATCGAACGAAAAATGGCCGGGGAAATGGCCGCGCTTGATCTCTAACGGATTTGAAACTCAAGGAAGGTATGTAAGCCATGGCAGTCAAATTCGAAAAGGTAGCCGATGGAAGCTACGTGCTGGATGTTCAGGGCTACGTCTGTCCTCATCCGCAGCTGTATACCAAGAAAGGTCTGGAAAAACTGAAGCAAGGCGATATTCTCGAACTGATTTTCGATAATCCTTCTTCCGGCGAATCCATCGCCGCCATGTGCCAGGCCGACGGCAACAAAATCGTCGCAAAGGAAACGGAAGCCGGAAAAACGACGATGCACTGGCGCATTTGCAAGAGTTAGGCGCCTGCAGGAAGAGCTTCCATGAAACGACATGTCCAGATCGTGATTGCGGTCGTCCTGATCTTTGTGGGCCTGATCATCGCCTACACCTTAGAGTCGCCCGATCGCAGTGCTGCAGGCGAGCCGCCCAAAGCCGCGGCAAAGTCGCATTGACCTGACGAGTACATTCCAACCGAGGAGATACAATGAATGAGTAGCGGTCCCGGAAAACAGCATTCACGGCAAGACGACCCCTTTTTCCTTGGCGCGCGTCTGCATTTGTCGGTTCCGTTCGGCACGAATCATTTCCCGCTCTTCCTGCGACTTTGCGCGGCGCAGCCTGGCACGGTACGTCGCCTGCTCGTCTTCCGTCATCAACTGGGGACCGAAGATTGCCGCCATAACCCCTCCGCTGGCGCCTTCCTTGGGAGCTGGCGTTTCCGGAGGAATAATGCCCTTTTCCTTGGCGCGCGCTTCCAATTCTTCGTGTTGTTCGGTCCGGATCTTGTCAGACGCTTCCTTGGTTTTCGCACTGCGTACCCTGGCGCGATACGCTGCTCGCTCTTCCTCTGTCATCAGTTGTGGGCCAAAAACGTTTCCCATGCCTCCGCCCACGGGAGGGCGCTTTTCCGGCAGGGCAACCCCTTTCTCCTTGGCGCGCGCCTTCATTAACTCGTAATGTTCTTCGCGGACGCCTTCGGCCTCTTCCGAAGTCTTTGCCTTGCGTATGCGGGCGCGATATGCCGCCTGCTCTTCCTCGGATAACAACTGCGGGCCAAAAAAAGCCCCTTGAATCTGCCGACGGCCTTGTTCGCTTTTTTGTGCTTGCTCCTCACCAGCCGCAATTGGTGACACTGTCGCCAAGCCGGCTGCGAGAAATGCTAACCATGCTGATTTGAACATAATGTCCCTCTTAGAGCGTCGGTGCACCGATATCCAGAAGTGAACTTGTTCGAGGCGATATGCCGGTCTCGTCGCGCGTATTCCGCTCAACATGACCGGGGAATCCGCTCAAAAACGAACGGAGATTCCGGAGGAACGTGGCCGGCGTGAATTCGGGGTGAGCGCTGTTTCAGTTTTATACAGCCAGCGGCCGCGCTCGGTCAATTTATTTCACGTGGATCCCGCGCGCTTGTGCAAGAGGGAGCCTATGATAAGATCGATTGTAAATTCTTCATACTACGCTCGGCCTGTGACGATTCGATCCAGCACTGCAGTCTTTGCAGCCCTTGCGATGCTGTTAATGGAGCAGCCCGGCCTCGCCCAGGATTCCGAAGAGGTCGAGAGAATCCGCGTCACCGGGCACTACGAAAACGCAGTCGGCACATCCGACGCGGCAAGCCAGGGCAACATCACCGCCCGGCTGATCGAGGCGCGGCCGCTGTTGCGGCCCGGCGAGGTTCTCGAATACGTTCCCGGCGTGATCGTCACGCAGCACAGCGGCGACGGCAAAGCCAACCAGTATTTTCTGCGCGGCTTCAACCTGGACCACGGAACCGACTTCAGCACCACCGTCGCCCACATGCCGGCGAACATGTCGACGCACGCCCACGGGCAGGGCTACTCCGACCTCAACTTCGTCATCCCAGAACTGATTTCGCGGCTGTCCTACAAGAAGGGGCCCTATCTTGCCGACCAAGGGGACTTCTCCTCGGCGGGAAGCGCGGACATTCATTACCAGACCAGGATGAATCACGGCGTCGCCTCCGTCGGGCTGGGCAGCAGGGGCTACCGGCGCGCACTGGCAGCCAACTCATTCCACGCCGGCGCGGGGCACCTGCTCTACGGCCTGGAGCTGTTCCATAACGACGGGCCGTGGCAGGCGGCCGAACACTTCAACAAGGTGAACGGTGTGCTGCGCTACAGCCAGGGCACCAATGCAGACGGATACACCGTCACCGGCATGGCCTATCAGGGCAGATGGAACGCGACGGACCAGGTTCCCAGGCGCGCGGTGGATTCAGGACTCATTTCGCGCTTCGGCACGATAGACCCGACCGACGGCGGGCGGAGCGAGCGTTACAGCCTGTCTTTCGATCGCCACAAGGCGCTGGAAAACGGCGAGTTCCACATGGACGCCTACGCGATCAAATACCGCCTCAAGCTGTTCTCAAACTTCACCTACTTCGCGAACGACCTGGTAAACGGCGACCAGTTCGAGCAGTCGGACGGTCGCACCATAATCGGAGTCAATCCGAGCTGGACGCTGACCGGCAAATGGGGCGACAGGCAATATATCAACGCGTTCGGCCTGAACCTGCGCCGCGACCATATCGGCAGCGTCGGTCTCTACAACACCGCGGCACGCGAGCGGCTCTCGACGGTGCGCGCTGACAAAGTCCGGCAGACGGGGTTGGGTGCCTGGTTCCAGAACACGCTGCAGTGGAGCGAAACGTTCCGCACCGTCGCTGGCGCGCGCGCCGACTCTTACGCGGCTACGGTCGACAGCGACCTCGCCGCCAACTCGGGCTCAACCAACGCCCGCATCACCTCGCCCAAGGTGAATGTCATCTTCGGTCCTTTCGCGCGCACCGAGTATTTTTTCAACTATGGCCACGGCTTTCACAGCAACGACGCGCGCGGCACCACGATCACGCTCGACCCCGGCACCCTCGCCCCGGCGGAAAAAGTGCCGGCGCTGGTGAAGACCAAGGGTGCCGAGTTCGGCGTGCGCACCGATATCGTTTCCGGCCTGCAGTCGTCGCTGTCGCTGTGGCGCCTGGCGCTCGCCTCCGAACTGGTGTTCACGGGCGATGCGGGCACGACCGAAGCGAGCCGGGCGAGCCTGCGGCGCGGCATCGAGTGGTCGAACCGCTATATCCCGCGGCCCTGGCTGATCGTCGACCTCGACCTGTCGGCTTCGCGCGCGGAATTCACCGACGCCGACCCGGCCGGCAACGCCATTCCCGGCGCCATCGACAAGGTGGCATCGTTCGGTGTGACGCTCAACGACCTCGGCCGCTGGTCGCTCACCGGCCACCTGCGCTACTTCGGTCCGCGCCCCCTGATCGAGGACAACAGCCGGCGCTCGCAGTCCTCGATCAACTTTGCGCTGCGCGCCGCGTACCGGGTGGACAGCCGCATGAAACTGCACCTGGACGTGCACAACCTGTTCAATCGCAGAGCGAGCGACATCGACTACTTCTACGCCTCGCGCCTGCGCGGCGAGCCAGCGCCGGTCGACGACGTTCACTTCCATCCCGCGGAACCGCGCAGCCTGCGCGTCGCGCTGGTGGCCAGTTTCTAGCGCCGGGCGCGCTCGGAGAGAATGTTCGCGAGATTGCCGGCCACCATCACCGCAGCCCCTGCAAATACGAGCCAGTCGAGCGTCTCGCCGTAGAACAGGAATCCCGCCGCCGCGATGAGCGGCAGGCGCAGGAAATCCATCGGCACGACCACCGTCGCATCCGCGAGCCGCAGCGCACGCGTCAGGCAGTAGTGCGCGCTCAGCCCCGTGGCGCCCACCACCAGCAGCCACGGCCACAACGCGGGCGGTGGCGCCACCCACTGCGCCAGCGCCGGAATCAGCGCAAGCGGCAGCTGGATCGCCGTCATGTAGAACAGGATGGCGAGCGCCGATTCGGTGTGCGCGAGCTTGCGCGTGAGCACGTAGGACAGGGCATAGCAGGCCGCGGCGCCGAGCACCGCAAGCGAAGCCGGATGGATCACCGCCAGCCCCGGTCGCAGGATGATCAGCATGCCGGCGATGCCGAACACTATCGCCAGCAGCCGCGATCGGTTCATGCGCTCCCCGAGCAGCAGCGCGGCAATGATCGCGGTCCACATCGGCGTGGTGAATTCTATGGCGAACACCTCGGCCAGCGGAATCATGGCGATCCCGTAGAACCAGCCGAACTGCCCGCCGAAGTGGGCGGCGTTGCGCGCGAAGTGCAGCCCGAAGCGCTGCACCGATATCTGGCCCCAGCCGCTGCGCGCCAGCAGCACGCTCACGATCACGAGCCCGACCAGGCTGCGGAACAGCAGGATCTCGAAGGTGCTCATGCGGGCGGCCGCCATTTCGCGCCCGCCGATGGCCATGGCCATGAAGGAGACGAGCGCACCCATCATCCAGAGCGTTGCCGTGACCACGGGATGCCGGCCGGCAGGACTATGCATGGTGAATGCTCACGGTCATCATGGTCGGGCGCGTGATGGTCGCACAGAACCCCTAAGCCGCGCAGCCGGTATCATCTCGTCAGTCGTCCGGGCGGAGGCGAAAATTCATGAAACGGTTTGCGGGCCGGGTCGCGGTAATCACCGGGGGCGCAAGTGGCCTGGGCCGCGCGATGGCCATGCGCTTCGCGCGCGAGGGCATGAAGGTCGTGCTCGCCGACGTCAATGCCGGAGACCTCGAACGCACCGGGGGCGAACTGCGCGCCGCGGGTGCATCGGCGATCGCCGTGCGCTGCGACGTATCGAGGGCCGAAGACGTCGAGGCGCTCGCCGCGAAAACGCTGCAGGCCTTCGGCGCAGTGCACGTGGTGGCGAACAACGCCGGTGTCTCGCCGCTGGGCAACGTGTGGGAGAACAGCGTCGCCGACTGGCAGTGGATCCTGGGCGTCAACCTGTGGGGCGTGGTTCACGGCGTGCGCGTATTCACCCCGCTGCTGCTCGCCGAGGCGCAGAAGCCGGACGGCGAAGCCCATATCGTCAACACGGCTTCGGTCTCAGGACTCATCTGCGCGCCCGGCATGGGCCTGTACAACGTCACCAAGCATGCCGTAGTGGCGCTCACCGAAACGCTGCACCACGACCTCGCCCGCCGCGGCGCGCGCCTGAAGTGTTCGGTGCTTTGCCCGGCCTACGTGCCCACGGGGATCGCCGACTCGGAGCGCAACCGGCCGGCCGAACTCGCCGATCCGCGCCGCGTGAAGACCGAGGAAGATGCGGCGCGCGAAACCGGACTGAAGAAGGCGGTCGAGCGCGGCAGGATCTCCGCCGACGATGTCGCGCAGACGGTGTTCGAGGCCCTGCGCGACGAGCGCTTCTACATCCTCACCCATCCGAAAATACTGGGCGCGGTGCAGGCAAGGATGGAGGACATACTGCGCGGCGCCAACCCGCGGGACCCGCTGGCTCTCTGAGACGGGCCGGCGCTCCCGCCCGCAGCGCCGGTTGCCCCGCCGTCATTTGCTGTAGCGCGCATGCAGCTCCACCGGCCGGGCGGCGCGCCTGCGCATGCGGATGTTGAGCGTCTCGACGAGCACCGAGAACGCCATGGCGAAGTAGACATAGCCTTTCGGGATGTGGTGGTCGAAGCCATCCGCCACCAGCACCACGCCCACCACGAACAGGAACGCGAGGGCGAGCATCTTGATGGTCGGATGGTCCGACACCACGCGGCTGATTGCGCCCGCGAAGGCCATCATGAGCGCCACCGAGGCCACCACCGCCGCGACCATCACTTCGAGCCGGTCCACCATGCCCACCGCGGTGATGATCGAATCGAGCGAGAAAACGATGTCGATGACGATGATCTGCACGATCACCGCCCCGAAGGTCGCCTGCACCGCCTTCGAAGCCCCGCCCTCCTCGCCTTCCAGGAGCTGGTGGACTTCCATGGTGCTCTTCCACAGCAGAAACAGCCCGCCGCCGATCAGGATCAGATCGCGGCCCGAGATCTCCTGGCGCAGCACTCTGAATAACGGCTCGGTCAACCCCACCATCCACGAAAGCAGGAACAGTAGCCCGATGCGCATGAACATCGCGAGGAACAGGCCTATGCGCCGCGCGACCTCGCGCCGCTTCGCCGGCAGGCGATCGATCAGGATCGAGATGAAAATGACATTGTCGATCCCCAGAACCAACTCGAGCGCGGTCAGCGTGAAAAAAGCGATCCACACCTGCGGATCGGCAAGCAGTTCGATCATGTCTGCCCTCTGTGAAAACGGTCCGCGGCCATTTTACCGGGACGGCCGCGGCGGCGGGAACATTGCGACTGTCGGTCAATCTCGAGCAACGTACAGCGTCAGGTCGATGTGTCCGCATCATCGGCTGAGGTTCCGGGTCCGGTGCGACTCCAAGTTGGGCCCACGCCGAACAAAGTGCAGGCGCACTGCTGCCTCATCTGGCCGCCGCAAGCAACGACACCAGCCGCTTGGGTGCCTTGTGCGACCACGCCGACCGCAAGAGGCTCGATACGGCAGCCACACGAGCTTTGGGCAAGATCACACGCACACCCACTACCTTGCCTCCCCACCAAAGCTTTTCGAAAGCACTCGGCTCGGACGCAAGCGCTTGCTCACGATGCAGTTCGTCGACGAACACATGCAGATGTTCCCCGTCAATGGGGACGGTGGCGAAGATGTGCCCGCTTACGCGAAACGACGACAACTCGTGATGCGGCGCCTCCGTAACCTCAGGAAGTGAAAGCGCGTAACGCCGTGCTTGCTCAAGCTTCAACGCAGGCTCCCTTCCCGAGGCGAATAGCTGCGCATGAACAGGGCCTTGACATTTGACATGGGGGACGCTTATCGGTCATGTTGCCTCGAAACGGCGTAGATGTGTTCAACGCAGAGCTGACCCCGGAACATGGCACTGCGTGACTCAGCCCTGCGCATGCCAACTCGCTCCAGGAGGCGGATGGATTGCAGGTTGCGGGTGTCCGTAATTCCGAGCACTCGTTCGGCTTTCGTATGCTCGAACACGAGTTTGATGGCCTCTCGCACTGCGGTTGTCGCGAAGCCGTGCCCTTGCGACTGGCGCCTCAGCGTGAAACCAACCTCTGCGTGCCGGCCATCGCTTGCGAGCAGCAAGCCGATGTCACCGATGAGTGCCAGGCTGCCGGAGTCGGCGATGCCGATCTGGGACCACATGCCCGGTCGGAACAGTGCGGCAGTGCTCATTTCCGTGAGGAACGAACTGGCCCCAACGTCGGACGTAGCCGACCACGCCTGGTACTGACCGAGAGCAGTATCGTGGCGATACGCCTGGAAGGCGGGAAGGTCGGAGACGGCAAGCCTGCGCAACACGACACCGTTGGCAAGGCGAGGCAGGGGATCGGCTGGAATCGGCATTCTTGTGTTCCAGTTCCCTTCCGGGTCTATCGGACGTGCCTGAACTCAAAAGCCTGTCAGAGTCCGCGTCGATTCGCGGCGTTGACCGATTCAACGCACGGCCTTGGGATCAAAGTGCGGATTCTGAATAATGCCGAAACGATTTCCAAATGGGTCCCGGACGGCAGCCACCTTGATCCCCTCGCCGACATCAGCAACAGGTTCCAGCACCGAAGCTCCGAGCTCAAGCAAACGGGCCACAGCAGATTCGATGTCCGCCACACCCCAGAGTGGCTGAGGGCCTGCGGTTCCAGGTTGCGCGTCCGGTATCAGACCAAGCTCGAACCCGCCTACCGAGTAGCCAACGTAGAACGGCTGGTCAAAATATGGGGCCTGACCGAGTACCTCCGAGTACCAGCGCTTCGCAGCAGCAAGGTCCGGGGCCGGGTAGATGGCAGTGCGTAGACCGAGGATCATGAGCATAGCTCCGTTGTGCAATGTGGGTGGTTTGGTGACGGACGGTTCCATGATGCGTTCAGCGGATTTGTCGCAAGGGCTTGCACGCTATTGGGCGAAACTGCCGCCGAAAGCCTGTCGGCCGGCACCAGGTGGCGCGTACTGCACGTGCACCCGCTCTGGCGAACGGCCCAGACACGCTGCCACGGCCTGCGTGATCACCAGTGCCTGGGCAGCAAGCGGCTCACCGCTTGGCGGGTGTGCGTGAAGCACGGTGACGAAGACGGGAAGCTCGGCACCGCCGACAGCTGACCGGTTCTCTGCATAGGCGTTGCTGCCCAGGTAGCGAAGCCTTACCCATGTGCGGCCAGGCGGACTGTCAAAGACCCGGCCCAGGGAGTCGGCGAGCGAACCGGCAGAGGCCTTTGCGAACTCTGCCTCCGATTCACAGACGACCTCGATGTCGATAATAGGCATTAAGCGGCTAACGTCTTGCCGTGCGGCAGACCAGCACGGCGGTTGATGGTGGCACGATGCGTCCGGGCCGTGATCTTCATCCTGCCTCCTTGGTCAGTTAGGCTTGCGAAATGCCCGAGTTGCGGCCGAACGTGGGCGTCAGCCGCGCCCGCCCGCTGGCGTCGGCTGCACGCCGGGGTTGGGTCGCCGGCGCAGCCACGCTGCCACCCGTTCAGCCACCATGATGACCGTAAGATGAGGAACCGCTCGTGGGACGGCCGGCATAACCGAAGCGTCAACGAGCCAGAGGTTTTCTGCCCCGCGGACCAGGCAATACTGATCGACGACTGCGCCCGTGTCATGTTCCGATCCCATGCGCGCCGTACCAAGCGCGTGGCAGTACGTGCCGATGTTTTCGAGAATGTAGGTGCGAAGCAGTTCATCGGACGAGACGATTTCATCGCTGAGACCGACAACGCCCTGCGTTTCCCGCTCTAAGTGCACGTTGTTCGCGAGCCTCCATGCGAGACGTGTCGCCTGCATCAGGCGACGCATGTCCTCGGGATCGGCGCCGTAGTTGAGTTCGATTCTCGGCTGCACCATCGGATCGGTGCTCGTGAGGTTCAGACGCCCATGACCTCG
>Ga0315281_10002762_pt1 | contig 26000 bp, 21 predicted proteins | sample YL17G07_0_MG_FD_204540 | JGI IMG/M metagenome (GOLD analysis project Ga0315281, IMG submission 204540) | Sediment microbial communities from Yellowstone Lake, YNP, Wyoming, USA - YL17G07_0 | ecosystem: Environmental > Aquatic > Freshwater > Lake > Sediment | place: USA: Wyoming | collected... | reverse complement strand
CTCGATCAACATCATCACCACCATCCTCAACCTGCGCGCGCCCGGAATGACGATGATGCGCATGCCGCTGTTCGTGTGGACCTGGCTGATCACCGCCTACCTGCTGGTGGCGGCGATGCCGGTACTCGCGGGTGCGGTGACCATGTCGCTCACCGACCGCCACTTCGGCACCTCGTTCTTCAACGCCGCCGGCGGAGGCGACCCGGTGCTCTACCAGCACATTTTCTGGTTCTTCGGCCACCCCGAGGTGTACATCATCGCGCTGCCGGCCTTCGGCGTGGTGTCGCAGGTGATCCCGGCGTTTTCGAGAAAACCGCTGTTCGGCTACGCCTCGATGGTGTACGCCACCTCGGCGATCGCGATCCTGTCGTTCATCGTCTGGGCGCACCACATGTACACGGTGGGCATGCCGGTGCAGGGGCAGCTGTTCTTCATGTATGCAACCACGCTGATCGCGATCCCGACCGGGGTCAAGGTGTTCAACTGGGTGGCGACCATGTGGAAGGGCTCGCTCACTTTCGAAACGCCGATGCTGTTCGCGATAGGTTTCCTGTTCCTGTTCACGCTCGGCGGGTTCACCGGCCTGGTGCTATCGCTGGTGCCGATCGACATCCAGCTGCACGACACCTATTACGTGGTGGCGCACTTCCACTACGTGATGGTGGCGGGGGCCCTCTTTGCTGCCTTCGCCGGGGTGTATTTCTGGCTGCCGAAATGGACCGGCCGGATGTACGACGAGACGCTTGGCCAATGGCATTTCTGGCTGACGATGATCTTCTTCAACATCACCTTCTTCGTGCAGCACTTCGCCGGCCTCGCGGGGATGCCGCGGCGCATTCCCGACTACCCGCTGATATTCGAGACCTGGAACAAGATCAGCTCGATCGGTGCGTTCGGTTTCGGCCTCGCGCAGTTGTTGTTTCTTTACATCATCCTCAAAGCGATCCGGCACGGCGACAAGGCGCCGGAGCGCCCCTGGGAGGGGGCCGATTCGCTGGAGTGGACGCACCTGCCGACGCCTGTGCCCTACCACACCTTCGAGACGCAGCCGGTTCTGAAGTGAGCCGCAATCTCAAGACCGCCCTGCTCCTGGGATTCATCGCGTTGACGACTTTCTGCGCGATCATCGCCAAGTACTATTTCATCAAGATATAGCCATGACGCCGCGCGTCATCAATTCATGAGCCCAGAGCAGACCGTTGACAACCGGCGCATGTTCACGCGGCTGTCGATCGTCGCGGTGGCGATGTTCGGCTTCGGCTACGCGCTGGTACCGTTCTACGATCAGATCTGCCGCACGCTCGGCATCAACTCGCTGGTCGAGCGCGACGAGGTCGCGGCGAATACCCGGGTCGACCGGACCCGGCTGGTGACCGTCGAATTCGACGCCAATGCGCACGGCATGCCATGGCGCTTCCAGCCGGCGGTGCGGCACATGGAGGTCCATCCGGGCGAGCTGGTGCACGTCGAATACGAGGTCGCCAACGTGCGCGGCGCTCCGATGACGGGGCAGGCGGTGGTGAGCTACGGCCCGGCGCTTGCGGGCAGGTACATCCGCAAGCTTGAATGCTTCTGCTTCACCCAGCAGACGCTCGCCGCCGGCGAAACCCGCAGGATGCCGGTGACCTTCGTGGTCGATGCGGCGTTGCCCGCCGAAATCAACACGGTCACGCTCTCGTATACGTTCTTCGAGGTCGCGGGCATGGATGGCAAGATGCGGCCGAAGTCGTGATGGAAGCGATAAAGACAGTTCTGTCGGGATTCATCGGTATCCGGCGCAAGGCCGACCACGAGCGCGCACCGCTCAAGCCGGCGCAGCTGATCATCGCGGCGGTCGTTTTTTTGCTGCTGTTCATATTCACGTTGCTCGCGATCGTACGGATCGCGCTGAGCTAGGCCAGGGAGAGAACAGGATGGAACAAGGCGCAACCACCACCACCCGGCAGGCGCATTATCACGTGCCGCAACCGATGCCCTGGCCGATCATGGGCTCGACGGCGCTGTTCTGCATGATACTGGGTGGGGTATTCGTGATGAACGCCTCCGCCGGCGGCTGGGTCGGGCTCGCGCTGGGCGTCATGATCCTGCTCTACATGATGTTCCGCTGGTTTGGCGACCTGATCCGCGAGTCCGAGGGCGGCAAGTACGGCGCCTGGGAGGACCTGTCGTTCCGCTGGGGCATGAGCTGGTTCATCTTTTCCGAGGTGATGTTTTTCGCCGGCTTCTTCGGCGCCCTGTTCTGGGCGCGCGTGATGTCGGTGCCCGACCTCGCCAGCCTCGAGCACAACACCTACCTGTGGCCCGGCTTCACCAGCCACTGGCCCTCGGCCGGCCCCGGCTTCGAGGAAAAGTTCTCGCCGATGGGCGCCTGGGGCATCCCGGCGATCAACACCGCGCTGCTGCTTTCATCGGGGGTCACGGTGACTATCGCGCACTGGGCGCTGAAGGAGGGCAAGCGCGCACTGCTCAGCTGGTTCCTGTTTTTCACCATCGCGCTGGGTGCGCTGTTTCTCGGCCTGCAGGCTTACGAATACTCGCACGCGTACTCGGAGCTCAACCTGAAGCTCTCGACCGGCGCCTACGGATCGACCTTCTTCATGTTGACCGGATTCCACGGCTTCCACGTAACCTGCGGCGCCATCATGCTGACGGTGATCTGGTTCCGCTGCCTGTCGGGGCATTTCAAGCCCGACCACCATTTCGCCTTCGAGGGCGTGGCCTGGTACTGGCACTTCGTGGACGTGGTGTGGCTCGGCCTCTTCATCTTCGTCTACTGGCTATAGCTCGCCGCTACGACGCGGGCGTCGTCCTTACAGACTCTAGAGTCGTCCTGGGAAAAGGCCGAAGTAGTAACCGGCCATCAGGAAGACGAAAAGCGCTACCGACATTCCGACGCGGATCGCGAGCGCTTTCACCATGCGGCTCGAGCCGCTGCGGTCGCGCATCATGAAGAAAATCGCCGAGCCGAGGCTCGCCACGATTCCCAGCAGCATTGCAATCACCACGTAGCGCATCACGGCGGGCAGTTTAGCGCGACCGTATGAAGCCTGGACTTCCCTTCGCTTTCCGTCCTCCGTGGTGGGGGATTGCGCTCGCCGCGGCAGGCTGCGCGGCCGGGATCGCCCTGGGCAACTGGCAGTCGGACCGCGCCGTGCAAAAGCGTGCCGCCGGCGCTTCGGTCGAGCAGATCTCGTTGCGCGGAGAATTCGATCCCAGGTACACCGTGTTGCTGGACAACAAGCTCAACCGCGGCAGGCCCGGCTACCACGTGGTGCAGCCGTTGCGGATGGCGCAGGGAACGTATGTGCTGGTGAATCGTGGCTGGACGGCCGCGGGCGCGAGCCGCGCGCAGCTGCCGGAAGTGCGCACTCCCGCGGGCGCAATTACCCTCAGCGGTGTGCGGCTCGAACGCTTTGCGCGCGCCTATGAGCCTGAGGGCAGCAGGCCCGAGGGAAAGGTCTGGCAGAACGTGGCGATCGAGCAGTTTGCCGCATGGTCAGGGCTGTCGCTCGAGCGCTACGTTGTCGAGCAGCACTCGGCGCTCGACGACGGACTGCTGCGCGACTGGCCGCCCGCGGACGCGGGAGTGGAGACGCACGAGAGCTATGCGCTGCAGTGGTACTCACTGGCGGCGCTTTCGATTGCCTTGCTCCTGGTCTTGAATTTGCGGCGTGCAAAACAAGATTCCTAGCAACCCCGCAAAGCGCGGACGCCTGAAGCTCGCGCTGTTGGGGGCGTTTTTCGTCCTGCCGGTGGCCGCGAGCTGGCTCATCTGGCGCTTCGAGCTGGTGCCGGGCACGACCGGCAACTACGGCATGCTGCTGCCGCCGCGGCCGGCGTTGCCGGCGCCGATGGCGGCGCTCAAGGGCAGGTGGGTGCTGGTGCAATTCGACGGCGGCGCCTGCGACGCGCGCTGCGAACGCAAGCTTTACATCATGCGCCAGATACGCCGCGCGCAGGGCAAGGACATGCAGCGCGTCGAGCGGCTCTGGCTGCTCACCGATCCAGTCCAGCCGCGCGCGGAATTGCTCGCCGCGATCGAGGGCACGGTGATCGCGCCGGCGGGCGCCGGCGCGGATTTCCCCGCCGAGGGCAGCGTGATCGACCACATCTACCTGGTGGATCCCCTGGGCAATCTGATGATGCGTTTTCCGCGCGACCCCGATCCCTCGCGCATGATCAAGGATCTGCAGCGCCTGCTGAAGGTGTCCGGTTTCGGCTGAGGACCGGCAGCGCTGCATGCTAGAATTTTTTACCTTGTCCACCGAAGTTCTCTCCGAATCCAGCACGAGGACGCTCAGCAGCCGCGTTCGGGCCGTCGTCGCGCTTACCAAGCCGCGCGTGGTCTCGCTGATCGTGTTTACCGCGGTGATCGGCATGCTTCTCGCCACGCCCGGCATGGTGCCGCTGCAGATCCTACTTGGCGCGACCGTCGGCATCGCGCTGGTCGCCGGTGCGGCGGCGGCCGTGAACTGCCTGGTCGAGCGCAAGATCGATGCGCGCATGCAGCGTACCAGCTGGCGACCGCTGCCGCGCGGCGAACTGACGCCGCTGCAAACCGTGGTGTTCGCCGGCGCGGTCGGCGGTTTCGGCCTCTGGATACTGCTGCATTACGTCAACGCGCTCACAATGTGGCTCACGCTCGCCACCTTCGTCGGCTACGCTGTCGTCTACACGATGATCCTCAAGCCCCTCACGCCGCAGAATATCGTGATCGGCGGCGCGTCCGGGGCGATGCCGCCGGTGCTCGGCTGGGCCGCGGTCACCGGTGAGGTGACCACCGAAGCAATGCTTCTTTTCCTGATCATTTTCGCGTGGACGCCGCCGCACTTCTGGTCGCTCGCGCTGTACCGCACCGAGGACTACGCCAGGGCGGGCGTGCCGATGCTGCCGGTGACGCACGGCAAGAGCTACACCCGCCTGCAGGTGCTGCTCTACACGCTGATCCTGTTCGGCGTCTCGCTGCTGCCGTACGCCGTGCGCATGAGCGGCTGGCTCTATCTGGCGGCTGCGGCCGCGCTTGGCCTCGTCTACATCGGCTACGCGGTGCGCATCTACATGGACTACAGCGACCGCCTCGCGCGCAGCTGCTTCCACTATTCGATCGTGTATCTCGCTACGCTTTTCGCAGCACTTCTCGTTGACCACTATCTGGCGCCTTAGACGGGGGAGGGGCCCTGTCTTCCCTCCAGGCGTCGTCCTGCTCGCCGCAGTGCTTGCTTCGGTGCTCGCCGCGTGCAGTCCAGATACGCCGAAATTCAGAAGCACCGACATTACCGGCGCCGACTTCGGCCGCGAACTCGCGTTGACCGGGCATGACGGCAAGCCGCGTACGCTGGCTGATTTTGGCGGCAAGGCCGTGGTGCTGTTCTTCGGCTACACGCATTGCCCCGACATCTGCCCGACGACGCTCGTGGACATGGCCGAGGTAATGAAAAAGCTCGGCAACGATGCGGCGCGCGTGCAGGTGCTGTTTGTCACGCTGGATCCCGAGCGCGACACGCCGGAGGTGCTCTCGAAATACGTGCCGGCCTTCGACCCGGGCTTTCTGGGCTTAAGCGGCGATGCCGCCGCGACGCAGCGCGCGGCGAAGGAGTTCAAGATCTTCTACGAGAAGCGCCCGGGTAGCGCGCCCGGCGCCTACACGGTGGACCACAGCGCGCAAAGCTACGTCATCGACCCGCAGGGACGGCTGCGCCTGTTCGTGCGCCACGAGCGCATCGCGCAGGATCTGGCCGAGGACTTGCGCACGCTGCTGCGCGCGGGACCTGATCTCGGCCCGTAGTGCATATGACGCCGTCATTTTGCATGGTGTTGTTATGACGGCGTTATGTCCAAGCACGGCTACCCGCGCCGGCTGAAGACGCCTGCCGGGATCGAGGTCTGGCCGCTCGCCGGATTTCTCGCCGCCCTGGAGACGGGAATGCTCTGGCCGTGACCGCGATGCAAAACCAAACGCGAGCAGACTTGCGTTTGGCAACACCATGCGCAAGGACGTTGCGCGCCGGCCGCCGGCCCGGTACAGTGCTTCAGTACTTGACTAGTCAGGAGACAGCGGTGGACAAGCTGAGCGTATACGACGCCAAGGCGCATTTTTCGGAGCTGGTCGAGCTCGCCGAATCCGGGCGCGCGACCGTGATCACCAAACGCGGCCGCGTGGTGGCGAAAATCGTTCCGGCCGGGCCCGGCCGGTGGGACCGCGCAGCCGTGCTGGACGAAGCCGAGGCGTTCCGCAAGAGCGTCCGGATCAAAGGCCGCATCGACATCCGCAAACTGATCGCCGACGGACGGCGTTGATGGCTTTCGTGCTCGACGCATCGGTCGCGCTTGGCTGGGTGGTGGCGCGGCAGGCGAGCGCGTACAGCCGTCGCATGCGCCTGCGCGCGCGCCGCGAGCCGTATCACGCCCCGGCGCTGTGGCGCCTTGAAGCAGTGAACGCGCTGCGCTCCCTGGAACGCCGTCGAACCCTCTCCGGCGAGGCGGCGGACACGGCGATCGATATTCTGGGCCGCATGCAACCGGTGATTCATGAGACCGCGATGCCGCTTGCCGACCTGTTGCGCCTGGCACGCAAATTCGATCTTTCGGCCTACGACGCGAGCTACCTCGCGCTTGCGCTCGAATTGCGCATGCCCATTGCCTGCAGCGACGGTGCCTTGAAAAGCGTGCTGACAAAGGCAGGCGTCAAGCTCGCCTGAGCGCGCCGGCCGCACGCCCTCTCGAGCGACAGGGCTGACCCTTGCGGTGCGCGAGGGCCGGGATAGCCGCTCGCCGCTGTGGCGCGGGCGCATAATGACCGGATCGCTTACGTCCGGGCCGAATCCGCCATGCTGCGCCTGCTGCGCTGCGACCAGATGCAGGGTTATCTCATCAGGAAGCCCGTGCCGATGGAGGAGCTCACGCCTCTCTTGCGGCAGTGAGGATTGCGGCAGGAGAGAAGAGGAGCAGACCATGTTCAGTAATTTTCAATGGCCGCGGCCGCCGTATTTCGAACTGCCGCCCGGGACCGAATTCACCGGGCACGAGCCCGCGCTGATGATGCTGGTGCGGGGAAAGAAGCTGGCCGGCACCTTGTCGCGCTTCCTGCCGTCGCACGGGACAGTGGAATTCCTTCTGGAGCGCGGGCGCGTGAATATCGACGTGCCCGTCGCGGACATCCTCCAACTGCGCCTCACGCGGCCGATCGTATTCAAGCCACGCAAGACCGAAGTCGAGGAGCGGGCCGGTGGTCTGGAAAAGCCGTCGCTGAAGCAGCCCTTCCGGGTCGAACTTTGCAACGGCGAAGTGCTGGAGGGCGAAACGGTGGGCTTCGAGCAGCAAAGCGCCGGCCTGTTCCTCTTCGTCACGCACTACGGCGATGCCGTGCTGCGGGTTTTCATCCCGGCGAGTTCGATCAAGGACCAGCGCATCGGCAAGCCGATCGGCGAGATGCTGATCGACGACAAGCTGCTCACGCAGACCCAGATCAGGGGCGGGTTGGAGCAGCAACGGGAGCTGCGCGAACAGAAACTCGGCGACCTGCTGACGGTGCAGAAGATCATCGTGCGGGACGACCTGAAAGCGGCGCTCTTGCGCCAGCGCACGGCCCCGATGCTCAGGTTGGGCGAGGCGTTGGTGGCCGCCAACGTCATCTCGAACGAGCAGCTGGCGCAGGCCCTGGAGCAGCAGAAGGGCAATCGCAAGAAGCCTCTGGGGGAAATCCTGATCGAGCGCAAGCACCTCGAGCGGCGCGATCTGAATCGCGTACTGTCGCAAAAGCTCGGCATCCCGGTGGTCGACCTGAAGCGTTTCCGTATCGATCCGCTGGCGATCAAGCGGGTTCCCGGTTCGATCGCGCAGGACTACCAGGTAGTGCCGCTTTGCTTCGACGGCGAGGCCCTGGTGCTCGCCATGGGCAATCCGCTCGATCCGGAGCCGATCGAGAAGGTCCGCTTCTACCTGCAGGGGCCGGTGACGCCGGTCATGGCCTCCGCGGAAGACATCGGCTGGGCGATCCGGGAGAACTACAGCGCGCAAGGCGATGATCGGAGGATCGAGGACCTGGCGACGCAACTGAACGCCGAACTCAGGATCCAGACGACCGACGAAGAACAGATCCAGGAAACCGACAGCACCCTGGTGCGTCTCGTCAACAAGACGATCATGGATGCGCATGCGGCGGGGGCTTCCGACATCCATATCGAATCCAATCCGGGCCGGGCCAATATCTGCATCCGGTTCCGCCGCGACGGCGTGCTCTCGGAATACCTGCAGGTGTCCGGCCAGTTCCGCAATGCCATGGTCTCCCGGCTCAAGATCATGGCGAGCCTCGACATTTCCGAGAAACGCCGTGCCCAGGACGGACGGATCAATTTCCAGCAGTTCGGGCCGATGAAGCTGGAGTTGCGCGTCGCCACCATCCCGACCAGCGAAGGACTGGAGGACGTCGTCATGCGGCTGCTCGCGGCGGGGGAGCCGCTGCCGCTCGCCAAGCTGGGCCTGCGCGATCCGGTCCGGGAGGAGATCGGCAAGCTGCTCGAGCGCAGCTACGGCCTGATGCTGGTCTGCGGACCGACGGGCTCGGGAAAGACGACCACGCTGCATTCGCTGCTCGGCGTGCTGAACGCGCCGGCGCGCAAGATCTGGACGGCGGAGGATCCGATCGAGATCTCGCAGGCCGGACTGAGGCAGGTGCAGGTCAATGCCCGCATTGCGTGGACGTTTGCTGCCGCGATGCGCACGTTCCTGCGCGCCGACCCGGACGTCATCATGGTTGGCGAGATGCGCGATGCCGAGACGGCGTCGATGGCCATCGAGGCGTCGCTCACCGGGCACCTGGTCCTGTCGACGTTGCATACCAACAGCGCGCCGGAAACGGTCGTGCGCCTGCTGGAGATGGGGATGGATCCTTTCAGTTTCGCCGATGCGCTGATCGCGGTTCTCGCGCAGCGGCTGGCGCGGCGCTTGTGCGAGGGATGCCGCTCGGGCCGATCGGTGTCCGGCGACGAAATCGCCGCGCTTGCCCTGGAGTACTGCCGCGATACACCGCTTGACCCGGAGGCCGTGCAAGCGCAATGGCATGCGCGTTTTGGCGGCGACATCCGGCTGTTCGAGTCGCGTGGTTGCGACCGCTGCCGCCGCACCGGCTATATCGGCCGCCTGGGACTGCACGAACTGCTCGTCACGACGCCGGATCTGCGCCAGCGCATGCAGCGCAAGGCCAATGCGAGCGAACTTCGCGGCGAGGCGATCCGTGCCGGCATGGCGACGCTGCGGCAGGACGGGATCGAGAAGTGCCTGAGCGGCGCGACCGACTTGCACGAGGTGCGGGCCGTCGCGTCATGACGGCCCGCTGCTGAAGCCGGCGGCCACAGGTCAGTCGGCCGGCGCTGGCGGCATCTACCGCAACTAATGCGGTAAAGTATTCTCGGACATGGTTGAGCTCGCGCTGACAGAGGCCTATTTCGAAGCTTCGCCCGATGGCGTTGTCGTGACCGACGGCGAGAGTGTGATCGTACTCGTGAACGCCCGGGCCGAGGCCCTATTCGGATATCCGCGCGCGGAGCTGATCGGGCGCACTGTCGACACGCTTGTCCCCGGACGCTTTGCCGGCGGACACGCCAAGTTCCGCCAGGAATTTGTCGCCCATCCGCACAGCCGCCCGATGGGGGCAGGCCAAATCCTGTTCGGGCGCCGCAAGGACGGCAGCGAGGTCCCGGTGGACATCAGTCTGAGCCCGTTCACGGCCGCCGGGAAACTGCTCGTCATATGCAGCGTGCGCGACGCGAGCTCCCGGGTGCGGGCGGAAACCGAGCTGAGGGAGGCCCTCGAGCGCAGTGAAATCGCCGCGGCGGAGCTGCGCACTTTCGTCGAAAGCGCGCCCGACGGGATCGTCGTCGCCGACCGCGACGGCCGCATCTTCAGGGTCAACCGCCAGACCGAGAAACTGTTCGGCTATGGGCGCGACGAGTTGATCGGCCAGCCGGTCGAAATGCTCATTCCGCAACGCCTCGCGGGCGGCCATGGCGAACTTCGCCGCGGCTATTTCGTCGCGCCACTGATCCGCCCGATGGGCAACGGGCGAGAACTGCTCGCGCGGCGCAAGGATGGCAGCGAATTCTCCGCCGACGTCAGCCTCGCCCCTCTCGAAACGCCGGAGGGAATGCAGGCGATCGCCACGGTGCGGGACGCCACCGAGCGCCGGCGCGCGGAACAGCGGGTGCATGAGCAACTCGGCAGGCTCAGCTTGCTGCACCAGATCACCCGTGCGATCGGCGAGCGGCAGGACCTGAAGAGCATTTTCAGGGTCACGCTCGGCGACATCGAGAAAAACCTGCCGCTCGATTTTGCCGCCATCTGCACCTACGACGCGATCGACTACCGGCTCACGGTGGACACGGTGAGCGCGGGCAGCCAGCCGCTTGCCGAGGCGCTTGGCCTGACCGAAGGCGCGGCGCTCGAAATCGATTCCAACGGCTTGAGCCGTGGGATACGCGGCGAACTGGTGCACGAGCCGGACACCGCCACCGTGGGACTGCCGTTCTCCACGCGCGTGGCGCAGGCCGGCTTGCGCACGCTCGTGATCGCGCCGCTTGCGGTCGAGAGCAAGATTCTCGGTGTCCTCATCGCCTGCCGGCGCGAGGCGCGCAGCTTGAGCAGTGTCGAATGCGAATTCCTGCGTCAGTTGAGCGAGCACGTGACCCTCGCCGCCCAGAGCGCGCAATTGCACGACGCGCTGCAGCGCGCCTACGACGATCTGCGCCAGACGCAGCAGGCGGTGATGCAGCAGGAACGCCTGCGCGCGCTCGGCCAGATGGCGAGCGGCATCGCGCACGACATCAACAACGCCATTTCTCCGGCATCCCTTTATATCGAATCGCTGCTGGAGCACGAATCCGGGTTGAGCGAGCGTGGCCGGGGGCACCTGGCGACGATCGCCCGCGCCATCGAGGATGTGGCGCAAACGGTGTCCGGGATGCGCGAATTCTACCGGCAGCGCGAGCCGCAACTGTTGCTCCTGCCGGTGCAGTTCAATCGCCTCGTGCAGCAGGTCGTGGATCTGACCCGGCCGCGATGGAGCGACCAGCCGCAGAAGCGGGGCCGCGTCATCGAGCTGCGCACGGATCTGGCGCACGAGCTGCCGCTGGTGATGGGCATCGAGAGCGAATTGCGCGAGGCGCTGACCAACCTGATTTTCAACGCGGTGGATGCGATGCCGGAAGGGGGGGTGCTGACCCTGCGCTCCCGCATGATGATCTGGGGCGAACGCGCCGGCGCCACGCCGACGCATTGCGTGATCGAGGTGGTCGACACCGGCATCGGCATGGACGAAGATACCCGCCGCCGCTGCCTCGAGCCGTTTTTCACCACCAAGGGCGAGCGCGGCACCGGCCTTGGCCTGGCGATGGTGTACGGGGTCATGGAACGCCACAGCGCGGAAATCGAGATCGACAGCGAACCGGGAAAGGGCACCACGGTGCGCCTGGTGTTCACGGTCCCGCGCACGACCATCGGCGAATCCAAGCGGCCGGCGATCTCCGCGGCCGATATGCCTTCGCTCAATCTGCTCATCGTGGATGACGACCCGATGCTGTGCCGGTCGCTGCGCGACGCGCTCGTGTCAGAAGGGCACCGGGTGACCACGGCGGATTCCGGGCATAGCGGGATCGAGCTGTTTCGCGACGCCTGCGAGCGGAGCGCGCCTTACGACGTCGTCATCACCGATCTGGGCATGCCCCATGTGGACGGCCGGGCGGTGGCGCGTGCGGTGAAGCAGGCGTCGCCGGCGACACCGGTGATCATGCTGACCGGCTGGGGGATGCGCATGTCGGAAAATGGCGAGGTGCCCGCGCATGTGGATCGCATCCTCGGCAAACCGCCGAAAGTCCGCGAGCTGCGCGAAGCGCTGTATGCCGTCACCCGGGGCAAGGGCACGGCGGGGTAACGGCGCAACAGGAGTCCGGCCATGCTGGCACCCGCTGAACCGCTTGCGAGGGTCCTCGTCGTTGACGACGAGGCGGCGCTCGTCACCGCCTTGTGCGAGACGCTGAACGATCAGCGTTACCAGGCGCTCGGCTTCACTTCGGCCCGGGAGGCGCTCGCCGCCCTGCGCCGACGCGATTCGGAGCCCTTCGATATCCTGCTCACCGACCTGTCGATGCCCGAGATGGACGGGGTCGCGCTGCTCAAGGCCGCGCTCGAAGTCGATCCGGACCTGGCCGGGATCGTCATGACCGGACAGGCAACGGTCCAGACCGCGGTCCAGGCGATGAAGACCGGCGCCCACGACTATATCCTCAAGCCGTTCAAGCTCAACGCACTGCTTCCGGTGATCGCCCGGGCGGCGCGGATGCATCGGCTGCGCAGCGAGAACATCCAGTTGCGCGCGGCGCTGTCGATTTACGAGCTCAGCACCGCCGCCGCTTTCACGCTGGATGCCGAGCGGCTGCTGGACAATCTGGCCCTGTCCGCATCGCGCCAGTCGGAGCACGCCGATATCGCCATCCTGCTCGCGAGCGAGAATGCGGACGAGCTACGGGTGGCAAAGGTGCGCGGGGCGGCCTGGGACACGCGGCGCGCCGCTGTTTCCCCGCTCGATGCACGCGTCGCCGTCTGGCTCGAGGAATACCGCGAAGCGCTCGCGGACTCAGCAGCCGGAATGACCCTTGGGCTTGCCGAGGAACATCCGTTTGCGGCCGAATTCGGCGGCGTCGCGCTGCCGATGATCGCGCAGGCGCGGCTGCTCGGCGTGCTCATCGTCCGGCAAACCGGCAGCCGGCGGGTCAGGCCGGGCCAGATCAAGGCGCTCGAAGTACTGGCCGGCATCGGCGCCTCGGCGCTGGCGGCGGCGAAATTGCACGAGCACGTCAAGGACGCCGAAGAGCGCTACCGCACGCTGTTCGAGGGCGATCCGATCCCGACCTGGGTGGTCGAGCAGGATACGCAGCGGTTTATCGCGGTGAACGAGGCGGCGGTGCGCGGCTACGGCTGGTCGCGCGCGGAGTTTCTTGCGATGACTTCATTCGACGTGTTTCCGCCGGAGGATCAGGAGCGGTTTCGCGCACTGCTCGTCGAGCGGCACCGCGCGCCCGACCCGGCGCCGCCGTACCGGGGCAATTGGCGCCACCGCAGAAAAAATGGCGAGATCATGAATATCGTGGGGGAGTCGCGACCGATCCGGTTCGAAGGGCGCGAGTGCCGCATCGCTACCGCGGTGGACATTTCGGACCGTCTTGCGGCCGAGGCGCGGCTCTCGACCCTGTCGCACCGCGTGCTCGAGGTGCAGGAAACGGAGCGCCGCCAAGTGGCGCGCGAGCTGCACGACGAGATCGGCCAGGCGCTCACCGCGGTGAAACTCAGCATGGATCTGCTGCGGCGCGCTCCGGGCGCTTACGTCGAGCCCGTCGCATTCGGCGAGACGATGGAATTGGTGGACAACGCACTGCGGCAGGTGCGCGGCCTCACGCTCGATCTGCGCCCGACCGTGCTGGACGATTTTGGCCTGGGGCCGGCGCTGCGCTGGTTGGCCGGGCGCCAGCAAAAGCTCACCGGCGTGCGCGTGGAGGCCGACATCGATCTGCCCGCGGCGCGGCTCGATCCGGCGATCGAGACGGCGTGTTTCCGCATCGCGCAGGAGGCCATCACCAACAGCCTGCGCCATGCGCGGCCGCAGCGCATTTCGCTTTCAACCAGCATCGAAGACGGCACGGTGACGCTGATCGTCGCGGACGATGGCGCCGGCTTCGATCTCGCCGCGGCGCGCGCGGCGGGGGCGGAGGGCCGCAGCGCCGGGCTGACCGGAATGGAGGAACGCGCCCGTCTTGCGGGCGGCGAGTTCGAGGTGCGCACCGCGCGTGGCGGCGGCACCGAAGTGCGGGCGCGTTTCGCGCCGCGCGGCGCCGCATGAGCACGAGTGCGAATCCATCCAGCGCGCGCATCCGCGTGCTGCTGGCGGACGATCACGCGCTGGTGCGCGCGGGCCTGCGCGCGCTGCTCGTTTCCCTCGCTGATGTTGAGGTCATCGCCGAGGCATCCAACGGTCGCGATGCGGCGCGGCTGGCGCGCGAGCACCAGCCTGAAGTCGCCATGATCGACATCACCATGCCGGAGCTGAACGGCATCGACTGCGCGCGGCGCATCGTGCAGGATTGCCCCGCGACGCGGGTGCTGATGTTGTCCGTCCACGCCGACGAGATTTACGTGCGCGAGTCAATGCAAGCCGGCGCCGCCGGCTACCTGCTGAAGGACTCCGCGCCAGGTGAACTGGAACTGGCGCTGCACGCGCTGATGCGCGGCGAGCACTACATCGCTTCGGGCGTCGCGCGCCATCTGGTCGCCGATTTCGTCCACGGCGCCGCGGCGGCCGTGCCGGCAGGGCCGGAACTGACGCCGCGCCAGCGCGAGGTGCTGCAACTGGTCGCCGAGGGCCACGGCACGCGCGACATCGCCGGGCGGCTCAATCTGTCGGTCAAGACCATCGAAACCCATCGCGCGCAATTGATGGAGCGCCTCGGCATCCACGACGTCGCCGGACTTACGCGCTACGCGTTGAAAATCGGTCTGGTACGCGACCAGCGCTAGCTCCGGCGGGCCTCACGCCACTACCGGGGGCCCGGCCCCCGGGTTCAGGGTATTCGGACCCTCGCTTCAGGGTTTTCCCGATGAGGCCGGCCGCCGGATCGCAGTATGGTCGCTCAACCTGCAAAGGATATTGCGAATGCGCCTGCTACTTGTAGATGATTTTCGATTCATACGCGGCTACTTGCGGACCCTGCTCGCCTCGACCCCCGGGAGGGAAGTCGTCGCAGAGGCATCCTCCGGCGAGGGAGCGGTCGCCATCGCGCGCGAACTGCGTCCGGACGTTGTCGTGATGGACATATCCCTGGAAGGGATGAACGGCCTCGCGGCGACTGAAATCATCCGGCGCGAGCTGCCAGAGGTGCGCGTGCTGATCGCGTCGCGCCATCTCGAGGCCGAGTATGTGCGGGAAGCGTTGCGCGCCGGCGCCTGCGGCTATCTGCCCAAGTCCGCGATCGGGACTGAACTGGAATTGGCGCTCGAGGCATTGGAGCGTGGCGAGGCGTACTTCAGCCCTTCGATTCCACGCGAGGAGTTCGAGTACCACGCCGGCCATTTGGCCGACGGCGATCACCCGCATGCGCGGCGTCAGCGCGAAATCTGAGCAAAATCCCTGGAGCACTGCCATGAACCCCTCCGATTGCCTTCCCCTCGCCGCGCAGCGCACGCTGCTTCTGGTCGACGACTCGCCGGATATTCTCGCGGCGCTGAAACTCCTGCTGCGCGACGGCGGCCGCCGGATCCTTACGGCCGGGAGCGCCGAGGAGGGCTTGCGGCTGCTGGCCCTGAACGACGTCGATGTCGTCATTTCCGACCCGCGCCCGGGCTCGGCCGGCGGCGTCGAGTTCCTGTTGCGAGTGAAAGAACGCTACCCCGACACGGTGCGCATGGTGCTGTCGGGCGGCGCGGCGCCGTTGCCGGTGACCGACGGGATGCGCAGCCACACGATCCACGAATACCTGACCAAGCCCTGTAACAGCACCCGGCTTCGCGAGACCGTAGGCGAGGTACTGGAGCGAAAAGCCATGCCGCAGTCATCCGCGGTGGAAGCGCTGGCGCTATTCAAGCAGACGCTTGACCAGACGCTGGACAGCGTTTTCATGTTCCGCGAGGGCGATTTCCGCTTCATTTATGTGAACGACGGCGCGATGAACCAGGTGGGTTACACCGAGGCCGAGATGTTGCGGATGACGCCGTTGGACATCAAGCCCGAGTTCACGCTGGAGCGTTTCCGGAGCATGGTGCAGCCTCTTCTCGACGGCACGCAAGCTTCGCTCACCTTCGAGACCGTTCACCGCCACAAGGATGGACGCGATTTTCCGGTGGAGATTTTCCTCCAGTTGTCGCGGAACGAAGGGCAGGCGTCGCGCTTTGTGGCCATCGTGCGCGACATCTCCGAGCGCAAGCGCGCCGACCGCCTGCTGCGCCTGATCACGGAGGGAACGGCATCGACGACCGGCGCGGAGTTCATGCGCACGCTCACGCGCATTCTGGCCGAGGCGCTGGGAGCGCGCTACGCGTTCGTCAGCGAGTTCCCCGGGCCCGCGCGCGACCGGTTGAAGGTGGTTTCCTTTTGGAACGGCCTGGAGCACACCGAGCCTTTCGAGTACCCGCTCGCGGGCACGCCTTGCAATATCGCGGTCGAGGAGGCCGGGTGCTTCTATCCGAGCGGGGTCCAGGCCCTGTTTCCGCAGGACGACGGCCTGGTGAGCCTTGGCGTGGATTGCTACCTCGGGATCAGGCTGCAATCGAGCAAGGGCGAGCCGCTCGGCGTCCTGGCCGTCATGCACACCCGGAAACTGGAGCATGAGGCGCTTGCCCGCTCGGTGATGCGCATTTTCGCCGCGCGCGCGAGCGCCGAACTGGAGCGGCTGCAGTCGACCGCAGCGCTCGAGCGCAGCGAGCAGCGCTTTTCGAAGACGTTCCGCTCGAGTCCGCTGGCGGTGGTCCTGACCCGCCTCGCGGACGGCAAGCTGCTTGATATGAACGAAGCGGCGTGCCGGTTGTTCGGCCACACGCGGCAGGAGATGCTGGGGCGCACCACGCCCGAGCTCGGCTTCTGGGTCGATGCCGCGGATCGCGAGCGCGTCATGGACGAGCTGCGGCGCACCGGCGCCGTGCGGGGCTTGGAGCACCGCATCCGCGCTAAATCGGGCGAGATCCGCCTGGTCCAGGACTGGCTGGAGCTGATCGAATTGGAGGGCGAGCCGTGCGCGCTGGGCTCGTTGCTCGACGTGACCGAGGCGCGGCATGCCGAGAAAAAACTTCGCAAGCGCGGCGCGCATCTGCGCCTGCTCACCGAGCACATCCCGGCGGCCGTCGCCTACATTGATCGGGATCTGCTGATCCAGGTGGCGAATCGGCGCTACGTGGAACTCCATTTCGGTGCAGATGTGGAGATAACCGGCCGGCCCCTGCGCGAGGTGGTGGGCGAGAAGGCCTGGCCAGAAGTCGCAAAGCATGTTGCAAGGGTCTTCGCCGGCGAGCCGCTCACTTACGAGCGCACGCTTGAGCGCCCCGACGGCGAGCGGCGCGACATCGAAGTGCATTTCGAGCCGGATCGCACGGCCGGCGACGAGGTCCGCGGTTATTACGCATTCGTCCTCGACATCACCGAGCGCAAGCGTGCCGAGAAAAAACTTCGCAAGCGCGACGCACATCTGCGCCTGCTCTCCGAGAACGTCCCGGCGGCCCTCGCCTACGTCGATTCGGAACACTTGATCCAGGCGGCGAATCAACGTTACGTGGAGCTTTTTTGCGGCGCCGGCGTCGAGGTGATCGGCCGGCACCTGCGCGATGTGGTGGGCGAGCTGGCCTGGCCGGAGGTCGCGAAACATCATGCAACGGCCCTCGCTGGCAAGTCGCTCACTTACCAGCGCACGCTTGCGCGCGTGGACGGCGAGCAGCGCGAGATCGAAGTGCGGTTCGAGCCGGATCGCTTGGCCGATGGCGCGGTCCGCGGCTATTACTCGTTTATCCTCGACATCACCGCGCGCAAGCGTGCCGAGGAGGCGCTACGCGCGAGCGAGGCGCGTTTCCGCGTTCTCGCCGGATTGTCTTCCGATTGGTACTGGGAACAGGACGAGAACTACCGCTTCGTCGGCTTGCAGGATACACCGACCGGATCGTCGCCGTTACGCGCCGAAGGCTACATCGGCAAAACGCGCTGGGAAATCCATGCCGAATGCCTTGCACCGGAACAGTGGGCCGCGCACCGGCGCCAGGTGGAGGCGCACGAGGCATTCCGCGATCTGGAGTTCGCGCGCCCAAGCCAGGACGGCCAATTGCGCTGGGTGAGCGTCAGCGGTGGGCCGATCTTCGACCGCGAAGGGCGCTTCAAGGGTTACCACGGCGTCGGCAAGGACATTAGCGATCGCAAACGGGCCGAGGAGGCGCTGCGGCTGCGGGACCGCGCCCTCGAGGCGAGCGTCAACGCGATCATGATCACCGACTCCTCGGGGATCGTGTATGTGAATCCGGCATTCGAGCGCAATACCGGCTACACCGCGGCCGAGGTGCAGGGGCACAATCCGCGTTTTCTCCTGGGGACGGATACCGACCAGCCGGGGCTGGAAGTATTGCGCACGGCGCGCGCGGAGGAGCGCGAAGGAAGCGCGCTGCTGCGCAACTACCGCAAGGACGGGACGCAGTTCTGGAACGAGCTGCACATCGCGCCGGTGCGGGACCCGCAGGGGCGCGTCACGCATTTCGTGGGCGTGCAGAACGACGTCACCGAGCGCGTGCGCTACCAGGCCGAGATCGAGCGGCAGGCGAACTTCGATTCGCTCACCGGACTGGCCAATCGAAACCTCCTTGCGGACCGGTTGCGCCAGGCCATCGTGCGGGTGGAGCGCGCGGGCCGCGTCGGGGCAGTGCTGTTCCTCGATCTCGACCGCTTCAAGGTGATCAACGACAGCCTGGGCCATCCCATGGGCGACCGGGTGCTCGCGCAAGTCGCTTGGCGCCTGTCGGAGGCCGTGCGCGGCGACGACACGGTGGCGCGCGCGGGCGGCGACGAATTCGTCGTCGTGCTGGCCGACCTGGCGCGCGAGGAAGACGTGGCGATCGTGGCGCAGAAACTGCTCGGCATCGTTGCAGCGCCGATGCGGATCGACGGCCATGAATTCCTGAACGCGACGAGTATCGGCGTCGCGGTATTTCCGAGGGACGGCTCGGACGCCGAAACGCTGCTCAAGCACGCCGACTCCGCGCTTTACCGCGCGAAGGACCGCGGCCGCGGCGGCGTGGCGTTCTTCGCGCAGGAAATGAACGATCGCGCGGTGAACTACTTCAATCTCGAACGCGATCTGCGGCACGCGCTCGAGCGTGGCGAGTTCGTGCTGCACTACCAGCCGATCATTGCGATGGCGAGCGGCGAGATCGTGGGCGCCGAAGCCCTCATCCGCTGGCGCCGCGAGTCGGGGCAGATGGTTTCCCCCATGGATTTCATCCCGATCGCGGAGGAATCCGGCTTGATCGTGCCGATCGGCGCCTGGGTGCTCAGGGAGGCGGCGGCAAGGGCTCGTGAATGGAACGCGGACGGTCGCCGGCAGCTGAGCGTCGCGGTGAACCTGTCCGCGCGCCAGTTCCGCGACCCGAAGCTGGTCGAAATGGTGCGCGCAGCTCTTGCGGAGACGGGGCTCGAGCCGCGGCTGCTGCACATCGAGATCACGGAATCCACCGTGATGCACAATGCCGAGGAAGCCATTGCCGCGCTGCTCGCGCTGCGGGAGATCGGCGTCAGTCTCTCGGTGGACGACTTCGGCACCGGTTACTCGTCGCTCAGCTATCTGAAGCGCCTGCCGCTGAATCACCTCAAGGTCGACCGTTCATTTGTGAAGGATATTCCCGGCAACCGCGACGATATCGCCATCACCCGCGCGGTCATCGAACTGGCCCACAGCCTGGAACTGGAGGTGGTGGCGGAGGGCGTCGAAACCGAGGAGCAGCGCAAGTTCCTGCTCGGCCAGGGCTGCGACTACGCGCAGGGTTACCTGTTCAGCAAGCCGGTCGAGGCGGAGGCGTTCCGGGTGCTGGTGAATGACCGCGACAACAGCGTCGCCATTGGAAATTCCCGGCTCCGGATCGCGGCCTTGGGTTGATCAAGCGCTTTGCCGGTTGACAAGGATCTGATCGATCACGACCGGTTGCGCCATGATCCGCTGTGGGCGGCGGCATTGGGCAAGCTCGAGCGCGGGCGCATAATCAAGGAATGGCGTCGGTCGCGACCATAGCCGCGACGCACTGCCGTACATCATGAACATCTGCGACCAATACGAGGCACAGCGGTATGACCGCTGACTCGCTCCTGACGGAGCAGGATGCCGGGCTCTCGGGCTGGCGCGAGCCGGTCGGGCGCATGCAGCAGGCGCTCGAGCGCGACGAGTTTGTGCTGTACTGCCAGCCGATCGTGGCGTTGTCGGGTCCGGTCCGGTTTCCGATGGCGGAGGTTCTGGTGCGGCTGCGGCAGGAGGAGGCATCCCTCATGCCGCCGGGAGAGTTCCTGCCCGTTTTCGAGCACTACCGCATGATGCCGGCTCTCGACCGCTGGGTGGTGCGCAACGTGGTCCGGCACCTCGCACGGGGCTCGCGCATTCCGCACTTCTCGATCAATGTGGCGAATCAGACGATCGAGGACGCCAGCTTTCCCGGGTCCGTGGCGCAGATGCTGATGACAGGCGGCGTGCCCGGCAGCTCGCTCCTGTTCGAGATTGACGAGGCAAGCCTGCTCGCGCACCCCGAGGCGGTGGAGCGCTTCGGCAACGCGGTGAGCGCGATTGGCTGCCGCTTGATGATCGACGGCTTCGGGCGGCGCGCGGTGACGTTCGCGCCCGTAAAGAAACTGCGCGTGGGCTACGTCAAAGTTGATGGCGTGATCGTCCGCAAGCTCCTCACCAGCGCGTCCGCGGAAAGGAAGCTCCTGGCGATCCTCCGCGTGGCCGAGTCGATCGGTTTCGATGTGATCGCCGAAATGGTCGAGGACCAGGACATCCTCGCGCGTCTCAAGGCGCTGGGCGTCAGCCACGCCCAGGGGTTCGGCATTCACGAGCCGCGCGCGATCGACGGCTTCGCCGCGGCCTGAAGCATGAACGTTGGCGGACTCAGGCTCAGGCTGGCGCGGGGCGCGATCTGGGTGGCGCTGGCCGCCGCCGCGCTCGCGGCAGGCGCCGCGGAGCTGGGGTATTCGCGCAGCCTGACCCCGGGACTGATGGCGCACCGCGAGCGACAATTCGGCGCGGGCGCGCGCGCCCGCCTGGAGGGATGGAAGGCGTTGGTGCGCGAAGCGGCGGCGATGGAGGGAACGGCGCGCCAACCGGGAGAGGATCGCCTGCTGCAGCCAGTGAACCGCTTCTTCAACCGCATTCCATCGATGACGGATCTCGCGCACTGGGGGGTCGAGGACTACTGGGCGACGCCCTCCGAAACCGTGGCGAGCGACGGCGCCGACTGCGAGGACTATGCGATCGCCAAGTACTTCACTCTCAAGGAGTTGGGTGTGCCAATCTCGCGCCTGCGCCTGGTGTACGCGAAAACCTGGCGTTCGGGCGAAGCGCACATGGTGCTCGCGTACTATCCAGCCCCCGGCGCCGAGCCGCTGATTCTGGACAATCTGGAGGGCAACATCCAGCCCGCCTCGGACCGCCCCGACCTGATTCCGGTGTATACCTTCAACGACGAAGATCTGCTGTGGCCGCAGGCGGGCGCGCCCACGGTTCGGCTGAGCGCCACCTCGAGTCGCAAATGGAAGGACGTGCTGGACAAGCTGCAGCGGGAATTGACCTACTGACATGACACTGTACAGACAACTGTTCATCGGAGTTTCGCTGCTGTTCTTCGTGCTGCTCGCCGGTGTCGAGGTCATCTACCTTGCCAACTCGCGCACGCAGATCCAGGACCAGCTCAGCTCGCAGGCGCAGGACGCGGCGACCTCGCTCGCGCTGCGCCTGGCGACGCTCAAGAGCCTGGACGACCGGTCGCTGGTCGAGACGCTGATCAACCCGGTCTTCGACCGCGGCTATTTCAGGGAGATTCGCGTGGTGTCAGTCGGCGGCGACGTGCTGGTGCGCCGGGTGCTCGAACCCGCGCAGGGAGACGTGCCGGATTGGTTCACGCGGTTTTTCCCGCTCGAGGCACCCGCGGCGCAATCGCTGGTCAGTTCGGGCTGGCGCGAGCTCGGGCGGGTGGTGGTGGCGAGCCATCCTTATTTCGCCTACCAGCAGCTCTGGCACATCGGCTTGCAGACCATCGTATGGCTGTTCCTGATCTACGCCGCGGCGATCGCAGCCGTGGTCGGATTCCTCGCCATGCTGCTGCGGCCGCTGAGGGAAATCGAGCAGGCCGCGGTCGCGATCGGCGAGCGCAATTTCAAGACGATTGATTTCGTGCCGCGTGCGCGCGAGCTGGCGCGCGTGGTGGCCGCAATGAACGACATGTCCGGCAGGATCAGGCAGATGCTCGAGGAGGAATCAGCGCGCGCCGAAGCCTTGCGCCGCGATGCTTTCATCGACCCGGTGACCTCGGTCTACAACCGCCGCGGCTTCCGGCGCCAGTTGCAGTCGTTGATCAAATCCAAGGGCGACGTCTTTTCGGGCGCCTTGGCGCTGGTCGAAATAAGCAACTTCGGCGACTTCAATGCCGCCGTCGGCTACCAGCGCGGCGACGAAGTGCTCGCCCTGCTGGGCGGCACGCTCGCCAAGGCCTGCGAAGGACAGGCGGCCGTCTGCGGACGCCTGGGCGGCGCGGGCTTCTCCTTCGCCGCGATCAACATCGGCACCGCGGAATTGCAAAGCCTGGTCGCCGGGGTGTGCCGGCAGTTCGGGTCAGTGCTCGCGGAGCAGGGCGCCGATGCCCGGCTGCAATATCACTGCGGCGCGACGCGCTGCGACGGAGCGCTGCCGGAATTTGCGGCGCTGATGTCCGCGGCGGATCACGCCCTGCAGCGGGCGCGCGAGAAGGGCGACAATCAACACGAGATCGAGGCATTCGACGCAGCGGTGGCCGAGGGATCGCAGGCCTGGCGTTTGCGCATCGAGCAGGCCCTCGACCGGAGCCAGTTCGCGCTCTTCGCGCAGAACGCTTTCGGCCTTCCCGGCCGCATGCCGGTGCACAGCGAAGTGACCGTGCGCATGCTCACCGCGGACGGCGAGCCGATTCCCGCGGCGCAGTTTCTGCCGATGGCGGCGCGCCACGGGCTGATTGCGCATCTCGACTGCGTCGTCGTCGAGAAACTCCTCGAATACCTGTCCAGGGGTGCGGCGGCCCTGCCGGTGATGGCGCTGAACATTTCGGCGCACACGATCGCGGACCCGGAAGCGACGCGCAGGATCCTCGGCCTGCTCGATGCGAGGAAAAATCTCGCGGGCCGGCTGGTCTTCGAAATGACCGAGTTCGGCGCCATGCAGGAATGGACCCTGACGCAGCGCTTCAGTGGAGAAGTGCGCCGGCGCGGCGCGCGCTTCGCCCTGGACAACTTCGGCCTGCTGCAGGAATCCCTGATGCTGGTGAATGCGCTGCGGCCGCATTACATCAAGCTGTCATCCGGCTACTCGCGCGAGCTGGCCCGCAACGCGGACTGCCGTTTCCTGGTCGCCTCGATCGTAAAGATCGCGCGCGCGCTCGACATCGGCATTTTCGCGCAGGCCGTCGAGGACGAGGCGCTGGTGCCGCTGCTCCTGGAGCTGGAATTTTCCGGTTACCAGGGATACGCCAGCGAGCTGCCGGTGCGGATCGCATGAACGCCGCGAGCCGATGAGCGGCTCGGCCTCGGCGCGGGAGTTCAGCCGCTATCTCGACGCGATCGTCGATCTCACGCGCCAGCGCGACTCGCAGCAACTGCTGGCCGCGCTGCTCCGGACGCTGAGCAACAGTGTTCAGGCCGAGCGCGTGCGGATGTTTGCGCTCTCCAATCCCGATCGCGACACCGATTTCAACGAGAGCAACATCCAGCACGCGGTGATCCACGATCAGTTCGATGCCGAATTCGGCGAGCCGCGTCAGCTGGGCGCGGATCCCGACCTGGTCGCCTGTATCTGCAGTGGAAAATTCATCAACCGGGAAACGCCCGAAGGGCGCCGCCTGGTGTTTCCGGTTTCCGGCAAGCGCCATGTTCGCGCGCTGCTGGTGATCGAGGAACTGCGCGGTGAATCCATTCCGCGCGAGTTGCTGGCAAAGCTGCTGCAGGTCTACAGCAACCAGACCCTGATGCTGGCGCGCTCGGAGCTTGACCCGCTGACCGGACTGTACAACCGCCAGTCCTTCGACGACCGATTGCGGCGCGTGGCACAGAGCGCGGCGCGGCGGCGGCGCGCCGCGGACGGGCGGGCCGACGCGGGCGTCTGTTTCGCGCTGTTCGACATCGACCACTTCAAGCAGGTCAACGACCAGTACGGGCACCTGTACGGCGACGAGGTGCTGACGCTGCTGGCGCGCCTCGCAGCGCAGTCGTTTCGCCACGAGGACATGCTGTTTCGCTACGGCGGCGAGGAGTTCGCGGTGGTGCTCGCCAACGCGGACCTCGAGATCGCCGCGGCCGCGCTGGAACGGTTCCGCCGCAACGTGGAGGCGTACGCGTTTCCGCAGATCGGGCACAAGACCGTGAGCATCGGCTTCACGGCATTGAGCACGGAGCTGGGCGTGGAGCAGGTCGTGATGTGCGCCGACAAGGCGCTGTATTACGCCAAGGACAACGGCCGCAACCAGACCCGGTGTTACGAAACGCTCGTCGCCGGGAAGAAGCTCGAGCCGGTCACCCAGGCCAAGGGAGACATCGAACTGTTCTAGTCAGCGCAGCGGCGCGTCCTGCGGCTGGAACACTTTCCTCATTTTTTCCATCGCCTTCGTCTCGATCTGGCGGATGCGCTCGGCTGAAACCTTGAACTCGGTTGCAAGCTCGTGCAGCGTCGCGCCGTCCTTTTCCTTCAGCCAGCGCGCCTCGACAATCCGGCGGCTGCGCGGATCGAGCACGGCAAGCGCGCTCTGCAGGCCCGCCGCATCGACTTTCCCGTCTTGCTCGGCTTCCAGCACGCGGGAAGGCTCTGCCTCTGGGTCGGCGGCGAGGTAATGCGCCGGCGCGTAGGTCGCTTCATCGTCGTTGTCGTCGGCTTCGAAGGCGACATCGCGCCCGGAGAGACGCGTTTCCATCTCGGTGACTTCCTCGGGCTTGACCTTGAGCGTCGTGGCGACATGCCTGATTTCCGCGGCCGTGAGCGGGGCGAGGCCCTGCTTCATGGAACGCAGGTTGAAAAACAGCTTGCGCTGCGCCTTGGTGGTGGCGACCTTCACCAGCCGCCAGTTGCGCAGGATGTGCTCGTGGATCTCCGCCTTGATCCAGTGGATCGCGAACGAGACCAGGCGCACGCCGCGCCGCGGGTCGAAGCGCTTCACCGCCTTCATCAGCCCGATGTTGCCCTCCTGGATCAGGTCGGCGTGCGGCAGGCCGTAGCCGAGGTAGCCGCGCGCGACCGAAACCACGAGACGCAGGTGCGACAGCACCAGCTGCCCCGCCGCCTCGAGGTCATTTTTCTCGTGCAGCCGAGTCGCAAGCGCGCGCTCTTCTTCCGCGCTCAGCATCGGAATCCGGTTTACGGCCTGAATATAGGAATCGATGCTGCCGGCCGATATCGGGGCCGGGAGCGTCATCGGCAAAGACATCGCCGTCTGCATGACTTGCCTCCTTGAGTTATTCAAATATTAGCACTCCAGCTCTTAGAGTGCTAACCCCTCCCTAGGTTCCCGACTGAACGACCCCACAAACCCACTATTTAGGCTCTATTTCAAGTAAGTATTTGCTCACTGATAAGACCGCCCCAAGCCAACCCAGCGCGGCCGTAAACAGCACTACGGCAACCGAGTCCCAGAGTTCCAGGTATCCGAGCTGAAAAGTCGATCCGTAGCTTGCGGCGAGTTCCGAGACGCCGACATTCAGGGCGGCGAAGCTCGCACGCAGGATGACAAGAGCAATCAGGCCGCCGGCGAGACCTTGCAGGGCGCCAAGATAGAAGAAGGGCCGGCGGATGAAGGCATCTGTGGCGCCGATAAGCTTGGAGATCTCGATCTCGGCGCGCTGGGTGAGGATCTGCAGCCGGATGGTATTGAAGGTGATGGCCACGAGTCCAAAGGCGAGCAGCGTGGCGAGCAAGGCGATCGCGAGCCGCGCGGTTCCTGCGAGCGCGCCCAGGCGCCGCGCCCAAGCGGAATCCACCTGCACATGCGCCACGCCCGGCAGCGCGAGCAATTCCTTCGCCAGCGCATCCAGCTGTGCGGCGTCCGCGAGCTTCGGCCGCAAGACGAATGCGTCGGGCAGCGGGTTGCGGCTGAGCGCGGCCACCACCTCGGCGAGGCCCTCCGTCGCCTGCAATTCCTTCAGGGCCTGTTCGCGCGATACGAAGCGCACGTCATTCAGCCGCGTATCGCCCTTCAGCCGCGCCCCCAGGACGTCGGCCGCC
>Ga0315281_10002761_pt1 | contig 26001 bp, 29 predicted proteins | sample YL17G07_0_MG_FD_204540 | JGI IMG/M metagenome (GOLD analysis project Ga0315281, IMG submission 204540) | Sediment microbial communities from Yellowstone Lake, YNP, Wyoming, USA - YL17G07_0 | ecosystem: Environmental > Aquatic > Freshwater > Lake > Sediment | place: USA: Wyoming | collected... | reverse complement strand
ATCCATTCGTTATTTGACAACCCATACCAATTTCCGGCATAGTTTCGATCCAATTGGATGTAATCGGATCTGTTGTTGTGTACCATCGATAAATATGATTTCCTGTCCAACCTCGATCAGAATCCGAACAGATATACATATCACCCACATCTGGTGACAGTGGCAAACCAAGGGCTGGATTATAATATGATATAACAAAATGCTCCGCGAGTACACTATCAACCCATACTTGCCATGAAACTTCCTGTGGAATTAAATTTGGGAGATCTTTTTTATAACTATGAATGTAATTATATTCATTATAGTAATCATAATTATCAATGTAATCTGTATCATTGATAAATAAATTCCTATTTACTAATAATAATTCGGACACTAAATCATCGATGTATTCTGTCAAATTATTGTTATTATTTTGAATATACGTATTAGTTACGGTTTGGATAGTCGTGATAAATAAATTATCTTTTTGAATTGTACCATTTAAATATTCTATTTGTTCATTTATCATTCCCATCGTTATTCTAATTAATTTTCCCGATTCGTATGTTAAAATTCCAACAACTTCTTCAAATTCTGATTGGGTTATTAATACATTTGCTTTATCGCTATCATATTTCCATATAATTCCGTATTCGATCAACAATGAAGATAATTGTAAATTGGTTAATGGTAAATATGTAATATCTATTTCTGGTAATTCAATCATTAATGTCATTGCTCCAACTAAATCTCCCATCTTTTTTAGAATACATGATGATGTACCGCCAAAATCCAAATTCCCTGTAAAATTTAATTCAGATTCTGTTTTATCAAAATTAACATGTCTCCTGTATATTGTTTTAAATAATGTAATATGTGGATCTTTTGATATTATCTCATCCTGTTTCCCCTGTGCGATTAATTGTAATATTCCACCGGCCATTAAATATATCACTAATGATATTTAGAGATATATTTTTTATTTTATATCAAAACCGTTAATCGAAATATGTATAAATAAATATTATCATCATCTTTTGTTAAATATATCCGAAAATATTTCATTCATACCAGTTAAATAATTATGTCTTCTAACAGAATATTCTGGTTCATTAATTGGAATCGTGTATGCAATTAGTTTAAACATACCATCATATTCGTTCATGACTTGCTTGAATAATTGAGCCACATGTTCAATGGGTCCTTTAATTGCATCACATGAAAAAGCACCTAATATTAAACTATCATGATTATTATTATATGCCACCTGAAACACTAATCTAATTTTATCCAAAAATATTTTCTCATCATTTTTATTGAACATTTTTAAATCATTATAACCTGTCGTTAATTTTGGTGATTTCATTATTGGACATGCTATTAAATGGGTCATGTACAAATTATGTAACATATCCCAGTTATATTTCTCTGATGATTTATAAATTATTACATTAGGAGAATAAACACATTCATTATTTGAAATCGGATAATATTTTTCCTTTAACGTTTTGTAATAATTAGTTCTCCTAAAAATATTCTCTTCTTGTGACCGAGTTCCACAATCAATAGAACCACCAGGCGCTATTCCATCTGAAAAACATAAGACGGCGGGATCATATCCACTTTGGATCATCCGAATATTACAATCCAGAACATCATCATCTAAAACTTGGTATGGGGTATATTGGTATTTTTTTTCAAAATTAAATTCATCATCAAAATAATATTTTATAGATTCATCATATTGTGAATTTTGTGATAAATATTGAGTGTGTCTCCAACAATCCATTCGTTCTTGATATGTTTTCATGTTAATAAATCATATATTTAAATATGTTATTTTTTGATATGTTTAAACACAACATTTCAAACAATACTTAATTGACATAACATGTATTTCCCATTCCCCCTAATATTCTCAGAATATTTTTATTTATTGCATAAACGGTGATTGTATATTGTTCATTATTATTATAAAAATATGGATCAATTTCAAAACTCATATATACTTTTGGTAATCTACTCATGTTGCATGTTCCTGAGGGTTGTTGTTCTTTCGGAAATAATGAAAACCAATAACAATTAATCCCTTCCGCAGGAGTATTTTTTAAATGCATTAATGGTTGTAAATAATTAAAATATTTCGCATCTGATTTCATAATTCTCACATAATTATTGAACAGTAATTCTGTCGTTAAAACTGGGTTCGTCCCATCTGGTGCGGCAGTATATGTCGTCCAATGACATTTCGTATGTCCATCCGGATTTTTCAGTAAACTATTATTTTGTAAAACCCAAATTAAACCAGTGCATGGATGTTCGAAGTCTAATTCCATTTGATACGATAATCCTGTTAAGTTATCTTCTGAATTCATCTGTAATTGTTCAATTAAATATTCGTGACTCGCTTGTGCAAATTTTCTTCGCTCAAAACTATCTAAATAAACATATTCTATCAATAAATTCGCGGTCATGTCCAAATTCGCATTTTCTAATATATCATCCAGGGACACAGGAGTATTTTCTTCATCTGCTTCGATGTAAGAACATTGACTAAATTTTCGAAATTTAAATTTAAAACTTACATCATTATATTGTAATGCTATTAATGGTAGTGCTAAGCCACTGAATTTATTGAAAAAAAATTGTAGTGGTATTTTCATGGTGTATGCCGGTTTAACATTTCGATCGTATGTTGTTAATTTGGATACATCTCCAATCATTCGAGCATAATGTTCTTCTTGTAATTCTTTTTTTGTCAGTTCATGCCAAATATCTAACCATTGACCATATAATTTATCTATTTTATTACCACCAATATAAAATTCAATGTAATCCACAATTGCATGTCCTAATTTATCTATCCATGCAAACTTATAGTTTTCATTCTGTGCATCCGCTAATTGTTTTTTAACATCATTTAATTGATCAAAATATTTCTTGTCTAAATATTTACAGTTATTAATTAAAAAATCAATAATGTTCATTGTTATTGTCTTATCGATTGTCATCGGTGATGCAGTCGGTTCTGACCAATAATCCCGGACACCTTCCAAACTAATGTTCCCGATAGATCCGTTCATATTTTCATATCGATATAATATCCCTCCATTGGTTGTTATTTCGGTATATTCGGCATTATACGCATCTGTTATCATGTTAATAAAATCAGTGTATTCGGTTGTTAATTTATATGCGCTAAATGCGGAAGTAATACTATCTATCATTTCCTGCGAATAACTAATATTATCTGATAAATATAAATTATATGCTTCCCGATATGCTATCATATTGACACTTAAAAAATTTTTAACCATGTTATAATCATTTAAATATTTATTATATTCATCTTGTAATGTATCGATTATTGTTTGATTTGGATTTCTAGCACAACTAAATTGTGGTAAATTGACAACTAAATACATGTTGTAAATTAAATCACCTATTTTTGGAGTCACTATATTACATGTCTTTCCGAATCCGGATGTATCATCAAAATTGGCATTAATTGCTTCAATAGAAAAGTTTGTATGTCTACGGTAAACTACTTTAAAAAACGTTATATTTGGATTTCCAGTCAAATATAAATCACTACTTCCATATGTTACTATTTGCATCAATCCACCAGCCATATTAATTCTAATATATTAACAATACACAAAAACTTTGTATTTTATTCATGACATACTATAAATAAAATTATTCTTCCTCTGGACAACCATTTTCTCTCGCCCATTGTAATACTTCTGGATGACTCATTTCTCTTGCATATTTCATTACTCTATTGTTCCACGGACAATCATTTTTTCTTGCCCATTTTAACATTTCTAAATTCCCATGGTATGCTAAACATGTACATACATATTCATTCCATGGACATCCATTTTCTCTCGCCCATTTTAATATGTCAAAATGTTTGGCGGCTGTAGATTTTTCACAAGTTTTTTCGTCCCATGGGCAATTGTTTTCTCTGAGCAATTGTAATATTTCCAGGTGTCCAAATAATGCAGCTTTGGCGCATGTTTTTTCGTTAGCACCACAATTATTATCAATTAACCATTTCATTATTTCTAAATTTCCAAATTCTGCTGCGTGTGTACACAATGATTCATCGAGTGGACATCCATTTTCATGCGCATATTTCAATAATTCGAAATTTCTGTTCTCTATCGCATATTTACATGTCCTCTTATGTAAAGAATAACCATTATTTTTCAGCCATTTTATTATTTCAAAATTATTTAGAAATGCAGCGCGTACTCCGATTTCTTCTTCATTTATGACACAGTAATGTATTTTTAACCATTGTAACACATCAACATAATTATTTAATGTAGCATATTCGCATAAGTTCTCTGGAAATTTTAAATTATTTTCTTTTGCCCAGTCCAGCAAAGATAAATTGCATTGATAGACGGCAACAGAAGATATGTTATCTATTCCAAACTCAATTATGTAGCATTCACAAACAATTTCATCGCATATGTTTTCATGTATACATTCCATTAAAATATTTTTAATCTTCAATATTTTTTCAGAATATTGATGAATGTTCTGGCGTGTATCATAACTATTCAAATCGAAACTCATTATACTATCCATTAACAAAATTTGTATGGATAAATTGTTTTTTTTTCATTTTTTTATGATATAAAATTATCTTTATTAGCAGTTATCATGTTATCAACCTGATGAGTGATAGTGATAATAAAAAATTAATGATTTGTAAATCAATCGCCAGAAATAAATATTTTCTAACTGAAAAAGATTTGGAAGATTTAGAACACACTGAATCAAAAAATCCGCATTATAAGAGGGCTGCTAATATGGTTCTATATGATGAAAATGATATTATTTATAAAGCCTGTCTAAAACATGGTTGCGAAGTCGCTAAACTGAATCAAAAATTAGAACAATTCCAGCAAGAACGAGAAATTAAAAAGGAAATAAGACGCTCTAAGAAAGAAGCAGAAATGGATAAAAGAAGATTATTACTATCAAATGCATTAGAAGAAAAAGATCTCCAAATTAGATATGATAGTAAGTTGTGCCTTGGATACATCGATGGAACAATTACGAATAAAACAATAGAACAAATCGTGAAAAGAATGTGCCAAGTAAAATATCTTTTCGATTATTGTGATATGCGTAAACATATTAGACACGCAATCAATGAAGCAAAAGAATATCAGTTTTATTATGATAAAGATGAAGTTTTTGCAACAGCCGAACAGCAAGCATTGGAGAAAAATGGTGGAAAATATCCGGATGTGTTTCCGTGGTTGATTTAAAAATAAAATATTTTTTAAATGTATATGTCAGAGTCAATTTATAAACAAAAATATATTAATTACAAGAAAAAATATTTACAATTGAAAAAACAAATAGGTGGTGAACAGAAATATTTAACATATTCTGTTCGGATGGAAGTTAAAAATGATTTATTCATGAACGCATTACGAAATGTATTTAACGCGCATAATTTACGTGAAATTTCACTGGGTGATTTGCGAAATAATCCGAAATCAAAAAAACAATCAATGGTTGATATAATTTTGTTCTATAACGTAATTTATGCCATGGCAAAAGATGACTACTCTATTCACTGCCAATTAAGGAATGAGTTGGATGGAATAGATAGTGTTATAAATAAATGCAAATTACATATGATGATTTATAATAGTAATAACAAACAATTAATCTCCCATATACCAAAAACAGATTATATTGAACACATTAAAAAATTAGAAAGTAATCAGGTTCTAATTCTCAGACCGTGTATTGGTTGGGCAAGTTCTGGCAAGGGAATTATTCGCGTGACATCCAATGAACAATTACAGAAAGAAAAAAACAATTGTCAAAAAATGAAGGAAAAAAATAAAAAATATGATGTCATTGCATCAGAATATATTCATAATCCACTATTATTCCACGGACTGAAATATCACTTGCGAATGTATTTAATGATAACACTAAAACCGTTATTTAGACATCATGTATTTAAAATGGGGAAAATTATCACTGCGCGAAAACCATACGTTGATGATAATTTTGATGATAATGATATTCATGATACACATGTTGGTTCGACAGCCCATGACTATTTTTTCCCGAATGATAACGATAGTTCAAATATAATTCAAATTCGGCAACAGATAGAATACATTTGCCAAAATCTTGCAGAATTAATTAAAGAAAAAATTAAGCCCTACCCAGAATCAACATCAGGATTCCATGTTTTTGGCTTGGATTTTATGGTTGATACAGATCAACATGTGTTTCTGATTGAATGTAATGAAAATCCGGGATACAAAAATATTGATCATGATGGCGGTGAGAAATATAAACAATTTATTGAAAAATATTTTAAATGGATTTACAAATATGCAATAAAACCATTTTTTGTGTAAAGCAACATAAAAGTTATTTTCGTTATTCAATAATAATGAAAATAGAAGGCAATTGGTGGGGAAGACAATCTGTTAAACTTATCGGAAATTCTGAACTATGTAATTTTATTGTTGATTTAAGAGAAAAAATTATGCCAAAGTTTGAAAATTTAGATGTTAGATATCCACACATCGAAATTTATTCAAAAAATGAAATTGTAAATAATTATGATAGAGAATCGAATTTTAAAGAATTACTGAATTTACAAGTTGATATACAAAACATCGAAAATTATTCTTTAATTGGAAAAGCATTTGTACTGTATATCGGGGAAATTCATGGAATAATGAGACACATCACCATTGTTTTTGGCGTGAGTAAAAATGACTTACCGAAACTCAAAGAACTTACACAAGAAGTTATAACTATAGTAAAATAATTAATTTATTTTCTCCGAGAAAAAATATCTAAATTTAGTATATATTATAACATGGGAAAAACTAGGTGTCATGATTCGGAGAGTTCGAGCGAAAGTTCATCAGATGACTCTAAATGTTCTGATAGACATACCAAACGACCAATTGTCAAGAAATTTTACAAAACAGTTAATAATACGACTGGAACGATTAACAACAACACCTTAATCGCTTTTGCGGATTTCTTCGGATTAATGCCAGGAGATAATTCTGCGACTATTGCTGCGGGAACGGGTGTCAGTTTCCCCCAAGATGGTCCGACAAACGGAATTATTACCCGACTCTCTGTTAATACTTTTAACCTAAAGAATGTCGGTGTCTATGAAGTTCAATTCCAAGTGTCCGTTACAGAAGCAGGGCAATTAGTCGTTGCTCTGGATGATGGAACCGGATTTTTGGAAGTACCTAATTCAGTTGCCGGGAGAGCGACTGGTACATCACAAATCGTCGGAATTTCCTTACTCCAAACACTCGTCGCGAACACTAAATTAGCCGTTTTTAATCCTGTTGGTAATACTCCTGCATTAACTGTCACTCCATATGCGGGAGGAGCTCATCCAGTTTCATGCCACCTGGTCATCAAACAAATTGCTTAAAAATTTTTATGATTTTTTTAAATCACAAATATGACATTTTTAAGTTCATTTGAAACATTATTTTTGAATTGTGTCAGTTCTTCAATTGTGTATCTATGACTAAAATGAATTAATAAAAATATATTTTCTGGATGTGCTTTGATAATTGGATAAAGATTGTTCCAGTGAGTATGTTTGGCTTCTTCTGCCAATAAAATTTCTTTATCGGCTTTGCTACTACATGGTAAAAATGTACATTCAGTGATAATATATTTGTAAGTAAATAATTCTTCATTTTTGAATATTTGATGTGTTGTATCCGTCAAATATGCTAAAATAGGTTCATTGATATCTTCTGTAATTGTGATACCATTCTTTTTCAAAGCAATAATTTCGTTTTTCGACTTACTTATATATTCTTCTTTTAGTTTGGTTTTGGTTTTACATAGACCATAACCACGACATGGAACATTATGATCCATATCATATACTTTCATACTAAATCCATTTTTAAGAATATATTGTTCATCGGCTTTAACACCAATGACATTATGTTTACTAGTATATGAAGAATCACAATATCCCATTCTGAATGTGGCATTGATGTAATCAATTAGAAATTGTTTTGATTCATATGGAATAAAAATTTGTGGATCTGAATTGATATTTATAATTCTCATTGGTAAACTAGCACTGTGGTCAGTATGTCCGTGCGTAATGAGAATAAATTCTGGTTCAAAACCACTATTTATTTGCGCATCAAATAATAATTTTAATTCTGGTATACAAAAGCCTGTATTTTGCGAACCACGCGACCAACCTTTTAATGTTAGGCAGTATTTTGGAATTTTTAAAATTTCTGGATAATCGTATCTTCTACTCATTCTATGTAATATAAATTTTATTTGTTTATATTAAAAAATGAAATTTGAACTGTATATCATATTATTGTTATTCTAACTCAAAAATGAGCAAAAGACATAGAAAAGAAAACCAATTACTTAGATGTGAAATCAATAAACTTAATAGAAAAAATAAGGAATTGGAAGAAAGATTATCGCGGTTAGAAAAAAATTATGATAATTTTGTGGATAAATTTTATGGCACTATTGGTAATATCCAAAATGCAATTGCTCATGATGATTATGTCAATGGAAGTGGATATTGTTAATAATGCTCCCAACAATATCCAAAATGTAATTACTTATAATTATGTTCATCGAAGTAGATCGTGTTGTCAAATAAATTTTGTTTCTGGATAATAAAAAGAAATAGATTCCACTTAGTATGACATATTAAAAATTGAATTATTAAGTTCCAATGTGATATAAAATTATTACATTATTATAGTATATATGGGTCGAAAACATAAAACAAATCAAACTGTCATACCAGAACACGTCGACCAACAATCTGGAACGGTTCAAGTTACTATGCAAAATGTATATATCCAAGAACACTTATTCAAAGAAAATATGGAATTAAAAATACAACTTGGTAATATGACAGGACAAAAAGAACAACTGGAAAGATTATTATCGGAAAGAGATAAAACTATTGAAGAACTTAAAAAAGAAAATGAGGAACTAAGAAGTAAAATTAAAGTTCTAGAAGAAAAAAATGTAATATTGGAATCAAAAGTTACAAAATTAGAACTAGATAACACAGAATTAAAAAAAGAAAATATAGAATTAAAACATGAAATTGTTGAATTAAAAAAAGAAAATATAGAATTAAAACATGAAATTGTTGAATTAAAAAAAGAAAATGTTGAACTTAAAAAAGAAATTGTTGAATTAAAACATGAAATTGTTGAATTAAAAAAAGAAAATATTGAATTAAAAAAAGAAAATGTTGAACTTAAAAAAGAAATTGTTGAACTCAAAGATATTATTGGCGAAATGCAACTTGAAAGATACATTGATAAAGTTATTGTGGCAATCCAAGATGTAAATAGTTATGATTCTTTGGAAACTAAAATTGATCATAACTTTCAAAAAGAATTATTTGACCTACGTTCAAATAGAATTGATACATGTCACTATATTTTGACAAAACAACCTAGAGTCGATTCACTTGAATTGATTAATTATAAAAAGAAAATGTTACTTGCAATCCTGGATGATAAAAAATTTGCAAATGTTAGCAACGAAATAGATTTGGATTATAAAAGTGGATTTATTAATGCATTTAAGAATATTTTAAATAATGTTATAAATCCAAATTTACAAGAACCAGCCGAGAATGAAAAACGAAAGGTACTAAGATTCTGGAAATAAATAGTTTATATATTAATGTATCTAAACTAATGTGTGTATTGGATCGATGACTTTAGCAAGTTTTAATATTTCGAAATGTGATGTGTATAATTTCTTTCCATTTTCAAATAATTCTCCATTTAAACATCTGTTTTCGAAATATTCTGGATGTTCTACTTTTAAATTTTCTATAATGTCTTTTGCAATTAATGTAACTTTTTTACTTTTAGTTGTTTTCTTTCTAAAAACTTTAATACCATTCATTTTTATGACAATTTCAAAACAATTAGAACTATGTATGTAATCAATATTTGTCGGAATATCATCAGCATTAAAGCCACAATTTTCTGGTACTTCGACATTTCGTTTTCTCTTACACTGATTATAATTTTGTTCTGTTTGGGTTGCTAATCGTAAATTTTCCTTACGATTGTCTTGACAAATACGATTAATATGATCAACATATAATTTTCCATCAAATTGGTGATTCATAATAAATTGGTGTAGATATATTTCACCAAAACTAATGTACTTCCCAGTTCTGTGCCAACGAATATTTTTAATTTTATCATAGTCATCATTGTCAATAACGACTGGTATATTTTTTATTTCTCCATTTATTTTTGTAGGAATTGTGATAACCAAATATTTTTTATTATTGTATTCAACACTTACTTTCTCTTTATAATTGATTTGTTTGCTTGGCTTTGATCCAGGTTTTAGTTTGAGTGAGTTTAGCATTGGTTGATACTAATTACAAATCATATGGTCTCATAGTGAACAAAATTCATTTTTTTGTTTTGTATTTTGAATAAAATACAAAAATATAATAAATATTGCATACGGTTTGTTTGTTTAATTTGAATCGTTTCTACCCCCCCTTTCGGAGTATTTATCGGATATTCTCCGGGGACTAGACTATATCTTAAGCTTTCATCGAGGTTGATTAGACCTCTCAAACCCAAAACCATATAGTCGTTGAACCTTCTCCCTAGTCTAATCCATGCGACTTTAGGAGCTTGGCTGCGGATTGTCCATTTCAGATTTCTCTTCATACAAGAAATTTTTACCTTACCTGAGTTCTTTATCTCAGCCAACATACACTTTTGCATATGTTTTGGTACTCTTGTCTTTAGGAGTTTCCCGCAATTTGGTCTTGTTGCAGATTGAATCATCAATCTACTAGCATCTGGGTGTAATCTTTTGCAAGATTTTGAGACCACAATATATTTTACCAGTACAGTGCTCAAATGTACTTGGAATAGATGCTTTTCTGCCCTATACAAGTATGAGGCAAGTCCGCCCATCCCACTCATAATACGTAGAACATTATAGTTGACGTCATAGACATACAGATTGCTGTAGCTATTGAAGTAGTTTAGGGATGGTGCATATTCAGGAGCAGATGCCGCAGTTGGATCGAGTAGTTGGAGGTTGAGCATGGTGCTATCGATACGTGAAAGGTTGGCTGTTCCTGATGGTTGGTGTTGCTCTGGGTGGAGCGCGAATGAGTAGACATTCACACCATCGGCTGGGGTGTGAGTATGGTGTTGGAGGGGTTGGACATAATTGAAGTATGAACCCTCACGTTGGTTAAAACGATCTTGTCCATTGAGTTGGATAAGTGCTTGGTCTACTGGATTGCCTGAGCCATCGAGTAGAACGCCGAAGTTGTGCCATTGGTAGATAATGACATCATTGGCATTGACACCAGTGCTGACTGAAGTGTTTAGACGGTTATCAATCCAACTTGAAAGTGGAATGCTGATGTCTCGGATTGAGACACTGTGGACGAGTACTTTGACGCTTGATACTGCAGTTCCGCCAACTGATTGGTCGGAATTGAGTGAGACTGCAACAAAGTCGATCTTATCTCCAAGGTTGTACTTCTTGTTTGAAGTGCAGTAAACATCTTGTTCCATCCAGAGTTTCTGTCCGGTGGCGAGTGTTCCGGAAACATCAATGTTGACGTAACTGGTCGTGTTAATGGTGCTGGTTGGGAATCTGCCACCGGCTGATACTTCAATTGCCGTGCCAGTGCCGACCGCTGGATTGGAAGCGGCAACCTTGAACATACCCTCGGCAATGTTTTCTGCGGCTGCATCAAGTGCGTTTGACCAGTCATCCTCATGCGTGTATGCAAGGAAAGTTTCACCAGAAGTGAAGTTTCCTCCCTGGATTGCCCAGATAAGTTCTTTGGATGGGTGGTTGAATTGGAGTTTAACCTTCATGTTAGTGCTGTTGCCAGTGGTTACTGGGACTGCTTCTGCACCAGTGAATTGAATTTGCTCAATGAGGTATTCGTGTCCAACTTGGGCGAAACGTCTACGTTCCTCAGTGTCGAGGTAGACGTAATCCACGAGAAGAGTTGCCTCTCCCATGGTTAGGAGTTTCAGATTGAACCCGGGTGAATAAACTGCGAGTTCATTGGCTGGGTTGAATTCGATGTTTAGACGAACTTCATGATATTGGAGGGCAATGAGTGGGAGTGCAAGCCCTGGATTACGGCAGAACCAGAACTGGAGTGGGACAAACATGGTGTATGCGTCCTTGAATGTTCCATCTGAGCGAGAATGGGTGAGTTCGGTGAGTTCTGCAACGTCACCAATGCATTTCTTGTAGCCACGCTCTTGTTCTGAAGTATGAGTGAGTTCATACCAAACGTCCATCCAAGTTCCGTAGTGTTTGTCGATTTGGGAGCCACCAATTTCGACATCAACGTTATTAATGAGCTCGTGTCCTAGACGACGAACCCATGCAAATCTGCCAGTGAAGTCAACATCAACAACTGAATTAACAACAACACGGAGATACAGACGTGTTGCAAGGTCGCCGTTTCTTAGGACTGTCACTGAAACTTTACGACCGAAGTCCGCTGAACCGGTCAGGTTTTGTTCAATGCATTCCATTGAGAAGTTAGTGTGACGTCTATATACGACCTTGAAGAATGTAATTTGTGGGTTACCTGTTCGAGTACCCTACCCATACTTTCATATGGGCTCGGACTATACCTTAGATCATCATTGAGATTTGCTAAATCTCTCTGACCCATTTCCATCTAGTCTCTGGACATAATTCATAGTCAAAGCTTTTAACCTTAGAATTTTAGATCCGCGCTAACCAATTTTGAGTTCTTCCAACTCGCATCCGCCGGTTTGTTACCATACCTCAGATTACTATTCTGAGCCATTATCCAATTTCTCAGATAATTTGGTACCGGATATATAAAAACTTTTTAACTCAGACTTTTTTATTTATTTTTTACTTTTTCATTTTTGAGTTTTTATATATTTTTGACGGCTTTACGGTTTCGCCGGAGTTTGAAAATGTTGCCCATGAAAAATTACTATATAAAGTATACTTATAGTAGCAATTTCCCAGGACTAGCGATTGTGTTGTTCTATATGTGGCAGTTATCATATAGTTGTGGAACACTAACGGATTTTTCTTTGAGATATCCACATACTCAAAGCCGATCGCTTTTCTACCCAACTAGTTTAGGTAAACATCTTGTGCGCCATAAGCGACGAGTTGCATAAGTCCTCCTGCCATTTTTAGTTATTGTATATATTCCCACGAGAAAAAAATTATTATACTTTTTTAAATATTATTTATATTCAAAAAAATAAAAAGTAATGTATTGATTATAAGTTGCTCGCGAGCAACTTTTTTATATGCGTTTTTATTCGTTTCCATATAATTATGATAGTGCGTTTATTATTAAATCACAACATATCTTATCATAATCATCAATATAATTTGCTTTTTTCGTTATTTCAATCTGTTTATTATTAATTTTTTTCACGATCCAACCATTCAATTCAGCATTTTCCACAACTGAATTTTTAATTATTTCGACTAATTTTTCGGTCGAAGTCATCTTATACTATTGGTAAATTTATAAATTCTTATAGTTTTAACATTACTAAATAAATTATAAATTAAATTATAAATTTTCGAAATCAAATAAAATCTTGGTCGTATCATCATTTTTAATCAGTAATTCAATATTGGCATTACAATCCATTATGTCTGGATGTGTTTCATACATTCGAATTGCATTTTTCATGTACTCTATTTGAAAATCTTCATTGGTCGTGTGTATTATGTAACCATCATATGTCTCAAACTTAAATAGATCATCATTAATTTCGACTAAATTTATTTTCGGACTGCGTTCCAACCAAACTACTCCATTGTGCGAAATAGTTTCATCAAAATATTTAACTGTCGCAAATCTATTAATTGGAAATTCTTTGGGAACAGTGCCATAATCAATGTAAGAACAATCTAAATGAATTATTTTTTTCCCATCAAACATAACCTTTCCATCATTTCTGTAATTTCCAAAATCTTCAAAATGAATGACATCTCCATATTTAAGTTTATCATAAAAATCCATAGATTTAAGTTTTTTGTCTAATAGTTTATTTGGTAGTTGGTCAATAAATTCTTCATCTAATTTTTTGATGCACTTGGATATATATTTATCTTTGGGGATTTCGTACAGAGTTGACATGTTTAATTGTCATTGTAATATGTTTAAAATTTAGACAGTTTATTTTTCATTTTTTTGACACATATATAAAAAGAACCCGTATATTATGTATCATCAAAATGTCCCAATTTAAATACAAAACTGATAAACTTAAACATCAGGTGAAAATTGTCACTCTCGATGAAACACATCGAAAATTTGCTAAGAATTTTGAAGATGCAAGAAATGATCTTGAACAAAAAGAAGAAAAATTAGCGTTGGTTCAAAATAAACTGAATAAATTAAATAAATTAAATCAATCAACTCTCCAACCGAAAGATATTAAATTAAAAGCAGAATTAAAAGATGAAATTATCAAATTAACAAAAGAAATTAATGATGTTAAAAGTAATAAAAGTGAAATGGATTATTATGGTAAGATACATAACATTCTTCTGAAATATTATGATATGATGGACAATAATGAAAATGATAAATTATCGACGAGTGATTGCTCCAGTGAACAATATCAAATACACAAAAAACAAACCAAAAAAAGAACAAAAAATAAATCAAATAATTATCAAAATATTCTCAGTTTCTTTGAAACATCCAAAACACCTGGCACTGAATCAAATGATTCTTGTGACAAAATAGAAGTAACAAAGTCGGAATCATATAAGGATGAATTTTGTGATAATTCTCTCCCTAAAAATAAAGCCTATCTAAATGAGCAATACATGAGAGCCATTAATAGTAATAACACTAATAAAAATATTGTCAAGAAATTTAATAATTGCTTTAAATTTTGCGAAAAATGTAAAATCGAAAGGACTTTAATACAAGCAGATGGCATTTACGTCTGTGGAAATTGCGGAGATACTGAATGTGTACTTATCGAAAGCGACATTCCTAATTATAAGGATAACGTGTGTGAGAAGCCAACGTACCCATACAAGCGTTTAAATCACTTATCAGAGTAAAAGCACATATGACGACTATTTTAAATAGAAAAAAATGAAATATAAACAATCTGCCATATATAAGAATACAAAATTAAACAATAAAACAATGGAGTACGAGCCAGAAGAAAAACAATCAATTGTATGTAAATACATCAATGAAAAAATTAACTTATATGATCAAATTGAATTATCAAAAAAACTTAAAATGATGAATTGCGTGGAAATGAGTGAAACTCATGGAATCGAAATGATCAAACAAATACGATTCATAAATCCAAGTGTTGATGATATCATAAAAGCAAAAGTCATGTTGATTCACGAACTTGATACTGAAATGAAAGAAATCAGAATAAAGAAATTGAAAAAAATTCATAATTTGTCTCATGAAATTAAATATAAACTGGATACATTACGTGGTGAAACTTTACAAAACGATGTCAAAAATGAACACAATGAGCAAAATAAGAAAATATTTGAAATTAATGCTACATTGGATAAAATTAGAAGAGAAAAATTCTCTACCATCGATTTTGAAATTAAACAATTAAAGAAAATAATTACTACAACTGATGAATCCAGCATTATTCCCCCAAAACATGGTTTTGGAATAATATATAAAATGACATGCACAAAAACAAAAAAAAGTTATGTGGGACAAGCAAATAATTATACTTCAGGTAACACTATTTGGAGACACAAACGCATTGATTCTCATTTCACAGAAGCACTTCAAAACACAAACGATCATTGTAGACTTTTGAATGAGGCTATCAGGAAACATGGAAAAGATAGTTTCACAAATGAAATAATTGATGAATTTTCAATTAAAGAATTAGATGATAAGGAAACATATTACATTAAAAAATTCGAAACATTGTACCCAAATGGATATAATTTATTAACTGGAGGAAGTCGTCCAGAAATGTCATCAGATTATAGCAACCCAAGAAAACATGATGCAGATAACTCATTACCAAAATACATAAATGGTATTTATGATAACAACATTTTGGTAGGTTATTCTGTTAATGGTTTCCCTATTGGTGGAGATAAACCAAAATATTTGAAAAAAGAATTTAGAAATTCAAATAAACCAACAGAAGCTTTCAATAGGGCAATAAGTTATCTTGAAAATTTAAGAAAAGTATATGGTGGGAAAAAGGCTCCATCTGAAAAGTATTTCAAAGAAAAATGCATTGAAAATTTTAACAGGATACACGAAAAAATTAAAGTACGATCAGAATATGTGTATCCAAACTTTGATGAAAATTATATACATACTGGGTTTTATGTTGAAAATGTTCCGAAAGCACATGGAGGAGTGTATGAAAAAGAATTATTTGATAAATTATCAAGCAACATTAAAAACCTTGAAGCAGCACTTCGTCTAATAGAACATTTGAATGTGAAAAATAAAGATGCATTATTCGATGAAAGTACAATCGTAGGAAATTCATTTAAATTTAAGCGTTCATCAGAAAATAAATATTTACCACAATATGTAGCCTATGTTAAAAATCCTTCTGGAGACATAATAGGTTATGCTATCAATAATTTTCCGATGGCGGATGGACAAAAAATGAAGAAAAAATTTTGCGATACAACTATTACAAGAGAAGAAAAATTTAAATCAGCATTAAAGTACTTGGCAGAATTAAATGAAAAGAATCAAAAATTAAAAAAATAGTCGTTTTATTTATTAACTTGCTCTGAACAGCCAGCATTAAAAGTGTGTTACTGGCTAGTCAATATATATGTCAACGATAGGATTTATGTATTGGCGACATCTTCGAAATGCGGGAACACCCTTAGAACTCTTATTAGGCTCATATGAGCCCAATATATATTTAATATATATTGCCACTCTTCTGGAGCAATCTGGAAGAGGAACTCGGTTAATTGCCGAACCCAATGGTAAAAAGATAAGAGATTGGGCAATCCGCAGGGAAGTTTCTTAGATTTAAGAAAAACCCTCAACGACTAGGTGGAGATGGGTCAATTTGAAAAAATTGGCTTAAGGTATAGTCTAACCCCTTGGGAAACCTCGGAATTACACGAAGCATCCTATCTGCCGGAGTGTAATTAGCATTTGCTATGCTGGACTAATTGGGTTAAATCAATTTCAAGCAAAAGAAGCAACTGATATTCCTAAAGAAGTTTATGACATCATCATTGCAGAACTTCGGCGTTCCAAAATAACAGATTATCGTAATCTTTCCATGATCAAAATGAAAGAAATTCTTAAAAAATTAAAACTACAAGAATATTATGAACATATTATACATATCATTACTAAAATTTCTGGTAAACACCCACCAAATCTTAGTCGGGAAACAGAAGAAGAAATTAAGCAAATGTTCAAAGATATCCAAGAACCATTTGCTAAATATTGCCCAAAAGATAGAACTAATTTTCTGAGTTATTCATATGTTCTACATAAATTCTTCCAACTTTTGCAAATGAATGAATTCCTTTCATATTTCCCTCTTCTCAAAAGCAGAGAAAAACTTAGAACACAAGACAAAATTTGGAAACTAATTTGTAACGATTTGGGATGGGAATTTATTCCCAGTATATAAAAAAATGAATTCTAAACTGTTTATACACATAAGATCATTATTTCCATATACACAATGGAAACAATTAACACTATTAAACTATCCCGTCCAGAGTTACTTTTACAACCTAACCTCAATGATTGTGATATACATAAGAAATTTGTAGCAGCAATCCAAATTACTTTTGATGTCCCCGAAGCACTCAACGCGATGTTGGATGAAGTTTCTAATCGTGATCTACTTTGGTGTCCGGAAAACGAAAATGTATTCAGTGATGTTAGTGAAACTGTTAGTGATATAGAAAGTAGTGATCAAGAAGATGTTGTTGAAAATGTATCAAATTATTATCATTGGCTCACACAAGAATCTACTCAACGAGAGCCTCTGTCAAGTATGTTCTCATATCTATTCGAAAATGTAGAACCATATTATCATGAACCATACTCTTTTTCCAATAAAGAAAAAGAATATCGTCAACAATTTTATAAATATTTAAATCAAAAATATAAGAATGTCGATGAATACATTAATCGGATTGCAAAATGTCTTTACATCAAACCAGAAGAAGTAGGTACTTTCGGAATTTGTCAAAATATCATCCAAAGAAAAGTATGGAAATAATTTTTTTATCTTTGATCCAATATATTCCAAGAACTTCCACTTCTATTTTTTTCATTGTTGTATAATACAAATTTATATGTCGAACCATTCTTCTCCGTTTGCACATAGTAACCATTATTAAAAGACATATATCCTCCGTTAACATGCATATTTCCAGTATGAACATCCCCATTTGCTTCGATGCCTCCTGTCGCATATACATTGATTGATTTTACACTTCCTATTGGCGCTTCTAAATTACCATTCGTTGTTGTAATAGAACCATTTGCTGTGATATTTCCGTTGGCGGCTATAAAACCTTTTGTGGTAATATTTCCTAATGGTGCTTCTAAGTTGCCATTTGTAACAATACTTCCATTCACCGCCATAGCACCTTTCGACGCAATATCTCCCTTGGCAAGAATAGTTCCATTCGTATTAATATTTCCATTAGAATCGATCGTCAGTAGTCCATTTCCTAAAGTTAGTTTTCCTGTAATATTAATATCCTTAATTGTCATTTGTTCTGTATTGTATAAACTGGCAATGTGTTTGATTGCTTCTGCGGATATTAAATCGGGTATATATATATCTTTGGTACCATCGGCTGTTGTCAAATGTTCCATCGCATTTATTTTTTTGTGTGAATTTATAATCATAATTAATCCAAATAAAAATATTGGTATGAGTATCATTGGGTTATCACTGATATTTTTCTTAAAAATAATTATCGTGAACACACAAAAAATAATTATGAGTGGTAACAATAACGAAATCATTTATATATATTTATGTATCAAAAAAATGAACTTAAAAATATAATATTATTAAATTACATAATAGCATTCAATTACATAAGTCGTTATGAATTATCATGTTCAAATATTACAACATCTAAAACAAAAAACATTTTTAAATACATTATTTGTGAGCAAACTTTACAAAGATATTGTTTGTACGAAATAATAATTTAGATAAACCGAATTTATTTTCACTAAGACATTGTTATGAACTTGATCTGAGTGAAAATATTCTCGATGACACCGTAATATTCCTACCGAATTGTCAAAGTATCAATGTGAGTAATACAACTGTTCCTCCAACTAATTTAAAATATTTTCGAAATTGTCAAATACTTGGTGTTGATGATTCGCAAGCAGCAACCTGTCATTTTTATGATAAAAATAAAAAATATATAGGTTATTGTAATCCAATTTTAGCATTAAATAATATTTTAGCCGACTTACAAGAAGTCCATATTTTTAAATCAGAATTATTCGCAAACTCACAAAATTATATCGCTCCTGCCAGACATCGTGCAGATAAAATAAAGTATACAATGCTTTCTAGAATCGGGAGAAAAGAATTAAACCAACTTAAAAAGAAAGGTATAAAAATTGTTCTTTATTGAAAAAAATATTTGGTGTGTTAAAACATATAAAAAAATATAATATTACATATTATATCAATATAAAACATGGTCACCAAATCACCAAAGAATATAGACTATCTTGACGAAGACCCAATCATTGAAAACCAGAAGTATTGTTGCTTTTCTTTCCTGTCTTCTCGTAACGTCAAGAATTGTTCACGTAGTGCTTTCAAATTCAGAGGTGCTTTCCCGACACTTGAAGCAGCCCAAAAGCATGCTGAAGAAATTCAACAGAAACTAGATTCCGATTTCCATGTTTTTGTCGGAGAAGGATTTAAATGGATGGAATTCGATCCAGACCCTGATGCAGTCGAGACACAAGAATACAAAGAAAAAGAACTCAATGAACTAATGAAATCATATAAGGAACAAATGCTCATCAAAAAGCAACATGAATCGGATAGAAAGAAACAGAAAATAGAACAAGCAATGGTTCAAAATGAAGAACTTAAAAAGAAAAATAGACTGCGAGAGAAACTGCAAAAGAAACACGCAGCCAAACACGGCGTGCAAGAGACTATGGAAGAAAAGAAACGATTGGCAACCGAAGAAGAAGTCAAAGATCAACTTGCCAAGATTGATGCAGAAGAGAAAGAACTAGATGATAAACAAAAAAATGTTAATGAACTGACTGCTGGACTACAAAAAATGCAGGAAGTCTATGCCAAACTACTTGACAAATCGAAAGCCGGAAAATAAAAAATGAATTTTTAACTTTATCACATTTACATAATTTTAATACTAATCACATATGTCTAACTCTAACTATATTATTGAATTTATTTCAAATAAATTCATTGAACGTGAACAAATATTGTATGCTCTCGCTTATAATGGCTGTTTGAATGAACTAAAAATTTACATCAACGATAATGATAAAATTTCGTCAACTCTATTGGAATATGCAATATTTGGAACAGATATTGCAACAATTAACTATTTGTTGGAGAAAAATGTTGAAATTAATGAATATACATTAATGATTACTATGTACATTGGAAATAAAGAAGTAATGAGTTCTGTGGTCGATTACATTAATAAATATCCAAATAGAATTATTTTGACGCAAATAATCAAAGATCTGTTGACACAATACGAAAAATATATTTTAACCAATGAACAAGAATATATGTCCGTCTGGAGAAGAACGTCTACGATCTCTGGTGATCTTAAAACGCCAAATTTAACTGAATTTGAAAGAATAATAAACACGCAAAATATAAAATATCTAACAAAATATGTTACTGAACATGAAATTATTCCAGAATTAACAATAAATAATATTTGGAATACAATTGTTAGAAATAATAATTTAGACATGTACAAAATATTGTATTCCATTTATCATCCAGACGTGTTATGCTATGTCGATCGTTTATGTTTTTATGATCCTAAATATATTGAAGTTACACATGTAAATAATCAACGACTTGTTAAAATAACAATGCCACTACATACAATAGTTTTACATCATAATACAAACAATGTTCATCATCTTTCTAAATATCCAGGTATCAGTGCTATTTTAGATTTGGGACAAACGGATTTACTAAATTATGTGTGCAGTCAAACAAAAACAATCGATGATATAGAAATTATTGGACAACAATATTTTCAAAATAACAATAATAAAGATTGTCTTGCTATTTTAGAAAAATATGGTTTCAAATATGATGGGAGTAGAACTCATTATCGGGATGATGGTGGCTCATATGTGTCGGGATGTTTTTTAGGTGAATTAGATTATAACCAAATTGTCACTAGCGTCTCACGTCATGTTGCACTAAATAAACACTATGTTGATATTGACACACTCATAGTGAAACGCAATTTGAAATTATTGGTATCTGGGATACTTTGTTGTGACAGCCCATGTACATATTTATCCATGGACACTTTCGAAATAATCGGAAAATATGCAAAATCATAAACAACAATAATTGTAAAAATTTATTTTTCATTCTCAGTCTTTGTTGAATTTTCAATGTGATTTGATACATTTTCGGTTGGCGTTTTTCTAGCCTTGTAATTAATGGCGCAGTTATGATCTTCCGGCATTCTATGTTCCATACAGTATTTATTTCCACATTTACATACGATACCAAGCATATTGGCTTTCTTATTACAAACCGGACACTTACTTGATGACATTTATGTTATTATTACATTAATTATTATCATAATAATTAAATTTCATTTTTTTGTAAATATATCAGAACCAAATATATATGTACGGGGAATTGTTTCTGATAATATTATCTTGCATAACGCTCATTGGAATCGTTTGTATAACAATTGGTTTGGTAAAAACAAATATGAAACCACCAAATACTAAAATAATATACAGATATATTCCAAAGACTTTTGCAGAAGAACAACGCGATTATCCAATGGTAACAGATATATTTAAATCACTATTTACTGACCAAACACCGTGGGTCAATAGTGTAATGGATTATGATAAACGTAAAACTTTAGCAGTCAATAAATATTATGTCTCACAAGTGTGATATAAAAAAATTATCTCACATGTATAAGATGAGTGGCTCCATCGCAATTGATAATACTATATGTCGTCATTTTTTTAACTAATCAAATTTAACTTTACCTTTCTCGTCTAATTTTTCAACATCAAAAGTTGGTTTATTACTTCTCCTCTGTAGGAATGAATTCAAATTAAATTTAGTGTTAAATAATTTATCTTCCCAATTTTTATCATAATTGTGACTATGAAATTTCTTCAATTGCCCACATCCAATGACTTGTGGTGATAATACGGGGGCTTTATAATGAAACACTTTCGAATTAATATCATTACCTTTCGCCTCACGCTTTTTGAGAACCATACAACCATAATTCTCCGTTAATTTATTCAGTACACTTTTGAATACCAGAATGTTAGGAAATGCGCTAGAATAATGTTTATATAATTTATCTACATCCGTCATGTTATCGACACTGAGTAGGAAAATAAAATCAAAATTACTTCTGAGATCGGGTGATACTGCCATGGGTTGTTGCATTGTAAGTATGTAAGTAATATCTAAATGTCTACCATTAAATAAAATTTCTTTTAAACATTCATCTTTCGACCATTCTTTACTACTAGACAAACAATCATCCATCAATAAAAAAAGTCTGGTATCTTTTGGTGATTTCCCGTGTGCGACACGCTCATTAGATCTTTTTTTTATTTCTCGTTGTCTTGCTAATATTTTCGCAAAAATCTTTGGATCGTATTTATTGTAAATAAATGAGTCCGGAAAAAAATTCTGAAAAAATGGATCAGTCCTTTCTGTATGCGAAATTATAATTCCGGCTGGGTATTCTTTGAACTGATTTAGTAATGCCCGACATAGGAAAGTTTTCCCCCCACCGCGCTTTGTTAAAATCAATATAGATGGAAATTTACACATTCGATCCAAACTAAATTCATATATTTCTATTTTACCAGTCACGTTCATACCTGACATTTTTATATTATATTTTATCATACTATAAAATTAGAAAATTAAATTATGATGTTTCTATGAAAACATGTGGTAATGCTTTACCTAAATCTTTAAAATTAGTAATTATTTGTGACGATGATTCTAAAATTGCTGGGACATGAACATTGGGTTTTAATTGGAGTGGTAATTTTTTCTTGTCATATTGCAACCAAATTGTCACGCCAAAAAAGACAATCAGTCCAAATAAAATAGGATACATCATATCGGTATTATATTCTTTATCAGAGTCATCTTTGTTTTTATTCTCCTGGTATTCTTTAAATTTTAAATATGAGTAACTAATTCCACTGGCAAGTAGTCCCAATATTATTGGATTTTTGAAATAATCCATTTTATAAATATATTATTAGTAGTGATAAATTTATTTTGCTAAAACTGGTTTATGTGTTATTCCAATATTTCTCAAAGTACTCATCGATCTCATTATGATTTAACACTCCATTATCCATAGTATCATCATTTATATCATCATGATTGATAACATCATTATTGTCATTATTAATAACATCATGATTGATACCATCATGATTGATACCATCATGATTGATACCATCATCGACAACCTCACCACCTATAATACCACGATTTCCTTCAACAATAACATTCTGTAGAGATGGTGGAATGTTTAATTGATTTTGTTCCAGTATTTTCATATCATTTATTGGTGCAACATTCCTCTCGGATTGTTTATCGTCCACAACAATTTGTGCTAATTTATCTTTGATTTCTTTTTCCATTTCGTTCTTTTCAAACATATTAATTTCATTATCAGATATAACATCACTTGTTTCTAAAACACCTTGTTTGTGTTTTCCAATACTATCATGGATTTTCGCTTGTTCATCTGCTTCTAAAATACTAAAACCGTTTTCCTGCTTTGGTGGGTGAAATTCACTGACTTTCTGTTCTAATGATTGTTCTTTCTTTTCTGACTTAAGTTCTTTGTCTGAATTTTGTTTGTTACTTTCTTTGACAGTATCTTCTTTCTTTTCTTCAACAATATAATCATTATTTAAATATTCTTGTAGGATTTGTCTAATTGGTAACATTTTATGGATTGAATCTGTGATGGATTGCTTAATATATTTAAATGATATTGTTTTGCATGCTTGTAATGTTTCCTTATTGTGTTCTGTCCAAAATAATTCTGGGTTATTGTAAAATATTACTGAACATTCAATATAGCATTTATGGACAAAATCATTAACATTAATTTTTTCATGATATTTTTCTAACACCAATTTACATGTTTTTCCAGTTGCGTTGTATGTTAGTAAAATAATATAACTTTTAACAACTGCTCTGACTAAATCATCGAAAAATTCAGAACATCTACTTAATTCTTTAATTCTTTTAACTTCGATATCAATTGAATTTGCACTTAAAGTTGGAATACCTTGTAAAAATTTTTTAAAAATTTTAATGACGCCAGGATTTTTAGTTGTTGGATTGGCTTTTTGTAACAGATCAAATTTATCACTATTCTCTAAAGCACTATTGTACATCGACTGTATCCCCTCATAGATGAGCGGAGTCAATAGATCTGTCAGATATGTATTATATTCATTCTTGATCTCAACAATATTTTTCTCATAGTAGTGCGTCATATTATTTCTATATTTATGATATTAGATTAAAAATATATCATAAAAATCATATATTTTATTTCATCTATACGATAGTTATTTGAAATTTTTGTGTTACACACGTATTGTCAAATGAAATTATACCATTGTATGTCCCTGGTTTTTGATAAATATGTTCATAAATATCATTATTGGGAACATTCATTTTTGGACTACCATCCCCAAAGTCGATCACATATGGTGAGTTTTCATTAACATAAATCGAATTAAATTCGACCGTTGCTGGTGCCTCATTAGATTTTGGTAAAATTACTATAAAATTCGGAAATGAAAATTGCTCTTTTTCCTTTTTGACGAAAAAATAAATACCAATTGCTAAAATAATAAGAGATACTATGGTTATTATTGGTATCAAATATTTTATCATTTGTTTATACATTTAAAAATGATAAAATTTTAAATATGGGTACATTTATCAAAATTTCTAACCTACATAAATTATACATTTTCGATCACAGAACAATCATCTGGCATATCACTTTGATTTCTTCTGGCTATTAATTTGAAATATTTGGTACTCAATAATAATTTACGTATATTTTTAGTGTGCGCTTCTCCACCATAAAACATACAATTGGCTTGTTTTTTATCATCAAATATTCTAAGCATTCTGTACACTGCGTATGCATCCATATACACTGAATGTAATACAACTAAGTTCAATAATGGAGAATCATCATCACGATTATCATAACCTCTATCTTCCATTTTCTTCAAAAAGAAATACAAATAGTTATTGGAATCCCTATATGTATTATGCTTAAATAATTTACGCACTTTCAATAAATATTCATATTCTTTTTCTCCAATACTAAAACTTTCTTTGACAGTTTGTTGGATTCTGTCAATTGCCTTGTGTATACGTTCGCTATCGATCGTTTCATAACTTTTAATTAATTGTTCTTTTTGTTTATTTATTTTTACTATTTGTAATAATTTATCGTTTGTGTATGTTAATAATCCTCTAACAGCAGCAAGTACTTTTTCATCCTCCAACATTCCTTGAATCAGTCTAAGATTCTCTGCCACAGTATCTATTTGTTCTTGCGTCATTCTTGACATATCAGATGATCGATACAACATTAAGTCTGTAAACATGTCTAACAATATTTGTGCATTGTGATGTTCAT
>Ga0315281_10002760_pt1 | contig 26020 bp, 23 predicted proteins | sample YL17G07_0_MG_FD_204540 | JGI IMG/M metagenome (GOLD analysis project Ga0315281, IMG submission 204540) | Sediment microbial communities from Yellowstone Lake, YNP, Wyoming, USA - YL17G07_0 | ecosystem: Environmental > Aquatic > Freshwater > Lake > Sediment | place: USA: Wyoming | collected... | reverse complement strand
GAAAGCGACCCCGAACCATCCGAAAGCCCAATAGCCTTCGCTCATCTGGGGAAAGTTGATCGTGGTCGAATTGAGCTCCTCGACATCTTGGAGCCCGAATGCCAGAGCGTATTCGCCGTTGAAAAGCCGGGTGAGGTCCGGTTTATCGGGCCAGACGAAACGGGGGACGTACGACAGAATGATTCCCCACCAGCGTTTCGCGCCGGAATACGGAACCTGGTTCGGAACCATTTCGATCGTCTGGGCGACGTAAAGGAGGGTGCCGAACCGCCGGGTGGAGGAGTCGTAATTCTCCGAAGCGCTCGAACTTCCGTGGGACCAGCTGTTGACGAGGGAGGTTTTCCAGATCGAAAGCCTTTCGGAGACGGAGATTTCGACGGTCTCGCGCCCGCTCGGGTTCCAGACCTGGGCGCGGTAGGCGCTTTTTGCCGGGCTGAGAACGAAATAAAGAAGCGCCAAAGCGAACGCCTTGCGCCAGGGAATCCGATCGCCGCTCACCCACGAGAGGACTCCGATGACCAGGACCGGAATGAGCGCTGTTCCGACCGATCCCTGGAGAAGCCCGGCAACGACGACGGCGCCGGTGTAACCCCAGAGCCAGACCCCGGCTCCCGCCGAGGTGTTGTTCTTTGCATCGTAGAACAGGAGGCTTTGGACGAGAGGAGGGGAAGCGACCAGCGAAATCGGAATCAGATACTCCGAGGGGAGGAGATCGGTGCGAAGGATCATCGTGCAGTAGATCGAACCGCTGATGACCGACAGGACCCGAATAGCGACGCTGAAGCCCGGCCCGGCGGATGCGGGCAGCAATTGGGCGAACTGAGGGCGAAACTTGAGCCCGAAGGGCTCACCGGCCAGGGCCCCGACCTGCATGAGGCCGAGGGCCAGGATCGCGGCGAAGCCGGCGGCGGCGATCGAGGACTCGGTGAGATAGACCAGACCGCCGACGGTATAGAACCGCGCGCTGTTGAAAGTGTCGAACCCAAAGAAGATATACATCTGAAGCGCGGCGTAGGAGAGAAATGGAAGCCTCGTGTTTCGAGACTGGCGCAGAATCGAGAGCGCCAGGATTCCGAGAGCCGCGGCGAAGAGACGGGATAACGTTCCCCAGGACGCGTCCGAAAGGAACAAGTGAAAAATGAGGAGTGAGAAGGTGGCCCCGTAAAAAAATATGCGGGACGACACCCACGACAGTCGCGCCGGCGCGAAAGCCGCCTCCCGGGTTTCGGGCAGCGGCGGAGCGGTGAGGGAGCTCATGGGCGGGTGCGCGATGTTTCTTTCGAGTTGGTGTTCACAGCCGGCGGCTTCCCCGGGTCGTTTCGAACGGGCACGACTCGCGAGTCCACATGCGTGAGCTCTGGCGTCGTCGTGACGAAGGTTCTATGCCGAGCTCGGTCCCATCGAGGCACATTGCCCGCATTGAAGATTACCACAGTCCCCATCAGCTTCCCCGAAGGGAGCCGACCGCTTTGGGAACCGAGGCGAGCTTCCGGGAAATCGCGGCCAGCACCACAAAACGTGCAAACCCGGCCCCCCGGTCGATGAATCGCTGCCGTTCTTTTTCGACCCGGTCAGGCCGGAAGAATGGAGTCGACAGGCTCAGCGGCCGCTGCCCGCCGAGCAGGATCGAGCTCCAGTTGAGAGTGAAGTTTTTCTTCGGCCGGTCGAAGGAGATCGACGGAAGTCTTTTTCTGAGGATCTGGCGAAGGAGCTGCTTCGAGCTCTGCCCGCGAAGGACGTTCGTCCCGAGCTTTCCCACGGCCTCGACGACCGGCATTCCGATGAGCGGAAATCTCACTTCGAGAGCGTGGTTCATGCTCATCGCGTCACTGTCTCGAAGAAGCTGATCGTGAAGGTAGGCGGACAGTTCATAAAAGCTCACTTGCCGTTCGGCCGAGAGTCCCTCGGGGCAACCGAGGTTCTCCAGCCGCTCGATGGGGTCGACCTCGCTCGCGGAGGCATAGGCCGCCTCGGTCAGTAGCTCCCGGACCTCCGATTCGCCGTAGAGACCTCTTCTCGCCAGCCAGACCCCCGCGAAGGAACCTCCGGCGAGCAACGCATCGACGACGCGCGCGAATCGCGGCGGAGCGGGAGTCGAGGAGGCGATCCTGCGCGTGAAGCGGCGGACGCTCTTCAAGGGTCGGGCCAGTTGCGCCCATCGAGCCAGCCGGGGGAGGACTCGAAAGCTGGAATAGCCGAACAGAAGCTCGTCGCCTCCGAGGCCCGAGAACGCGACCTTGAGACCGGCCTGCCGGACGGCCCGGCTGACGAGCCAGGTGTTGGGTCCGTCGTTGCTCGGGACATCCATCGCATCGAGTGCCTGCTCGACCCAGGAATGATCGTGATCGAGCTCGAGAGGAATTTCGACGTGGGTCGTTCCCAGAGTCCTGGCGACGGCCCTGGCGTCGAGGGCTTCGTCGTTGGGCTGACCGGGCATTGTCACTGTGAAGGTCTGCAGGTTGGTGACGCCGACATCGGCCACGAGAGCGCACACGAGGGACGAATCGATTCCGCCGGAAAGAAAGGCGCCGACCGGAACGTCCGCCCGGAGCCGGCGAAGGACCGACGTCCGCAAGGCGGATTCGACGAGCTCTTCCCCTTCTCGAGGATCGTTGATCGCCGACGCTTCCGGTACGAAGGGAATTTTCCAGTATCGCGTGGGGGATGCCGAGATCGAGCCGGGGCCGATGCAGAGCCAGGAGCCGGGTTGGAGAAATTCCACGTCTTCGAGGTGAGTAAAAGGGGGGGGGATCGATCCCTGCCGCAAGAGAAGACCGACTCCCCGAAGATCCGGCGACGTGCTGGCGAGCCCGGCCCCGACAAGAGCTCGAACCTCACTCGCGAAAGCGAAGACACCGCTCTTACGGGTGAAATAGAGTGGTTTTTCCCCCAGAGGATCGCGAGCGCAAAAAAGTTGATTTTTCGTCGAATCGTAAATGGCGAAGGCGAACATGCCGTCGAGGCGATTGAGGCAGGAAGGACCCTGCCGGGCGAAGAGATGGAGGAGGACCTCCGTGTCGGAGGTTCCGCGGAAGCGATGCCCCTCTTTTTCGAGCTCCTCCCGGAGCTCGACGTGGTTGTAGATCTCTCCATTGAAAGTGATGTGCAGCGAACCGTCGGAAGAACACATCGGCTGATCGCCCGACGGGGTGAGGTCGAGAATCGCGAGCCGCGTGTGAACGAGTCCGACGTGCTGATCGTTCGAGATCCAGATTCCCTCGCCATCCGGTCCCCGATGGCGGATGTGGGACTGGAGACGGAGGAGGACCGAACGGTCGATCCGGGGATCCTTTCCGCGAGGCGAAAAAACCCCCGCTATTCCGCACATGAGACGGGCCCCTTCTCCTTGCGTGAATTTCCTTGAGCCGACAACCAGCTATCCGGGATCGAACGTTCGTCGGGCACGCACAGGGCATCGCAGGGTTCGACGATTTCCGAGGCAACCATGGGGGTCAGCTCGAATCTTCCCCCCGCCAGCACCCCGCGGGTTTCGGAGATGCGGTAAACGCGGTAGCCGTGGCGCACGATCCGGTCGAGCAGGTCTGCGGTGGTGTGTCCGCAAGGCTGCAAGAGAACCTGCGCCAGCTCGGTGACGACGTACGGGCGATCTCGAGCGAGAAGTTTCTGCATCCCGTCGAGCGCCTCGCACTCCCAGCCTTCGACATCGAGTTTGATCAGACGAACCGGGCGTTTGATCCTGGAAGCTTCGTCGAGGTCATCGATGCGCGATGCCGGAACGCGAATCTGTTCGAGATTTTCCCGGCTCGTACCGTCGACGGCCGTCGACCAGCCGACCGTCGGGGAGGCGAAAAAGGAGAGCTCTCCTTCGCGATCGCTCGCCGCGAGCGGGAAGATCGTCACCTGGTCCTGCCGGTTTCCTGCTACGGTTTTTCGGAGTTGCTCGAGGGCTTTCGGGTCGGGCTCGAACGCGTAAATATGCCCGCCGGAACCCACCCGCGCCGCGAGAAAGCTCGTGATGTAACCCAGCTGGGCCCCGACGTCGAGGACGGTATCGCCCGGCTCAACCAGCCGCTCGAGGAGCGAAACGAGCTCGGGCTGATACCGGCCGTAGATCATCATGCAGCTGTGATAATCGCGCACGTCGATGAAGATCCGGATGCCGGCGGTGGTCTTCACGAGCCGGGCTCCCGGGCCGAATACGAGTGGCGCCGTCGTGTAAAACAGCCGGGGCAATCCCCGGAACCGGACCGACCTGAGCCATGCACCGGCGGCGAGCGCCATCTGAGCGAGAGCATTCTGCATCGTGAACCGCCTCGTGAGCGGGGAGGCGGGAGTGTACGCAAAAAATCTCCGGAGTGCGAATTCTGGGGTCGATAGAGGTTTTGCGTACCGTTCCCGGGGGCGGAGTCGATTCAGCTGAGCCGGACAGAGCCTCGCCGCTGGATTTTTCGCCCATGCCGCAGGGTGTCGTAACGGTCGAGGGCTCCGCCGAGAGCGAAATAAAGTTGCCTCGGGCTGGTCTCACGGCGAACGCAAATCCGTTCCACATTGAACGGGTTCGAGGAGGGGGCCGCACGCCGCTGCCGTCCTCCAAACGCAAAGGAATAGCCGTGCCCCGCGAGCTGGTCTTCCATTCGATCCTCGTAGCCCCCGCCGGGATACGCGAAGAAGCGGGGAACGATTCCTGTCTTCTCGCGGAGGATCGCTCCCGAGCGGTCGAGCTCCTCGCCGATTTCGTCGTTCGAGAGCTTATGAAATGAGCGGTGGCTGTGGGAGTGGTTTCCGATTTCGAAACCCGCCGACCGGGCTCGACCGATCGCGTCCCAGTCGAGAAGAGGCTGCTCGGCGCCGATTTGCCGGGTTCCGCGGTCGGTGTGGACGAAAATGATGGCTGGGGCTCCGACCTCCCGCAGAATGGGCGCCGCGTGAGTTTCGAAGCTCTGGTATCCGTCGTCGAACGTGATGAGAACCCGCGTCGCCCCCTGGGCCTCGGGCGGCCCCGTCATCACATTCTGGAACTCGTCGCCGCCGAGAAACGAAAACCCCCACTCATGAATTCTTCGAATCTGTAAGGCGAAATCTCCAGGTGTCACGGTGAAGTGGCTTCGACCTTGATTTTCGATGTCGTGGTAACTCAGTACGGCGACGCGGAGGTTGCGCGAGCGATTGACGAGCTGGTCGTACGACCAGAGCACCGAAAGAAGAGAGGTCTTCGCTGCCGATCGGAGCCCTGAGGCCATTGGGCTCACCTGCCGAACGAGCAGCGGCGAACGGATGACGAAAACGCGGAGCTCGTCACCTCACGGCCTCGACATAAAGGTTCGCGATGACCCGTCCCGGGGCGTCGCAATCGATTCGGAGCTCGGGCAAAGGGCTTTCTCTGTGGCCCCGCCGGTGGACTTCCCGAAACCCGGCCGACCGGAGCGCCTTGTCGAGGGTTTCGAAATCGTCGAGAAAAGTGCAGGAGTGGCTGTGAAAAAACCAGTTGATCCCTTCGCCCCGGCTTTGCGGTCCCGAGAAGATCACTTTCCAGAACTCCTCGTTGTTCGTCGAATAGGCTTCGGCAACTTTTCCGCAATCGGTTCCGGCAAGCCGCAGCGTCCCTCCCGGCGCGAGGAGCCGATGAAATTCCTGGAAGATCGCGGCGCGGGATTGAACGGCGAGGGAATAGAGAACGTGATCGGTGAAAATCACGGAGCAGCTTCCGTCCTCGAGAGGAAGGGGGCATCGAAGGTCGCACCGAAGATCCACCGGACCCCGGTGCCAGCCGTCCACGTTGACCCATCCCGGGAGGATTCGATCGCCGCATCCGAAATTGAGCATCAGGCCGGTCTTTCCGCGGTAGGCGCGGGCGCGCATGCGCCAGGCCGGGTGGAACCGGCTTCGGAATCGGACGGTCCATAGAACCAGCTCGCGGCGTATTTCCTGCAGCAGCTCGATGGGAATGGGTGACCGCTCGATGCGGTTGCGAATGGATTGCCGAATACTCATCGCACCTCTGAACTTCCTGGGGAATTCGAAAACGGATGCTCGGAAGCGGTTCCGCAGATCTCGCGAAGGGGGCCGCTCCGAAAGGAGCGAATGATACGTCGATCGGTTCGGCCGGAAAACAAGAATAATTTCTTCGGGACCGGGATTCGGCGGTTGTCTTCGACTCGCTGCGAACCGGGATCGGCAGCGCAACGGCGAGGATCTCATTCTCTTTTGAGGCGTTTTCGCCGATACTCTCGAGCGACGCGATCATGAAGGTTCTTTATCTGACGCCTGGCTGCTTCGACAAAGGTGGAATCAGCCGGTATTGCCGTTATCAAATCTCGGCCCTCCGGGAAATTCTTGGCGCCGCAAACGTGCGGGTGCTTTCCCTGCTCGGACCCACGGAGGACGGCTTCGAGGAACGGATCCAGGTGGACTGGCATGGGGCGGGAATCTCGAACCCGGAAAAGATTGCCTTCGTCGCCCAGGCCTCGAAGCGGGCTCTTCTGGACCGCCCGGATCTGATTCTCACCGCGCACGTGAATTTTTCGAGCGCGGCCCGCGGTCTCAGCTTTCTGGCCGGGGCCGAAACAATTCTCAATTGCTATGGACTGGAAGTCTGGAGTGGCCTTCGCCCGGATGCAGCCTGGGGTCTTCGCCGAATGTCCCACGTGATCTCCGATTGTCATTTCACCGCGAAGTATCTGTCGGACGACGGCTATCGCCTCCCGGATTCGACCTCCGTGATCTGGGACTGTGTCGATCTGGTGCAGTTTTTCCCGGGGAAACCCCGGCTCGAGGTGCTGGCCCGTTACGGGATTCCGGATCCGAATACCGGTTTCAACATCCTGACCCTTGGCCGGCTCAGCCCCAGGGCCGCTCACAAAGGCTACGATCGTCTCCTCGAAGTTTTTGCGATCGTCGCCGGTCAGAATTCGAAGGTCAGGCTGATTTACGGAGGTCAGGGCGAGCTTCACGGCGAGCTGTCGCAGCGCGCCGAGGCTCTGGGACTGAGCGATCGGGTTTTCTTCACGGGGGGCATTCACGAAGACGATCTTGCCGACGTCTATCGGAGCGCTCATCTCTTTTCTCTCGTCAGCGACCGCGGTTTCCACCGAGGAGAGGGGATTCCCCTGACGCCGCTCGAAAGTGCGTCTTCGGGTGTTCCGATCCTGGTCGGTGACCAGGATGGATCGCAGGAAGCGGTCGAACACGGGGAGAACGGGTTCGTCGTCCCTCCGTTTGATCTGAAGTATCACGCCGGGAAGATTTCGTATCTGGCCTCCCGCCCGGACGAGTGTTCGCGGATGGGAAAAGCCGCCCGGGCCATCGCCGAGCGGAAGTTTTCCTATCTCAGGTTCGTCGAAGAGCACCGGCGCCTGCTCGAGACGAGGTTCGGGCTCGCGCCGAACCACTAGCCTGCATCATTCATGAGGCAAGCCGTCGCCGTCTGGCGCTTTCGCCCGCTGACGGCGTTCTCCTCCGAACCATGAGCTCGCCCGGGGACGTGTTCGCGTTCGCGAGGCGCCGGCCGGGTTCTCAACGAAAATCGGGTATCAGCCGTCCGAGCTCTTTTCGGCGGGCCCTCGGGATTGCGATTGCATCGAGGGAGCGCAGCGCGCAGGCGCCGACGTCCGCGATCGTTTCCAGGGTCGGAGATCTTCCGATCCGGAACCAATCCGCCGTATGGGCGTTGAGAGTGAAGACGTCGTAGTCGTTCTCTCCGAGGAGCTTGTGAATGTCGACGAACGAGGCGCCATTGTGCGCAAGCGCGCCATAGTTGTTTTCGAAAATGAAGATCGTTTCCCCTTTTTTTAGGAGCTTGTGCGCTCCGCTGAAGGCCCACCATTCGGACCCTTCGATGTCCATCTTGACCACCCGGGGAGCTTTTCCTCCGAGCTTTTCCTCGAAGACCTGATCGAGAGTCGTGATCGGAACGTCGATTTTTTCGACCAGGATCATCCCTGGATTCACGCGGCCGCTGCCGTCGTCGAGTCGGCTGAGACCGTGATCGGTCGCCACGCGAAGAACGGCCGTTCCGCTTTCCTTCCCCAGCGCCATCGGAACGATTTCGATGTTCCGGATGTCATTGAGTGCGATGTTTTCGGTGAATTGCGCGCGGACCCTCGGCTCGGGCTCGAAAGCGAGAACTTTTCCGTCCGGACCGACGATTCTCGCGGCGTTCATCGACATGAACCCGATGTTGGCGCCGGCATCGATGAAGACGTCGCCGGGCTTCAGGAGCTGCTCCAGCAGCATGACGATGTCGTATCCGCCGTAATTGACGACGTTCAGCCATTGATAAAGCTGTTCGCCGTCGATTTTCAACCGCAGGCGATTACAGATCGGGTAGATATTGTCGGCTCTTTGGAAAACCGAGTGGGTCGCCCACAGGATTCTCGGGAGCCCCTTGAGCTGGATCCGGGATGTGAAAGCTTGAACCAGATTGATCAATCCATATCCAGCAGAAGGGCGGCTGCCGCTCTTCGGTTGATCTGATGGGACGTTGCTCATGTCTGTGCTCCTCCGAATTCGAAACAAAAAGAGAGAGGAGAATAAGGGAGAAAGGATCGAATCGGGTAGGGAAAACATTTTCCCCGGGTCCGCCGGAAACTCTCGTTCGTCACTTCCTTGCGGGGCGGCTCGCGCCGACTTCCAGCAGCGCGGTGCGAACGAGCTGGATGAGGGGAGGGGCTTTGAAAGTTTTCGGGCCGGCGGCATCGACTCGCCTGGCGCGGGAGATGGCATCGGCGAGATCGCCGGGCTCGAAGGCGACGACGACTCTTCCCGCCCCCTCCATCGCTCTCGCGAATTCCACTTGATGATCGTCGATGTGCTCGGCGTAGAGTTTCTGGCGCGGCATGACGACCGGCGTTTTCCCGGCCCGGACCGCGTGGATCACCGAGCCGGCTCCGGAATGAAGAATGATGAGCTCGGATCGTTCGATGGCCTCCGCGAATTCCTCGGACGAGAGAAAGGGGCGGACCAGCATTTCGGTGGCCGCAAAGCTCGTGCTTCCGCTTTGAACGAGAATCGGATGCGGAAGCTGCGCGCTGCATTTGCGGACGGCTTCGAGCATGCGGGGGAACGGTTGAACGGCGTTTCCGACCGAGACGAAGGTGCTCACACGAGCGGCCCTCCGTGCTCGGCAGCGGGGAAATACGAACGGAGAGTCTCCCATTGGTAAAAGAATCGATTTGCGAGCCGGTACATGATTCGTCCCGTCAGAGATGGGCGGTCGACTCGAGTGAGCGTCTCGACGAAGACGACGGGGATCCGGAAGAAGATACGCCCGATCAGCGCGAAGGGGACGGCGATTCCCGCGCCGGTGCTCAGGATGACGGTCGGGCGCTCCCGCCAGAGGATGCGAGCGGCCTCGCCGAGATTCAGAAGAAATTTGAGATCCCGTTCGGAATGCGAGACGAAATAAGTTCGATCTTGCATGTCGGCGGGAAGGATGGCTTTGTCGTTGAGGACGTAGAAGTGGTCCAGGTCTCCGTACGCCGGGAGAAGACATCGGACTTCGGTCAGGTGTCCGCCGCACGACGAAACGATGCAGATCTTGACGGGCCGCGGGGGCGGGGGAGTCGCGTCGCTCACGGCCGGCGACCGGTTTTCAGGCGCGTTCACGGCGAAAAACCATTTGCATTTCGCTCCCGAGTCCGGCGGCGTCGACCAATGCCGGCGCCCAGGCGAGCGCCGTCCCTGCAGCGAGCGCGATTATACGGGCCGGAGCCGGAAGCGCAGCGAGCTCGGTTCGAAAAAGGATCCTCGAGAGGCCCGAGCCGAGCGATCGAATTCCCAGGTTGCTGAAAGATCGATAGTCGATCTCCGAAAGGGAGAACTTTCGCGCGAGCCCGGCCAGAGACCGGCGCGTGAACAAGGTCAGGTGCTCCGGCGGGCAGAACATCGGGAACTTCGCGCCCAGCAAACGCGCCGGAATCCCGTCGGGCAGCGGAGTCGAAATCGCCAGAAGGCCGCCCGGTTGCACGTGGCGGACGGCCGCTTCGAAGAAACGAATCGGTTCGATCGAATGTTCGAGAACTTCCCACGCGGTGACGATCGGGAACGGGGAGCCGGGGATCTGGACGTCTTCGAGAATTCCGAATGTGATCCGCCCTTTTTCGAACTGGGGGCAGCGCCGGCCCAGGGCCTCGGATCGCTCGAGCCCGCGGACCGTCCACTCGCGCTTTTCGGCCGCAGAGAGGAACACTCCGCTCGCGCTTCCGATGTCGAGGACTCTCTTTTCGAGCGAGAACCGGTCGGCGAGAGAATCAAGCAGAGTCACTCGCTGCCGGGCTTCCCGTTCGAGGCGCACGCGCTCGGTCTCGGCCTTGTCGTAAAAATCGCCTCCGGCATAGACCTTCTCGATCTCATCGTGAGACGGGCGCGGCATGACGAAGACGAGGCCGCAATCCGGGCAGCGAAAATGACGGTAGCTCGCGATGGTCGTCCAGTAAGACGACGAGGCGCAGCAGACCAGGCACGGAGGGGAGTCACTCACGAGCCGGGCTCCGTTCGATCAGCGTTTCGTAAGCGGCCATCATCTTTTCTCCAACGGCGTTCCAGGAGAGCTCTTTTTCCATCCAGTTTCTTCCGGTCAGGCCCATCGCCGGGAGCCGGTCGAGGGGGAGCGAGCGAAGAGATTTCGCGAGCGCTTCGCCGGAATTGTCAGTCAGCCATCCGCAACCGTGTTCTTCCAGTCCGGGCCAGGGCACTCCCCGGCCGGCGAGAACCGGCACACCATGAGCGAGCGACTCTGCAACCACCATTCCGAAGGATTCGGAATGAGAAGGAACGACGCAAACGTCGTGCGCCATAAAGACGGCGAGCTTTCCGGCATCATCCAGATGCCCGTGAAATCGGGCTCGTCCGGACACACCGAGATTTTCAGCCAGCGCTCGCAGGGAGGCTGCGTAATCGGTTTCGCCCGTGCCGTGAATGTCGAGCTCGTAGTGGTCCGGGAGCTGGCTGAGGGCGCGAAGAAGATTCTCGATCCCCTTGATCGGGTCGAGCCGGCCGAGGTACAGAAGTCGAACGCGGCCCCCAGTCGTCCAGTCCCGCGAGGAGTCGTCCGGCGAAATGTCGACTCCATTTGGGACGACGGCGACCTCGAGGCCGGGATAACGACGGCCGATTCCTACGGCCTCGGCGATTGAGGCGGCGTGGATGAGGGATCGATTCGGAACCAGCCGGCTTCGACAAAATTTGTCCCAGAGGAGCTTCGGCAGTTGTTTCTTCGATCCGGTCCAATTCTGAAACGCGCCGCGAGGGGACCAGACGACCGGGCGCCCAACCCGCCGGCAGGCATTGAGTGCCGGTATCGTCGGAATCGAGTAAGCCGCCGTCAGGTGGACGAGATCCGCCCATTTCACCGAGTCTCCGAGAAGACCGAGGAGGGTTGGAGAATAATCTGCGCGAACCGTCCACCGGCAGTAATAAACGTCGTATCCCTCCGGAAAGCGGACCGGGAACGAAACCGTCTTGAGGTGATCGCTCCGGTTCGGGCCCGTCGCGTCGGTCGTGAGAACCCGGAGCTCCACCCCGCTCCTTGCGGCGATCCGATTGCAGAGGCCGTAGACGGACGCGATCGGTCCTCCCCAATAGGTGGAGGGATGAAAGGCCGGAATGACGTGGAGGATTTTCAACGGATTTTCGCAGGCGGATTCTGTCGATGAGGAACGGCTCCTCGATTTCAATCGGGGCGGCGGGTCATGAACGACGGACTCGGAAGTGTGAAGCGATATTTTCGACCGGTACGGCGCTCGAAGTTCCGCAATCTACCATGTGGTAGCCTTCGCCGGCCCGGCCGGACCGCGTGCCCTGAAACGGCCCCGATCGGAGGCAGAGAGCCGTCCGATTCCGAGCCCAACGATTCCGGACGAATGGAGCCGCCATATGCTGGGGCGACGAGTGAAAGAAGCCTACTATCTGGCGGCGGGGCCGGCGATGAGGCTCAACTCCCTGATCTATCGTGCTTTTCGGGCGCCCCGCACCGGAGTCGTTCGCGCCCATCTCGGACCCGGCCAGAAAAACTATTTGCCCGGCTGGTTCAACGTCGACGCGAATCTGTTCACGGCCAAAATCGACATCTGGGCGGATCTTCGGGCGCGTCTCCCTTTCCGGAACGAGTCGGTCGACATCTTCTATTCCCATCACGTGATCGAGCATTTTGCGGACAATCTTCTTCCCCGTCATTTCGACGAGCTGTTTCGCTGTTTGAAGCCGGGCGGCGCCATTCGAATCGGCGGGCCCAACGGAGACGCAGCGATCCGGAAATTCATCGAAGGGGACGCGAAATGGTTTGGAGATTTTCCGGACAAGCACGAGAGCATCGGGGGCCGACTCGTGAACTTTCTCCTCTGCCGCAACGAGCATCTGACCATTCTGACGGAATCGTATCTTCGCGAATTGATCTCAAGCGCCGGCTTCGTGAATGTCCAGGCTCGCGTTTCCAGGATCGAAACCGGATTCCCTCAATGGATCGACGAAGCCGTTTTCTCGATCGAATGGGACGATCCCTCGGACATCCCTCACACTCTGATCATCGAAGCCAGCAAGCCCGGCGGTGCGGCGTGAGGCATGTGCTCCTAGGCGCGAACTCCGCCGAACCGGTTGCGAGCCGGGCTCGTCTTCGCTAGGGCTTCAAGAACATGTCCATGCGCGAGCCCGAGAGACCGATCATTCGCCCGGTGATGCCCGAGCTCGACTCCCTGCGTGGCATCGCGGCTCTCTCCGTCATCTTTTATCACGGTCTCTTCTGGTCGGACGACTTCGGGCAGTATCACGGCTTCAGGAAAGCGATCCTGCTGGCGAGCAAGCCCGGCTGGCTGGGTGTCAATCTCTTCTTCGTCCTTTCCGGTTTCCTGATCACCGGAATTTTGCTGAACGCGAAGGAACGGCCCAGGTTTTTCTCGACGTTCTATAAGAGGCGGGCTCTGCGAATTCTGCCGGCCTATTTCGCCCTGTTGGTGATTCTCCTGCTGGATAAGAAGCCGCTCTCCTTCATCGGGCTCAGCGCCGTTTTCTCCGCGAACATGACGTTCTTTTTCGACATTCCGATGGCGTTCGGCCCGCTTTGGTCGCTGGCCGTCGAAGAGCACTTCTACCTGGTCTGGCCGGCGGTCGTTCGTTTTTGCAGTCGAACCGCCCTCACGGTCATCTCCCTCGGCATCGTCGTTGCGAGTCCGTTTCTGCGTGGCTACAGATTCCAGGTGGGACGGGGCATCGAGACCTTCAGCGTCACCTGGCTCGTCGCGGACGGGCTGGCGACCGGGGCGCTTGTGGCCCTCTTCCTTCGCTCCCGCCTCGGCACGCGATCGAATGCCGCAAGACTCGCCTGGGGATCGGTTCTGCTCTCGCTCGTCATCGGGGCTGCAGGTTTGCCCTTCGGGATCGACACTCGAAACACACTGCCGGGAGCGATGCTTCAGGTCGTCCCGTGGAACTTGTTGTTCGGGGGGACGCTGATTTTCTCTCTCCTCCTCGGCTCGCGTCACGAGCGGCCCGTTCGGGTGCCGGTGCTCCCCTTTTTCGGGTTCATCAGCTACGGGCTCTATCTGGTCCATCAACTGGTCTTCGAGTTCTACGACAAGGCTGTCGGCCCTTTGCCTGCCGGCGATTTCACCGCATTGTTGATTCGATTCGCGGTCTGCGCAGTGGTTTCCATTGCAATCGCGTCCATGTCCCGCTTTACGTACGAAGAGTGGTTCCTGCGGATGAAGGAACACCCGGCGACTCCGCCGCAGGGCCTCGGTACCTCCGAGCGCAAGCCTGCGATCGACAACTCATCGGCGGCGTGAGCAGTTCCGTTGGGCGATGCTTATGATAGTTTTCTGTTTTGCGGGTGTGGCGCCGCGAATCCCGGGCGTGCCCGCCCGACCGTTGCAAAATTGGGGAGAAACGAATGTCCGGAGTTCTGATTACCGGTGGAGCGGGTTTCATTGGATCTCATCTGGCCGAGCTTTATGCGAAAGAAGGGAGCCAGGTCTTCGTCGTCGACGATCTTTCGACCGGAAGCATCAAGAATCTGGCTTCCATCCGGCATCTTCCCAACGTTCACGTCGTCATTGAAGACGTTCGAGACCGGGCGGTCGTAGCGGAGTATGTCGATCAGGTCGACGTTGTCTTTCATCTGGCTGCGGCTGTCGGCGTCCGGCTGGTCGTCGAAAGTCCGGTTTACACGATCGAGAACAACCTGCATGGAACCGAGGTGGTTCTCTCCCTCGCGAACAAAAAGAAGAAGAGGGTGGTTCTCGCATCGACTTCGGAAGTCTACGGCTGCAGCGACAAGGTTCCCTTCAACGAAGAAGATTTTCTCGTGATGGGCGCGCCGAGCAAGGGTCGATGGAGCTACGCCTGCTCGAAAGCCCTGGACGAGTTTCTGGCGCTGGCCTATCACAAGGAGAAAGGTCTCCCCGTCGTGATCGCGAGATTGTTCAACACGGTGGGGCCCAAGCAGACCGGACGTTACGGAATGGTCCTGCCGAATTTCGTTCGTCAGGCTCTCGCAGGCCAGGACATCACCGTCTTCGGCGACGGCACGCAGTCCAGATGCTTCACTCACGTCGACGATGCGGTCTGGGCCCTGGTTCGGCTCGGATCGATGCCGGAGGCGGTCGGGCGGGTTTTCAACGTCGGAACGACGAATGAGATTTCGATCATGGCTCTCGCCGAACGAGTCAAGAAAATCACAGGAAGCGCTTCCAACATCGTGACGGTCCCGTACTCGCAGGCCTATGAAGAGGGATTCGAGGACATGCCGCGCCGTGTTCCCGATCTGACTGCCATTCGGTCGGTGACGGGTTATTCCCCGCGTCATGGAATCGACGACATCATCGAGTCGGTCATCCACTACTTCTCGACCGAAGACGAAACCTGACGCCGGGACTTCTCCGGAGTCATCGCCAGGTCGAGCGCGGCGAGCACAGCTTTTTCCTGTTCTTCGACGTTGAAGAACGAAATCCGGCTTCGGACTGCGTCACGAAATCGCCCGGGGTCACGGGAAACCTGGCCGGCTGCGATCGAGAGGGTCTTCGCGAGCTCGTCGACGTTACCTGCAGGGTAAGTCCATCCGGTCACGCCGGGACTGACGAGATCCGGGCCGGCGCCGACCTGATCCGAAAGGACGACGGGCAGACCCCAGAGCATTGCTTCGTTGCAAACGAGCCCCCAGGTTTCTCTTTTCGAGGGCATGCAGAGAAGATCGGCAGCGGCGTAGGCTTCGCCCAGGCGGTCCTGGTTGAGAAATCCTGCGAAAGTGATTCGTCCGCCCGAAAGGTCGCGGGCCAACTCCGTGAGCATGGGTTGTTCCGGTCCGCTTCCGACCACCAGAACATGAGTTTCCGGAACGCGTGCCGCCGCCCGGATCAGCTCGGCTGCGTTTTTTTCTTCCGACAGCCGACCGGCGAAGAGAACACAAAACGCTCCGGGCGGAATCCCCCAGTCTTTGCGCAACTTTTCGCGATCCGCCCGAAGTTTTTCCTCGTCCTTGAGCAGATTGGCCGAATCGACGGTGTAGGGAAACCAGAAAATTCGCGCGTCGTTCACGCCGTAGCTCTGGTAGTGCTCGCGGCTGAGTTTTCCCAGAGCGAGGAACGCCGAGACTCGCGGATAGAGAGCCGAGAGCACGCTCGATCGGATTCGACCCCGAAGCCCGACCGGCCGGGCGAGGGCCGTCGTCTCGGCCAGATAAATGATCGGAATACGCAGAAGCAGGGACGATGCGATGCCAAGCAGGTGATAAGGGCCGGCCCAACCGGAAATGACCACTGCGTCCGGTTGGAATTTGCGGAGCGCGAAAGGAATTCCCGGATTCACTTTTCCGCCAAAGGAGGTCGGATTGGGGCGAAACGACCAGTTTCGAAGAAAGCGATGGGGGTAACCCTCGGTGATCGGCGCTTTCCAGACGAATTGACTCTCCCCCCACGCGGACGGGCCGGGTTTGACCCCGTAGTCGTCGCCATAGAGAACGAGAATCTCCAGATCATCGCGGAGCGCGAGCCTCTTGTAGATGGGGACTCGATAAGGAATGGGGTGAGATCCCAGAATTGCCAGGCGGCGTCGAGGACTCTTCCCGGTCGTGGAAGTCGGGGTGTTCGAAGTTTCCTCGTGGATCATCGGTTCGGCTTTCGCTCCTGCGCAACCAAGGTTGAGAGTCCGAACCTGGAAAAAAGTCCGCGATCGGTCCGCGATCAGCCGGGCTACCTGATTCAGAATTCTCGAGTCTTCAGTATCGATATCCGGGATTGTTTTCGGCTCGCGACTTCGCGCTTCAAGGGCACGACTCCAGGAGCTCGATAGGCGACGCATTAAACCATCGACGTCAAGTTCCGGAAGTCTGGTTCGTGATGAATACCTTGAAAATGAACACAAAAAAACGACTCCCGCCAACAGGTTCAATCAGACTCGTGGGCATTTGGCGAACAAAGGCTTCGCAACCCGGCGCGGTCCCGGCACCTCAGGGTGCGGTGTAGAATCCGCCGGTCCCGGCGGATTCTCTGCAAGAGGGTGAAGGGGAAAATGAACGCCGGAGCCGGTCCGGCGGAGGAAAGCTTGAGCAGAGGATTCGGTGAAGAAGTCGTCGGAGATTGGCCGCTGACTCGGCCTGTGACCCGGGGATTCGTATTCGAGAAACTTCTTGGGATGATCGGCGGCGATCACGATTGCCGTGTAGCAGCGAAGGAGCTGTTTCTCTTTTTGAGAAATGAGCGGTTCGAGCCCGCGATCGGCACGGACGATGGAGGCGTCGTCGACGGCGAGATCGATTGACGATTTGACCCGGCCGCTCCTGCTTCTGGATTTGGTTTGGATCGAATTCCGTGAGGGCGGCGGAGAAGGATTCGCCGGGTCGCTACAATGAATTCTCGAGTCAGGGAGCTGCCTTGCGCGGGAAGGCTGGTCGGTTCTCGATCGTTTCACGTACAACGGCGAAACTTTCCGGAGTGCCATTCGATGATCGTCCATTTCGTTTCAAACCAATCGGAAACGGCCGGAGGGGTTCCGCGCTCGTCGCGGGAGCTGGCGCGCGCGCTCGCCGTGTCGGGCGAGGACGTGGAGCTCTGGACGACCGATTTCTCATTCGTACCCGAGCTCGAAGCCGGGAGTGAAGCCGGGTCTTCGTCCGATCGAGGTCTCGTGACGAAGTCGTTTGCGTTATCGAGTCCGCGAGCACTTCTTCGGAGCCGGGGTCTGTTGGCGGAGCTTCGCCGGCGGCGGAGCGAGATCCAGGGACTCCATGTCCACGGGGTTTGGTTTCCCGCGGGCAGCCAGCTGATGAAAGAAGCGCGTCGATTGGGTATTCCTTACGTCATCCGGCCGGCGGGAATGCTCGCGGGGGAAGCGCTTCGACTCCATGGTTTGAAAAAGCGCTGGTATTGGCGCCTTTTCGAGAAACACAACGTGGAAGGCGCCGCGGCTCTCCAATACTCCTGCGACCGTGAAATGGAGTCGGACGATTCGGCTTGCCGGCCGAAGGGCCCCGAGCGATTTTCACTTCCCAATGGGCTCTCTCCCGAGTTCCTCGCGCACCTGGAAGGCCCGCCGCCCTCGGAGTCCGAGGTTTTGTTCGAAGGCCGGGACCGGAAATCCGCTGCTCCATTTCCGCTAGCGCCGCGAATCGGAACCGTCGGCCGGATCGACCCGATGAAGCGCTTCGATCGTCTGGTGGATGCGGCCCGTCTCTTGCGGGCGGATTGGCCCTCCCTTTCTCTCGAAATTGCCGGCGCCGACACGGAAGGACACACGGACGAGCTCGTCCGCGGAATCGATGCGAGCCGCATGGCGAGTCACGTCCGGTTGTTAGGCCATCTCGATCTTCCGCAAAAAGTCGGGTTCCTCCGCGGTCTCGACGTCTTCGTTTGTTCGTCGGACTTCGAATCGTTCGGAATTGCAATCCTCGAAGCGCTGGCGCTGGGCATTCCCGCGGTGGTGACGTCCGGAGTCGCGATTTCGGCCGAGCTCGACCGGTGCCAGGCGGCGATCGTGGTGGACCCGGAGCCGAAGGCGATTGCCGACGGCGTTCACCGGATCCTTCGCGACCGGGACCTGGGGCGGGCGATTTCAAGGAACGGCAGAGCTTTTTCGAAGAAGTTCCGATGGCGCGAGATCGCCGGCCGGCTGAGGGAACGCTATGAGACAATCTTTCCCATGAGGAAATTTTGAGCCGCGTGGTCTGGGGGCGGACCCCCGAAGAGCCCGCCGATCAGGCGGCCGAGTTCGATCGGATTTTTTCGGCGCTCGGCCTCGTCGTATCGCGCGGCGAAACGTGGGCCGTGAAACTGAATCTGACCTATCCGAGGCCGGTCGCCGGCATCGTGACCAGTGCTCTGACGGCCGAGGGGCTGGCCATCTGGGGGCGTGAGAGGGGCGTCCGGCTGACGTTCGTCGAGTCGGATGGCGGCAACAACTCCCACAAAGCTTCGGATGCCCTCCGGGACTGCGGGTTCGTCGAGATTGCAAAAAAATATGATGGCGCAGTCCATTCCCTGACCGACGACGCCTGGATCCCGACGGAGATGTCAGTCGGCGGAAAGGATTTCAAGCTGGAACTTTCCGAATGGATGCTGGCCCGCCCGTTCGACCGTCTCGTCGACATGCCAGTGATCAAGACTCACATCTTCACGAGCGTGTCGCTCGGAATCAAGAATCTCTGGGGCTGCATTCCGAATCCGCTTCGCATGTACAACCACCATCTGCTCGATTACGGAATTGTCGGGCTGGCGAAGACCCTCCATCCGGACCTTCTGATTCTCGACGGCCGAACCGCTCTCGATGGAAACGGTCCGATCAACGGGACACCGATACCTGCGAAAACCCTGGTCGTCGCCGATTCGGTAGGGGCCGGCGATTGGGTGACGACCTGCGCGATGGGGTTCGAGCCGGCCCGGATCCGGCATCTTCAGCTGGCCCTTGCAGAAGGCGTCGTGCCCGATCCGCGCGAAGTGACCGTGGTGGGGGAGCAACCCTCGACCCTGCCGGGCGATTTTCGAATGGAGCGAACGCTTTACAACTGGGCGACGATCGTGGCGAACTGGTCTCCCCGGCTTCAAAAGCTCGTGTACCACTCGCCGATCTCGAAGTATCTCTACGCCGCAGTGACCCCTTTCCGAAAAGGAACTCCGGCCGAAGCGGTCAAACGTATCTCCTACTGACCTCAAGAGCCGGGCGATCTTCCGGGGCGGCCGGAGTGGACGAACCGGAATCGAAGGCAGGCCACGCTTTCATTGCGGCCTACCGGTCGATCCGCTAGACTTCCGCGCTGCCTCGCCCTGCGTTTCGTTTGCGGCGATGCCGACCTCACTGCCATCATCTTCCCAGCGGTTCTTGTTCGATTTCGAAGGAGCAGGGATGTACATTCTCGGGATCAACGCTTACCACGGCGACGCCTCGGCCGCCATTTTGAAAGACGGAATTCTGCTCGCGGCCGCCGAAGAAGAGAGATTCAACCGGAAGAAACACACGGCGGGTTTTCCGGCCGCGGCGGTCCGATTTTGCCTCGAGGAGGCGGGAATCGGTCCGTCGGAGCTGGACCACGTCGCCATCGGGCGCGACCCGTCGGCGAATCTTCTCGACAAGGTTCTCTACACGCTGGGGCGCGGGTTTTCGATCGCCCGGACGGTTCGCGACCGGATGGCCAACGCGGCGAAAGTCCGGGATCTTCGAAGCGATCTGTCGGCAGCTCTCGGGTGCGACCCGGGCGTGTTCCGGGCGAGGTTCCACAACGTCGAGCATCATCTGGCGCACCTGGCCTCCTGTTTCTTCGTGTCCCCGTTCGATGACGCGGCGATCTGTTCTCTCGACGGATTCGGCGATTTCATTTCGACGAAATGGGGAACCGGAAAAGGGAACCGGATTTCCGTGGACGGGCAGGTCGGCTATCCCCATTCGATGGGAATTCTTTATCTCGCGACCACTCAGTACCTCGGGTTCCCTCATTACGGAGACGAGGGGAAAGTCATGGGGCTGGCTCCCTACGGGAAGCCGAAATATCTCCCCGAATTTCGCGACATGGTTCGACTCCTCAAAGACGGCGAATTCGAGCTCAATCTCGACTACTTTCTCCATCACCGCGAGGGGATCTCGATGTCGTGGGACGAAGGGCAGCCGGTGGTCGGTCGGGTCTGGAGCGACAAGTTCACCGAAAAGCTCGGGGCGCCGCGCGAGCCGAAAAGCGCCTATGACGAACGCGTTCACGACATCGCCTCGTCGCTGCAGGCGATGCTCGAAGAGGTTTACTTTCACGTGGTCAACGCCCTTTTCGAGCGAACGAAAAATCCGAGGCTCTGTCTGGCCGGGGGCGTCGCGCTGAACTCGGTGGCGAACGGAATGCTTTTCGATCGCTCGAAATTCACCGACGTTTTCATTCAGCCGGCGGCGGGGGACAACGGGATTTCACTCGGGTCGGCCTATTACGTGTGGCATCAGGTGCTCGACAAGCCGCGCGGATTCGTGATGCGGCATGCCTACACGGGGCCCGAATACGACGACGCGCGGATCGCGAAAGCGGTCGGCGAGAAGTTGTCGCTCGATGCCGGGAGGGTGGAGGGCGTTCGTACCGGGACGGTGGAGCCGATCGTGGTGGAGACGAAGCACTGGATCGTCGCCTCGGGAGCGGAAGAGCCGGTGGGCGTGCGTGTTTCGTACCTGGCCGGCGACAAGCTCTACGACGCGACGGTCGACGAAATGTTGAAGGGGGACGTCATCGGCTGGTTTCAGGGGAGGATGGAGTTCGGCCCCCGCGCACTCGGGAATCGCTCGATCGTCGTCGACCCGCGCCGGACCGACATGAAAGACATTCTGAACAGCCGGATCAAGCACCGGGAGGCGTTTCGCCCGTTCGCGCCTTCGATACTCGAAGAAGCGACCGGCGACTATTTCGAGCGCTCCTACCCTTCTCCGACGATGCTGATGGTTTACAAGATCCGCCCGGAGAAGCGGGACGTCATCCCGGCGGTCAATCATGTCGACGATACGGGGCGTCTTCAAACCGTCCGGCGGGAAGACAACGAGCGCTATTGGAAGCTCATCAAGACCTTCGGCGATCGAACCGGGGTTCCGGTGATTCTCAACACGTCGTTCAACGAGAACGAGCCGATCGTCAACACGCCGGAAGAAGCACTGAATTGTTTCCTGAAGACGCAGATGGATGTGATGGTGATGGGGAACTGGTTCCTTCGGAAACAAAAAATCGGAGCGGGGGTCGAAAATCCGGCCGAAGCGAAAGCGTCGGCGAGCGCATGAAAAAGGCGCTCATCACCGGGATCTCCGGTCAGGACGGTTCCTATCTCGCGGAGCTCCTTCTTTCCAAGGGGTACGAAGTTCATGGAATCATCCGGAGATCGTCGTCGATCAACACGAAGAGGATCGATCACATTTATCAGGATCCGCATGAGAGCGGGGTGCGTCTTCGCCTGCATTACGGCGACCTGAACGATGCGTCGAGTCTCAATCGGATTCTTCGAGATGTCCGGCCCGACGAGATCTACAACCTCGGAGCGCAGAGTCACGTCAAAGTTTCGTTCGACATTCCGGAGTACACCGGAGAAGTGACCGCTCTCGGAACGGTTCGGCTTCTCGAAGCGATCCGTGAGAGCGGGCTCGCGCCCCGTTTTTATCAGGCGTCTTCTTCCGAGATGTTCGGCAAGGTCCTCGAAGTGCCGCAGCGGGAGACGACTCCCTTTTATCCGCGATCTCCTTACGGAGTTGCGAAGGTCTACGCGTTCTGGATCACCAGGAATTACCGCGAGGCCTACGGGCTTCACGCTTCAAACGGAATTCTCTTCAACCACGAATCTCCGCGAAGGGGAGAGACGTTCGTGACCCGGAAAATCACGAGAGCGGTCGCAGCGATTGTGAATGGTTTGCAGGACCGCCTGTTTCTCGGCAATCTCGACGCGCAAAGGGACTGGGGGTTCGCGGGGGATTACGTGGAAGGAATGTGGCGGATGCTTCAGCAGAACGACGGTGACGACTACGTCCTGGCCACGGGCGAAACGCATTCGGTTCGGGAATTCTCCGAGCTGGCGTTCAAGGAAGCGGGAATCGAGCTCGCCTGGGAAGGGAGCGGAGCGTCCGAAATCGGCCGCGACCGTTCCAGCGGAGCGGTTCGAATCGCGGTTGATCCGGCGTATTTTCGCCCTGCGGAAGTGGACCTCCTTCTCGGGGACGCGACGAAAGCGAAGGACAAACTCGGTTGGGAGCCGATCGTCGGATTTCAGGCTCTCGTCCGGATGATGGTGCGTTTCGACCTCGACGCTCTGGCCGCGAAGAAAGCGGGCCGTCTCGAGCCGGTGCGGGGAGAGCGATGAATTTTCGTACGTGGCGGGGGAAGAAAGTGCTCGTCACGGGAGGGAATGGATTTCTCGGCTCGCGAGTCGTTCGCCAATTGAGACGCGACGGAGCGGAGAACATCATCACTCCCCGGAGCAGCGAATGCGACCTCAGGCGCCAGGTTGCTGTGCGCGAGCTTCTGAACCGTGAACGCCCCGACGTGATCATCCATCTCGCGGCAAAAGTCGGCGGGATCGGAGCGAACCGGCTCAATCCCGGGCGGTTTTTTTACGACAACATCACGATGGGGGTGGAGCTCATCGAGGCGGCGCGCGAAATTTCCGTCGAAAAGTTCGTCACGATCGGAACAATCTGTTCGTACCCGAAAGTGACCCCGGTTCCTTTTCGGGAAGAAGACCTTTGGAACGGATATCCCGAAGAAACGAATGCGCCCTACGGAATCGCCAAGAAGGCGCTCCTCGTTCAAAGTCTGGCCTACCGGCAACAGTACGATTTCCCCGGGATCTATCTTCTTCTCGTCAACCTCTACGGCCCGGGAGACAATTTCGATCCGCGCTCTTCCCACGTCATCCCGGCCATCGTCCGAAAGATGTTCGAAGCCAGGCAGGCCAATCAGAAATCGGTCACGCTGTGGGGCGATGGAAGCCCGACGAGGGAGTTTCTCTACGTTGACGACGCCGCGCGCGGAATCGTGCTCGCGGCGCGGAAATACGACGAGGGAGACCCGGTCAACCTGGGAAGCGGACACGAGATCAGCGTTCACGAGCTCGCGGAAATGGTTGCGCAAGTCGTCGGCTTCCACGGGCGGATCGTCTGGGACGCGGGCAAGCCGAACGGGCAGTTGCGCCGCTCGCTGGATGTTTCGAGGGCCAGGACCAAATTCGGATTCAGGGCCGAAATCGATTTCAAGACCGGGCTGCGGCGCACCATCCGGTGGTATGCGAATCACGTTTCCTTGCTCGCTTCGCATCATTGAGAATCCGTTCGATATCCTCGGGGCATCGGGAACGACAACGTGTTGAATCGAGTCCTCATCACCGGCGTCACCGGTTTCGTCGGCCCGCATCTGGCTCGCGAAGTGCTCGCGGCTCGCCCGGATATCGAGCTTTGGGGGCTCGTTCGCTGGCGGAGCTCTCACGACTCGATCAAGGCGCTCGAAGGGCGGCTCAAGCTGATCGAAGGGGATCTCCACGATTCTTCGTCGATTCGAACGGTGATCGAGAGGCTTCGGCCGGACGGCATCATTCATCTGGCGTCCCAGAGCTCGGTGACCGCGTCGTGGAGTGCGCCGAGCGAGACTTTTCAGACGAACCTTCTCGGAACTCTGAACCTTTTCGAAGCGGCTCGCGGAATGGTCCCTGCGCCGAGAATCGTGTTCGTCGGATCGTCCGAGGAATACGGGGAGGTCGCGCCTGAGGATCTGCCGGTGGACGAGTTCACCCCTTTGCGCCCGATTTCCCCTTACGCCGTCAGTAAAGCCGCGGCCGACCTTCTCGGATACCAGGCGTTCCGGTCGTATTCGCTGCCGGTGATTCGAGTTCGCGCTTTCAATCACACCGGGCCCGGACGAGGCGAGCAATTCGCGATTTCGAACTTCTGCCGGCAATTTGCACTCATGAAGCTCGGAAAGATCGCGAGGGTTCTTCGAGTCGGGAATCTCGAAGCGGCGCGCGATTTTCTCGATGTTCGCGATGTCGCCGCGGCCTACCGGCTCGCACTCGAAACGGGCAAGCCGGGCGAGGTTTACGTCGTTTCGTCGGGCGAATCGATCCGGATGTCGGCGATTCCGGAGAAGCTGACAAGGATCACAGGCATCGAGCCGCAGATCGAGGTCGATCCGGAGCGGCTTCGCCCTTCGGACATTTCGATTCTGAAAGGGAATTCCAGCCGGTTTCGGGCGCTGACCGGTTGGGCGCCCTCGATTTCGATCGAACGCACCCTCGAAGATCTCTACCAGGACTGGCTCTCCCGGCTGGCGGCGGAAAGCGCGAATTGAGGATTCTTCTTCTCAATCAATTTTTTTATCCGGACATCGCGGCCTCGGCGCAGCTCGCCACCGATCTGGCGGTCGATCTGGTTGGAGCGGGGCACGAAGTCAGCGCGGTTTCCGGACGCGGGGTCTATGCGGGCGGGGCGAAATCGCTTCCGATGCGAGACGCGTATCGGGGAGTGAAAATCGTTCGGCTTCCCTGTACCGACTTCGGCCGCGGAAGTCTGGCGGGCCGGCTCATCGACTACGCCAGTTTTCTGGTGTCGTCGGTGGCGGCGATTCCTTTTCTCGGGCGTTTCGACGTTGTCGTCGTGATGTCGACGCCTCCGCTCCTGGTGGTGAGCGGTCTCGTCGCACGAAGGCTCACGTGCAATCGTCTGATTTTCTGGGTGCAGGACGTTTATCCGGAAGTGGCCCTGGCCCTCGGTGCAATTCGCCAGGGCCCGCTTTGTTCGATCCTGGCCTGGGTGTCTCGCAAGGCGCTGCAGGGAGCCGACCGGGTCGTCACGATTGGCGAGGTGATGACAGAGCGGCTCGTCGCCGCGGGCGCCGATCCCGGGAAAATCGACGTCGTCGAGAACTGGGCGGATGGAAGCGGGCTCGTGAGGATTCCCGAGGGCGAGGGGCGGCTTCGAGGGGAGATGGGGCTGAATGGCAGGTTCGTGGTCCTTTATTCCGGAAACCTCGGCAACGCCCACGATTTCTCGGGACTGGAAATGGCCATTGAGCAGATAACCCAGATTCGGCGCGACGTTGTGTTCGTCTTTGCCGGCGAAGGGGCGCAAAAGGCGCGTCTCATGAAGCGTTTTTCGGGACGAGAAGACTTCGTGAGATTCCTGCCTTACCGGGAGAGGGAGGATCTGGCCGAAGGGCTCGCCCTCGGGGATCTTCACGTTGTCACTCAGCGCCGCGGGCTCGAGGGGCTCGTCGTGCCGTCGAAGTTCTATGGAATTCTCGCCGCGGGGCGGCCAGTCCTTTACCTGGGGCCGGAAAGGACCGAGGTTGCTCGCCGGGTTCAGCAGTTGGATGTCGGCGAGACGGTCGAGCCCGAAGATGCGGAAGCCATCGAGAAAGCGGTCTCTCGATGGGCGGAAATGAGCCCTTCGAAACGCCAGGAAGTCGGAATTCGCGCCAGGTCGGTTTTCGACTCCGATTTCGACCGGAAGATATCGACCGGCAGGTGGGGGCGAATCCTGACGAGTCTGATTCCCAATTCCCGGGTCCCGGAATGATCAGCGCCCGGCGTGCTTCCGCGAAGCTCTGCCAACAAAAGGGTTGTGGGCGAAATGCGTAGACGTTAGAATACCGGCACTCTGATGCAACCTTACGTATCTTCCGTCGCGATCTTTTTTCTTTCCATCCTCTGGGCGTATCTGTTAACGCCGTTCGTGATTGCGGTCGCTCATCGCGTGGGTGGGGTCGACAAGCCGGGAGCGAGAAAGGTTCATGCGGTGGTGATGCCGCGAATCGGGGGGGTGGCGATCGCCCTCTCGACGGCCTTGGCGATGGCGCCGGGGCTTCTGATCGATTCGGTTCATCCGGCTGTGGCGAGAAACATCGGTTTTCTGGCCGCTCTGCTCTGGGGTGGAGGGATTGTCTTTCTTCTCGGCCTCTATGACGACCTCAAGGGAACCAATGCTCCCTGGAAATTCTTTTTTCAGGCACTCGCTGCTTGCATCGCCTATTCGCTCGGATTTCGGTTTACCGTGATCGGTTTGCCGTTTTTCGGTTCGGTCGATCTCGGATACTGGAGCTTTCCGATGACGCTGGTCTGGATCGTCGGAGTCGTGAATGCGATGAATCTGG
>Ga0315281_10002759_pt1 | contig 26025 bp, 22 predicted proteins | sample YL17G07_0_MG_FD_204540 | JGI IMG/M metagenome (GOLD analysis project Ga0315281, IMG submission 204540) | Sediment microbial communities from Yellowstone Lake, YNP, Wyoming, USA - YL17G07_0 | ecosystem: Environmental > Aquatic > Freshwater > Lake > Sediment | place: USA: Wyoming | collected... | reverse complement strand
GTTTTTACTCCTTTTATAATATTTTACTATGGTATGGTTATTATAATATGAATGATTATATTTTTGGGCTGCCTTATTGTGAATAATTTGGGGCTATTTGAGTCGGTTTAATTAGAGAGATAACAACTGCTGCTTAAGGTAGTCTACGGTTGTGGCAAAATATGAAAATATTAGAATCTTATTACCCTTTAGTTTTTCAAGCAGTTTTTTAAGTTCAATGATTTTAGTATCTTGCGTAATATTACTCATAACTCTTGTGATAAGCTGGATTATATCTTTATCCTGTGTAATAAAATTTTTAATATCTTTAATTTTATATTCTTTAAGTTCAATTTCAATATATGGATAACGGATTTTATATGTCTTATCTTTTTCCTTCTTGATTTCTTCTCGCTTTTCAAATCCTCTAATCTCATCAAAGATTAAATCCATAACATCTCCATCAGGTTGTTCAATTTGCCTGTCAATCGCCTTTTGGAGAATCTCTGGTTTAACGACTTTCTTTTCATTAAAGAATAGATTTTCAAAATTGTTGAGGTAAATTTCATATTTTTCTATCCTCTTTTTGAAAGAATAAATTGATGAATCAAAAGATTTAAACATAGACACCTTCATTACGCCTGTAAGGCTTTTCCTTGCGTTTGCCTGTACAGATTCAACTTCTGTCTTTTCTATCTTTTCATTCAAATAACTATAAGGAATTAACTTTAAGCCTTTTATCGCTTTATCAATAAAATGATAAATTGATTCAAACTCAACCTTACTTTTCTTCTTTCGATTACTTGTATCATTAAATTTAAAAAAATTTATTAAACCGATTTTTTCTTCCAACTCTTCTTCTGTTTTATTAGAATCTTCTTGAGTAAAAAAATCGTAAAGTTCTTTGCTCTTTAGGGCGTTTAATTCATCACTAACTGCCTTTCGTATTAATTTACTATCTAATTCATATAAAACATTTTTAAGCTGCTCTTCTGGAAAGATGATTTGTTTGCCATCTAATAAAGCCTCAGGGAAATCTTTTTTAACCCGATGTTTTGTTCTCTTTACCATAATTTTATTAAGTATCGGGTAGAGGTCAGCAAATACCTCTTCTGAGTCCCTTGCAATAAATTCTCTTTGTGTGCTGCCAAATAATGTCTCTATGTTTGGGATACCAAAATGGGCAAAAAAATTACCATCCCCGCGTTTTGCAAGCAGGATTTGATTGGCAAGGTCTTTTATCCCATTATTAACAGGCGTTGCAGAAAGCATTAATACCTTTGGCATTGATTTACAATAAGCAGGATCAATAAGTAATTGTAACATATTCTGATATGACTTGCTTCCTTGAGTCTTGAAATTATGGCTTTCATCTATTACCAATAAATCAATCGCATTTTCATTTTTTGAGGTCTCTTTTCTTGATTGTAAATCAGCTTTTACCTTCATTAAATTTTGTTCCTGAGAAAATTCTGTTATTGAATATACAGGGGCATTTACTGTAACATCCTTTAAATGCTGTTCCCAATCATCTCTTAGAGAGGCAGGACATACAACTACCACATTTTTTCTTTTATAATAACCAAATTCTTCTATTACCTTCTTTGCAATATAAGATTTGCCTAATCCAACGCTGTCTCCTAATAAACACATGCCTATTTTATCATTATTAAGCCGTTTTAATACCTTTTCCTTACTCTCTTCTTGAAAAAGGGTTAAATCTACCCTGCTCTCATATCCTTCCTTAGATTTAAGCCTTTCTTCAATCTCAATATCTTCTCCATAAATTTCATATAAAATTCTGATATATATTTCATAAGGAGAATACGTTAAATTCCCGAATTTGCTAAGCCCTAAAACCTCTATTTTAAACTGTTCATTCCAATCAATATTTTTATCATCTCTCCATTGTTTCTCAAACCAACTGCGATGACTTAGGTCTTGATGAGATTTTTTTTGCATATAGTTGACAATTCTGTGATCATATTCAATATCATTAAGTTCAGTGTTATTCATTAGACCATTTCTTGTAAAATTAGAACTGCCGATGATGCCGATTGCATTTTCACCTTCTGAGCCGATTATATAACACTTTGCGTGTAAAAAATCCCTTTTAAATAATTTTACCTTTATCTTACCTGTCTCTAAATATTTGATTAATGCCTTAACAACTTCTTGATATTCAGGCTTAAATGGAAGGTCTTTTAGATCTGAATTGATATATTTTTCAGGGAAAGATGTATCTAATTGATTGACTCTGACTTTTGGTTCTTCCCCGATAAGAAACCTGATTTCACTATATTTACTACTGCTAAAAAAATGTTCTATTGCTGGAAGCAATTCTAACATACCAACCAAATCCCAGTATCCAGTCGCTATTGAAACCTGTGTATAATTACCAGAAGAAAGCAGTTCAGTCAAAAATGTCTTTAACTGAAACTGTTCAGACGCATTATCAAGTAATTTAGGATTAGTTGTAATCATTTGATGATTATAACAGATATTCTCTTTTTTTATATAGAGGAAACATTACGAGAGTCAAGCATTATCATATCAATAGCCTCCCCAATATCCCTTGAAGCCATAAATTGAGTGCCTACAAGTATAGCCTTAGCACCTGTTTGCTCAAGGGTTTCAACATCCTGTCTTGTCTTAATACCGCTTTCGCTTACTACTATTTTATCCTTAGGGATGTCTTTGATCATCTCAAGGGTTGTGTTAATATTAACCTCAAGTGTCTTGAGATTTCTGTTATTTATACCAATTATTGGGCAATCAAGCATCATCGCCATATCAAGTTCTTTTAGATTATGTACCTCAAATAATACCTCCATACCAAGCTCAAGGCTTAGATGCAGCAATTCCCCTGCCTGCTCTCTGCTTAAAAGCGCTGCTATCAATAAAATTGCATCTGCCCCATATGCCCTTGACTCATAAATTTGATATTCCTCAAACAAAAAATCCTTTCTTAATATAGGAACCGTTGTAACCCCTTTAGCAATTAAAATATAATCAATGCTGCCATTAAAAAAATCCTCTTCTGTTAAGACAGAAATGGCATCTACCTTTTTATCATTATATATCTTTGCAATGGACAAAGGGTCAAAATCAGGACGGATTATTCCCTTTGAAGGAGATGACTTTTTAATCTCGGCAATCAGTTTAAGCGGCGGGCAGATCAGAGCAGCCTTAAATCCTCTAATATCATGATTATCACGTGCCCTTCCTTTCATTTCAGACAGGGGATGTCTTGATTTAAGGGTCTTTAATATCTCTTTTTTTTGGTTGGTAATCTCAGATAATACGCTCATGTTTCAATCCACACCTCTTTGATAGAGGTGACTTTAATCTTTTCTCTGCGCCTCTGCGACTCTGTGGTGAATTCTAATCTTTTTTAATTTTACTACTTTAAAACAACTTTATATCACATATTAAAATAATCAAATTTATCTTCTTTTGAACTCCATCTTTCAAGCCTATAGATATGGGCAGGCTCTGATTGCGGGTCAAGTGTAATCAGTTTTTTATTGCCTTTATCAATAGACCTTTCATCATTTAATAGATTAATCAATAAATACGAATCACTGTCTTTTATTTTGAACTCCCTAAGAGGAATATGCAGAAGGGTCTCATGGCTGTGATGGGGGTCGAGATTAACTGCTATCAAGATAATATTACTCAGGTCAGGCAGAGCCTTTGAATAAAATAATATATTTGCGTTGTCACAGTGATGAAAACGAAGGTTTTTATATAGGGCAAGGGCTGGATTGTCTGCGCGAATCTTGTTTATTTTTGTAATATAATCATTTATATTGCCCTCACAATTCCAATCTCTGACCTTTATTTCATATTTTTCACTGTTAAGGTATTCTTCTGTATTAGGTATTGCGGCATTTTCACATAATTCATAACCGCTGTATATTCCATACACTGAAGAAAGAGTAGCAGCAAGTACAAATCTCATCATAAAGGCAGGTCTTCCGCCAGTTTGTAATATTGTTGGAAGTATATCGGGGGTATTAGCAAATAGATTAGCCCTCATATAATCGCTTATATCAGTTTGAGTCAATTCTGTGAAATATTCTATAATTTCATCTTTAAAATTCCGCCAAGTAAAATATGAATAAGACTGTGTAAATCCAGCTTTAGCAAGCGCTCTCATCATAGGAGGACGCGTAAATGCCTCAGCAAGAAATATAACGTCTGGATACTCAGAGGTTAGCTCGGAGATTATCCACTGCCATAATTTTACTGGTTTTGTATGAGGATTATCTACCCTAAAGATACGCACCCCTTTTTTTATCCAAAAAAGCAGGACATCTCTCATCTCAGTCCAAACTTCCTGCCATACGTCATCAGTAGCCCTGAAATTTAATGGATAAATATCCTGATATTTCTTTGGAGGGTTTTCAGCATATTTTATTGAGCCGTCAGGACGTTTATAAAACCATTCTGGATGGGCTTTCACATATGGATGATCAGGCGAACAATTAATCGCAAAATCAAGGGCTATCTCCATTCCAAGAGTCTTACAAGCCCTTTCAAATCCCTCAAAATCTTTCATTGTGCCTAGTGTCGGCTCTATTGCTGTATGACCGCCTAGTCCACTGCCAATTGCATATGGAGAGCCGCAATCCTTTGGTCCAGAAGTCAACGAATTATTTGGACCCTTGCGGTTAGTCACTCCAATTGGATGAATTGGAGGCAGATATATTACATTAAATCCCATTGCCTTTATATCTGGCAGTCTCTTTATACAGTCTTTGAATGTTGAACCCTTACCCTTTAAAGTACCCTGTGAACGAGGGAAAAACTCATACCATGCTGCATACCTTGCCTCAATCCTATCTGACATCACCTCAAATACATGTTCATTGAGGGTTAAATCATCTTTTTGTCCATGAATCAATATCAATTCATCAAGCCTGTGATCTGAAAAAATCTTTATCTTTTCTACCTGAATAGTTGTAGATGTTATAGCTGTAAGATATTGAGTAAGGTTTTTAGCTGCAGATTTAGAGAGGGATTTTTGATTAAGGACATTTTTAATTAAGATTTCACCTTCAAGGAGTTCACTTTCTATATCAATACCTGCGGTAAATTTTTTTGTGGTATCGCTTAACCATGAGGCAAAGTGATCGGTAAATGCCTCTATTGTGTAATGATACATGGTGTTTTCATGAAGTATAAAGCAGCCTTCCCATAGATCAAGACCTTGATTAATTGAAACCATATCTGAAATCTCCCAAGCATGGCTGCCATGTTTCTTTCTATGTTTGAGATTAACCTTAATCTTGTCATGACCGTCTCTAAATACAGTTGCGGTAACCTTAAAAAGTGTGCCAACCTCGCTTTTAACGGGATATTTTCCATTTTCAACAGATGGTTTTATATCTTGTATAATAAACAACCCATTAATTTTATGATTGATTGTCATCTCTCAATTATCCCTTTAATTTAAACTAGTGATTTATATAGATACACAACCTGAGAAGCAATATTTTCCCAGCTAAAACGCTCAACAGCGTCATTGCGTCCAGCCTGACCCATTTTATCTCTCAAGGATCTGTCATCAACAATCCTATTAATGCAGCTAGCAAGGTCAATACTGAATTGTTCCGGATTAACTGCCTCAAATGGACTCTCTTTATGCTGTTCAAACTCAACTAATAAACCGTTTTCTTCATTTCTCACTATCTCAACAATCCCTCCAACTGCAGAGGCTACTACAGGCGTGCAGCATGCAAGTGCCTCAAGATTAATAATACCAAATGGCTCATAAATTGATGGACAGCAAAATACTGAGGCGCTTGAATACAATACAATTAATTCTTGTCTAGGGATCATTTTTTGCAGCCATATGATGTTTTTTCTCTTGAGGGCTGCCTTATTTATGGCTTGTTCCATCTCAAGTTTAATCTCAACTGTATCAGGGGCGCCTGCGCAAAGAACAATCTGAACGTCAGGGTTTATATATTTTATGGCATTAACAAGATGAATAATGCCTTTTTGTCTCGCAATTCTGCCGACAAAAAGGATATATGGGATGGAAGGGTTTATTCCATATTTAACCAATATATCTTCATTAAAGGTCTGTTTGAATTCATTTGTATCAATACCGTTATAGATCACCTTTATGCGGTCGCTGTCAATATCAAATAATCTAAGAATATCTTGCTTCATGCCCTCTGAAACTGCAATAACTGTATCAGCCATTTCAAGGGCGGTTTTTTCAATCCATACTGAAAGATCATAACCAAATCCGAGCTGTTCTCTTTTCCATGGACGAAGAGGCTCAAGGGAATGAGTGGTGATAATAAGGGGTATATTATAAGCCTTTTTTGCAAATATTCCAGCCATATGCGTATACCATGTGTGACAATGAACAACTGAGGCATTAATAGGCTCAATGTTAAATAATAGATTTTTATAGATCGCCTCAAATGCAGGGGTAAGTTTTTTATCGGTTTTATTAAAAAGCGATTTATCATGAGAATAGCCTTGAATCTTAAATGATTCGCGGCATATATCCTGATCGCCAAAACACCTAACCTCAACATCTATCAGTTTTGAAAGTTCTTTAGTCAGATATTCTACATGAACTCCGGCTCCTCCGTATGTATAGGGTGGATATTCATTTGTTAAAAGTAAAGCCTTCATTAAATCTCCAATATAAGGATAATTATATAATTTTCCTTATACTATCATAATAAAAGCCAAAATCACAATAGATTATTTTAGCAGAGATTATTGCGCTTATATTTATTGGATGAGTTTCATCATAGGGGCAGAAATCCGCAGATTATACCGTAATATGATCCTTTACATAGCTGATTACTTCATTTGAAATGCGAGGCTCTAGTATCTTATTAAGAATCTTTTTTTCATTTTGAACAATCTTAATCAAAAGTTTTATTGCCCTTGAGTCCGTACAATCCATCCTTAAAATCTCAAGGGTATAATCAATCGCATTAATCAAGGTTTTATAATCATTTCTAAGCGTACCGCTTGCCGTTAATGTCTTATACCATTTGTAATTCAGAGAGGCAATTATCTCCATATATTTCTTTGGATCGGTCTCGTCAATCTTCATCATTGTCAGATACATGCGAATTGCCTGATCAAACAAATTATTTTCAATATATGTCTTTGCCTTGTCTGAAAGTTCTTTGATCTGACCTCTTTGTTCATCTGTGAGATTATTCATTTGGTCTGCATCAATATTTTGTTCTTTTTTGAATCTTTCAATCATCTTATTGATATATAATTGATATTTTGGATTCTGATTGATTAGAAAATGATAAATCCCCTCAGCCTTTTTGAATTCTTTTTGGATAAGATATATCTGAGCTTCATGCAGCTTCCACTGCGGATTTAAAGGACTTTTCATAAACGCATCTTCTGCCGCTTTAATGGCTTCATCAAAACGTTTTGTCTTAACAAGCAGTTTGATTAAGGCATTGATTCCATGCGCAAAATTTCTTTTGCCAGACATTGTAATGCTTTGACAGTAATATTGCTCCGCCTTTTTTGTATCGTCCAATTTTTCTGCAGCCAATCCCCTAAAAAAAGGTTCATAGTGATCATAATGAATAGACGGAGAAAGTGTTTTATATGAATCAAGCGTTAAAAGGGCTTCATCCAATGAACCATTAAATATATGAGTTGCTGCGTAATGAAATAACGCCCTATTTTTGATAGTATTAAAATGAAATTCTACAAAAAGCTTCATCTTTGAGACAATTTTATCCATAGTAAATGGCGTTGATATAATATCATCTACCCCTAATTCATTAGCCCAAGCAATGTAACTAATTAATTCATCATAGGTGTCTGAAGGGATAAGAAGGATAAATGGAATGAGAAAACTTGGATGGTTGATATCCCTTACATGCTCAAGAACTTCAATGCCTGATTTATCTTGAAGTTTCCAATTAGAGATTATTAATGAGTATTTATTAGTATCTGAAGAGTAATTTTTCAACGCCTCTTCAGCGGTTGTAACATTTAACATTTTTTCACACATGTGATGTATATTAGGGTCAAAAAAGATTTCTCTTGCATCTATGACTAAAGCAGAACCTATAATCGTTTTAACGGGCTTATTGACAGTCTGCATATTTTTGCTTATAGGGTTATTCATATCTAATATATTATCATATTTAAAGATAAATCTACAATCAATTTTTTTATGTCTTTTATAATTGACTTATATTTTTACTTTACTTTAAAATACAACTCATACATTGGGCAGTTAGCTCAGTCGGTAGAGCAGAGGCCTGAAAAGCCTCGTGTCCGCAGTTCGATTCTGCGACTGCCCATTTTTTACAAATCTTTTTTTTGGTGTCGTCCTACGACTTTATGGGTGTCGTCCTACGACTTTATGGGTGTCGTCCTACGACTTTACGGGTGTCGTCCTACGACTTAAAGGCGATTCCTTTGTATGTATATGTCATTATTTTTGAACCATTCATATAGAAGTTTTCTAATTTTCTGATATTAAAGCCTGCGTTTAAGATTAAATCTTTGATTGGACGGTTGATGTGACAGCCGCCGGCTATTTTTTTGTGAATTGGATTGATAATATCCTGCCATTTTGTGATACTTTCTATATCTGAAAGTCCATGCTCAGTAAAATGATATACGCCGTTTGGGCGGAGAACGCGTTTCATTTCTAAGAGCGCCTTGAGTGGATCAGGGATTGTGCAAAGCGCCCAGCTTGTAACAACGCAGTCTATAGAATTATCGTCAAGCGGAATATCCTCTCCTGTTAGTCCTACGAATTCTACAGCAATATTGATTGAATCAATACGTTTTTGGGCGAGTCTTCTTGCGGTAGTGGATGGATCAAGGGCAAGTATCTTTATTACCTCTTTTGGATAATAAGGAAGATTCAGCCCTGAACCAAATCCAACCTCTAAAATCTCGCCTGATAATCCAGTCAATGATTCTCTTCTTTGAACGTTTAATTCTTCACGGCTCATTACTTTATCAATGATTCGCGGTAAGATGTATTCTGAATATATTCCCATAATAAAACCTCTCTATTACTGATTATTTTTGAATGTAAATATGGTTAAGGGTTGTTATCTATCTATAAATCGTCAGATGTATTTTACGATCTACAATCATCATCAAAAAACATTGCAATTATGATTAATTTATTTATCTTTTCAATCATATACATTCTTTATTCTTTTCATAATTAACAGCTAAATTCATAAACCCCATATTCCCCATCACAACATTATGCGGAATCAATATATACTTCCACGGTTTTCCGCCATTTTGGATTGTATAATCAGTGGCATTCTTACAGTAATAAAGGGCTGCCTTTGCCTTTTCTTGAACATCAGCAATTTCAATATCTCCTTCTTTTTTTGTTTCTATCATATAAATCGTATCTATAGTTTCTACTATAAAATCAGGGCAATATCTTTGTAAATTATGCCCCCAATATATTGAGAATTGATTTTTAGCAGGTCTCAGCCATTTTATAACATCTTTATCCTGTTCTAAGATAATTGCAAAATCTTTTTCAGTCTTTGAATCAAATTTATAGAGATTATGGCAGGCTTTTTTAAACCCACAAAATACCTTTGAAGGAATTGCATTTGTTGGGGTTATCATATCTCTATAATAAACAACCCCGCCGCAAGCAACGGGGTATTAAAAGAGCTTTAACTGACGATCTTCATGTATTTTATGATATTTCTTTCCTTGTTTTCTTACATAATCTACAATCATATTTTCATTTCCATGCTTCCATACCGTACTTCCAAAATATCCATCTGTCCAAAATTCTCCTCCCCATAGTAACTTTTTTACCTGTGGGCAACGCTTAAATATTTCTCGTGCCGTAAGGCTCTTTATCATCGTTACTATTTTAGTAACACTATATGTCGGAACTGATTGTATCAAAAAATGTACTTGATCCTTATCTGTACCTATCTCTAAAAACTTTATCTGATATCGCTTTTCTATTTCTAAACATACTTCTCTCAAAATACCATCCACGTGGGTATCAAATACTACACGTCTATATTTGGCTGGTAACACCAAATGGTATATCAATACAGTAACATTATGACTTTTATGTACATATTCGCTCACTCATATAATTATACGCCACAAATGGCGGGGAATATAACCCCAAGAGATTTAATTATTTCAATAAGTTATACCCAATTTTAAGGGTGCGAAACTTGAGTAATAATATTAATGTGTCGCAAATTATTTTATTCATCATAATTATTATTAAAATCATGATCATCAAGAGATCCGTGACTCTCACCATATTTTTCCCTTATCTTCAATATTTCAGGAAGGACAGACTTAAATGGATCAATCAAGTTTGGATCAAAATGTGTACCAGAGCCTTCTTCAATTATGCGTACGGCATCTTCTATAGCCCAAGCCTTTTTATATGGACGATCTGAGGTTAGGGCATCAAAGACATCAGCAACTGCAACTATCCTGCCCATTAATGGGATGTCATCGCCTTTAAGTTTATTTGGATAACCATTGCCATCCCATTTTTCATGGTGTGTCATTGAAAGTATTTGCGCAGTATTTAGCAACTCATCACTGTGATTTCCAATGATTTCAGACCCCATTGACGGATGAGAGCGCATGATCTTCCATTCCGAATCATCAAGTTTACCCGGTTTTAATAGCACATTATCAGGTATGCCAATCTTTCCTACATCATGCATTGGTGCAGCATTAAATAATATTTCTACTAATTTATCGTCCATTCCTGCGGCTTTTGCTATTAATCGGGCATAATGACTCATACGTATTACGTGGTTGCCTGTTTCATTATCCTTAAATTCAGAAGCCCTGCCAAGTCGACGAATTATCTGTCTCCTAGTTTTTTCCAGTTCTGATGTTCGCAGTTCTACCATACGCTCTAATTCTCTTGTTTGGTCATAAAGCGCTAAATGTGTTTTAACCCTTGCAAGCACTATTGAAGGACTAATAGGTTTTGTAATGTAATCTACCGCTCCCATCTCAAGACCCTTTTTTTCATCAGTAACATCGTTCATTGCAGTTACAAAAATTACTGGTATATTTGCGGAATCTGAATTCTCTTTAAGCTTTTGACACGTCTCATATCCTGTAATACCAGGCATCATAATATCCAGTAATATCAAATCAGGCTTAGTATCGCTTGATGCTATCTTTAAAGCCTTTTCACCATTAGTAGCTATTTTAGTACGATAATATGGATTAAGTACATTAGTCAGCAGTTCTATGTTTTCAGGCATATCATCTACCACTAAAATCATCTGTTTAGCAGTTGCTAATTTGTTTGGTTGTAATCCGTCCATTATTTTCTCCTAACATCATTTATATTTTCTCAGACACCTTTTTTGCTTCCTTTAGGTCTTCTAAGATATTTAACATAGCCCTATGCGCTCTGGCAAGTTTTGTAACCTGTGATTGAAGCTCATCTGTTGTCTTTTTACGCTCTATAAAGGCGTTATTTAATTGCTGCGTCATACTATTAAAGGCATCAGAGAATTCACCCATGAAATCTACCTTATGCCCAAAATCACCATGAGCAATTTGTTTAGTAGTCCATGTCAGATGTTTTAAGCTTGCTTGAAGTCCTTTTATCGATTGAGCTATCAGCATCTTTCCCTTTGTTGATTCAAAATTGATCTCACCGTTTGCCAGTTGATAGCTTAAGTAAGTTGTTTCATTATACTCAATTATAAATTTGTTGATATACTCTGTCATTTGTTTGATTTCATTGTCAGGATAATCTGATGGCAGATCAATAATTTCAGGTTTTTTTCCCTTGAGAATCGCTGAAAAAATTGCAGTTATCTTATCTATGTCCTCTTCATTTACTTGAAGCATTTATACCCTCGGTTTGACTTTAAAACGACACACCCTGTCTCCTGAACACCAACAATCTATTTCTTTTACATCAAAATTCTTGCCAGAAAATTCCAAAAGCAACCCATTTATGAATCCTTCATCATAGGTGCATATTGTCTCTTGGCATACTGGCAGTCCCGAACAATCAAGGTCTTCAGCCACAGTTAATGTAAATTCCATCTTGTTCATATCCGCTTCTTCAATTCTCAAAATACCAATCTTGAGTTTAACAAGGAGTTCTTGCAATTCCTTAATAAATTCATTGAAATCGCTTCTTTCTTTAATCGCAGCCTTAAATAGTTCTCGTCCTGCAAGTTCTCCAGCCCTATAATATATGCGTTCAGCTGTTTTAACATCAAACTCTTGAATGATAATATCTCTTAGAGTAAACTGCATTAAACGATATACCGCTACATCCATGCTTGAACCAAGATTTGGACGACCTTCTCCAATGCTGCCTATCATGTTCCAATTAAATAGTGATTCTGTTCTTTCTTCTTTAAACATTTTAATCTCCTATAAAAATATATTATGTAACTATTTTATATTTCTTGCCCTTATTCATTTTTTCTAATAGATTATTAACTTCCTCTTTAAGCTCTATCATTCTCTCTTCACGATCAATTGTCAACATGCTGAACCGCTCAAGGTCTTTAGTATGCTGTCTTATCTCTTGTTCAACTTCTCTACGTATTGAAATATCTCTAACAGAGACGCAGACACATCTCTCTCTTAATTCATTCTCAAACAACATCGAAAGCCCTACTTCAACAGGGAATTCTATACCATCCTTTTTTACCCCCGATCTATTGATTTCGTCTCCAATAGGACGGGTTTTTTTAATATTATTGAAGAAGGAATCACGTTTATGGTTGTGATCAAGAACATTTTTCGGCACTAAAATATCAACATTTTTACCGATAAGTTCACTATGTTCATAACCAAATATATTTTCCGACATAGAATTGGCAAGAATAATCTCTCCAGCCTTATTAACCACAAGTATACCGTCTGGAGCAGATTCTATGATATTTTGATACCAAACTTCGGTTTCTTTTAATAATTGCTGTTGAGTCTGAAATTTCACAGCTAATTCTTGGGTTTGGTTAAGAAGGATTTTAGTGTTAAGGTTACGTTTTAGTATCTCAATATTTAAGGACAATATTGGTAAGAGATCATTTAATAATTCCTGATATTCCATCTGAAAATCTATTAATGCAGCTAATTCCAATACACCAAGCAACTCATCGTTTTGCATAACTCTCGTTAGAATAATTGTTTGAGGATAAGCCTCTCCTACACCCCAGTTGACGGTAATTTCAGAATTAGAAAGATTATTTAATACAATCGGAGATTGAGACAATGCGCACTGTCCGACTAATCCTTGTCCTAATGCAAAACTCTTGTCTGTTACTAAAGCGCCATAGCCTCCAGTTGATTTTAATAGTTTATCGCTTTTATCATAAATATATAACATACCGTATGATGCGTTTAATAAAGGCACTGTCATTGACAGAAATTTCAAAGAAATTTCGGAAAATGTCATTGTCTTTTGAAGTTCTGAAGCGATTTGAGAGACCTGTAATTTGATTGCAGAATTAGATTGAAGTTCCAGAGCATAATTTTTAAGCTCTTGCTGAACTTTTTCTCGTTGACTTACCACAAGGCTAAGACGCCTATTCCAGATTAGAATAAAAACTATTATCACAAAAAATGAAAGAGCAATTGGGGCAATAATCTTCCAGTTGGTACCTTGTTTATATTCAATAGAAAGCCAATGATTCTTTATCATTGTTTTTTCTTGACTAGACATTCCTAAAAGAACCTTATTCATAGCTGATACAAGTAAAGGCAAATCCTTTTTTACGCCTATTGCGAGATCATGATTATATGGTGTTGGAGCTGCAATCTTTAGATTTGTAAGTCCTAATTTGTCTATATTATATGATACTGTGCCAAGATTATCGACAAATACATCTATCTTTTCTACTGAAAGATCCAATAAGGCAGAACGAATATCAGGCAAAGATATTAATTGCATCTTAGGATAATCACGTTTAAGCAGGTCGGCAACTATTAATCCTTTTAATACGCCAACCTTGAGTCCATAAAGATCATCAAGTCCTCCAATAAAACGCATATCTTTACGAGCAACAATAACCGATGGAAATGTGGCATATACATTTGTGAACAGAAGATATTTTTCACGCTCTGGTGTCGGGGTTATCTTTGGAATAACATCTATTTCCCCAGTTTTTACTTTATCTATAGCCTCTTTTATAGTCAGCCCTGAAGTCGGTACAATAGTTACTCCAAGACGTTTAGCGCATGTTTGTATAATTTCTGCGCTGATTCCTGAATAAACCCCTTTTTCATCAATATATTCAAATGGAGGACGAGCAGAGTCAACTCCTATACGAATAGTTTTGCCATTTAGAAATGCCTTTTCTTGTGGTGTTAATCCTATATCTATGTTATCAGATACTGCTTGAGTAAGAGAAATACCAATAAACATCACAAGCAGACATGCAAATATATATAAGTTTGATTTGAGACGCACTATATTGATACCCCTATAGCTTTAGCAATATCTTTTATATTTATCAAAGCCTCTTCAAAATCAAATTTAGAGATATTTGTTTGCGCTTTTTTTACGTCTTCTCCAAAGCCTGCGGAGTTGAGTTTTTCTATCAGGTTATCCATCACCCCAACAGCCTCTGAATCGTCATCTGCCAATAATTTAGCAAGTTCTTTTAGTTCTAAACTAAGTGATTCCATGTCTAATAATATTATGATATCAGATGTTTTTGCAGTAACCCCTTCACTATACATACCCTCTGAAATTCTTTTTAACAGTTCTTTAAGTTCATTATCCATATTTTCCATAGCTTGAGCAAGTCCATCGGTCTGCCCATTTTTTAATAAGCCTTCAACAATGCCAGAGAGTTTATACAAAACATCAGCTCCAATATTGCCTGCAAGTCCTTTAATAGTATGCGCCTCGCGAGTTCCAGTTTCAGAATCATTATTATCAATAGCGGATTTAATACGCTCCATCACATCAGACTGCGTTTCAGCAAAGCGTAGAATCAACTTACGAAGCAGCTTGATATTTCCACCTACTCGTTCAAGAGTTTTAACTGTTTATAGACCAGTGATATTAGGCATACATTCTGTGTTTGATTCACTTAATGTACATGTTTCAATTACATTAGGTAAAGATTTCGGTTTTATCCAGCGTCCAAGCGTTACAAAGAGATTGCTTACATCTATAGGCTTTGCAACGTGATCATTCATTCCGCTTTCTATGCACTTTTCTTTATCTCCAGCCATAGCATTAGCAGTCATAGCTATAATTGGAAGCTCTGCATATTTTATGTTTTCACGAATCTTTCTTGTAGCCTCAAAGCCATCCATCAATGGCATCTGACAATCCATAAGCACACCATCATAATCAGTAAGGGCTACCTTTTCAATAGCTTGTAGTCCATTAGTAGCAACGTCAACTTTTATTCCAGCATCTTGAAGTATCTCCATAGCCAATTCCTGATTAACCGCATTATCCTCAACCAAAAGCAGATATGCACCTTTGACTAATTTTTCTGCTTCCTTGTAATCAGCCTGCCTTTGTATTTTACGAGAATGTGTGACTGCAGCTTTTCCAAAGGCGTTAAGTATGCTGTCAAGCAATGTGGAAGGACTTACAGGTTTGACTAATAATCCTTCAACCTTTGTATCTTTCAATTTTTCTAATAATTCATCTCTACTATAAGCGGTTACCATTATAAAAGAAGGTGTGTTTGATAATTTTAAATCTGAACGGATATGTTTTATAACTTCAACACCATCCATTACAGGCATCTTCCAATCCATAAGTACCAGCCCAAAAGGCTTATTATCAATTTGCGCCTGTTCAAGAGACTTTATTGCATCTAATCCGTTATTTACTGCTTCAGCATTAAACTTTAACGATATAAGTATGGATAATAAGATTTCTCTTGCACTTGCATTATCATCCACTATCAAGATACGCATTCCCAATAAATCATCTGTAGAGACTAAAAGTTTACGTTGTTCTGTCTGTAAACCAAATTTTGCAGTAAAATAAAAAATACTGCCAACGCCAGATTTACTCTCAACGCCAATCTCGCCCCCCATAATCTCTACTAAACGTTTACTTATTGTAAGCCCTAGCCCTGTGCCTCCATATTTTCTGGAAGTTGAACTGTCAGCCTGAGAAAAAGCTGTAAAAAGTTTCTTACACTGTGCCTGTGTAAGACCCACGCCTGTGTCTGTAACATCAAAACGTATACGCGCTCCATCAGGGTCATAAGCTATAAGATGAACACCGATTGTAATCTCGCCTTTTTCCGTAAATTTAATAGCATTATTTACAAGGTTTATCAAGACTTGCCCCAATCTTAAAGGATCGCCAATTAATGCGGTAGGCACATCCATTCCTACATTAAACAATAACTCCAACCCCTTATCCTGAGCCTTTATTACTGATAGATCAGCCATATGTTCCATTACATCTTCCAAATAAAAATCTGTGGTCTCAAACTGCATCTTCCCAGCTTCAATCTTTGAAAAATCTAATATATCATTAATAATTCCTAAAAGATTATTAGCAGCGCTGTCTACCTTTTCTATATAATTTCGTTGTTTGGAATTAAGATCAGTGGCAAGTGCAAGATGAGACATGCCTATAATGGCATTCATTGGAGTGCGAATTTCGTGACTCATGTTAGCAAGGAAATCGGATTTCATCTTAGTTGCTTCTTCAGCAATCTCTTTTGCATGACGAAGCTGCTCCTCAGCCTGTTTTCGTTCTGTAATATCCATTATCCAACCAAGTACGCCACTCTCACCTTCATAATTAATAGGCATCAGCGTCATAATCATGTTTCGCGCCTGCTTATGTTTATCATACATCAGTATATCGCGGTTCATTGCAATCCCTTCGTTCTTTACAAGTTCAAGAATCATAGTACGATCTTCAGGATTAACATAAAAATCTGGTGTTGCATCTCCAATATTTGCACCAAATGTTTCAACTAAAAATGGGTTAGTGAAGCGAACTATGCCTTTTGTCGATATGACAATACTTACAGGCGCTGTAGCAAGAATATTCTTTAGACGTTCTGTTTCTTCTTTTAGTTTTTGTTCCATATTTTTACGCTCTGTAATATCATGAAATACTATAACAGAACCAATTAATTGACTTTCTTTATAAACAGGATTAGTTATATATTCAACAGGCAGAGCTGAACCGTCCTTTTCCCAGAGTACCTCATTATTTATAGTTCTTCTTTGTCCATCCAGAGATGTCAAAAACATAGAACATTCCTCTCTTGGAAACACACTTCCATCAGGATAAGCATAGTGCATTAATGAATGCATTACATTGCCGATAAGTTCCACTTCTAAATATCCTAACATAATTGAGACTGCAGGATTAACAAAGGTTATTACACCATTATTGTCCAAACCCAAAATACCTTCATTAACAGATGTTAGAATCAATCGGCTACGTTCTTCTGCCTGTGCTAATATTTCCTTATTTTCTTCAAGTTCATCTCTGCGAGCCTTTAATTGTATTTCAGATATTGCAAGTTCTTCAGCTTGAGCCAGAGTTTTATCAAGGAGTTGACGAGTTTCTACGTTAGAGGATAGAATTTCAAGATTCATAGAAATAATAGGCATAAGATTATTTAAAAAGGCTATATGCTCATCAGTAAAGGTTTTGAGTGTTCCAAATTCCATTACAGCAGAAACCTCATCTTTGTGTAATATTGGCACAAGTAGTATATTTTGCGCATTAAGACTACCTAACCCAATTACTGTACAAATTTTATCGTCTTTTGAAAGAGTTAATGAAATTGTGCGTTTATCTTGTGCTGCTTGTCCAACCAATCCCTGTCCCCAGTTAAAAGTGATATTATTATCACTTCCATCACTTGCGTAACCGCTTACCTTTTTCAAGATTAAATGTTTTTTATCACTTATATAAAAAGCAGCATAAATAAACTTCATTATTGGAGCAAGCTCTGAAGTAAGAATATTTCCGAATTCTTCGTAAGTCTTGCAAGCCTGTAAAAGTTTACCGATTTCGCTAATCATTGCCTTAAACTGATTTTGCTGCTCCATGATCTGAGCAGAAGTCTGGAGTATTTTAAGAGAACGAGCCATTACGCCAATTTCATTTCCATACCCCGTGTAAGGAATCTCAATATTTAGTTGTCCATCAATTAATTGTTCAACACAATCAGAAAGTTTTTTGGATGGACGGCGGATTGAAATACTTATTAACCAACCAAATAATATTCCACCAATTAATCCAAAAATCAACAGTAGAATAGATAGATGACGGCTTTTTGCAAATATATATTCACAGTGTTTTGATGCCTCTTTTGCATTATTTTCTTTATTTTTGGTTATTGCGTCAAGTTTTAAATCAGCATTTAGTCCAACAGTAATAAATTCAGGGGTAAATAAGAATTGCACAGCCTTAGACCCAGAACTATCTAATTCTAAAAGTGTTTGAATATGTTCAATATTAAGTAAATATTGTTTGAATAACTCATCAAATTCTGTAAGAAGTTTTTTGTTTTCATCTTTATAAATTAGTTTGCGTCCCTCTTCAAATTCTTTTTGTAGATTGGTTTTAGCTTCTTCAAGGCTAATTTTAGAAGCCTCACGTGATATTTTATCTGGCGCAAGCATCATGTGACGAATGCTTCGCCCAATCATAATAAGATCAGAATGGGCTTCTTTAAGGTGTGAAATGCCTAAAAGTTCTTCTTCATAAAGTTTTTTTGTCTCATCATTTAATATATTCAGACTATGTTGGTTTAAAATCCCTAACATCAGGGCAATCAACAATACAAATCCAAAACCCATAAGGAGCTTTGTGGGTAGTTTCAATCTTTCCAATATGTTTAAAATCTTTTGCATATTTTCAGCCTTTTTATTATCGTATTATTTAAATCATTTTCTATATTCTTCTTTATCACTTTGATATAAGATATATTTTTTAGTGATATATCTATCTTCAATTATCTTCTAAGTATAACATTTATTGATATTTTTCCACCCAGAGATATCTTAAGATTTTTCATTGCCTCCTTTTATATTATTCAAGCCAACCTATATTTGCACAGTCAATAATAACACAAAAATATAGTGTACCCCATTGTCAAGACAAAAATTCATGTCAATAGTAGTGGTTTAATATTGTTATTAATAGCCTTACTTTCAGAATATATTTCATATGGAGTTTTATATTCAAGGCTCTGATGAGGCCGCTCATTATTATAAAAGCTGAAATATTCCTCTATTGATTTTCTGGCTTCAGACACAGAAGTATAATCCTTCAAGTAGACTTCCTCATATTTGACTGTCCGCCAAAGTCTTTCAACAAAGATGTTATCAAACACTCGTCCTTTTCCGTCCATACTTATATCTATCTTGTTATCAAGCAGTTTTGTTGTAAAATCATTACTGGTAAACTGAGAACCCTGATCAGAATTGAATATCTCAGGCTGTCCCTTTCTTAATGCAAGTTCCAGAGCTTGCAGGTCATGTGTTTTAGTAAGTGGTAATTTGTCTGCTAACTCTGTCAATATATTTAGGGATTCAACTTGAGGCGGTCTGAGGCTCAAACGATTTTTAATATTATTTGCTATTCTGTTCATCTATTCCCCCTTTCTCGTCAATTTTTAAGCAACCCTATGAATTCATCTTTTGTCAGTCCGGCCTGTTCTAATATGGCGAGTAATGTTCCCTTTGGAATTTCATTTCTGGCTTTAGACAATTAATAGGCGTGTCCTGTCAGAAACAATTTTTATAAAGGCAAGGTGGCTGCCCTTTCCTCTTTTGGGCGCATTCTGAAATTCACTTTTCTCAAGCGCCCTTATTATCTGCTTTGAGGATACAACAGGCAGTTTAGGCATAAGTCACTTCAAGATGAGAGGTGAATTTTTCCTTGCTTGTGAGGCTTTCCTCAATGTCTTCTAGCATTCCAAGCGCTTCCGCGTTTTCTATATACAGTTCAATTGCCTCTTTCAGATTTGAGGTTGCTTCATATATTGTATCCCCGCAGCTTGCCACACCTAATTCAGGGCATTTCGAAACATAGCCTTCACTTTCTTTCCATATTACTACAGTAAAATCAAAGGTTTTCATAAGTAGTCTCCTTTTATACTGATTCTAATTATCGTCTATTGAAATCCACAATGTTCCATCTTTAGCTAATAATTTATGAAGCAGTTCTATCCTTGGCTTAATCAGGCTCAACCAGATTGAATGTTCCAACCCGTCATCATAATGTTCAAAGGCATTGCCTGTATTATAAGGAGGGTCAATATAAATACACTTAATCTTCCCCGCAAAATCATGTTCAAGAGCCTTAAGTGCAAGGAGATTATCCCCATGTATAAGCATATTTTCAGTATTTCTATCCCTATAGGACTTAGCAGTGTCTTCAATTAATATACGCGGCTCAAGTTGAAGCTGCTCATCCTTGCCTATCCATATAAGCTCTAATTTCTGCTTTTTATTCACTTTAATATATGTTCTCCAAATCGTAGGGGTAACCCTTGTGGTTATCCAAAAGGGCAGGTACAAGACCTGCCCCTACGAAACACTATCCACACTATAAATTTATTTTTATCAATCTCTCATATTCTTCATGATTCCCAATCCAAAGCCAAGTATAACCGTTTTCATTTTCTATTGCCAACGCTCTATAACCTAACCCAATGCACTACACAATTAGAAAACCTGATGAGGAAGAAGGTTTTCATAATCTACAGACCAAAATATACCTATCTTTTTAAAATGTAAAGAAGGATGCCTTATGTCAGATTTTAGAAGTTCAAATTTTTGATCTGCTAATTGTTGGATATCTAATGACAGACTTGAATAATTTCTCCAAAACCGCTCAGTTGTTTTATGCATTTATAAATCTTTTAACTCAGTTTTTGAGTCCAATCCTTCCCTTATCAAGAAATCAAGCCGCCCAGCATCAAAATCTTCTTTAATCTGACTATCCCACAACTCCCAATTTCTCTCATAAATCCATTTACTTAACTAAATATAATCATTTTCTGAAAGTTTATATATTGCACTTTTAATTTCTTCAACAGTAACCATTGAAATACCCCGCTAATAGTCAACATAAATTATTCATCCATATATTAAATATAATACTTTTCACTCTTAATAATCAACCCTAACAATATCAGCTGATTTGCCGATTAGGGGTCAAATGTATTTTAAAATATACAATCATATTAATGCCTTGCCTGCAAAATGTTTGTCGATCTTGAGACTCACTTTTAATTGTTCAGCCTTTTTCTTAATAAATTCTATTTGATCTTTAACAGAAAAATCCTTTATTTCCTCATAATGCAAATCGCGGATTTTTCGTACTGTTTCAACTGCTTTAATCGTCATGTCTTGTCACCTCCATAGGCGGATAGAAAACATTAAGTACCATAAAATTTTTTCTGAATCTTTTCATGTTTCCTACAATAAAATATATATCTCTATCCTTTCCACAAAGCTCATCAAGCCAATCATATAATCTATATATTTGTAATAATTAATCCATTACCATCAATTTCTTTAATTTTTTCTGAAACGATTTTTCTATGACATTTAAAATGATCACGTTCCACGCACATTAAACAACTGACATTTTTAGTTATAACATCTTCGTATAATTTATTCATTTCATTTTCAATTGTTTCAAGGTATTGATGGTATTGTTCAAAAAAAGAATCATAATTGTTATCTTTATGAAGTTTATCTCGAAGTTCCTTTGAACTTCCAAGTTTACGGATGTGAATATAATTTATGCCTGCGGCTTGAAGATATTCACTAAATTTTGTTTTTGAGAAATTTCGATTACGACTGAGCGGTCTTTCCCTAATATCAATAAGAGTATTAATAGCTTTCTTATTTAATTTTTTAATGAATTCATCTATCGTTGAACCTTCATAACCTATAGTAAAGATTTCAATAGGCTGCATGTATATCCTCCATAAAAAGTGTCCCTAAATATATTATAATATACAATTTTTATTGCTCTTTAATCAAGATTACAACAATATTGTGTCAAGGCAAAGTGAAAATATCCCGATAAGTGATTTTATCCGAATTATATTTTAACCCCTGCCTGTGATATAATACAATAAAATATTGCCTTGTAATTATTAATCAATACAATGTAAATCACAGGTTATATATCTAAGGGGAAATAAATGTTAGAGGATTTTAGAAGTGATTACAGATATCCTTGTAAAATTGAGCTTTTTACCATGTTTTTGTGATAAGGATACTTGACAGATTTTAAATTATGATTATATACTATATATAGTATAGGATAAGGTATATATACCTTATCCTTTTATAATAAAAACATATTGAATTATAAGGATAATATCGTCTATTTTTAAGTATAGATGCTCTGTATAAAAGGTATATATACCTTTTATACATACACATCTATACTAAGGAACATATTAACTATGCCAAAATTAACAAGAATTGATATATCAAAAAAAGACATTGTAGGATATTTCAATAATTTGAATCCTAAGACTGTATTTATGAAAAAAGAAATTGGAAAAATTCTATTTGAGATGCGTAATATTTGGAGACTTTCTCAAGGCTTTAATACTGAAAACTTTATATTTTTTTTGACTGAAAAATGTAACCTTCAAATAGTTGAATTATACAGCCCAAATTATAATAAAACCATTACACGCTACATATGGAATCCCGATTTTTCTATTTATCAAATTGCTCTTTCTATAAAACCGAATTCATATTTTTCACATTATACAGCCGTATTTATGCACGGTCTTACTCAACAAGTTCCTAAAACTATTTACTTTAATACTGAGCAATCTGAAAAAAAAACAACAGTTAATAGCCTTACTCAAAATAATATTGATTTAGCGCTTAAAAGAAAACCCAGGGTATCTCAATATATTTTTAATTACGATAATTGGAAGATATGCTGTATTAACGGAAAATATACCGATAATCTTGGAGTTGAGAAATTAAAAATAAATAAAGATGAAACGATCCCTTTAACAAGTATTGAAAGAACCCTTATTGATATTTCAGTTAGACCAGTTTATTCAGGTGGTATTTATGAAGTCCTTAATATCTTTAAAACAGCCAAAGGAAATTTTTCTGTCAATAAATTAAATAGTTTTTTAAAAAAAATAAACTATATTTATCCATATCATCAGGTTATAGGTTTTTATTTGCAACAAGCAGGGTTTCAAGATTCATTATTAAACCTTCTAAAAACAATTGATATGAAATATGATTTTTATCTTGATTATGATATTAAAAATACAACTTATATCAAAGAATGGCGGTTATTTATTCCAAAGGATTTTTAAAGGCTCTGTTTTACCAGAAACGTAATTAAAATAATATTCAAATTCTTTCACATCTCTAATAATTGTGCTTTTTACAGATATAAAATCTGCTTGATGAAATTCTTTATAATCTGGAATCCTTGCTATTAACTTTAGAGGAACTTTTTTTGCTTTAAATATTTGTTCTATAAGAATAATATTTTCTTCTGCAAGTAAATTTATCTTAAACATTTTCATTAAAAAATGAATATCAAAAAAATCTCTTGACCTTGCAGTTTTACCAACATTCAAAGGATATTCTTTCATTTGCTGGCAAATAGCGCGTATTTTCTCAATTACAATCATCTCCGGGGTATAAACATAAATTGTATATCCGTCTATATCCATATTTTTTTTGCCAGTGCAAAATTCGAATTTACTTATCTCTATTTCAAAGGTTCTTTTAGCGGTATAGTCTTTTTTTACAGATATTGATTCTCGTCTCATTTTATCCATAGATTCAGGTGAATATTTATTTGTGTCTATCAACTTAAATTCAGCCTTATATCCACCCCAAAAACTTTTATACTCATCTTTTATTATTTCAGGTTTTTTATAAAACTTAAAATCAAATATAGTTATATTATTTATAGAGAAAATTGTAGAAAGCGCATTTTCAATTTTCTTCCCAATTTTTGATAAATCTTCATCTTTGAATTCATTTTCCATTGAGAAATCGAAATCAAGTGATGATCTTGAAAATTTATTATTTACTAAGGCAATAGCATTCCCTCCTTTTAACACAAGCTGTGTCATAAGATCATCGTCAGAAAACATTGCTATTATGATTAATTTTCTTATCTTTTCAATCATCTATTTATTTTTTACCTCTTTTCATATTGAGCAGCCAAACTCATAAACCCCATATTCAGCAAAACAACATTATGCGCGATAAGTACATATTTCCACGGTTTTCCGCCATTTTGGATTGTATAATCAGTGGCATTCTTACAGTAATAAAGGGCTGCCTTTGCTTTTTCTTGAACATCAGAGGTTTCAATATCTCCTTCTTTTTTTGTTTCTACCATATAAATTGTATCTATAGTTTCTACTATAAAATCAGGGCAATATCTTTTTGAATTATGCCCCCAATATATTGAGAATTGATTTTTAGCAGGTCTCAGCCATTTTATAACATCTTTATCCTGTTCTAAGATAATTGCAAAGTCTTTTTCTGTCTTAGAATCAAATTTATAGAGATTATGGCAGGCTTTTTTAAACCCGCTAAATACCTTAGAAGGAATTGCATTTGTTGGGGTTATCATATCTTTGTAATCATGAATTGTATCATTAGTATATTTTTCAAAATTATGGTCTTCAATCTTTGTAAAAGGTAAAACTTTAGGCTTATCATAGCTTGAGGCTGCATAATATATATATTTCATTAATTGTGAATAAATATATCCCCCAATCTCTTTTTTATGTGCTTGAACTACATTTATTAATTTATCTTCATCAAGATATGACTTGAATTTGTCTATTGCCTGTCCTGCCAATTTAAATAATAAATCACACTGTGAGTCATAATCTATTTCAGAATAATTGATTATCTCATTAATAATAATATTCTCTGGTTTATCGGTTATAATCCTGCCTTTACCAGATATAATAGCATCTTCATTCGTCCTAAGAATCTTTCTTAATATTTCTTCTGCTACTGGCTGATAATTCAAATTCTTGGTATCTAAATCAAAACTCTTAAATCCGTATTCAACATCTCCAGACGGCTGTACAGTGATTTTTGGAATTTCAATAATATTTACAATAAGCTCATCAACTACATTATCATAAGCAGCTTTAACCTCTTCAATAATTTCACCTATAAACAATTTTTGCTGCGGGGTTTTTATAATATCCTGTTTGATATTTTTTAATACTATTTGTTTGATTTCTTCGTTCTTTAATTCCTTAATATTCTTTACAGTACTGCCCAAATTTGTGCATGTTGATAAAATAACATTACGACTATCAAGACTGATCTGCGCCCTTTGTTTTTCTTGTGGAGATATAATCGTATCTATTCTTTTTTGTTCTACAATATTTTTTTCCTCAATAGGTGAAATAGATGTAACTATAGTCTTAGGCTGGCTAAACTCCTGCGGGTCAATTGTAATGATATTTTCTTTTCTGATAATGGAATCTGGTTTATTTGCCTCATCAATAATTTCTTGGAATTTGTCATGGGCAACGATTGTAAGCGTGTCAACCTTTTTGACGCCAGTTCTCCTTCCATAAGGCAGACGCAGACCCCTGCCAATAGTCTGCTCCCTTAATGTTACAGATGCTGCTGTTCTTAATGGTATTATTGTATATAAGTTGGTAACATCCCATCCCTCTTTCAGCATATTAACGTGTATGACAATCTCAATCTTGTTATCTGCTTTTTCTAATGAAACAAGTTGAGCAATATTCTCATCTCTTTCTCCTCCACTCTGCTTTGAATGTATCTCCATAACCTTGTCTATATAATTACCGTCAAAAAATGACTGTGACATAATTAGTTCTTTTAATCTTGCAGCATGGTCAGTATCTTTGGCTACTACTAATACAAATGGTTTTACTGTATTTACCTTGTTATCCATTGCATATATAGCAAGGGCAACCTTTGTCCCAAATTCCGATATAGAAAAATACTGTATATCCTCAATTGGATTTTTTGAGTAATTTTTTAATCTTATTGAGTACAAATATCAATAAAATGTCTTTTTTTCATTTT
>Ga0315281_10002758_pt1 | contig 26028 bp, 22 predicted proteins | sample YL17G07_0_MG_FD_204540 | JGI IMG/M metagenome (GOLD analysis project Ga0315281, IMG submission 204540) | Sediment microbial communities from Yellowstone Lake, YNP, Wyoming, USA - YL17G07_0 | ecosystem: Environmental > Aquatic > Freshwater > Lake > Sediment | place: USA: Wyoming | collected... | reverse complement strand
GGTAGGCGCCGCCCTTGCCCGGCTGCGTGTGCATGGTGCGCACGGCCCGCCACAGGCGGCCCTGATGCTCGATGATGTTGCCCGGTCGAATGGCGTTGCCGTTGATTTTCATGGCTCGGTCTTGTCGTGATGATTGGCCGGGTTCGGCCGGCGGGCGCGGACCCTATCAGCCCGGCCGGGGCGAGTAAATGGGGCGGTGCGCCGCCGCTTCAAGTCAGGCGCCGGGCGTGGGCCGGCTCAGGCCTCGCCGCGATAGATGCGGACCAGGCGCCCGAGCATGGCCAGCGCCTCCTCGCGCGGGCGCTGAAAGGTGTTGCGGCCGATGATCGAGCCGGTGCCGCCGCCGTCGCGGATGGCCCGGGCCTCGTCCTCAAGGCCGGCCAGATCCTTGGCCGCGCCGCCCGAGAACACCACCAGCCGGCGGCCGCCGAAGCAGGACTGCACGACATGGGCGATGCGGGCCTTGAGGCTGCCGATATCGATTTTCTCCTTTTCATAGACCTTCTTGGCCTCGGCCTGCTCCAGATGCGCGGTGGGCGGCTTCACCTTGATGATATGGGCACCCAGCAGCGCCGCCATGTGCGCGGCATAGGCGCAGATATCCATCGCCGTCTCGCCGTCCTTGCCCAGGCTGCCGCCGCGCGGATAGGACCAGACGACGACGACGAGCCCCCGGGCCTTGGCTTCCTCGGCTAGGCAACGGATTTCTTCCATCATGCCGTAGGCCTGGTCCGCGCCCGGATAGATGGTGAAACCGATGGCGGCGCAACCCAGCCTGAGCGCATCACCGACCGAGCCGGTCAGCGCCTGGTCCTTCACCGCCGACAGGCTGTTGGCGCTGTTGAGCTTGAGGATGGTCGGCACCGCGCCGGCAAAGCTGTCGGCGCCGGCCTCGATCATGCCGAGCGGTGCTGCGTAGGCGGAAAGCCCGGCATCGACCGCCATCTGGAAGTGGTAATGCGGATCGTAGGCCGGCGGATTGGGTGCGAAACTGCGCGCCGGCCCGTGCTCGAAGCCTTGGTCCACCGGCAGGATCAAGAGGCGCCCGCTGCCGCCCAGCCGGCCGTGCATCAGGATGCGGGCGAGGTTGCTCTTGGTTCCCGGATTGTCGCTCTCGTAGTTGGCGAGAATGCGGCGCACCTTGGGCGTGATTTTCATGGCGGGATCCCCTTGTTGGCGCCCTTCAGATAGCCGAGCGCGGCCGTCTTTTCAATCGCGCCCCAGCCAGGCGCGGCAGGCGGCGGTTGGATCGTCCTCGCCAAAGAGGTCGAGCGCCACCGGGGCGCGGCGATGCAGCTTGGCGCCCCGCTGCCGGGCGATGTCGAGGAGCGGCCCCGCCAGCCTCGGCCAACCGCGAAAAACGACCTCACGCAGGCCCTCGGCAAAGGCGCTCTGCACCAGGTCGGCCCGCGCCCCACAATCGAGAACGGCGGTAAAATGGGCGCCCGGGTGGCGGCGGGCGGCCTCGGTGACCAGGGCCTGAAACCAGCCGGCGCCGCCATGCGCCGCCGCGTCGGCGGCGCTCAACAGCACCACCCGCCGGCCCAGTTCCGCCGCCGCCCTCAGCGCCGCCTCGGCGTCGGCCAGGCCATGAACGACCACGGCGCGGGGTTTCATGGCGCCGGCCTCGTTGCGCGCGGCAGGCAGGCGGCGACGGCCAGCAGCGGGATCAAGGGAATATGAAAGCGCGGCTCGCCGAAGACGATCATATGCGGCAGCAGCAGCGCCGCGCCGGCAACAGCCAGAAAGGCTGCCGCTGCGCGCGGCCTCGCCCGCGCCGCGCCGATGACGGCCGCCAGCACCAGCGCCAGCCACCATAAGTTCGAGGCTAGGAACAACTGGCGCCAGATCGTCGGCCTGGCCGTGAAGTCCTTGAGATTGGGCCTGGACGGGTCGAGGGTCAGGCCCGCCATCAGGAAGCCGTCGCCGTCCGTCAGCGTGATCAGAGTCTTGATCGGCACCAACCGCAGCGCTCGCAACGGCTCGGCGCGCAGGTCGTCGAATGCCGCCCGCGCGTAGGCATCGCCGCGCGCGATCTCGTTGGCGACGCCGGGCGGCGAGGGCGGGAGCGCGGCGTCGAGCGCCGTGGTGTCGAGTTCGGCGTAGCGTCCCTTGGCCTCCGGGTTGAATCCGATCAAGAGATTCCAGCCCGCGTTGGTCGCCAGCACCGGCCAGCGTCCGCCCTGGTCGAGATTGCGCAGGCTCCATGGCAGCATGACCCCGACCGCCATCGTCGCCAGCACTGCGGCCAGGCCAAGGCGACGCGTCCATGACGGCGCCGACAGCAACAACGGCAGCAGCAGCGCCGGGACCAGCAGCAGGCTCTGCGTCTTGATGAGCGTGGCGCCGCCAGCGGCAAGCCCGGCGACGACGGCCCCAGGCAAGGCTCGTCCTCCTGGTGCACGCCAAGCGGTGGCGGCGGCCGCGATCGCCAGCGTGGCGAACAGCAGATGCGTCGATTCCGACCACAGCAGGACCGTGTAGGGAAAAAGGTTCGGCGCCAGCGCCACTACGGCGGCGGCGGCCAGCGCGCGCGGCCTTGGCAACTCAAGCGCCCGCCCGAGCCAGATGGTCGCGCCGACGGCCCCCGCCTGCGCCAGCAGATTGACCAGTGCCAGCGCCGTCGCCGAGTCGCCGAAGGCGAGCAACCCCACCGCGCCCAGCGCCGGCCACCCCACGGGCATGAAGGCGGTGGGCTCGCCGCTCGCAGTGACATAACCGAGGCCGGCGGCGATACCGCGGGCCAGGCGCAGATACCCCTGGGCGTCGTAAAGCGCCGGTGGCAGCAGCAGGAATATCCAGGCCAGGCGCCCGGTAAGCGCGCCGGCGGCGATGAGAAGAAAGAGCCTTAAGCTCATCGTCGCTGCCCACGCGCGCCCAAGGCGCGTTACCCCCGCTTACCCCAGCTTGCCCATGACCACGGCGGTGTCGGCCATGCGGTTGGAGAAGCCCCACTCGTTGTCGTACCAGGCCAGCACACGCACGAAGCGGCCGTCGATTACCTGCGTCTGATGCAAATCGAAGATGGAACTGGCCGGGTTGTGGTTGAAGTCGCTGGAAACGAGCGGCTGGTCGTTCACCGCCAGGATGCCCTTGAGGGGGCTGTTGCCGGCCGTGGCCGCCTCGACCATGGCGGCGTTCACGTCCTTGGCCGTGGTGGCGCGGACCGAAGTAAAGGTGAAATCGATCAGCGAGACGTTGGGTGTGGGCACGCGAATGGCCGTGCCGTCGAGCTTGCCGGCCAGCTCCGGCAGCACCAGACCCACCGCCTTGGCGGCGCCGGTGGTAGTGGGGATCATGGACAGCGCCGCGGCGCGACCGCGATAGAGATCCTTGTGCAGCGTGTCCAGCACCGGCTGGTCGCCGGTATAGCTGTGGATGGTGGTCATGAAGCCGCGCTCGATGCCGATCGCCTGGTGCAGCACGGCCGCCACCGGGGCCAGGCAGTTGGTGGTGCAGGAGGCGTTCGACACCACCTTATGCTCCGCCGCCAGCTTCTGATGGTTGACGCCATAAACGACGGTGAGATCGGCGTTCGTGGCCGGGGCCGAAATCAAGACTCGGGCAGCGCCAGCCTCGAGATGCTTCGCCGCTGCGTCGCGGCTGGTGAAGATGCCGGTGCACTCAAGCGCCACATCGACGCGCAGCTTGGCCCAGGGCAGCTTGGTGGGGTCGCGCTCGGCCGTGACCGCCATCCAGCCGCGCCCGGCGTTGATCTCGCCCGCGCGCGCCTCGACCGTGCCGGGGAAGCGTCCATGCACCGAATCGTGGCGCAGCAGATGGGCGTTGGTTTCGACCGGCCCCAGGTCGTTGATGGCCACGACCTCGATGTCCTTGCGCCCGCTTTCGAGGATGGCGCGCAACACCAGGCGGCCAATGCGCCCGAAGCCGTTGATGGCGACGCGAGTGCTCATGGGTTGGTTTCCATATCGGTTAGAGGCGCGAGGTGACGGCGGCGACCACGGCGTCCGCCGTGATGCCGAAATGCTTGTAAAGCTCGCCCGCCGGGGCCGAGGCGCCGAACGAGGTCATGCCGATGACAGCCCCGCCGGGGCCGACATAGCGCTCCCAGCCGAAAGTGGAGGCGGCCTCAATGGCGACGCGCGCGCCCTCTCCCAGCACCTCGTGGCGATAGGCGGGCGGTTGCTCGTCGAACAGTTCCCAACAGGGCAGCGAGACGACGGCGGCACCGATGCCGGCGGCGGCAAGCTTGGCCTGGGCCTCGAGCGCCAGCGATACTTCGGTGCCGGTGGCCATGATGGTCGCTTGGCGGCGACCCCTGGCGGGCGACAGCAGATAGCCGCCGCGCGCGCACAGGTTGTCGGCGGTATGGACGCGGCGCACGGTCGGCACCGCCTGGCGCGACAGGGCCAGGACCGAGGGCCGGTCGCGCGAGGCCAGCGCCAGCGCCCAGCACTCGGCCGTTTCCACCGTGTCGGCGGGGCGCAAGACCATCAGGCCCGGAATGGCGCGCAGCGACGCCAGGTGTTCGACCGGCTGGTGTGTCGGGCCGTCCTCGCCCAGCCCGATCGAATCGTGGGTCATGACATAGACGACCCGCTGCTTCATCAGCGCCGAAAGGCGGATCGCTGGCCGGCAGTAATCGGTGAAGACCAGGAAGGTGCCGCCAAAGGGCACGACGCCGCCATGCAGCGCCATGCCGTTCATGGCCGCGGCCATGCCGTGCTCGCGCACGCCCCAATAGACATAGCGCCCGGCCGGATCGGCGCTGCTATTCGGCGTCAGGTCCGCGGTCTTGGTGTTGTTGGAGCCGGTCAGATCGGCCGAGCCGCCGACCAATTCCGGCATCGAGGCGGTGATGGCCTCGAGCGTCTTTTGCGAGGCTTGGCGGGTGGCGATGGGCGCGGCCTCGATGGCGGCGCGCTTCACACCCTCGATGGCGATGGCTACCGCCTCCGGCGGCTCTCCCGCCAACCGCCGCAGGAACTCGGGCCGGGCCGGGCTCCGGGCCAGGCGCTCCGACCAGGCGCGGTAGTCGCCGGCGCCGCGCCCGCCAGCCGCCCGCCAGGCGCCAAGGATGGCCTCGGGGACGACGAAGGGCGGATGCGGCCAGCCTAGTTTCTCACGTGCGCCCGCTACTTCATCGGCGCCGAGCGGCGAGCCGTGCGTCGCCGACGTGCCGGCCTTTTTCGGCGCGCCGAAGCCGATGATGGTGCGACAGGCGATCAGGCTCGGGCGGTCGCTCGTTTGCGCCCTCGCGAAGGCCTTGGCGACCGCTTCCGGATCGTGGCCATCGACGGCCGCGACCGCCCAGCCACTGGCCTTGAAGCGGGCCAGGTGGTCGTCCGAGACCGTGAGCGAGGTCGGCCCGTCGATCGAGATATGGTTGTCGTCGAACAGGACGATCAGTTTCTCCAGGCGATGGTGGCCGGCGAGCGAGATGGCCTCGTGGCTGATGCCTTCCATCAGGCAACCGTCGCCGGCGATGACATAGGTGCGGTGATCGACCAGCTCGGCGCCCAGTTGCGCCGCCAAGTGCCGTTCGGCCAGCGCCATGCCGACGGCGTTGGCGAGGCCCTGGCCCAGGGGGCCGGTGGTGGTCTCGATGCCGCCGGCGTGGCCGTGTTCGGGGTGGCCCGGCGTGCGGCTGCCGAACTGACGGAACCGGCGGATCTCCTCCATCGTCATGTCGGCGTAGCCGGTCAGGTGCAAGAGCGCATAGAGCAGCATCGAGCCGTGCCCGGCCGACAGCACGAAGCGGTCGCGGTCGGGCCAACCGGGTTGGGCCGAATCGTATTTAAGGAAGCGGGTGAACAGCACCGTCGCCACGTCGGCCATGCCCATGGGCATCCCGGGATGGCCGGAGTTGGCCTTTTCGACCGCGTCCATGGCCAGCGCGCGGATGGCGTTGGCCATGTCCTTGTGGCTGACGGCCGGGGCGGCGGCGGTATCGCGCCCGGAGGCGCCGGCGTCGTTCATGTCAGGATATCTCGCGGGCCAAGGGGTGGGGCAAAAGTGCTGGCGCAAAATGCCGCCGGGGCGCCGGCGCGTCAACCCCGGCCGATGGCCAAGATTGATGGCGAAGGTCGGCCGGCCTTGCCACGCTGATAGCTGGCTTGCAACTACTCCAGCGGCTACCGGTTCCCACCCGGGATCTTTCACCGGGCGATTTGGCACTATCTCCGGTTTACCCTGAGCCTCGGTGAGGTCGAAGATCAGTGTCTCCTACGAGATAATCCGCCGCTCACGGATAACCTGTGTTCATATGGAGCGGCGGCTCGTGACCTTGGGATAGAGAAGCGCCATCAACGCGGTCGGGGGCGTACAACCGGGCTGAGAACTCGCGCCGGCCAACCCGACGACGGGATCGCAAGAGGCAGGATTTCAAGGGGCGGGGATCGACCCAGAAATTTCTCTCCACACACGCCGCCGTCTGCAACACCTTCAATGCCCAACGCCACCTGACCTCCGCCCGAACGCATAGCGCCTTCCGTGGGTTCTTCGTGTTCGTTGTTCGGCAACGTGACAAAGCTCTGATTTCAAGATTGATGGCCTGTCAACGCCGAAGTAAAAATGCTTCGGCCGGCCCAAGCGAAATTGGCTGTTCATAACCGCGACCACCTCGCTCTATGCTGTCTATGCGGCAACCACGGGGGCGCAAGCACCATGAGTTCGATGAGGAATTCTTCGACTACGCCCGCGGGCGCCCTGTTGCGCCTACATCGCGCCGACAATGTGGCGGTCGCGGTTCGGGCCTTGGCGGCGGGAACGCCGCTGGCGGAGAGCAGCGCCACCTGTGCCGAGGCGATTCCGGCCGGGCACAAGGTCGCCTTGAGCGCCATCGCCGCCGGTGAGCCGATCCGGAAGTACAACCAGATCATCGGTTTCGCGGTCCAGTCCATTGCGGCCGGCCGGCATGTTCACACCCACAACTGCGCCATGGGCGAATTTCAGCGTGACTATGCCTATGGCGCCGACAGCCGGCCGACCGATTTCGTGCCGGAAGCCGAGCGCGCCACCTTTCAAGGCTATGTCCGCCCCGATGGGCGCGTCGGCACGCGCAACTATATCGGCGTGCTGACCTCGGTGAACTGCTCGGCCACCGTGGCAAAGATGATCGCCGCCGCCTTCGACGGCGCGGCGCTGGCCGGCCATCCCAACGTGGACGGCGTCGTGGCGCTGGTGCATGGCACGGGCTGCGGCATGGCTTCATCGGGGGAAGGTTTCGAGGTTCTGCAACGGACCCTGTGGGGCTATCTACGCCAGCCGAACTTCGCCGGCGTCCTGTTGGTGGGGCTGGGCTGCGAGGCTAACCAGATCCGCTTCCTGATCGATGCCTATGGCGACAAGCCCGGCCCAGTTTTCGAGCACATGACCATCCAGGACCAGGGCGGCACGCGCGCCACCGTGGCCGAGGGTATCGCCCGCGTCAGGGCCATGTTGCCGCAAGCCAACGCCGCCAGGCGGCGGAGCGTGTCGGCCGACCATCTCGTCTTGGCCATGCAGTGCGGCGGCTCGGATGGCTATTCGGGCATTACCGCCAACCCGGCGCTGGGGGCGGCGGCCGATCTGCTGGTCCGGCATGGGGGTACGGCCATCCTGTCCGAAACGCCGGAAATCTACGGCGCCGAACACTTGCTGACGCGCCGCGCCGCCAGCCGCGCCGTCGGCGAAAAGCTGATCGCCCGCATCCGTTGGTGGGAGGACTACACCCGGCGCAACAACGGCGAGATGAACAATAACCCCTCGCCGGGCAACAAGGACGGGGGCTTGACCACCATTCTGGAAAAATCCCTAGGCGCCACCGCCAAGGGCGGCACGACCGACCTGATGGGTGTTTACGAATACGCCGAGGCGATAACGGCCAAGGGCTTTGTGTTCATGGATTCACCGGGCTATGACCCGTGCTCGGCGACCGGGCAGGTGGCGAGCGGCGCCAATCTCATCTGCTTTACGACCGGGCGCGGTTCGGTCTTCGGCTTCAAGCCGGTGCCGAGCATCAAGCTGGCCACCAATACGGCCATGTACGAGCGCATGAGCGACGACATGGACATCAACTGCGGCGAGATCCTGACCGCCGGCGTATCCGTGGCCGAAATGGGCGAGCGCATTTTCCGCCTTGTCCTGGAGGTAGCTTCTGGTGGCAAGTCCCGAAGCGAGGAATTGGGATTCGGCGACAACGAGTTCGCGCCCTGGCTGATCGGCGCGGTGATGTAGGAGTAGCCATGGCCATCGAGTTGACGCCCGGAAACACGCTGACCGCGGACCTGGAGAGCGCGACCCTGGTCGGGCGCGTCTGGGCGCCTGGCGCGCCGCCGGGGCCGAGCGTTGTCCTGCTGCGCCCCGACGGCATCCTTGACCTGAGCCGATGGTTCCCGACCCTGTCGGCGCTGCTGGCCTCGCCTGACCCGGCGGCGGCCGCCCGCGAGGCGGGCAGAACGGCACCGCTACTGTGCGGCCTGGTCGAATGCCTCGCCAACAGCGCCGCCGATCGGCGGAACCCGGCACTGCCCTATCTCCTGGCCCCGGCCGACCTTCAATCCCTCAAGGCCTGCGGCGTCACCTTCGTCTCCAGTATGTTGGAGCGCGTAATCGAGGAAAAAGCCAAGGGCGATCTCGGCGCCGCCGATGGCATCCGCGCCGCCATCAACGCCGATATCGGCGGGGATTTGGCTCGCGTCAAACCCGGCTCGCTGGAGGCCGAGCGCCTGAAACAGGCGCTCATCGGACGGGGCATGTGGTCGCAATATCTCGAAGTCGGCATCGGCCCTTACGCCGAGGTGTTCACCAAATCGCAACCCATGTCGGCCGTCGGCAGCGGCGCCGAAATTGGCATTCATCCGGATTCGGTCTGGAACAACCCTGAGCCCGAGGTGGTGCTGGCGGTCGCTCCAAGTGGTGCCATCGTCGGTGCCTGTCTCGGCAATGACGTCAACTTGCGCGATTTCGAGGGGCGCAGTGCGCTGCTCCTTGGCCGGGCCAAGGACAATAACGCCTCTTGTGCGCTCGGCCCGACCTTGCGCCTATTCGACGGCGGTTTCTCGCTGGACGATTTGCGCCAGGTGGAGTTGACCCTGACCGTCATGGGGACCGACGGTTTCAAACTCGAGGCTCGATCCTCCCTCGGTGCGATCAGCCGCGATGTGGGCGAATTGGTGGCGCAGACCCTCAATCGCAACCACCAGTATCCTGACGGGCTGATGCTGTTCACGGGCACGATGTTCGCGCCGGTTCAGGATCGCGATGCGGAAGGGCGCGGGTTTACTCACAAGCTGGGCGATGTCGTGACGATCTCGACGCCCAAACTCGGTTCCCTGGTCAACCTCGTGTGCCGCTGTGACCAGACGGCGCCATGGACGTTCGGAACGGGTGCGCTGATGGCCAATCTTGCCCGCCGGGGCCTCCTTTAGCGCGCCAGGAACAGGACAAGACCAGGAACAGGACAAGAGAGGACATGGCATGGCAGGTCGATTGAGTGGAAAATTGGCGCTGGTCACGGCCGCGGCCCAGGGTATCGGCCGGGCCACGGCGGAGGCCTTCGCCGCTGAAGGTGCGCTGGTCGTTGCCACCGATATCAACATGGACAAGCTCGCCTCCCTGGCGACCATTCCCGGCATCACGGTGCGCAAGCTCGACGTGACCGATGCCGCGCAGGTCGCGGCGGCAGGGCGTGAAATCGGCGCGCTCGACGTGCTGGTGAATTGCGCCGGCCTCGTGCATCACGGTACCATTCTCGATTGCGGCGAGCAGGATTTCGACCTTTCGGTCGAGCTAAATCTGCGCGGCGCCTACCGCATGATCCGGGCCCTCCTGCCGGCCATGCTGGCCCAGGGGCGCGGTTCGATCGTCAATATCGCCTCGGTGGCTTCATCCATCGCCGGCGTTCCCAATCGATTCATTTACGGTGCCACCAAGGCCGGCCTGATCGGTCTCAGCAAGTCGGTGGCGGCGGACTTCGTTGGCCGGGGCATTCGTTGCAACGCCGTTTGCCCGGGCACCGTCGAGACACCTTCGCTTCAGGGGCGGATCGCGGCCTTGCCGGATCCGGTCGCGGCGCGCCAGGCCTTCATTGCTCGCCAGCCGATGGGGCGCTTGGGCAGGGCCGAGGAAATTGCCAGCCTTTGCCTCTACCTGGCCTCGGACGAATCCGCCTTCGTCACCGGCACTGAGTTCGTGATCGACGGCGGCATGACGCTGTAACGACAAGCTGACAAGAAGGAAAAGGTAACAATGACTGAGCGCTTGCGTGTCGGCCTGATCGGGGCCGGGTTGATGGGGCATGGCGTCGGCAAGAACATCGTCGAGAAGGGGTTTCCGCTGACCGTGCTGGCCCACCGCAATCGGGTGCCGATCGACGACCTGGTCGGGCGCGGGGCTAGGGAGGGGCGCTCGCCGCGCGAGATGGCGCAAGGCTGCGACCTGGTCATCACCTGCGTTACCGGCTCGCCGCAAGTGGAGGAGGTCGTGTTCGGCGACGCGGGCCTGCTTGCCGGCATGAGGCCGGGGTTTATCCTTGCCGAGGCCTCCACCGCCGACCCTGAGTCGACCGCCAAGATCGCCGCGGCGGTGGCGGCGGCGGGCGGGCGGTTCGTGGATATTCCGCTGACACGTACGCCCAATGAGGCCGAGGCCGGCACGCTCGGCATCATGTGCGCCGGCGACCCAGCCACGATCGAGGCCATCCGGCCGGTGCTCGACTGCTTCGCCGATACCATTGTTCATTGTGGCGCGGTGGGCTCCGCGCACAAGGCCAAACTCATCAACAACATGTTGTCGTTGGGCACCGCGGCGGTGGTGGCCGAGGCGCTGGCGGTCGCGACCAAGGCCGGGGTCGATCTGCGGGCCCTGCACAAGGTCGTCAGTGCCGGCGGCGCCAACAGCGTCATGTTCCAACGCCTGGCAGCCTGGGTATTGGACGGCGACGACACCCAGGCCAAGTTTGCCCTCGCCAACGCGCAGAAGGATCTACGCTACTATGCGCGCATGGCCGAGAGCCTGCCGGCCACCGCTTACATCGCCGGGGCCATCCATCAGACCTTCGTGCTGGCCAACACGCTCGGGTATGGGCAGGAGTATGTGCCGCATCTGGTGGACGCGCTGATCGAGGCTAATGGCGGCAAGACGCCCTCGCGCTGACACGGTTAAGCGCAGCTTGCCGATCCTGTCCATGAATCGGCGCCCGCGATGATGACAGGCGATGATGACAAGGGAAACGCCTATCGCGGCCGAAAATATCAACTGTTTCAGCCGAGCAGCAGACTGTCATCCGCGACCGCGCTGCCCTGCTCGCGGGCAAAAAGCGCCAACAAGTCGGGAACGTCGAGCCCGGCGCGTTCGGGGCCGGAAATATCAAGAATAACGCGCCCCTCATGCAGCATGACCGTGCGTTCGCCATGGTCGAGAGCTTGACGCATCGAATGAGTGACCATCAGCGTCGTCAGGCGCTGTTCGGACACGACGTCGTCGGTCAAGCGGAGCACGAGCGCGGCCGTGCGTGGGTCAAGCGCGGCGGTATGCTCGTCCAGCAGCAGGACGCGCGTCGGGCGCAAGGTCGCCATCATCAGGCTAACGGCTTGGCGTTGCCCGCCGGAGAGCAGTCCCATGCGATCGGTCAATCGGTTCTCAAGCCCCAATCCAAGCCCGGACAAACGCGCGCGGAAGCGCTCGCGCCGGCTTGGATGGAGGGCGCGGGCCAGACCGCGTTTACTGCCCCGCGCGTCGGCCAGGGCTAGATTTTCCTCCACCGATAGGGCCTCGCAGGTGCCGGCCAGCGGATCCTGAAAGACGCGGGCGACCAAATCGGCGCGGCGCGGGGCCGGCCAGCGCGTCACATCGGTGCCGTCAATGTCGATGTGGCCGTCGCTGGGAACGGCGTCGCCGGTGATGGCGTTGAGCAGCGTCGACTTGCCGGAACCGTTTGAACCGATGACGGTGACAAATTGCCCCGCCGGAATGTCGAGGTCGATACCGCGCAGGGCATGAGTCTCGATCGGCGTGCCTGGGTTGAAAACCACGGCCAGGCCAGCGACGTGGATCATGGGCGGCCCGCCTGCGGGGTCTTGGCGCGAAAAGGATTGCGCACGCCAGGCAGGATCAGCGCCAGGGCGACGAGTGCCGCCGTAACCATGTTGAGATCGGCGGCGGTGAGACCAAGAAAATCCACCTCCAGCGCCAGGGCCACGGCCAAGCGGTAGATCACCGATCCGGCGATACAGCCAATGACGGCGATGAATATGGAGCGGCTGCCAAACAGGGCTTCACCGACGATCACCGCGGCCAGGCCGACGACGATGGTGCCGGTGCCGATGGTGACATCGGCGAAGCCGTTGGTTTGGGCGAACAGGGCACCGGCCAGCGCCACCAGGCCGTTGGCCATGGCCATGCCAGCATAGGTCAGCCGGTTGGTATTGATGCCCTGGGCCCTGGCCATGCGCGGGTTAGCGCCGGTCGCTCGCATGGCCAGACCATAGTCGGAGGCCAGAAACCGGGCGATCAGCAGTAAAGCGGTCAGGGCGGCGGCTCCGGCGACCAACGGCTTGGCATAAAGGTTGGCGATGCCGAGGGCGGCGAGCGGCGAGACGAGTGTCGCCTCGCCTATCAGCGCGACATTGGGTCGCCCCATGATGCGCAGGTTGATGGAGTAGAGCGCGATCATGACCAGGATGCCGGCGAGCAGGTGCATGATGCGAAATCGCAGGTTGAGCCAGGCGGTCACTAATCCGGCGAAGGCGCCGGCGAGAACCGCCGCTACCGTCGCCAGGACCGGGTTGCTGCCGTCAACGATCAAGCTCGCGGCAACGGCGGCGCCGAGTGGAAAGCTGCCGTCCACGGTTAAATCGGGAAAGTTGAGTACTCGGAATGACAAGAACACGCCGAGCGCTACCAAGCCGAACACTAATCCGATCTCGATGGCGCCGATGAATGCGACTTGGCTCATGCAAGCGGCGCCTGATGCAAGGAGGTCGAAAAACCGCTCCGCCGCCCCTCCACCTTCGTCACCGAAGGGGGAGGGGCGAGCAGAACGAGCGGGCTATTGGACCACTTCCTTGGCCCGGGCAATGGTCGCCTCGGGGATGGTCACACCCATCCTGGTGGCGCTGCCAGGGTTTACAAAAAGCTCGGTGATCTCGACACCCTGTACGGCAATATCGCCAGGCTTCTCGCCGTTCAATACCCGGACCACGATCTTTCCGGTTTGCCGGCCGATGTCGTAGTAATTGAAGCCGATGGCGGCGATGGCACCGCGTTTGACCGAGTCGGTGTCGCCGGCATAGATCGGCAACTGGTTTTCCTCTCCCAGCTTAAGAACTGCCTCAAGGGCCGTGACGATGGTGTTATCGGTCGGGACATAAATGACGTCGACCTTGCCGACCAAGCTCTGCACCGCCGCCTGAACGTCGGCAGACTTGGTGGCGGCGGCTTCGATGATCTCAAAGCCGGCGGCGGGCGCCAGAGCCTTGAGGATGGTGACGAGGGTCACGGCATTGGCCTCACCCGGGTTGTAAGGGACGCCGATCTTCGTGGCCTTGGGTGTGATCTCGCGGATCAGTTCCAGGTGCTTGGCGAGCGGCGACATGTCGCTCATGCCCGTCACGTTGCCACCTGGGTGGTCGCGGTCGGTGATGAGCTTGGCCTCCACCGGGTCGGTGACGGCGGTGAAGACCACCGGAATGTCCTGGGTGGCGGCGACGACGGCCTGGGCCGACGGGGTCGAAATCGGCACGATCACGTCGGGGTTCTCGCCGACGAACTTACGGGCGATCTGCGCCGCCGTGCCGGCGTTGCCTTGGGCGCTTTCATAAACGAAGCGCAGGTTCTTGCCCTCCTCGAAGCCGGCCGCCTTCAACTCGTCGCGCACGCCGTCGCGGGCGGCATCCAGAGCCGGATGCTCGACGATGGCGGTAATGGCGACATAGACGTCCTTGGCCCAGGACGGGGTGGCAAGGCCGAGCCCGGTCAAGATCCCGATGGTGCAGGCAACAACGTGTTTACGTAGAATCCGCATGCTAGCCTCCTGATACAAGAACTTCCCCCTGACCTTGCCTTGAGGTCGAAAAATGGTCAAGCGGGCGCCAGCAAAGTTGCGCTCCCGAGATCGGCTATGACGCGTTAACGCTCGTCGGGCGCGGTTGGCGCCTGGCCGATCGGCGCGGCAGCCGCTTCGTTCCATGCGTGATGAGCCGTAGCCTGGAACCGATAGCAGACGGGACGTGAGGTCAGTCGCCTCTAGATATTGGAGGCATTATGAACTGCGGCATGAACGCAGACAAAGCGCTGTGCGAACGCGGCCGATTGGAAGCCTTGTATTATGCGTTCCCGTCGCTGCACGGTTGTCCCTACCGAAAACTGGCTTTGAGCACGGCGGTGGAGCAGGCCACCAACTATGGGCTGGGCCACGACCCGACCAAACCGTATGACGACAATGTCAGCGGAAAGGCTCCAACTCCCGGCTGATCCCGATTCGGGGGCAGGCCCGCCGCGAACGGCGCTAAAACCAGCGCCCAACAAAAACTCGACCCGGAGACTCCTCAATCGACTCGATCCACGCCACGCTGCGCGCCGTATTCGGATTCAATGCGTTGCGGCCGGTACAAGCACCCGTCCTCGCCGCGGTGCTGGCCGGCAGGAATGTTCTGGCCGTGCTGCCGACGGGTTGTGGAAAGTCGCTCTGCTACCAGCTGCCGGCGGTGCACAAAGGCGGGCTTGTCGTCGTTGTCTCTCCGCTCATCGCGCTGATGCGCGAACAGGTAGCTAACCTTCGCGCCATGGGTGTTCCCGCCGCCAGCCTGACCTCAGCCAATGACGGGGCCGAGAACCGCCGCGTCATCGACGCCTTGCGTCGTGGCGAGTTGCGCCTGCTTTACGTCGCCCCCGAACGGCTCGTGCGCGCGGATACGCTCGACCTGCTCTCCGCCGCGCGCCCTTGGCTGTTGGCGGTGGATGAGGCGCATTGCGTCGTGGAATGGGGCCACGATTTCCGCCCGGAATATCGCGAGATCCCGCGCCTGACCGCGCGCCTGCCGGGCATCCAGACCATTGCCCTGACCGCAACGGCCGACGCGGCAACGCGCGCCGACATCCTCGCCCATCTCTTTCCCACCTTGCCCGAGGTGTTTGTCGCCGGCTTCGACCGGCCAAACCTATTCCTCGCCATGGCACCGAAGAACAATGCGCGCAGACAAATCCTCGACCTGGCCCTGCGCCATCGAGGCGAAAGCGGCATTGTCTATTGCAGCTCACGCGCCCGTACCGGGCAGGTCGTCGGCTGGCTCGCCGGGGCCGGGTTCGAGGCCGTCCCTTACCACGCCGGAATGGAAAAGGCGGACCGCAACGCTGCCCAGGATCGTTTCCTGCGCGAGGACGGCGTGATCGTTTGCGCGACCGTCGCCTTCGGTATGGGGATCGACAAGCCAGATGTTCGTTTTGTCGTGCATGCCGACATGCCCAAGACGATCGAATCCTATTGGCAGGAAATCGGTCGCGCCGGTCGCGACGGGGAACCCGCCGATACGCTGACGCTTTACGGCCTTGACGACATGGTGTTGCGCCGCCGCCAAATCGACGAAAGCCAGTCGGACGACTCACGGAAGCGAGTCGAGCGCCAGCGCCTCAACGCGCTCGTCGCCTTGTGCGAATCCCCGCGCTGCCGCCGTCAGGCACTCCTGGCCTATTTCGGGGAGGCCTCGGAACCCTGCGGCCATTGCGACCTTTGCCGTGACCCACCTCGACGCGTGGATGGCACGCTTGCCGCGCGCAAAGCCCTCTCTGCCATGGCGCGTACCGGCGAACGCTTCGGCGCCGAACACCTGATCGCGGTTCTGCGTGGCGAGCGGACCAAGCGAATCGTCGACCTCGCCCACGACCGCCTGTCAACATTCGGCGTTGGCACCGAACATAACGCAACACAGTGGCGCTCGATCCTGCGTCAACTCGCGGCCGCCGGGCATATAGCGCCCGATATCGCGGGCTTCGGCGGACTTAGCCTTGCCGAGACCGGGCGGGCACTGATGCGCGGGGCAATCGCGTTCGAGATGCGCGAGGATACCGCCCCGGCCGCGCCATCGGCGAGGCGAAAGGCGAAATCAGAGACACCAGCCGCTACCGGATCGGGGCATGAACGCCTGCTTGCCGCGCTCAAGGCGAAGCGGCGGGAGTTGGCCGCCGGAGCGCCAGCCTATACCGTCTTTTCCGACCGCACTTTGATCGAAATGACCGAACAGGCTCCCGCCTCACACACGCAGATGCGCGCCATTCATGGCGTCGGCGAGGTAAAGCTCGCACGTTTCGCGGATTTCTTTCTCGCTGTCATCGACGAGTGGCGAGCGCAGGGTTGACTGGGCATCCCTTGACCGAGGCGAATCGGATGAGGGTGTCGGTAGTGACGGGCATCCGGCCCGTGGCTAGGCTGCATCCAGTTCGGTCAAAAAACCTCTGCGGGGAGACTCTACGATGTACACGCTCTATTGGTCACACGGCGCGGCCTCGCTTGCGGTGCATTTCTGTCTTGAAGAATCGGGTGCCAGATATGAAACCAAGCTGGTTGACATGGCACAGAACGCCCATAGAAGCGCGGAATATCTGAAGATCAATCCGTCCGGAAAAATTCCAACCCTGATGGTCGACGGGAATTTCGCGATGACCGAATCAGCCGCGATCTGCATGCTGATCGCCGATCGACACCCGGAAGCCAAACTGGCGCCGGCGGCCAACGACATGAAACGCGGCCATTACTACATGTGGCTTACCTATCTCACCAATACGCTGCAACCAGCGATGTTGCGCTACTACTATCCGGACCGCATCACCACGGCAATCGCCGAGACTCGGGGGATAGAGGACAAGGCTAGGGAAGAGATCGCCGCGATCTGGAACCTGATCGACACCCATCTGAAGGCCAATGGCCCCTATCTGCTGGGCGATCAGTTCTCGGCGGCCGACGCCTTCTGCTACATGCTCTCGACGTGGCAGAAGTGCTGTCCCGACACCTATGGGCGCTTCCCGAACTTGAAGCGCCTTGCGGATCGCGTGTCGGCGCGTCCGGCGATCGGGCGCATTTTGCAGGTCAATCGGGCGGTGTGATGACACCGAGCGACTGGCCTGCTGCCGGTTCGCTTGACACCCGCTTAAGCTAATCCGGCCCACATCTCGAACTTCACTGGGCTCATAATTCCGAGCGTCGAGTGTCGGCATCAACGCCGGAGTAAAAATGCACCGGCGGGATTTTACAGCGGGCAGGGTTTTTGGCTGACTCAGGTTATTTCAGCGGCGACCCAACCGTGAGATGAACCCCCCCGTCGATGACGAGCATTTGTCCGGTCACCGATGGCGCGCCACAAACCAGCCAGGCGATCGCGTCGCCGACGTGATCGGCGGTGACTACGCGCCGCAACGGAGTCATGGCCGCGAGCTTGATCCGAAATTCATTATGCTCTTCGGCGTTCAATCGCCCTTTGAGCCAGCGCGTATCGACATAACCGGGGCAGACCGCGTTCACCCGTATCTCCGGCGCCAATGTCCTTGCCAAGGACAGGGTCAAGGTATTGAGCGCGCCCTTGGAGGCGGCATAGGCCATTGAGCTGCCCTCTCCTGAAAAGGCCGAGAACGACGACACGTTGACGATGGCGGCCCGGTCCGACTGCCGCAGGTGAGGTGCCGCCGCGCGGCTCATCTGAAAGGCGCCGACCAGATTGACATCCATGATGGCGACAAAATCGTCGCGGGACAGGTCGTCGAGATCGGCCAGCGGCACCCGCCTGGTGGTGCCGGCGGAATTGACCAGGGCATCGATACGGCCCCAGCGGTCGAAGGTTTCGGCTGCCAGCCGTCGGCAGTCGGTGTCGATCGCGACATCCGTCCGGCACGACAGCGTCTCGCCGCCATTTTCTCGCAGCTCCGTTTCGGTTGCGTGCGCCTCATCGGCGCTGGCCCGAAAGCCGATGGCGACGCGCCAACCGGCGGCGCACAGGCGCGCTGCCGTGGCGGCACCGATCCCGGTGCCACCACCGGTAATGATGGCGACAGGTTTTTCCGCGCGGTCCCGGTTCATGCTTCCCAACTTTCTTCCAACCATGCCCGGCCAGGCGCGCGCCACGCCCCACGGCACACGCCATCATCGGCCGCGATAGAGCCGTGGACAAGCCTGAAGCCGCGACCCGCTGTCGCTGTCCTGGCGGGTGCTTGACGGACCTCTCTCCATGCTGCAGGATATAAAATAACATTTCGAAATATGGAATTTCCAATGGCGCGAGGCGCGGCCAGGGCGATACGGCAGGACGACGGCGAGCCCGGCCCGTCGGCGCGCCGCCGGCACAGCGGCACCCGCCAAAGCATCCTTGAGCGCTACGCCGTGGTGCTCGAGGCCACGGCGGGCGTGCCGGCTGGGTTGTCGCTCACGGATATTTCGCGCGGCACGGGGTTGCCGGCAGCCACGACCTACCGGCTGGTGGCGGCGCTGCGCCAGGCGGGGTTCCTGGTGCCGCGCGACGGCCACAAAATCTATGTGCTGGGACCGCGCCTGCTGCGGCTTTTCTATATGGGTCTGGCACCGGCGGCGATCGAACAGCTGGCACAACCCTTGCTTGAGGCCCTGGCGGCACGCTTCAAGGAAACCGCATTCATCGCGCGTCTCAACGGCGCACAGGTGGAATCGGTCGCCATGGCGGTGCCGGAGGGCGAGCATCGCGCCCATGTCCAACCGGGCCGGCTGATGCCGTTTCACGCCGCCGCCTCGGCCAAGGCCATTCTTGCCCATGCCGACGAGGCCCTGCTCAAGATCGCCTTGGCGCAACCGCGGCGGCGATTCACGGAACACACGCGTATGTCGGTGGCGGAGCTGCGCCAGGAACTGGCGCAGGTGCGCCAGGTTGGCTTTGCCGTTTGCAACCAGGAACTCGACCCCGGCGTGCTGAGCTATGCCTGCCCCGTGCATTTGCGTGGCGTTGGACCGGCGGTATTTTACAGCATCGGCATCGTCGGCCTGAGTCAACGGCTGGCTGACCGCCCGGTGCCGGACGTGGTCGGGCCGTTGACGGCGGCGGCCAGCGAACTCGCCTCGCTGCTTGAAAGCCGCGTGGTGCAACCAGCAGCGGTCGTGGCGGCCTCCTCGACCGCCAAGCGAGAATAGGGATCATGGCCGGGCGCTGGCAGGTCGGCATCGATATCGGCGGCACCTTCACCGATGTCGTTGCCCTGCGCCCCGGCGGCGGCGTTGCGATCACGGCCAAGGTCCATACCCGGCCCGACGATTTGGTGGCCAGTCTGCGGGCGGGCTTGCGCGCCGTCGGGCTGGAATGGGAAGAAGTGGACGATCTCGTCCATGGCACGACAGCCGTCACGAACGCCATTGTCGAGGGCCGCTTGGCTCGGGTTGCCTTCGTGACCACGCAAGGGTTCGCCGATGTGCTTGCCATCGGTCGCCAGAACCGTCGCGAGCTCTATCGCCTCGATGTCTTGCCCAAGCCCGCACCTCAAGTGCCGGCCGAGCATTGCTTCGAAATCCGCGAACGGCTTGCCGCCGATGGAACTGTGTTGACCGAACTCACGCCCGACGCGGCGGCCGCGTTGGCGCATCGGGTGCGGGAGAGCGGCGTCGAGGCGATTGCCGTCTCGCTGCTGCACGCCTATGCCAATCCGGCGCACGAGCAGGCATTGGGTGCGGCATTGCGCGGTGCCGCGCCCTATGTCGCGCTCTCGCACCGGGTGAACCCGGAGGCGCGGGAATACGAGCGCGGCAGCACGACGGTGCTGAGTGCCAGCGTCATGCCGTTAGCCGCGCGCTATCTCGATCGTCTCGAAGCCGAAAAACCGGCGGGCACTCGCCTGCATTTGTTCCATTCGGCCGGCGGGATGACGACCCCGGACGTGTTGCGCGATTTGCCTTTGGGACTGGCTCTCTCGGGCCCGGCGGCGGGCGTGGCGGCGGCCTGCCGTGTCGCCGCCGAGCTGGGCATTGAGCATGCCGTCAGTTTCGACATGGGGGGAACGACCACGGACGTTTGCCTGATTTCGCACGGACAGGCGGAGATTGGTGGCGACCGCAAACTCGGCGGCCGGCCGCTGCGGTTGCCGACCGTGGCCGTCGAATCGATCGGTGCTGGCGGCGGTTCCATCGCTCGTTACGACGACGGCATCCTTAACGTTGGGCCCAAGAGCGCCGGCGCCGATCCTGGTCCTGCTTGTTATGGGCGCGGCGGAAAGCTGCCGACCGTTTGCGATGCTGATTTGATCCTCGGCTATCTCGAAGACGGCACGCCGCTGGGGGGCGATATTCGCCTCGATCGCGAGGCGGCTCGTCGCGTGTTGGCGCCTCTGGGCGATCAGATCGGCATCGGCGTCGAGGAGGCGGCCCTCGGCATTGCTCGGGTCGCCAATGCGGCGATGGCGCGGGCCATCCGCCGGGTGACCGTCGAGCGCGGTGTCGATGGGCGACGTTGCTCGTTGATCGCCTTTGGCGGCGCCGGCCCCATGCATGCCGTGGAGGTCGCCCGCGCCTTTGGTATCGCGCGCGTCATCGTGCCTCGGTTGTCGAGCGCCTTTTCCGCCCTGGGATGCCTGGCGGCCGACATGAGTCATACCCGCCAGCAGACGGTGCACATGGCGAGTGTGGCCTGGGACTGGCCCCGATTGAGCGCTATCCGCGAAGATATGGTCGCTCAGTTAGGTGCCGCCTTCGGCGCTGGCCCCATGCCGCCGCGCGTCGCCATCACGGCCGCCATCCGCTACGGCGGCCAGAGCTATGCCGTGGAAGTGCCCGATCCCTCGCTTGATGACCCCGATCAACTGGGCGCGGCGTTCAAGTCCGTACACCGGCAGCTCTACGGTTTTGCGACGGACGAGCCCTGGGAACTGACGGGCTTGCGCGTCACTTTGTCCGTGCCTCGCAACCTCGGCATGATCGCGCCGGGATCGGACGGCGCTCGGGCCGGGGCCGGGCTGGGGCGGGTGCCATGCTGGTTCGACGGTTCGGGGTCCAGGCCCACCGCTCGCTATGATCGGGCGGCGCTGGCTACCGGCCAGCGGATCGAGGGCCCCGCCATCGTTGGCGATGAGTGGTCGACGGTGATTCTGCCGCCGGGTGCTTCGCTGGTATGCGGCGAGGCCGGTCATCTCTTGATCGAGGTCGGAGAACGGGCATGAGTGCGGTCGTGGATCCCTTTACGCTGGAAGTAATCCACAATGCCCTGTCCGGCATTGCCGAGGAAATGTCGCTTGTCGTCATGCGCTCGGCACGTTCGCCGCTGCTGCGCGAGGCCGGGGATCTATCCTCGGCGCTGACCGATCCCACTGGCGAGTTGATCGCCCAAGGTCGGGACATCCCCATGCATATGGGGGTGATGAGCTTCACGGTTAAGGAGTTTCTGCGCCGGGTGCCGGCTGAACGGCTGGCGCCGGGCGATGTCTGGTTCCTTAACCTTCCGGAGATCGGTGGCAATCACTTGCCGGACGTCAAGGCGGTGCGGCCGATCTATGTCGAGGGCGTGCTCGCTGCTTTTGCCGTCAGTCTCGCCCACTGGGCCGATATCGGCGGTGCGGTGCCGGGTAGTTATGTGCCCGGCGCAACCGATGCCTGGCAGGAGGGTCTGCGCCTGAGCCCGACGCGGCTATTTCACGCCGGCGGCCCGGACCGGGAAAAGCTAGACCTCGTCCTCGCCAATGTTCGCGGGGCCTCGGAGCGCGAGGGCGACATTCTGGCCCAGGTTGCGGCGAGCCGCATGGCCGAGCAACGTTTTCAGGGGCTCTGCCAGTCGGAAGGCATGGCCACGGTGGCCCAGGCGATACGGCAGCTGCTCGATTGGGCCGAACGGAAGATGCGGGAGGCCTTGCGGCGGATTCCCGCCGGGGTCTATCGAGGCGAAGACTGGCTCGACGACGACGCGGCCGGAGGCCCGCCGCTGCCGATCCGTGTTCGCATCGAGGTCGCCGGGGATCAAGCAACCTTCGATTTTTCCGAGTCCGGCGACGCCGCCAAGGGGCCCATCAATACGACTCCTTTCGTCGCCGCCGCCGCGGTCTTCTATGTGATGAAGGCGCTGCTGGGCCCTGATATTCCGGCCAACGGCGGTTGTTATCGGCCGCTCAAGGTCATTACCCGGCCGGGGTCGGTCCTCGAACCACCGACCGACAAACCCGTCGTCGGTGGCAATCACGAAACCTCGCAGCGAGTTGCCGACGCCATTTTCCTTGCCCTCGAACCGGTCATGCCAGAGCGATTAAGCGCCGGCGGGCCGACCACCTCGGGGCTGCTGCTGTTCGCCGGCCGCCGCGCCGACGGCCAGTGGACGACGCTTTATGAAACTCATGGCGGCGGCGAGGGTGCGCGCATCGATCGCGACGGCATGCCGGTGCTGCGCGTGCACATGTCGAACGTGATGAACACGCCAGCCGAAATCATCGAGGCCGAATATCCGCTGCGCGTCGAGTGCCAGCGGCTGCGCCGCGGTTCGGGCGGCGCCGGGCGCCATCGCGGTGGCGAGGGGCTGCACCGCGAATACCGCGTTCTGGCCGACGATGTCTCTCTGACCAGCATGTTCGAACGTGCCGTGGTTCCCCCCTATGGGCTCCAGGGTGGCAAGCCGGGCGCGCTCTTCCAGGTGACGATCGTTCCGGCGGTGGGGGAACCCTACCGGTTTCCGGGCAAAGCGAACGTGCGGCTCGGCCGGGGGGATCTCGTCGTCTTGGAGAGCTGCGGGGGCGGCGGCTACGGTTCGCCGGAAAATGAGTCTGGGGCGTCGGCTGACGCCAGTTCAAGAAAGGAAAGGTCACCATCATGAGACTCGCCGACAAGAATGCCATCGTGACCGGCGCGGCCAAGGGTATGGGCGCCGCGATCACATTAACGTTGGCGCGCGAAGGCGCCGATATCGTACTCACGGCCCGCGATACGGCTGCCCTCGAACCGGTGGCGGCAGAGGTTCGCAAACTAGGTCGACGTGCCGAGATCGTGGCCTGCGATGTCGTGGATGATGCCTCGGTCAAGGCCATGGTCGAAAAAGCCAAGGCCTTCTTCGGCAACCGGATCGACATTCTCGTCAACGTAGCCGGCGTGACCGGGCCGATCGAGACTCCGGTTTGGAACATCACCGCCGAAGATTTCAGTTATGTCATCGAGGCGAACATCCGGGGCACGTTCCTGCCCATCAAATACACGCTGCCATCCATGGTCGAACGGCGCAGCGGTAAGATCGTCAATATCGGCGGCACCTCGGGCCTGCGCGGTTATCGCTATCGTGCTGCTTACAGCTCGTCGAAATGGGCTGTGCGCGGCCTGACCCGCACGGTGGCCCTCGACGTCGGCGAGTACGGCATCAATGTCAATGTCGTCTGCCCCGGCATCGTGCATACCCCGCGCATGGAAAAACTCTGTCACGAGAAAGCGCGCGTGCGCGGCACGAGCTACGAAGAGGTCTATCAGGAATATGTCGAGGATATGGCCTTGCGCCGCGTCACCGAGCCGCAGGACGTGGCCAATGCCGTTCTCTTTCTTGCCAGCGAGGACAGCCGCAACATCACTGGCCAGGAACTGGCGGTGGACGGCGGCTGGGACGTATAACGTAGGGCCGGGGCGCCCGCGGGCGCGCCGATCCCCGATCTTGGGAGAAGGGAGTTAAGGGTCATGTTGGCCGAATTCGATCTCGACATGCAGGCAAACCTGGATGGCGCTCTAGCCAGGCTCGATCGCGACAAAGGCCAGGGGCGCGCCGCCATCATGGCCTTGGCGGGCGGCACGAACCTGATCGTCGACCTTAGGGCCGGCCGGGTCGCGCCCAAGACCGTGCTGGCCATCGACCGGATCGGGGCCCTGCGCGGCATCGTCTCCGACCAGGGGCGGGTCACCGTCGGGGCCCTGACGACGGTTTCTGATTTGCTCGAACACAAAGACATGGGGGCTTGGGCGCCGTCGTTGGTAGAAGCAGCCAAGGTCTTTGCCGGGCAGATGGTCAGAAACACGGCCACGGTCGCGGGCAATATCTGTTGCGGCTCGCCCGCCGCCGACTTGGTGCCGCCGTTGCTCTCGCTCGACGCCGTACTGACCTTGAGCAGCAAGTCCGGCAACCGTACCGTCGCCTTGGCCGATTTCTACACCGGCTACAAGACCGATCTACGCCGTCCGGACGAACTCGTCACGGCTATTGCCTGGAGCAAACCCGACGTGCCGGGGGCCAATCTCTTCTACAAGCTGGCGCGGCGCAGGGGCGATGCCATTACGGTGGTCGGCGTTGCCGTGACCTTGGCAGCCAGCAACTTCACATGCAGCCGCGCCCGCATTGCCCTCGGCGCCGTGGCGCCGACCTGCCTGCGGGCAAAGGGGGCCGAGGCGACGCTGGAAGGCCAGCGCCTGACCCCAGTCTTGATCGCGGCGGCGGCCGAGCAGGCCGTGCGCGAGGCGAGCCCGATAGACGACATTCGTGCCTCGGCGGAGTACCGGCGCCACATCGTGGGCGTGTTGGTTCGGCGTTTGTTGACTGCGGCGGCTGAGCGAATTGGCCAGGGAGGAGCATGACCATGCCGACCAAAAAAAGAATGGCGCTGGCGATCAATGGCCGCACACGTCAGGCCGAGGTGGCGCCGAACGCAACTCTGTTGGAGACGTTGCGGGATCTCGGTTGCTTCGAGGTGAAGAGCGGTTGTGAAAAAGGCGATTGCGGCGCCTGCGCGGTGCTCGTGGACGGTCGCGCCGTCGACAGTTGCCTGACCTTGGCCTGGACGGTCGAAGGCAAGCAGATCACGACGGTCGAAGGATTGCAGCTTGATGGCGCGCGCCATCCTTTGCAGGAGACCTTCATTGCCCAGGGTGCGATCCAGTGTGGCTTCTGCACTCCCGGCATCCTGATTGCCGCCAAATCGCTGCTCGATCGCAATCCCCGCCCGAGTGAGGACGAGGTTCGCCAGGCGCTGAGCGGCAATCTCTGTCGCTGCACAGGCTACACCAAGGTATTCGAGGCGGTCGAGACCGCCGCCGCGGTTATGCGGGGCGAGGGAGCAAAACCATGACAACACAACCAGGTCTGACCGCCCAGCGCCCCAACGTCGTCCGCCGTCAGGTCGGGCGCTCGTTGCCGCGCATCGATGCGCCGGGCAAGGCATCCGGCCGTACCCGCTATGCCGGCGACTACACGATGCCCAATATGCTGCATGCCTATGTGCTGCGCAGCCCGATGGCGAGTGCCCGGCTGAAGCGAATCGACGCCGGTGCCGCCCGTCGGCTGCCAGGGGTCGCCCTGGTGTTGACGGCGGTTGATCTGCCGGGGCGACTGGCGCCGACGGATATCCCGGGGCAGACGGGCTTCAAGCGCCTCGATACCGATCAACAGATCCTGGTTCGCGAGCGCGTCCGCTATCACGGCGAGCCGCTGGCCTTGATCGCAGCCGAAACGCCCGCCCTGGCCGAGCAAGCGGCGCGGTTGATCGAGTTCGAGCTTGAGCCAATACCCGGCGTCTACGATCCCTTCACCGCCGCCGAGCCGGGCGCGCCGATCGTCCAGGGCAAGGACAACGTCGTGGCGCAGCATCGGGTCCGCAAAGGCGATATCGAGCGTGGTTTTGCCGAGGCCGATGTCATTGTCGAAAACACTTTTTCCACGCAGTTCATCGAGCATGCCTTCCTGGAACCGGAGGTCGGCCTCGCCTGGGTTGATGAAAACGAGGTTATCAATCTCCGGGTCGCGACCCAGGTGATCGAGCATTTCCGTTACGTCGCCGAGGCCATCGGCGTCGCCCACAACAAGGTTCGCGTTCTTGGCGCGCTTGTTGGCGGTGGATTCGGCGGCAAGGAAGACGTGACGGTTGAAATCTATCTCGCCCTGCTGGCGCGGGGAACGCGCCGACCGGTGCGCCTGTGCTATACGCGCGAGGACTCGATGTTCGGCCACGGCAAGCGCCATCCGTTCGTCTTCACGCATCGCACCGGCGTCAAGCGGAACGGGCGTATCACGGCCTCGAAAGTCACCATCACGTCCGACGCTGGCGCCTATGTCTATCTTAGTCCCTATGTCTTGCTCTATGCGACGGTTGCCGCCGTCGGCCCCTATCGGGTCGACAACGTCCATATCGATGCGCGCTCGGTGGCGA
>Ga0315281_10002757_pt1 | contig 26031 bp, 26 predicted proteins | sample YL17G07_0_MG_FD_204540 | JGI IMG/M metagenome (GOLD analysis project Ga0315281, IMG submission 204540) | Sediment microbial communities from Yellowstone Lake, YNP, Wyoming, USA - YL17G07_0 | ecosystem: Environmental > Aquatic > Freshwater > Lake > Sediment | place: USA: Wyoming | collected... | reverse complement strand
TTCTCGCGGTGGCGATCGTATTCGTCATCGAAGGCGTGCGCGTGGTGCCGCAGCAGAGCGCCTGGGTGATCGAGCGTCTGGGAAAATTCCACGCCATCCTGCAGCCGGGACTGAACGTCATCGTGCCCTTTGTCGACCGCGTCGCCTATACTCATTCACTGAAGGAAGTGCCGCTGGATGTGCCCGAGCAGGTGTGCATCAGCCGGGACAACACTCAGCTGTCGGTCGACGGCGTCATCTATTTTCAGGTGACCGACCCGCGCCTGGCCTCCTACGGCTCATCGAATTACATCGCTGCCATCACCCAGCTGGCGCAGACGGCGCTTCGCAGCGAGATCGGCAAAATGGAACTCGACAAGACCTTCGAGAGCCGCGACGAGATGAACCGTCAGGTGGTGTCGGTGCTGGACGAGGCCGGGCGCTCCTGGGGGGTGAAGGTGCTGCGCTACGAGATCAAGAACATCACCCCGCCGGAGACCATCCTGCGCGCAATGCAGGCGCAGATTACGGCCGAGCGCGAGAAGCGCGCGCTGATCGCGAAGTCCGAAGGCCAGAAACAGCAGGAGATCAACATTGCCGAGGGCGAAAAGCAGGCCGCCATCCTCAAATCCGAGGGCGCCAAGGCCGCGGTGATCAACAAGGCGCAGGGCGACGCGACCTCGATCCGGCTGATCGCCGAGGCAACCGCCGCCGCGGTCACCGCGGTGGCGGAGTCCCTCGCCAAGGAGGGCGGGCAGCAGGCGGCCAATCTGAAAGTCGCCGAGCAGTACGTCAACGCCTTTGCCTATCTGGCCAAGACCAACAACACGCTCATCGTTCCCGCCAACATGGGAGACCTGGCCACGCTGATCACTTCGGCCATGACCATGCTCGATCGGACCAAGACAGCGCAGGCCAAGCCGGCCTGAGCCGGCGTCCGCCGGCGCGGTTCGGGCAAGTCTGCCAACCGCGCCCTGACGCGCGGACAGAGGCCACGACATCCCCGCCATGTTTCGCCACTTGCTTCTCGCAGTCGCACTCGCGTCCGCGCCCGTCGCGCAGGCCGCCGATCCCGGCAAGGTCTTCCGCTACGCCTTCGAGATCGCCGAGACCAGCTTCGATCCCCCGCGCATCAGCGACCTGTATTCCAACTTCATCAACGGGGCGATGTTCGACGCGCCGCTCGCCTACGATTACCTGGCGCGGCCCGCCAAGCTCAAGCCGAATACCGCCGTGGGCCTGCCCGAAGTAAGCGCGGACGGACTCAGCTACACGATACGCATCAGGCCCGGCATCCATTTCGTCGACGATCCGGCATTCCAGGGGAAGAAGCGCGAGCTGACGGCCGACGACTATGTGTATTCGCTCAAGCGCGTTCTCGATCCGAAACTGCGTGCGACGCAGATCGCGGAGCTCGAGCCTCACGTCGTCGGCGCCGAAGCGGCCGTCGCCAGGGCGCGCCGGACCGGCAGGTTCGATTACGACGCACCGCTGGAGGGCCTCAAGACCCTCGACCGGTACACATTCCAGGTGAAGATCAGGGAACCGATCTACATCTTCGTCTACAACTTCGCGGATTGCCGCATCGCTTGCGCCGTGGCGCGCGAGGTCGTCGAGCACTACGGCGAGGATGTGGGCTCGCATCCGGTGGGCACCGGTCCGTATCGCCTCACGTTCTGGAGGCGCTCCTCGAAGATGGTGTTCGAGGCCAATCCGGGTTTTCGCGAGGACTATTTCGACGGCGAGCCGGCGGCGGACGACGTCAAGGGGCAGGCGATCCTGAAAATGCAGAAGGGCAAGCGGCTGCCGCTGGTGGGGAGGATCGAGGTCTACGTCATCGAGGAGACGCAGCCGCGGTGGCTCTCCTTCCTCAACGAGGAGATGGACCTGATGTATCAGGTGCCCGAGGAGTTCGCCAACCAGGCGATGCCGAACAACAAGCTCGCTCCCCACCTCGCCAAGCGCGGCATCCAGATGGAGCAGGTGCCGGCGCTAGACCTTACCTACAACTTTTTCAACATGGACGATCCGGTGGTCGGCGGCTACACATCGGAGAAGGTCGCGCTGCGGCGGGCGATCGCGCTCGCTTACAAGACGCAGGACGAGATCGCGATCATCCGCAAGAATCAGGCGATCCCCGCCCGAACGCCCTACAGTCCGGGTGTCGCCGGCTATGACCCGAATTTCAGCACGGCGGCGGGCGAGTACAACGTCCCCAGGGCGAAGGCACTGCTCGACCTGTTCGGTTATGTCGACCGCGATGGCGACGGCTATCGGGAGAGGCCCGACGGCAGCCCGCTCGAGCTCAAGGCGAACTCTGCACCGACGGCGCGCGACCAGCAGATCGACGAACTGTGGAAACGCAGCATGGACGATATCGGCGTGAAGATCTCCTTTCGCAAGGCGAAGTGGCCGGACCTGCTCAAGGAAGCGCGCGTCGGCAAGCTGATGATGTGGCAGCTCGGCGGCTCGGCGTCCGTACCCGATGCCGAGACCTGGCTGGGGTCCCTTTACGGCAAGAACACCGAGAACAATCTGGCGCGATTCAGATTGGCCGAGTACGACCGCCAATACGAGAAGTCGCGCTCCATGCCCGACTCCCCCGAACGCACCAGGGTCTACCAGGAGATGGCCAGGCTGGTGGCGGCCTACGCGCCGTGGAAGATCAATACACACCGCATCCGCACGGATATGTGGCATCCGCACCTGGTGGGATATCACCGGCCGCTGCTCGCGGCCACCAACTTCTGGAAGTACCTCGACATCGACGCCGCGAAACTGGCGCAGCGCACCGCGAACAAGTGACCGCCCCTGGCGAAGATGAACCCAGCGGCAGCCGGCACGGCTGCATCGCGCATGCATCGGCCCGCGAATTCAGGGGTGCCCGGCGGATTGATATTCCTGTCTCCCGGAACGCAGCGCCTGCTCGGAACGCAGCGCCAGCTGGCCCAGCGCCGTGCCGCAGGCCGCGGCGGCGAGCAGCACGCCGAGAGCCGCCTCCCAATTGCCTGCGGCGGATACCACTGCCGCGAGCAGCGGCGGGCCGGCGAAGGGGCCGATCTGGGCGACCTGTACGATCAGTCCCTGAATGCTGCTGATCTGGCTCGCCTCGCGCGCGTACGCCTGGCCGCCCGATAGGATCGAGGCCGGGATCGTCCCCCCGCCCAGCATGAACAGCGCGCACAGGGTAAACCGCAGCATGTCCGGCAGCGCCGCGCTGAAAATGCCGCAGGCGCACGCCGCCATGACGACGAAGGCAAGGCTGATCAGGTGACCGCGCGGCGCGGCGCGATGCATCAGCCAGCCTCCGAGCAGGTTGCCGCAGACATTGCAGCCGATCAGCAGCGCCGTAAGCAGCGCCGCCCGGGTGATGGAGGCGCCGCGCTCCTGCATCAGGAACGTGGGCAGCCACACCGCCAGTGCGTAATACATCAGCGAATAGCAGGCGAACGCCAGCGCAAGCCACCAGGGGCCGAGCCGGCGCAGCGCCGGCAGAATGCTCGACAGCGTCGGCGCCGCCGCGGGGGCGGCGCGATAGTCAGTGCGCGAGCGCCATAATGCGATGGCGCAGGCGAGCGTCAGCAGCACGATTGCGAGCCATAGGCCGCGCCAGCCGATCGAGCCGAGCAGGAACGGGCTCGCGGCGATGGTCAAGCCGGAACCGATAGGCAAGTAGCTCGCCCACAGGCCCAGGGTCAGGTTGCGTTCACGCGGCGCGCAGGCCGCGATGATCAGCGCCGGCGCCGAAACGGTAATGGCGATGAAGCCGCCGCCTTCGACGATGCGCGAAGCAAACAACAGTCCTTCGCCTTGGGCAACTGCGCCCAGCGCCCCGCCCAGCATCATCGCAACGAGCCCCGCGCCGCAAAAGCGCAACGCGCCATAGCGGCCGGCGAGCACGCCGACAAAGGCTGCAGTGCCCACGGACAGCGTGTTGAAAATCGAGTTGACCCAGCCGGCCGCGATCAGCGACAGGCCGAACTCTTCGCGCAACAGCGGAATCGCCGGCGGCAGCTTGCCGACATAGGCGGCGGCAATGACACCGGTCGCGATGGCGGCCCAGACCGCGGGCCAATGGGTTCGATTCAGCAAGTCATGCCTTTTGCATCGGCCGCGTTCTCACGCTTCGGGCCGGGATTTTCCGCCTTTTCTGCCGCACCCGTTCCCCGGCGCAACATATTGTCGCAGGTCAAGCCGGCCTGCGCGCCACGGCGTACATTAGCACCTGGGCTTGCATCGGGGGCAAAACACGCCTCCAGTCATATCAATCGTTCTTCCCCGGAGAGATGAGCATGGCCATCATGAACGCACAGCAGTACCGCGACAGCCTCGCGCGGCGCAAACCGCTGAAGGTCTACCTGGACGGAAAGCTGCTCGCGGATCCGTTGGCGCATCCTTACATCAGCACTTCCATGAACACGGTGGCCCTCACCTACGAAATGGCACACGATCCGGAGCACAGGAAGCTCATGACCGCCAAGTCCGCGCTGACCGGGGAGACCATCAACCGCTTCTGCCATCTGCACCAGAGCACCGACGATCTGATCGACAAGGTGCGCATGCAACGCCTGCTCGGGCAGCGCTGCGGCACCTGCTTCCAGCGCTGCGTCGGCCTGGATGCGCTGAATGCCGTGTTCGCCACCACCTTCGATATGGACCGGAAGCTGGGCACCGGCTACCACGCCCGTTTCCGCAAATTCACCATCGCGATGGAGCAGAACGACTGGATCGTCGACGGCGCCATGACCGACGTCAAGGGCGACCGCAGCAGGCGCCCGGCCGAGCAGCGCGACAAGGACCTGTTCCTGCGTGTGGTCGAGCGGCGCGCCGATGGCGTCGTCATACGCGGCGCCAAGGCGCATCAGACCGGATCGGTCAACTCCCACATGGTCCTGGTCATGCCTACCCAGTCCTTGAAGGAGGACGAAAAGGATTATGCCATTGCCTGCGCGCTTCCCTCCGACGCCGAGGGCATCACCTATATCTACGGCCGCCAGTCCTGCGACGAGCGCAAGCTCGGCGCCGGCGAGGCCGCCGACATCGATTCTGGCAGCGCGGCTTACGGCGGCCAGGAAGCGCTGATGATCTTCGACGACATATTCGTGCCGCACGAGATGATTTTCATGAACGGCGAAACCGAGTTCGCCGGCCTGCTGGTCGACCTGTTCGCAAGCTACCACCGCCAGAGCTACGGCGGCTGCAAGGTCGGCAACGGCGACGTCGCCATCGGCGCCGCCGCTTCCATCGCCGAATGTAACGGCGTCGCGAAGGCGTCGCACATCAAGGACAAGATCGTCGAGATGAACCATCTCAACGAAACCCTGTTTGCCTGCGGCATAGCCTGCTCCGCCAACGGCAAAAAGCTGCCCGCCGGAAATTTCTTCGTCGACGCGCTGCTCGCCAACGTGTGCAAGCAAAACGTGACCCGCATGCCTTACGAAATCGCGCGCATCCTGCAGGACATTGCGGGCGGCCTCATGGTGACGCTGCCGTCGGCAAAAGACTGGCTGAATCCGCAGACCGCTGAAATATTGAAGAAGTACCTCGCCGGAGCGGATGGCACGAGCACCTACGAGCGCATGCGCATGCTGCGCCTGATCGAGAACCTCACCATGGGGCGCGGCGCCGTCGCCTACCTCACCGAGTCCATGCACGGCGCAGGCTCGCCGCAGGCGCAGCGCGTGCTGATCGGCCGCCTGGCCAATGTCGAAGAAAAGAAGGTGTACGCGAAGAGCCTTGCCCTCAACAACAGCCTGGAAACGGTGGAGACGGCGATACGCGCCGGGTTGCGGAAAATTCGCGCGCCCGGGAAAGAAAAAACGGCGGTGCCTGCGGCGGAGCTTGCGGCGTCCGGATAGCCTGCGCTTCAGGCCGGTTCACTGCCCATCTTCTTGGTTTTGACAAGAACTTGGCTGGCCAGTACCAGCGCCAGCAGCGCGAGGCCGATCAGGTCAGTGATCCAACCGGGTTTGATCAGCAGGAATGCCGCCGCGACCAGCATCACGCGCTCCCAAAGCAGGGCCGCCCGCAGCAGATAACCGAACAGGCCGGCGGCGAGCAGTATGGTGCCGATGGTGGCGGTGACGAACGAGGAGGCTATGTTCTGCCAGTCGCCGATCATGAGCAGCGAGGGCTCGTAGATGAACATGAAGGGCACGATGAATCCGGCGGAGCCGATGCGCACGGCTTCCCAGCCCGCCTTCCAGATGTCGGTCTTGGCCAGGCTGGCCGCGGCGAAGACGGCGAGCGCCACCGGCGGCGTGATCGCCGACAGGATGGCGAAATAGAAGGCGAACATGTGCGCGGCCGGGGCGATCGCGCCGAGCTTGATCAGCGCGGGCACCAGCAGCGCGACCATAACGATGTAAGCCGGGGTGGTCGGCATGCCCATGCCGAGCACAATGCCCGCGATCGCCGTCAGCACCAGCGCCAGCAGCAACATGTTCTGCGCCAGCGCCAGCACCATCTGGGTGAAACTGATGCCCATGCCGGTGATGGTGACGCAGCCGATGACGATGCCGGCGCAGGCGCAGGCCATGGCCACCGACAGCGTGTTCCGCGCCCCTTCCTCGAGCGCTTCGAGCACCGACTTCCAGGTGATGGCTTCGCGCGTAAGCTTGCGCATGAGTGCCACCGGCAGACAGGCGAGGGTGCCGACCAGGGCGCACAGTGGTGCGCTGTAGCCGGCGATCAGCCCTACAAAAACGATGAATATGGGCACAAACAGGTGCCCGCGCGCGCGCATCACCGCCCCGAGGCGCGGCAACTCGGACTTGGGCACGCCCAGCAGGCCCACGCGCTTGGCTTCGAAATGCACGGCGAAGAACACCGCGACGTAGTATAGAAATGCCGGAATGGCTGCCCACAGCGTTACCTGGAAGTAGCTCACCCCCTGGAACTCTGCCATCACGAACGCGGCCGCGCCCATTACCGGCGGCATGATCTGCCCGCCGGTCGAAGCGACCGCCTCCACCGCCGCGGCGAACGACGGCCGGAAGCCGGTTCGTTTCATCAGCGGTATGGTCATCGGACCGTCCACCATCACGTTCGCCACCGCGCTGCCCGATACCGTGCCGAACAGGCTCGAGCTGATTACCGAGACCTTGCCCGGACCGCCGGCGGTATGGCCGGTGATGGCGAGGGCGAAGTCCATGAACAGCTTGCCGGTGCCGCTCTTTTCCATGAACGCACCGAACAGCACGAACAGCATCACGTAGGAAGCCGACACGCCCAGGGTCGAACCGAATATGCCCTCTGTGGAGATATAGAGCTGCTCCATCAGCACCTGTGGTTTCACGTTGGTCAGAAGCGCCGCGTAGGCGAGAAATACGAAGGCCGTGATGGGCAGCGCCCAGCCGAGCACACGCCGCGTCGCTTCGAGGACGATCAATACCGCGATCACGGCGTACACCTTGTCCAGGGTGGTCAGGTCGTCGATGTAGATGATGCGGTTGTTGATGTACTCGTTGTTGAGCAGGATATGCAGAATGAAGGCCCACGAGGCGATCAGCATCACCGCGTCGAGCGCGCGCCAGCCGGCGCCGCCGCCGGGCTTGAGCGGATACAGCAGGAACACGAGCGTGAGCCCGAACAGCAGGTGGGTGCCGCGGAAGATCATCGCTTCGGGCGGGCCGAACCCGGCGACGTACATGTGGTACAGCGACATTGCGACGGCGATGGCCGACACGGTCCACTTGAGCCACCTGGTCTCGGGCGGAGTCGCGGGAACTTCGTCGGAGATGACCGGCAGGACTTCAGACGACATGCGTGGCTCCTTTGATCGCCATCCCAACTTCAGATGCAAAAACGGGGCGGCTGGTGCCGCCCCGCGGCAATACTGCGGGATGCAAGGGGCGCGCGCTCAGATCGCTCCCGCTTCCTTGTAGAACTTGGCCGCGCCCTTGTGCAGGGGCACGCCTATGTCCTCAGCCATGATCTTCGGCGTCAGGCCCGCGATTGCCTTGTTCGAAGCCGACATGTCGGCCACGTTTGCCGCCATTGCCTTCACCATCCTGTAGACCATGTCCTCGGGCAGATCGCAGGCGGCGATGATATGCGTGGCGTAGCCGATCACATCCACGTCCTTGTCCTGCTTCGGATAGGTGCCGGCCTTGATCGTGAGCTTGGAATAGCCTGGGTTGATCTTCTTCATTTCGGTCATGATCCTGTTGTCGACGCCCAGCAGTTTGATGTCGCGGGCGCTGGCCAGATCCATCACCGACGATGCCGGCACGGTCGTTCCCAGCGTGAATACCTGGGCGTGACCATCCTTCATCAGCGATACGGCGTCGGTGTAGGAGGCGAGGAAGTTCACTTTCGACAGCGACTGGTAGTTCATGCCGTGGACCTGCAGCATGTGCACGTTGATGATCTCCGAAGAATTGCCCTTCGGCTGGGTCGCCATCGTCTTGCCTTTGAGATCGGCGACGCTGTTGATGTTCGAATCCGCCGGCACCACCATCTGGTAATACTGCGGGTAGAGATTGGCGACCTGGCACACCTTGGTCACTTTCTGCGGGTAGGGCGGCCGACCGGCCAGGCCGTCCACCGTGGTGATGGTGTTGGCGAAGCCGATTTGCGCCTTGCCCTCATCGATGCCGCGCACATTGGCGATGCCGGCGCCTGGCTGCATTTGCACCTGCAGGCCGGGGACTGCCTTCTCCCACATGCCCTTGAGTGAGCCGCCGAGCGGCACCCACACGCCGCCCTGGGGGCCGGTCATTAAAGTCACCTGCTGCGCCGTCGCGGCCGCAGGCACGGACAGGACGGCCGCGAACGCCACCGCCGTCAGGGTCGATTTAAGTTGCATGTTTGGCTCCTTGGGTAAACATTGAATCAGTTTGGGCCGGTCTGATGCCGGCTGTGCTGCAGAATACTACTACAAGAGCAATTTGTTCTTGGCGGGTCATCGCCGCCGGTTCTAAGCTACCGGCGTCAGCACCGCCCGACCGGAAAAATGCGCGCGCAGATTGTCCACGGTGAGATCGCCCATGGCCTTGCGCGTTTCGTACGTCGCGCTGCCCACGTGCGGCTGCAGCACCACCTGGTCCATGCCGAGCAGCGCCTCGGGCACGGCGGGCTCGGACTCGAACACATCCAGGCCAGCTGCGCCCAGCGTGCCGTCGGCCAGCGCCTTCACCAGCGCCTGCTCATCCACCACCGATCCGCGCGCGACGTTGATCAGCGTGCCCTCGGGCCCGAGCGCGTGCAGCACCTCGGCATTGACGAGGTGCTGCGTCGCCGGGCCGCCGGGGCAGATCACCATCAGCACATCGCAGTCGCGCGCCATGTCGGTCAGGCTCGCATAGAACTTGTGCGCCACGCCTGTCTGTGCGTTGCGGCCGTGGTAGACGATGCCCATGCCGAAGGCCTCGGCGCGCTTGGCGATCGCCTTGCCGATGCGGCCGTAGCCGAGTATGCCCATAGTCTTGCCGCCCACTTTTTGCGCGAGCGGCAGCCCGCCTTTGAGCCAGCTGCCGGCGCGCACAAAACGGTCGCCGAGGCTGATGCGCCGCAGGGTCGCCACCGTCAGGCCCATGGCGAGATCGGCGACGCATTCGTTCAACACATCCGGCGTATTGGCGACGATCACGCCTCGCCGTCTGGCCGCGTCGAGGTCGACGGCATCGACGCCGACGCCGAAACAGGAAATGATCTCAAGCTTCGGCAGGGCGTCCATCAGCTTGGTGTCCGCGCCGTGGCCGCCGGTCGTCTGGATGCCGCGGATGCGTCCGCCGACTTCGGCCATGAACGCGGCGCGGTCTTTCGCCTGCCACAGCTTGTGCACGGTGAAGTCGCGCTCCATCGATGCGAGGGACGGCGGGTAGAACGGTCCGACCGACAGGATTTCCACGTGTTTCATGACTTGAACCTTGCGCAGAGTTTTTCCGATTCGCGCGCGAGCAGGCCCACATCGGCGCCTACGGCAACGAACAGGCAACCCAATTCGAGATAGCGGCGGGCATCGGCTTCCACCGGCGCGAGAATACCTGGGGCCTTGCCCGCTTTGCGGATCCGCTTGATCGCGTCGTCGATCGCTTTTTGCACCTCCGGGTGGGGGATGTCACCCAGATGCCCCAGGCCTGCGGACAGGTCGGCCGGGCCGATGAACACGCCGTCGACGCCGTCGATGTTGGCGATCGCGTCGAGGTTGTCCAGGCCCAAGCGGGTCTCCACCTGCACCAGCACGCACAGCTCTTCCTCGGCTCTTTTGAAATAATCCTTGACCCGGCCGAAGCGTGTGGCGCGGGTGGTGCCGGCGACCCCGCGAACGCCGCGCGGCGGATAGCGCGTATACGCCACGGCATCGGCGGCTTCCCGCGGCGTCTGCACGTAGGGGATCAGAAGCGTCTGCACGCCGACGTCGAGAAATCGTTTGATCAGCACCATGTCGTTCCACGCCGGGCGCACGATGCTCGTGGTCGGGTAGGCCGATGCCGCCTGCAGCTGGGTGACCACGTTCTCCAGGTCGTTGGGCGAGTGCTCGGTGTCGAGCAGCAGCCAATCGTAGCCGGAGCCGGCGATGACCTCGACGCTGTAGTGGGATGAGAGGCTGGACCAAAGCCCGATCTGCGCCTTTCCCGCCTTCATGCCGCGCTTGAATTGATTGAGTGGCAAATCCATGTTATCTCCGTAAGGGGTGGAGGCGGTTCAGAAATCGCAGCCGCGCTGGCGCAGCAGTTCGTCCACCCAGCGCCGGTCGGCCTTGCCCGCGGCGATGTCTTTCAGGGTCGCGGTTTCCTTGGCGAGTTGGGCACGGGCCAGCGCGAGGATTTCCTCCGCGTGCGCCTGCGGCACCGCGACCACGCCGTCGGCATCACCGACGACGATGTCGCCGGGGTGCACGACCATGCCGTTCAGCGCGATCGGTGCGTTGATCTCGCCCGGCCCGTTCTTGTATGGACCGCGGTGGGTGACGCCGCAGGCGTAAACGGGGAAGCGTCTGGCGCCGATTTCGACCGAATCGCGGATCGCGCCGTAGATGACGAATCCGGCCACGCCGCGTTTTTCGGCAAGACTGGTCATGATGTCGCCGATGATGGCGTGGGTGACTTCGCCGCCGGCATCGACCACGATGACGTCGCCCGGCGCGGCGATGTCGATCGCCTTGTGCACCATCAGGTTATCGCCCGGCGCGACCTTGACCGTAAGCGCCGGGCCGCACAGATTGCCGCCGCGATGCATCGGGCGCAACGCAGCGCCGCCGGCGCAGAGGCGGTTCATGTTGTCCGACAGATGCGCGCTTACCATCGTCGCCAGCGCTCTGATCAGTTTTTTCGGCGGACGCGGCGGCATCGGCAGAATGCGAAATCCGATATTGGGCATGGCGATAGCTCCGGCTGAAAATGGATCGGCAGAGGGCCGCAAGGGCGGCGGCGGGGACCGTTACGCCGGCCCTTAGAGCGGAGAGAACGAAGTCGAGCGCAGGATGCGGTTTTCCATGTGCTCCATGTAGCCCGCTTCCGTGTTCATCTTCACATACGCCTGCCATTCCGGGTCCTGCTGCATCGCGTTGCGCTTGCGCTCGCGCTCGGCCTGGTCGGCGTAGGCCCAAAGATGGATTACCTGGTTGAGCGGGCCGACCTCGGTCGTGGTGAACACCACCGGCTTGCCCAGATAGCGCTGCTGGATCGGATAGGCGTGCTGTTCGTACATGGCCAGCCAGGCGCTCTGCATGCCCGGTTTGAAGGTGTAGATGCGCAGGTCAAAAATCATGACGTCTCCTCTTGAGCGATGACAGGGATAGCGGCGCAGTGTGTGTTGCGCGGAAATGATTTCGCGGTTCGGGACTGCTTCGAATGATACCAGTCATTCAGCGGGCCGGCTTTCGCGCTTGGCCGGAAACGGGCGGCGGACTGCGCCGGTGCGCGCGGATTCATCACAGCGGACTAGAGCGGCGGGATAAACGCGGGGAGCGCCATGCCTGCACAGTCCGCAAACCGGTGGTGTCCATATCGTGCGGGTGTTCAGGTGCCTGTCCCGTTCGCGCTGGTGCGACGGTGCAGGCAGTGCGACGGTGCAGACATCCGACCTCGCGTTCGAGAACGGATAGGGAGAAAAAACCGAATCACACGCGCCCTCGCACACCATCGCGCCTCGCACTTCGGGAAAAATTCGCAATTTCGAATCGGCAGCGGTAGCATCGCTGCGTGAAAAGCGTTTCTTTACAGCCTCGCTATATGAAGATCCGAGTTTTCCGGCCGATCGATGAAGCGGCAGTTGTTGCTCTGTGGCAAGACTGCGGCCTTACCCGGCCATGGAACGATCCGCGCGCGGACATTGCACGCAAACTCACCGAACAGCCCGAGTTGTTTCTTGTGGGCACGGTCGGCGCTGCATTGGTTGCTACTGTGATGGTCGGTTTCGATGGGCACCGCGGATGGGCGTACTACCTGGCCGTGTCGCCCGGTCATCGCAAGCAGTCATACGGCCGCGCTCTCATGCAAGAAGCCGAGCGCCTGCTAATGGAGCGTGGTTGCCCGAAGCTCAATTTGCTGGTGCGCTCGTCCAACGCCGAGGTCGTCGAGTTCTATCGCAAGCTCGGGTATGTGCAAGATGAAGCGCTCAGTCTGGGTAAGAGACTCATTCACGACCAGACGCCCAATTCGAGCTCGTACGGACGGGCTGGCAGCATCGCGTCAAATAATGCGCCTGTGCGGGCCCGGCACACAACAAAGCGGTAGCCCGCCGGGGACGCTGCAGCGATATTTGGACTGTTAAAAGGCAAGAGACTGCCGGCCGAGGTGCCAAAGGACATCCTTTTCAAAAACAATGATGCGGCGTTTGAGTACGTAGAGCAATTCCTGCCGGGGCAGTTTATCAAGGGCGAGATTCTTATTGACTTGGTCGTCGCCAAGCACAAGTTGCACTCAAGCCCTGAGATCGCCCGCGGCACAGCAGAATGTTGGGCGTCAGCCGGTTGCGCACCTGGCGGATTGGCGCTATAGTCAGTATTCCTTACAGTAAGGAAAAAAGGAAGCCGCTATGCTCGCCAAGCTCACCTCGAAAAACCAGATTACCCTGCCGAAGGCGGTAGTCAGCAAGTTTCCTGGTGCGGAGTATTTCGCCGTGCGCGAGGTGGGCGGCGAAATCATCCTCAAGCCGGTGCGGATGCACAGCCTGGATGCGGTGTGGCGAAAGATTGAATCGTTGGGCATCACCGAGAAGGATGTGGCCGACGCAGTTCGCTGGGCGCGGCGCCCCAAGAGCGGAGCCAAGAGTACGGCCAAATGAGCCGTTTGCGGCGCGCGGTGATCGATACCAATGTCGTCGTCTCCGCATTTGTGTTTCGCGCCGGCACGCTGGCATGGTTGCGTGAGGCCATCGTCAACGGCGCGCTGGTCCCGCTCGTATCGGATGAAACACTGGCCGAGCTGGTGCGCGTGCTCGCCTACCCCCGCTTTGGTTTGACGGTGGACGATCGCGAAAACATCATCATCCACTACATGGAACACGCCGAAGCGATCAAACAGCCGCGCACCCGCGCCCGGCTGCCGCAGTGCCGCGACCCGTACGATGAAATGTTCATCCGCCTCGCCTACTCGGCCAAGGCCGACGCCATCGTCACCGGCGATGACGACCTCCTCATCCTTGCGCCGGAATCCCGCATCCCGATACTGACCCCGGCCGCGTTTCGCGCGCTTCCCTGATCGTTCCTCCCAGAGGCATTCCGGTTCCATAAGCGGCGGAAGCCCAGACTGGGTACACTTCGACCATGAGCATGTACAGCCTCCTTGCCACCCTGTCCGGTGCCAAGATCGACTACGTTCTGGTCGGCGGTCTGGCGGTGGCCTTGCACGGATATCAACGCGTCACCATGGACGTGGATGTGGTCCTGGCGTTAAACGATGAGAACCTGGCGAAGTTCGTTGACTGTGCCAAGAGCGCTGACCTCAAGCCGGTGCTGCCGATTACGATCGACTCCCTGCGCGACGCCGCCCTTATCGACCTATGGCACCGCGAGAAGGGCATGCTGGCTTTTGCCTTGCGCGGCCCGGATATGATGGCGACCGTCATCGACGTGCTGGTGCGTCCGGTGGTTTCGTTCGACGAACTCAAGCGCAATGCGGTCATCAAACGCGTCGGACCGCTGTTGATTCCGGTGGCGAGCATCGACGACCTGATAAGCTTGAAAACCGGTACTGGCCGGAGCAAGGACGTGCTGGATATAGAAGAGTTGCGCAAGATCAAGCGGCAACTGGCGGAGGGACAACGTGGCCCGGGTTGAATTGACACCTGCAGAAAACCTGCGGCTGCTGCAGGAGATCGAGGCGAATCGCGCTTTCATCCTGCTCGCGTATCAGTCTGATCCGGAGTTGTTAAAGCTGGCGGAACCGGAGATCAGGCGCTTGTTCGCGAACGTTAATGAAGCAAAGCGCGAAACCGGCGACGGATCAAATCCCTGACCATCCAAGCTGAGGAACCATAGACCATGCTTTCACTAGCCGACCGCAGCAAAGCCGCCGAGATTCTGCTCACCGCCGAAAGGGAGCGCAAACCGGCGCTGCAGCTCTCCAAGACCTTCCCCGACATCACCATTGAGGACGCCTACGCCATCCAGAGCGAGGTGACCAGGGCCAAGGTCGCCGCCGGCCACCGGGTCCGTGGTCACAAGGTGGGACTCACTTCCAAGGCGATGCAGCAGTCCTCGCAGATCGATGAGCCGGATTACGGCCATCTCATGGATTACATGTTCATCGCCGACGGCGCCAAAGTCCCGTTCGAGCGCTTCATCGTGCCGCGGGTCGAGATCGAACTCGCGTTCGTGCTGGGCAAGCCGCTTAAGGGCCCGGGAGTCGAACTGGTGGACGTGCTGCGCGCGACCGAGTACGTGGTGCCGGCGATCGAGATCATCGATGCGCGGGTGCAGAACCCGCGCAAGATTTTCGACACCGTCTCCGACAACGGCGCCGCAGCCGGCATCGTCATGGGCGGACGCCCGGTGGGGCCGATGGACGTGGACCTGCGCTGGGTCAGCGGCCTTTTGTGCAGGAATTCCGAAATCGAGGAAACCGGCGTCGCCGCAGGCGTGCTCGGCCATCCGGCGATGGGCATTGCCTGGCTCGCCAACAAAGTGGGCACCTTCGGCACCACCCTCGAGCCGGGGCACGTGGTCCTCGCCGGTTCGTTCACGCGGCCGGTGTGGGCGGCAAAAGGGGACACCCTGCGCGCCGACTTCGGCACGCTGGGCGCGATCTCGTTTCAGTTCGTCTAGCTAGCCGCTCTGCTTGGGCGCATCGGGCCCGCGCATCCTGCCCGTTTCACGCATCCGCTGAAAGTGTTCCGCGATCTCGGTCATGTCCTCAAGCGCCAGCAGCCTTTGCCGCAGACTGAGCGCGCGCCATCGGCGCAACTGCGCACGGCGGCTGCCTTCCCAGCTGGTTAGGCTCCAGTCAATCCTGTCCGGGATCTCGCCCATCCGGCCCTCTGTCCTCCACGATCCAACGCAAGTGCTGAATGTCATCCAGATCACGCGGTCGGCCGGCGGCTTCTTTCATTGCAATCAAAGCCGTGATCGAAACGAAACGTGCTTCGAGGTCCGGCGCCACTTCGCCCCGCAGCGCCGCGTCGTACTCGTGCCCGAAGTCGAATGGTTCGAGCACGAAGACGTCCACCGCGGTTTCGCGGTGCTGGTCGCTGAAGAAATTTAGCACCTTCATTCCCTTGTCCCGGATCCATTGCTGCCGCAGTTCGAAATTCGCAAATTGTTCGGCCGCTATCGGAACCAGCGGCTTGTATCCCAATTCCGCCAGCGATGCGAAGGCGCGAAGGATATTCTGCCGATCGAGCGCGATAACCAAATCGATATCCTGAGTAAATCGCAAATAGCCGTGCGCATTCACGGCTAATACTCCGGCCACCAGGTAGCGCACCTGTGCCTGCGCGAAGGCGCGCACAATGGCTTCGAAGCTGGCGAGTTTCATGCGCCGCTGTCCTCGTGCGGGAGGGGATTCGCGGACAGCCTCAACTCGCGGCGCGGCATTTGCGTCAATTCTACCTCTGGATTGCTCGGCTTGGCGGCGTCGAACGCTGCTACGGTCGCCCACGCTTCGGCAGACAGCTCGCGTCCCATATGCTTGTTGACGAAGCGCAACAGATTCTCGGCAAGATTCTGAATCGCGGCGCGCACTCGGCGGTGCAAAGTCTGTTGGGGCGCCTCCGCGCCGCCTCAGTCGAACTTCGCGCCCGACTCCTTCACCACTTTCGCCCAGCGCGTCGTCTCGCTGCGGATGAAGGCGGCGAACGCTTCGGGGGTGTCGGTGCGCACCTCGGTTCCCTGCGCCGCGAGTTTCTCCTTCATATCCTGCGTGTTCAGGATGCGCGTCAACTCGGCATTCAGCTTGGCGACGATTTCCCGCGGCGTGCCGGCTGCCGCCACCACGCCTTGCCAGGAGCCGGTTTCGAAGCCGGGCAGGCCTTGCTCGGCAACCGTCGGCAGGTCGGGGGCGGCGGCCACCCGCTTCGCGCTCGACACCCCGAGCGCTTTCAACTTGCCGTTCTTCACCTGCCCGTAGGTGGCGAGCATGCCGTTGAACAGTATGTTGGCCTGCCCGGCTACCACGTCGAGCACGGCCGCCGAGCCGCCCTTGTAGGGAATATAGGCCCACTGCACGCCGGTTCGTTGCTGGAACTCGATGCCGGCGAGGTGCGGCGCTCCGCCGGTGCCGGAGACGGCGAAATTAAGCTGGCCCGGCCGCGCCTTGGCATAGGCGATCAATTCCTGCACGTTGGACACGGGTACCGAGGGATGCACTGCCAGGATGTGCGGCGAGTAGGACACCAGGACGACATGCGCGAAATCCTTGACCGGGTCGAAGGGCAGGGTCGGATAGACGCTGGGGGCGATGGTGAGCGCGCCCATGTCGGCGAGCAGCACGGTGTGGCCGTCCGGTGCTGATTTGGCGACGTAATCCGCGCCGACGTTGCCGTTGGCGCCGGTCCTGTTCTCGATGATTACCGGCTGTCCCCAGGCCTCGGTGAGCTTCGGTCCGATGAAGCGCGCGAGGATGTCGGAGGTGCCCCCCGCGGCGAACGGCACGACGATGCGGATCGGCTTCGACGGATAGGACTGCGCGGCGGCGGCGCCGGCGAAAACGAACGCAGCGACCGCGAGCGCGAGGCGTGCAATACGCGACGATTTGAACATGAACCCTCCTTGTGGTGAATGGCTGCGCGCGACGTTTGTCCGTCGGCGCCAAGTCGACGTTGCTTAGCGAGCAGCCAGCATTTTACCCGCAAGCCGCGGGGCGCATCGTTTCCGGTCCGGCGCTGCTCGGTGCTGCGTCAGCCGGGCCTGCCGTCGATCCGCGGGCGCGACAGTATCGGCCAGTAGCTGATGGTGAATACACCGAACGCGAGCGACCACAGCAGACTCGATCCGATGATGGCGTAGAGATAAGCAGGTGGAAAGATGAGCGGCAGGAACACGCGCACAAGGGCGGCAAGTTGGATCGCGACGTAGCAGACCAACTCCGCGCGCCCCGTCTGCAGCGGCCGTCCGGTATGGCCGAGCGCGGTGCGCGTCATCATGCCCAGGGTAAGGCCGCCGATCGCCCCCACGGTGAGGGCATGAATGGCGAGGCCGGCGGGTACCACGGCGAATGCGGCGAGCGCGCGCAGCGCGAGGGCGAGCACGATCCAGGCGTAGGCAAGGTGCAGAATCCATACGATGGGTTTCTTCAGCGTCAACCACGGCCGCCACAGGACCAGCCGCGCCGCGTGGGCCGCCGCGGCCATCGAGGCGATGAGTCCGATGGCCAGATCCGGCACGCCGGCGATATCGGCCGCAAGCAGCACAAGGATGCTGCCGGGTGCCAGGCGCTCGAGCCAGGGCAGGCGGACACAGAACACGCCGGGGATGCCGTTCATGGTGAACATCGGGATCACGCGCCCGCCCATCACCACCATGATGAACAGCACCAGGTCCAGACCGATCTGCAGGCCGCGCTGGACCGGCAGGTCGAGCACCCCCGCCATGCCCAGATGGAAGGAGAGGTTCGCCAAGCCCATGCCGAGCAGCAGGGCGACGAAAAAATAATTGCGCCGGTTGCCGCTGCGCACGAAAGGAACGGCGATACCGGCGGCTGCAGCGAGGGCGAAGGCGGTATCCGCCGCGGCAGCCCCGAGCGGGTAGGGCGTGAACACGAGAACCCGGGCCGCGACCCACAGTGCGGCGATCGCGGCGAGCGTCGCCCCCGTCGGCGTCGGCAGGTTGGCCCAGTTGCGGCCCGCGGTGAACAGAAAGCCGACGATCACGGCGAGTGCGTAACCGAACAGCATCTCGTGCGCATGCCACAGCGGACTCGCGATAAGCGCGTACCCGCCGAGCCAGTCGGCGTACTGCGCCATCCATAAAGGAACGCTCAACGCGGCAAACAGCCCGGCGAGCAGGTAGAACGGACGAAAGCCGAGGTTCCACAAGGCGAAGCCTGGCGCCTCGGGGTGGGAATTCGGGGGCGGATTCAAATCTGAAGTCCAACGGCATTTGGACGCGAGCGTAGCTGCTTCACGAAAAAACCTCGTGTGGCGAATGTCATGCCGCCTTGGGCTCGACTTCCTTGGCGATTTTCGAAGCGATGGTCTTTTGCGCGATTTTCAGGTCGTAGGCAAGCTGCAGGTTCAGCCAGCTCTGGACGTCGCCGCCGAAGTAGCGCACCAGGCGCATCGCGGTATCCACGCTGATGCCGCGTCTTTCGAGGACGATGTCGTTGATGCGCGACGCCGGAACGCGCAGCGCCTTGGCAAGCGCGTTGGCGCTCATGCCCAGCGGCTTGAGGAAGTCCTCGCGCAGCACCTCTCCGGGATGAACCGGGCGCATGCCGTTCTTCGGGGCCGGGATGCTGATGTCTGTTTTCATGTCCGCCTCTCAGTGGTAATCGACGATCTGCACGTCGAAGACGCCGTCGCTTCGCCAGACGAAACACACGCGCCATTGATCGTTGATGCGAATGCTGTACTGCCCGCGCCGATCGCCTTTCAGCTGCTCCAGCCGATTGCCGGGCGGGGCGCGCAGGGAATCGATCGTCGCGGCGCTGTCTATCTGCTGCAGCTTCCTGATGGCAACCGCCGAGATGTTCGCGAATCGGGCCACCCGCTTGCCGGCGAACAACGCAGCAGTCTCGCCACAGCGAAATGTCTTGATCATTATGGCACAATATACCGTTTAACGGTAAGCGGCAAGAGACGTCGGGTGCGACCCCGGTCTCCCGGTGTCAGAACACGCCCGGTATGAATCGTCGTACCCGCTTGGCATACACCGCGTAGCCGGGGAAGAGAGCGTGCAGGGCGCGTTCTTCCAGTATTGCTTTGGCCAGCAGTACCAGGGACAGTGCGAGCCAGCACAGAATTTTCCACGGATCGGCATAGGCTACGACCTCCGCGGCGGCGAACAGCAGCAGCGCGGAATACATGGGGTTGCGCATATATTGGTACGGGCCGCCGGTCACCAACCGACCCGAGGCCTTGGGTTCGGGCCGGATATTGAAATTGCCGGGCCGGTTATGGAACAGCGTCCACAGGCCGAGGCCCGCTGCGCATGCAACGAGTAGCAGCGCCGGCGGCGACCAAGTTTGCGGCGTCAGCGGCCAGATCAGCCAGACGAGCAGCGCGAACTGCGCCGCGACCAGTAGTCGTCCGATTAGATCGGCCCGGGTCATAGGGTCACGTCGCGGTTCGTCAGCACCGGCGCCCGATCGACCACTTGCTTTTCCCGCCCTTGGCTCGCGCAAGGAACTGCGCCAGCTCGGAATCGCACAGCAGGCGTATTTCCTTCTGCGCAGCGAACTGCCGTGCGTTCTGGCTCACATCGCCTGCCGCCACATAGATGCACTCCTGCGCGCCCGCCGTCTCTTTTGCCAGTAATAATTCGCGCAACGGCTCGATGCCCGTCTGCGCCACCTTCCAGCGTTTGCAGCCCGCCAACGCTACGCGGCCGCTCTTGCGTAGTTCGAAGTCGGCGCCGCCGCGGGTAAGCACGGCGACTGCATAACCTTCGCTGCGGAATGCCGCTTCCATGATTGCTGCAAACTCCTGCCAGGACATCGCGCGCAGTGCCGCCAGCGCATCGGCTGCGCGCTCCGGGTTCGGCACGCGCGATTGGCGCCAGCCGGCGTACCCGGCTATGCCGAGAAAAGGCAGCATTGAAGCCAAAGCGGCGGCGTCGGGCATGACTTGGCGCACCAGCATGAACACTGCGGCGGCGACGAGCAGGCTCAGCCACCACGGTGAGCTCGATAGGATCGTGAACAGGTTGCGCTTGGCCATCAAAGCCATATCGGGATGCACTCGAAGAAGTGAAGCACGTAGAATACTGGACTCGGGGCGCTCCATCCACAGTATTGCCCTGCATTTTTTGCATCGAAAGCACCCATGGCCCAATACGTCTACACCATGCGCCGGGTCGGCAAGGTCGTGCCGCCCAAGCGCTTCATCCTCAAGAACATCTCGCTCAATTTCTTCGCCGGCGCGAAGATCGGCGTGCTCGGCCTGAACGGATCGGGCAAGTCCACCTTGCTGCGCATCATGGCGGGCGAGGACAAAGACTACGACGGCGAAGTGATCGCCAAGCCCAATATGCGCATCGGCTACCTGCCGCAGGAACCGCAGCTCGACGCGGAGCAGAGCGTGCGCGAGGCGGTGGAGGAGGGTCTGGGCGAGATATTCGGCGCGAAGAAGCGCCTGGACGAGGTTTACGCGGCTTATGCCGAGCCCGACGCCGACTTCGACAAGCTAGCGGCAGAGCAGGCGGAATTGGAGGCGGTGATCGCCGCCTCCGCCGGCGACAAGGTCGAGCACCAGCTCGAGATCGCCGCCGATGCGCTGCGCCTGCCGCCATGGGAGGCGAAAATCGGCCCGCTCTCGGGTGGTGAGAAGCGCCGCGTGTCCTTGTGCCGCCTGCTGCTGTCCAAGCCCGACCTGCTGCTGCTCGACGAGCCCACCAACCACCTCGACGCCGAGAGCGTCGAATGGCTGGAGCAGTTTCTGCAGAAATTTTCCGGCACCGTGGTGGCGGTGACCCACGACCGCTACTTTCTCGACAACGCGGCGCAATGGATCCTGGAACTCGACCGCGGCTACGGCATCCCGTGGGAGGGCAATTACAGTTCCTGGCTGGCGCAGAAGGAGGCGCGCCTGGAGCAAGAGGAGGCGACCGAATCCGCGCGCCAGAAGACGATCAAGCGGGAACTCGAATGGGTGCGCCAGAACCCCAAGGCGCGCCAGGCGAAGAGCAAGGCGCGCCTGGCGCGCTTCGACGAGCTCTCCTCCTACGATTATCAGAAGCGCAACGAGACGCAGGAGATCTTCATTCCGGTGGCCGAGCGCCTGGGCGACGCCGTGATCGAATTCACGAACGTGAGCAAGGGCTATGGCGAGCGCCTGCTGATCGACGACCTGTCGTTCCGGGTGCCGGCCGGCGCGATCGTGGGCATCATCGGCCCCAACGGCGCGGGCAAGTCGACGCTGTTCCGCATGATCACCGGCAGGGAGCAGCCGGGCAAGGGCGAAGTGCTCGTCGGCCCGACGGTGAAAATGGCTTACGTCGATCAATCGCGCGAGGCGCTGGAAGGCGACAAGACCGTGTTCGAATACGTCGCCGCGGGCGCGGACATGCTCAACGTGGGCAGGTTCGAAATGCCTGCACGCGCCTATCTCGGGCGCTTCAACTTCAAGGGCACGGACCAGGGCAAAAAGGTGGGCAATCTGTCCGGCGGCGAGCGCGGGCGCCTGCACCTCGCCAAGACGCTGATCGCGGGCGGCAACGTGCTGCTGCTGGACGAACCCTCCAACGATCTCGACGTGGAAACCCTGCGCGCGCTGGAGGACGCGCTGCTGGAATTCGCCGGCAGCGTGCTCGTCATCAGCCACGATCGCTGGTTCCTCGATCGCATCGCCACCCACATCCTCGCCTTCGAGGGCGACTCCAAAGTGAGTTTCTTCGACGGCAACTATCACGAATATGAGACGGACAAGGTCAGGCGTCTGGGCGAGGAGGCGGCGAAGCCGAAGCGCATACGCTACAAGCCGCTGAAGTAGCTATAGTGCTCTGGATACTGCTGCGTGCAGCTTGTGACGTTGCGCGCTCGCGCGCGCCAACCCTGTTTTTGGTACGGATGAAAAGCGTATCCGTACCAAAAACAGGGTTCTGGATAAAAGCATGGACAGCTTGAGTTTGCTTTTATGCAAGTGAGGATGATCTTTTCGTTCGTGCAACAAGCGTAGCACTGCAAAAACGATGGGTCGTGACATGGAGCGCCGCGTACGGAACTGAGATTGCGCAGCTCCGGCCAGGAGTCTTATATAAGCCGTAACTGCGTCGCGGCTGGAGGAGAGGATATGCAGCAGATAATTCTGATGAGCGTGCTGGCGACCATGGTCTACGCGGTGTCGCTCGATCTGCGCGTGGACGATTTTCGCTACGTGGCGCGCCATCCGCTCGCCGTGGGCGCGGGCCTGGTGGCGCAGTTCGTGCTGCTGCCGGCCGCCACGCTGGGCGTCACGCTGCTGCTCGATCTGCCGGCCGCGACCATGGCGGCGATGATGCTGGTGGCCGCGTGTCCCGGCGGCGCGCTGTCGAACGTGGTCACGTATTTCGGGCGCGGCAACCTGGCGCTGTCGCTTTCCATCTCAGCGGTCTCGAACGTGCTGGCGCTCGCGTTCACGCCGCTCAACTTCAGCCTGATGATCGCCGCCAACCCGCGCACCGCGGCGTGGGCGCGCGCCATCGCGGTGGACCCGGCCGATCTCATCGTCAGCCTGGTGCTGTTGCTGGCTCTGCCGATGAGCGCCGCGCTGCTTACATCGCGTCACGCGCCGGAGCTGGCGGCGCGCCTGCGCCGGCCGCTGGGGCGGTTCGCCGTGGCGGCGCTGATGCTGTTCATCGTCGGCGCGGTTGCCGCCCAGTGGAAGCTTTTCCTGATCGAGCTCACGCGCACGCTGCCCATCGTGATCGGGCACAACGCGCTCGGCCTGGCTCTCGGCTACGGCGCGTCGGTGCTTGCGCGACTCAAGGTGGCCGACCGGCGCGCGGTGGTGATCGAGGGCGGAATGCAGAACTCCGGCCTTGCGCTCGGCATCATTGCCGCGCAGTTCAATTCCGACCTGGCGATGGTCGCGGTGGCGGGGCTGTGGGGCATCTGGCACATCGTATCCGGCGGCTCGCTGGCGCTGCTGTGGCGCTACCTCGACCGGGCGACCCGCCGCACGTCGTCCCGATCAAGTGGCGGCTGAGCGCCAAACCGGCGCATCTATCCCCGCCCAACGAACGGCATGTTCGTCGCCATGATGGTCATGAACTGCACGTTCGCATCCAGCGGCAGCCTGGCCATGTAGAGCACGGCACTGCCCACATGGGCCACGTCCATGCGCGGCTCGACCGCGATCGTGCCGTTCGCCTGCGCCACGCCGTTCTTCATGCGTTCGGTCATCTCGGTCGCCGCGTTGCCGATGTCGATCTGACCGCAGGCGATGTCGTATTTCCTGCAATCGAGCGAGATGCACTTGGTGAGGCCGGTGACGGCGTGCTTGGTGGCGGTGTAAGGCGCGGAATTGGGCCGTGGTGCATGGGCCGAGATCGAGCCGTTGTTGATGATGCGCCCGCCGCGGGGATCCTGGCTTTTCATGATCTTGATCGCTTCCTGCGAGCACAGGAACATGCCGGTGAGGTTGACGTCCACCACCGCTTTCCATTGCTCGAAGCTCAGGTCCTCCATCGAAATCGCAGGCGCGCCCCTGCCGGCGTTGTTGAACAGCACGTCCAGCCGCCCCCAGGCCTGCTGCACTTTGGCGAACAGCGATTTGACCGATTCCGGGTCGCTCACATCCGCGGGCAGGACCAGCGTGTTCTGCGCCGCCGGCCCCGCATCCTGCACCGTCTTGTCGAGCAGTTCTTTCCGCCGCCCCACCAGCCCGACGCGATACCCGTCTCCGAGCAGCGCCAATGCGGCGCTTTTCCCGATGCCGGTGCCGGCGCCGGTGACGATCGCAATCTTGTTGTCTGAACTCATGCTTCAGTCTCCTTCTTGTCTGATGACCCGGTCCACTGGTCCAGGAAGCCGCATGGTACCGCACCAGCCGGATCGTGCCTGTGTCAGCGCCTTGCAGCGCGCAGCGCGCGCCATACCCGGTGTGGTGTGGCCGGCATGTCGAACTCGGCCACGCCCGCCGGCCGCAGCGCGCACAGGATGGCGTTCATGGTCGCAGGCAGCGCGCCCGAGGTGCCGGACTCCCCCACGCCCTTGGCGCCGAGCGCATTGGACGCCGTCGGCACCGGATGCGCGCCGCAGCGTATGCCGCGCATCCAGTCGGCGCGCGGCATGGCGTAGTCCATGAAGCTGCCGCTGAGCAGCTGTCCGGTTTCGTGATCGTGGATCGCCTGCTCGCCCAGGACCTGCCCCACACCCTGCATCACGCCGCCATGCACCTGGCCTTCGACGCTGGCGCGATCGATGACGTTGCCGATGTCGTCCACGGTGGTGTAAGCGAGGATGTCAATGACGCCGGTGTCGGCGTCGATCTCGACTTCCGCGACGTGGCAGCCGTTGGGATAGGTCACGCCGAACAGGCAATCGGCGGCGCAATCCATGGGGTGGGCGGCGGCCGTCGCCGGGCGCGCCGTTGCGGCGAGTTGTCTTGCCAGGTCGAACAGGCCGACGCTGCGGCCCGCGGCGCGAAAGGCGCCGCCTGCGTATTGCACCGCCGCCGGCTCGGCACCCAGCTCACCGTGGCCAGCGCCCAGCGCACCGTGGCCAGCGCGAAGCGCTGCGGCGGCGTGCGGTTTCGCTGTTTCGATGATCTTCGGCCCGAGCAGCTTGAACGCGCTGCCTGCGCCATAGAGCGAGCGCGACCCGCCGGTGCCGTTGCCCACCATCTTCAGATCCGGATCGCCTTCATGAAAATGCATGCGCTCGCCCGACATACCGAGCTCGGCGGCGACGATGTTGACGAAGGTCGTCTCGTGCCCCTGGCCGCCGGACTGGGACACCGCGTAGAGGTGCAGCTCGCCCTGGGAATCGAAGCGCGCGAACACTTCGTCCCTCGGCGCTCCTCCGGCGCCGCTGGCTTCGAGGAAACTCGCCATGCCTATGCCACGCAGCCGTCCAGCGCGGGCCGACTGCTCGCGGCGGACGGGGAACCCCGCCCAGTCGGCGAGCGCGAGCGCCTTGTCCATTACCGCGGCGAACTCGCCGCAGTCGTAGGTGGTGCCATTGGCGGTCCTGTAGGGCATGGCGTCGGGCGGGATGAAATTCCTGCGCCGCAACGCGACCGGGTCGAAGCCGTGCTCGGCCGCGGCGTGATCGACCAGGCGTTCGATGGCGCAGGCGATGTCCGGCCGCCCGGCGCCGCGGTATGAGGACACCGGCGTGGCGTTCGAGTAGGCGAGTCTCGCGCGCGCGTACAGCGCCGGGACGCGATAGACGCCGCCCATGGTGATGGCGAGATTGCGCGTGCCGATCAGCGCGCCGAACATGGTGGCATAGGCGCCGAGGTCGGCGCGGTCGTCGAAACGGATGGCGAGGAAGCGTCCGTCGGCATCGAGCGCGATCTCGCCCGTCAGCGACAGCGCGCGGCCGTGGTTCTCCGACAGGAACAGCTCCGAGCGCGTCGCCACCCATTTCACCGGGCGTCCGAGTTTCTGTGCCGCGAGCACCAGCGCGATCGACTCGGCATAGACGCCGCCGCGCACGCCGAAGCTGCCGCCGACGTCGCGCGTGACCACGCGCAGCTTATCCGCCGCTATGCCGGTCACCTGCACCAGCTGGCTGCGCATGTTGTTGATGCCCTGGCTAGGCACGTACACGGTTACCACTCCGCTCCCGGTGTCGCAGTCGGCGATGCAGGCGCGCGGTTCGATCGGGCTGCCGACCAGGCGCTGGCTGTTCATGGTCATGCGGCTGGTGAACGCCGCGCGCGCGAACGCCGCCTCTACCGCCGCGGCATCGCCCGATTCATATTCGAAGGCGATGTTGCCCGGCGCCTCGGCGTGCAGTTCGGCTGCGCCGGCGCGCGTCGCGTCGTCGAAACCCACCGCCGCCTGCAGGTCCTCATAATCGACGG
>Ga0315281_10002756_pt1 | contig 26031 bp, 21 predicted proteins | sample YL17G07_0_MG_FD_204540 | JGI IMG/M metagenome (GOLD analysis project Ga0315281, IMG submission 204540) | Sediment microbial communities from Yellowstone Lake, YNP, Wyoming, USA - YL17G07_0 | ecosystem: Environmental > Aquatic > Freshwater > Lake > Sediment | place: USA: Wyoming | collected... | reverse complement strand
ACCTCTGCCAAAATCTAAATGTGGGACACCCGCCCTCGGGTGTCATACGCTATATAGGCGCAGGCGAGGGCGCCTACGCTACATTTTGATTACATAAGTGAATGTTTAGATTTTCGCAGAGGTCTCAGGTTCAAGGTTCAAAGTAAGTAGTATGCGCCTTCGGCGCCAAAATGGCTCTTAGTGGCACAGGCCGATGTCTCCCTACGGGCCTCCCTGGCACGGCTATTGCTAGGTATAAAGACGGGTGACGCCAAAAGATAACACGAATTTTCCCGGGAAACAACGGCGGGGACGACAAATTGCCCCAGCTATGCTGGAATACCTTGACTACCGGGGGAAAAATTAATAAATTTTAGTTGACCCATCAGCACTCGCGAGAGTGGCGGAATTCGGCAGACGCACTGGATTTAGGGTCCAGCGGGATAACCGTGGGGGTTCGAGTCCCCCCTCTCGCACCCCCCGGCGCAGGGGAGGACGGCCGGGGCTGGGACCCTCCTGCCTTAGAATCATAAACGGAAACGAGCCTGAACTATGACGGAACATGCCTTGAAGGTGGAGATTGAGGATTTAAGCGAGATCAAGCGGAGATTAAAGATCGAAGTCCCCGCGGCCGAGGTGGCCCAGGAAGTGGACCGGGCTTACCGGGACCTGGGCAAGAAGGCCAAAGTCAAAGGATTTCGGCCCGGGAAGGTCCCCCGGTCGGTTCTAGAAATGTACTATCGCAAGCAGGTGGAACAGGAAGTCTCCGACTCCCTGGTCCGCCGCTCCCTGGGGGAGGCCCTGAAGGAAAAAGACCTGGAGCCCGTGGGCATGAGCTGGCCCGAGGCTCTGCCCCAGGTGGTGGCCGGGGAAGATTACCGGTTCAGCGTGGAGCTGGAAGTGCCCCCGCAGTTTACCGTGGAAAACTACCAGGGACTTAGCCTGCAAGACCCGGGGGCTGAGGTCAGCGACGAGATGGTGGCGGCGCGCCTGGAGGAAATTCGCCAGTCCAACGCCATGCTGCAGCCTCTGAAGGAAGACCGGGGCATTCAGGAAGGGGACTTCGTCGTCCTGGCCTACCAGGGTTATTACGCCGGGCAGGCCCTGCCGGAAGGGAAGGCCGAAAACCAGTATATGGAAGTGGGCTCCGGCAAGTTCAACCTGGAGTTCGAAAAGAACCTGATGGGGCTGAAAGCCGGCGGGGAGAGCCGCTTTTCCGTGGCCCTGCCCGATGACTTCGCCAATCCGCTGCTGGCCGGCAAGGTGGTGGAATTCGAGGTGAAGGTCCATGAGGTCAAAGAGAAGGTGGTGCCGGACCTGGACGACGCCTTTGCCAGGACTTTGGGGGGCAATTTTCAGGGTTTACCCGACTTGCGCCAGGCCCTCCAAGAGGATATGATTAAGGGAAGGGAAAGAGAACGGCAGGCCAGCCTGGAAAGCCAGGCCCTGGACCAATTGCTGGCCGCCCACAGCTTTCCGGTGCCTCCGGCCATGGTCCGTCAGGAGCAGGAAAACCTGATGCGGGAGCAATTTGAGCGCCTGAGCCAATACGGGGCCAAACTGGAGGGCATGGATCTGGAAAAAATGCGAGCGGCGATCCAACCCCTGGCTGAGCGCCGGGTGCGCAACCGCCTGGTGCTGGAACGCATCGCCGCCCAGGAAGACATCACCGTGGATGACGCCGAATTGGGGGCGTCTTTGGCCGACATCGCGGCCAAAAGCGGCCGGGAGGTCGCCCAGGTCCGGGAGTTATACCGGGAACACGATCTCATGGAGACTCTGCGGCGCCAGCTCAAGGAAGAAAAGACTATGAAATTCATCCTGGCCAAGGCCACCCTGAACCCGGCCGGCCCCCAGGCGATGGCGGAGACGGCCTAGCATGCAACTGATTCCCATCGTGGTGGAGCAAAGCAGTCGGGGTGAGCGGGCCTTTGATATCTATTCGCGCCTCCTCAAAGAGCGCATCATCTTTCTGGGCACCTCCATCAGCGACGATGTGGCCAACCTGGTCATCGCCCAGTTGCTTTTTCTGGAGGCCGAGGACCCGGATCGGGAAATTCATCTCTACGTTAATTCCCCCGGCGGCCTGGTGACCTCGGGGCTGGCTATTTACGACACCATGCAATTCATCAAGCCGCCGGTGAGCACCCTGTGCATGGGCCAGGCGGCCAGTATGGGGGCGTTGCTCCTGGCCGCCGGAGCCAAAGGCAAGCGCAGCACTCTGCCCCATGCCCGCATCCTGATCCATCAACCCATGGGGGGCTTCCAGGGCCAGGCCACGGACGTGGACATCCAGGCCCGGGAGATCCTGCGGCTCCGGGAAGATTTGAACCAGATCATGGCCCTGCACACCGGGCAACCCATTGATCGGATTCACCGGGACACGGAACGGGATTTCTATATGTCTGGAGAACAGGCCAAAGAATACGGCCTGGTGGACGAGGTGATCAGCAAGCGGGAGTTGGGTGTCAAGCCCGCGGCTGGCTGACGGGACGCGGCCCGGATAATGAAACAGGCGCCCCCTGCCGATGAAAGATAACGGGCAGGGGCGAAATACACGGCATGATCCAAACCCGGCCCGGCCTTCCAGGCCGCGGGTTTGGGGAGGTTGAAGAAAATGACTAAGCGCGGTGCTGATAAAAGTACCGACCTTTTGTGCTCCTTCTGCGGTAAGAGCCAGAGCGAAGTAAAAAAGCTGATCGCCGGCCCGGGTGTCTACATCTGCGACGAATGCATCGAGCTGTGCAACGACATCATCGCTGAGGAGTATGAGAAGGAAGAAAGCCGGCAGGCCAGGTTGGCCATCCCCGAGCCGGCCGGTATCAGAAAGCAGATTGACGAGTACGTCATCGGCCAGGAGCGGGCCAAAAAGATCCTGTCGGTGGCGGTCTATAATCACTATAAGCGTATCAACACCCGGGTGGAGATGGACGGGGTGGAGCTCCAGAAGAGCAACATCCTCCTGGTCGGCCCCACGGGTTCCGGTAAGACTCTGCTGGCCCAGACCCTGGCCCGCATCCTGAACGTGCCCTTCACCATCGCCGACGCCACCACCCTCACCGAGGCCGGCTACGTGGGCGAGGACGTGGAGAACATCATCCTCAACCTGCTGCAGGTGGCGGACTATGACGTGGAGAAGGCCTCCCGGGGCATTGTCTATATCGACGAAGTGGACAAGATCGCCCGGAAGACCGACAGCCCCTCCATCACCCGGGACGTCTCCGGAGAAGGGGTCCAACAGGCGCTGCTGAAGATCATCGAAGGCACTCTGGCCTCGGTGCCCCCCAAGGGCGGGCGCAAACACCCGCAGCAGGAGTTCATCAAGGTGGACACCACCAACATCCTGTTCATTTGCGGGGGGGCCTTCAATGGGCTGGAGGATATCGTCGGCGCCCGCATCGGCCGCAAGGCCATGGGCTTCGGGGCCGACATCCAGAGCCAGAAGCAGCAACCCATCGGGGAAGTCCTGGTCAAGGTGCAGCCTCAGGATCTCTTGAAGTTCGGCCTGATCCCGGAATTCGTGGGCCGGCTGCCGGTCATCGCCACCCTGGATGAGCTGGACGAAGAAGCCCTGGTGCAGATCCTGAAGGAGCCCAAGAATGCCCTGGTGAAGCAATACCAGAAGCTCCTGGAAATGGACCGAGTCAACCTGCGCTTCACCGACGACGCCCTGGTGGCCGTGGCCAAGGAAGCCATGAAACGCAAGTCCGGGGCCCGGGGCCTGAGGGCCATCCTGGAGAAGGCCATGCTGGATCTGATGTACGAGTTGCCCTCCCTGCAAAATGTGGAGGAATGCGTGATTAACGGTGAGTTTATCATCAACCATGCCGCCCCCATCCTGACTTACAGGATGACTGAAGAGGTAGCCTGGGAAAAACCGGGGATGGCGGTGAAACAATGATCTTTCGGGGGAACAAGACGAAGGGCCTGGACGAAGGGGGGAAGAGAAACACGGTGATTCTGCCGCTGTTGCCACTGAGGGACATTGTCGTCTTTCCCCACATGGTGGTGCCCCTGTTTATCGGTCGGGAACGCTCCATTGCCGCCCTGGAATACGCCATGGGGCAGGATAAGTATGTCCTGCTGTGCTCCCAGAAAGATCCCCGCCGGGACGACCCCCGGGAATCGGAGATCTTCCGGCTGGGCACCCTGGCGGCCATCCTGCAACTCCTGCGTCTGCCGGACGGCACCGTCAAAGTGTTGGTGGAGGGCAAGGGCCGGGCCCAGGTGCGCCAATTTCTCGCCGCCCCCCATTTCTACCAGGTGGAGGCCGAGGAACTGCTGGAATCCTGGGAGATGTCCCCGGAGGTGGAAGCCCTGCGCCGGGCCATCGGCACAGGTTTTGAGACTTACAGCAAGCTGAACAAAAAGGTGCCCCAGGAGGCGGTCCAGTCCGTGGCCGGCATAGAAGACCCCAGCCGTCTGGCGGACACCGTGGCCGGACACCTGGCCGTCAAAACCGAAGATAAGCAGGCCATGCTGGAAATCCTGGACGTCACCCAGCGTCTGGAGAAGGTCCTGAGCCTGGTCAACCGGGAAAACGAGATCCTGCAGATCGAAGGCCGCATCAAAAGCCGGGTCAAGAAGCAGATGGAAAAGACCCAGCGGGAGTACTACTTAAACGAGCAGATGCGGGCCATCCAGAAGGAAATGGGGGAAAAGGAGGATCTCAAGGGCGAGATCCAGGATCTGGAGCGGCGCATCCGCAAAAAGAAGATGAGCGCCGAAGCCACGGCCAAGGTGAAGCACGAGCTCAAAAAACTCAAGCTCATGAGCCCCATGTCCGCCGAGGCCACGGTGTCCCGGAACTACATCGACTGGCTCCTGTCCCTGCCCTGGTACGAGAAGACCAGGGACAGCCACGACCTGGAGTCGGCCGAACGCATCCTGCATGAAGACCACTACGGCCTGGAAAAGCCCAAGGAACGTATCCTGGAGCACCTGGCGGTCCAGAGCCTGGTGAAGAAGATGAAAGGGCCCATCCTCTGCCTGGTGGGGCCGCCTGGGGTAGGCAAGACTTCGCTGGCCAAATCGGTGGCCCGGGCCCTGGGGCGGAATTTCGTCCGCCTCTCCCTGGGAGGCGTGCGGGATGAGGCTGAGATCCGCGGACACCGGCGCACTTACATCGGCGCCCTGCCGGGCAAGATCATCCAGTCTTTGAAGAAGGCCAGGAGCAACAACCCGGTCTTCTGCCTGGATGAAGTGGACAAGATGAGCACGGATTTCCGGGGCGATCCCTCGGCGGCGCTCCTCGAAGTCCTGGACCCCGAGCAGAACTTCGGCTTCAACGACCATTACCTGGACGTGGACTACGATCTGTCCGAGGTGATGTTCATCACCACGGCCAACAATCTGTACTCCATTCCGCCGCCCCTCCAGGACCGCATGGAGATCATCCGCCTGGCGGGCTACACCGAGGTGGAGAAGCTGCTCATCGCCGAGCAGTTCCTGATCCGCAAGCAGTGTGCGGCCAACGGCCTGGGCGCCGAGAACATCCAATTCTCTGAGAACGCCGTCCTTACCGTCATCCGCCAATACACCCGGGAGGCGGGGGTGCGGAACCTGGAGCGGGAAATCGCCTCCATTATCCGGAAGGTGGCCCGGGAAGTGGCCCAGAAAGGCACGGCCCACAAGGTCAAGGTGAACAGCCAGGCGGTGGCCAAGTACCTGGGGGTGCCCCGCTACCGCTTCGGCCGCACCGAGGAGGCCGACGAAGTGGGTCTCACCACCGGCCTGGCCTGGACCGAGTTCGGCGGCGAACTCCTGCAGACGGAAGTGGTGGTCCTCCCCGGCCGGGGTAAACTGATCATTACCGGCAAACTGGGGGAGGTCATGCAGGAATCGGCCCAGGCAGCCCTGAGCTACGTGCGCTCCAAGGCCGAAACCATCGGGTTGCCGGCGGAGTTTTACCGGAAGATCGACATCCACGTGCACGTGCCGGAAGGAGCCATCCCCAAGGACGGCCCTTCGGCGGGCATCACCATTGCCACCAGCATCGTCTCGGCCCTGCTCAAGATTCCGGTGAAGCGGGACGTGGCCATGACCGGGGAAATCACTCTCCGGGGCCGGGTCCTGCCTATCGGCGGCCTCAAGGAAAAGATCATGGCCGCCCACCGCCACCAGATCAAGACGGTGCTCATTCCCCGGGACAACGAGAAGGACATCAAGGAGATCCCGGCCCGCATCCTCAAGACCGTGGACCTGGTGCTGGTGGACCACATGGACGAAGTGCTGAAACTGGCTCTGGCTCTGGACGACCCGGAAAGCCTCTTCAAGGCGGCCCCGCCGCCCCCCGAACCCGCGGAAGAAGAGCCGGCCTTCCTGCTCCCAGGCGAACCGCCCTCTCCCCCGGAAATCCAGGCGCACTGAGGGGGTAACTTTGAGGGGAGGGCCGGGGGATCATCGATCCCCCGCCCTCCCCTCAAGCTCCCCTCCCACCCCCCTTTAAGGGGTTGGGGAAGGGGGCTTGGGGGCAGGGGCCAGTGGCACAGGCGTCCTCGCCTGTGGAAGCCCCTGGCCCCTTCCGCCAAATTCCCCCTTGACAGGGCGTCCGGCATTTGCGAGATTAACGGGGGCGGGCGGATAGCTCAGCTGGGAGAGCATCGGCCTTACAAGCCGGGGGTCACAGGTTCGAGCCCTGTTCCGCCTACCAAAGATAGTTCAAGGTTCAAAGTTCCAGGTTCAAGGTTAAGAGTTAACGCTTCAAGCTTTTAGCCGATTTCCAAATGACTTGCCTCTTAACCCTTAGCTTTGAACTGTCATATTTGTAGTTGCAGGTTCCAGGTTTCCGGTTCAAGGTTTTTAAGCTGATTTGTATCTTAACTTTGAACTTTGAACCTTGAACCTTGAACCTTGAACTCCTAAATCCGGGGGCGTAGTTCAGTTGGTTAGAACGCCGGCCTGTCACGCCGGAGGTCGCGAGTTCGAGTCTCGTCGTCCCCGCCAGCAAAAAATCAAGGGGTTAGCCGCTATGGGCTAACCCCTTTTCTTTGGGTTCAAACCCTGCTTCCAATGATTCGGCCAAATTCAGGTTGATTTGGCTTACCCCATTTCTTCTTTGTACCTCCAGCAAGGAATATGTCGACGCATCCGGGTTTGTGTGTTTCATGGCATTTTTGTAGCCGCAGGCTTTAGCCTGCGTTAAATGGGCGCTCCGGAGTACTGGTAAGACGCAGGTTAAACGCCCATGGCCAATTTCCGGCCACCCCAAAAAATGACGATTTTTTGTAGGGGCGTGATTTATCACGCCCTTTAGGGCGCAATGAATTGCGCCCCTACATTTAAATACAAGGTGCAAGAAGCCATTCGTCCACGCCCCGGGTGGACTTTCACGGTAAAGCCTGCGGCGACATTTTGATCTGAGAAGTCAAGGGGAACTGAGGGGATTATGTTTAAATCAACCGGCCCGAAAAGCGCCCGTCAGGCGGAGGGAACCGGCGGGGGAGTGATTTCCCCCGAGCTTTGATTCGCCGGCTCTGAATAATAGGACCCGGGGTTCAGGCCCCGGCCGCTGGGGGAAAAAATGCGGTAATGGCCCCAACCGTGCTTCTGGAGGAAAAATTGCACCGAGGTTCTGAGGACGCCGACGCCGTACTTGACGCTCCGGGGAAAATTGATGGAAGAGGCTTCGGCGAAATAGCGGGTGGGGCAGGAGACTTCCCCCACGGCAAAGCCAAAATAAATGGCCTGGGCCAGCATCTGGTTGTCAAAGACAAAGTCGTCGGAGTTCTCCCAGAGAGGCAGGGTTTCCAGCACCCGCCGGGAAAAAGCCCGAAACCCGGTATGGTATTCCGAGAGCTTGGCCCCCAGGAGCAGGTTTTCGAAGGCGGTGAGGAAGCGGTTGGCCAGATACTTATACAGGGGCATGCCCCCCTGGCGGGCCCTGCCCCCCAGGATGCGGGAGCCGATGGCCACGTCGTATTCGCCGCTGGCCACCAGGCCGGCCAGGGCCGGGATAATCTTGGGGGAATACTGGTAGTCGGGATGGACCATGACGACGATGTCCGCCCCCAGTTTGAGGGCTTCGGTGTAGCAGGTCTTCTGATTGCGGCCGTAACCGAGGTTGCGTTCATGCAAAAAACAGCGAATGCCGAGCTGATGGGCCACCTGCACCGTTTCGTCGTGGGAGGCGTCGTCCACCAGCAGCAATTCGTCCACGACATCCCGGGCAATGTCCTGGTAGGTCCGCTCCAGGGTTTGCGCAGCATTGTAAGCGGGCATGACCACCACCACTTTTTTCCCGGCTAGCAAGTTTCTCCCTCCCTTGGCTTGGTTTTGCTATAAGGCCAGATTAATGATTCTCGCGGAAATTCGGCAGGGTAATTTTATCGATGGGGTATGACCAGGGACCATCATAAACAGTGTCAGGAATCTTGGAACCCTCAGAAATCATGGACCTTCCCGCTGCTTACCCTTCTTATAAAATTTTCTCACAAAAAGCAATCCTCGTAGGAGATTCCTTAGCGGGCCAACCCTTAAAGAACTCGGCAAAAAGCAGATTATGCTTCATTAATAAAATCATCATTGGTAAAATTAAGAATCTGCCACCCTCGGCGGTGCCCGAGCCAGCGGGGGCGCCGGCTTTACAATGCTAAGGCTTTTAGAGATATTAGGATTCCCCGAGCCAATTCCAGAAATTAAATTGATGCATCCTCTCAGGACGTCGTTCTGGATGCCAAGAGCCAAGAGGTTGCCCCCTAATTCAATCTTATGTCTGTAAAGCGCCTTCTTCCCCCCGGATTTGATCCAGTTTTCGTGCTGATTCTGCTAATGGCCGCCTTTCTGTTTCTTTTCCAGCTAGATCACCGGCCTTTTTGGCAGGATGAAGCCGAGACGGCTTGCCTGGCCCGGAACGTCCTGAAGTACGGGGTTCCCAAAGCTTTTGACGGCGTCAACCTGATCTCCCAGGAAGAAGGGCGGGAGTTTGGGGCTGATTATATCTGGCGCTGGTCCCCCTGGCTGCAGATTTATTTGGTGGCCGGGGTCATTTGGCTGGGGGGCCTAAATACCGGCGCGGCCCGGTTGCCCTTTGCCATGGCCGGACTGACTTGCGTTGGGCTCGTTTATCTCCTGATCAGGCGCCGATTCGGTGACCGCACCTGGGCCAACTTGGCTGCGGCGTGGCTCGCCACCTCGGTGGTATTCATCCTGTTTTCCCGGGAGTGCCGTTGCTACGGGGTGGGCGCGCTCCTGGCCCTTCTGGGTCTCTTTGCCTTTCGGTCCCACTGGCAATCCCGGCTGGCGCCGGCCGCCCTGCTGGTGGCCAGCTTCGCCTTGTTGTTTTATGCCAATTACCTGCTCTTTTTTAGTTACGCCGCCAGCTTTCTGCTGGCGGCCATCCTGCTCTATCGCCGGGAAATGCCCTTAGCCCGGAGCCTGGTGCTTTCTCTGCTTATCGTCCTGGTAGCTGTTCCCGGTTTACTCACTTTTCGCCTGAAGCAGCAAAGCGGCATGGTGGACCTGATGATGATCGGGTCAAATCTGGGTTACTTTTTCGACAGTCTCTCGATGTTCATGATTCCCCTGCCGGTAGTTCTGGGGTTAGCCTGGCACTGGCGGGGGATTTTGCGGGGCGGGTTCAGCTTGTCAGAGAACCCCCAAGAAAGGTTTATCCTATTTTTAATGCTCATCATCCTGTTCAACACCGCCATCATCAGTCTGGTGCCCCAAACGGAACATCGCTATCAGGTTCACCTCTACCCTCTTTGCGCCATCCTGCTGGGGTGGGTGGTTTGCCGGGTGGGGCGCTGGCATAAATTTTCCGGGGTGCTCCTGGGTTTATTGCTGCTTGGCACCAACTGGATTTATCTGGTACCCATGTATTGGCTGGGAATGGCCAATCGGCCGCCTACCGATGATTACCACATGCTTACCCATCCAAATCTTCCCTTAAGACTTTACCTGGGGGAAATGTTCTCCTCTTACCCTGATGTCAATGAAAGCCTGATTCGCTTTTTTAATACCCATGGGCAGCCAGGCGATACCATCCTGACGACTTACGGTGACCTACCCTTGCAATTTTATACGCCCTATAAAGTGGTGGGGGGGTTGCAGTGGCGCGAGCTTCCCTCCGGTGATCTTCCCCGGTGGGTGGTAAAAAGGTTTAATACCAGGACTAATCGGGAAGGGGTGTTAAACAAGTCTGAGGAGCTGATCCTCAGCTATCCTCGCCTGGTCCGGGATTATGAAGCCATAGAACTCCCCTATCCGGATGAGCTCTTCGGCAACCGGGCCGATCCGTACTACCACCATTTTTTCCCTCCTTCCGAGCCTTATCCGAAATTGACCATATATCGCAAGAAAGCTGAGTCGGCTCGTGAGACTAATTTTTAAGAAAAGAATATGGGGCCAATGGCTGCTGGCCGGCGGGCTCCTGCTTATCCTGGTGCAGGGTGTAATTCTGCTCCCGGAGGTTTCCTTACGCTTTAGGCGCGACCGGTTTTGCCAAGAACAGATCGCGGAAATCCAGAAGGAACTGGGGTATGAAGGAATAAGCCTTGATCGGAACCGGGCTACTGCGGATGCCCTGGAGAGAGCGATGAAATCCGGCTTTCCATCCTTTCCGCCGGGCCCCAGGCCCACCAACCGCGGCCTTCAGCAAGCCCTAGCGCGCAGCCAAGCGACGTACCGGGAGAAAGAGGAGCAAGTTTTGCAGTTGCAGTTCATGTTGCAGCGGTTTGAGCGGCTTCGCGACCAATTCAGAGGGCTAAATAGTAATAGCGTGAAATAGCCGAGTTGACTGTTAAAGTGGTTTTAACCTATAATAAGCTGGATGCCCGGAATCGAATCTGCAGTATAAGTATAACAGATTGATACTTAAGTTGAGCCATTCGGAAGGATAGTGGTAAATATGGATGATGGTGCGGTTAAATTAAAAACCTCTTTATTGTTATTATCTATTGTCAAGATCTTTATTACCTCATCTCAAAAAATCTACGCAATTGGCAACGCTATTCATGATGACCGCCTGTTTGTTAACCTGGCCACCCGCTTGATCAGGTTTTTTTGGCTGGGAGGCTATAATGACCGAACTCTAACGAAAGGGCCAATGTACCCAATTTGGTTGGCGATTACTTCTTCCCTGGGCATACCATTGCTTCTGGCTCAACAATTATTGTATATTGCTGCCGGTTTGGTGGTAATCATAGCTTTGCGACGGGTTATAGCTAATAATATCCTCCTGGTTTTGCTGTTCGGCCTCTACCTCTTCAACCCCATTACCGTTGGCGGCCCCTTAAATCGGGTAATGCGTGAGGGAATATATTCGTCTCTAACCGTTCTGGTCATCGCCTGCATGATAGCTATCCTGGTTAGATATAAAGATCCCATGTCCCGATTGATCATCTGGGCGGTTGGATTGGGTCTTGCCCTTTCCGCCTTCTGGTTGACTCGGGAAGAGGGTCTTTGGATTTTGCCCGGTCTTTTTCTGTTGATGGCTTTTACCATTTTTTCTATTTACCAATTCGTCGGTCTAAGCGCAGAATTCTTCAAGAGATGCCTCATCTGCTTTTTGCCATTTTTAATATTACTCATTTCTATTAATTCAGTGTCCTTGATAAATAAGATGGTCTATGGGACTTATACGGTTGTTGAAGTTAAGTCAGATTCTTTTGTCTCAGCGTACGGCGCCTTATGTCGAGTTAATCATCCGCACCCGCAAAGGTATATCCCTGTGCCTAAGGAAGTGCGGGAGTCAATCTATCAGGTCAGCCCCGCTTTTAATGAGCTAAGGCCATATCTGGAAGGCGATCTCGGTAAAAATTGGGCAGTCCACGGCAAGCATTTGGCGCCTTCAGGAGATCTAGCAGGCGGTTGGTTTATGTGGGCCTTGCGAGACGCTGCCGCCTTGGCCGGTCATCATAGCTCCGGAGCAGAAGCGGAGGCTTATTACTCCCGCCTTGCCAAAGAAATTAACGAGGCCTGTGATCGAGGCTTACTTTCTTGCAGTGCAGAGAGACGGACTATGGTCCCCCCATTCCGACCTGAATATATCAGCCTGACCGCCTCATCTTTTGAACAGGGCCTGGCTAAGCTGATCAGCTTTGGAGATTTTTCGGCCCGTACCCCCGCCAGCCTAGGTGATGGACCATCCTTGGAATTATTTCGCCATGTCACTCATAACGCGTTGTCCCCCGCCGTACAGGATCAGGACACCGCCCAGAATCCCCCAGCGAGAGAGTTAGTCTTGTTGCTGGCTGGAGAAAATCTAAAGACTCAAATATTAAATTATGTTGGCTTGTTTTACCGGACCACCATGCCGTATCTGGCTGGCGCCGCTCTGCTCTGTTATATTATTGCTGCGATAGGGATTATTTTTAAAAAAAGCGCTACCCTATTTATCATCAATACGGCCTTAGTGGTGGCGGTTGCGGTCAGATTATTATTATTGGCCTATATCGACGTCACTTCTTTCCCCTGTATCAATATCCTTTATTTAAGCCCGGCATATCCGCTAATGCTGATCTGGGTGGGACTGTCGATCATAGATTTATGGAGCTGGCGGACTATGAGATGGGCCAGTTAAACAATCGGGTCAAAATGATGCAGCAAGAGGATTCCTCCTTGGAGTTATCCATTGTGATGCCGTGTCTTAATGAAGCTGAAACCCTGGCAGTTTGCCTCAATAAGGCCCGGAAATTCCTTGAATCTCAGGACATTAAGGGCGAGGTGGTGGTCGCCGACAATGGCAGCACCGATGGATCACAGCAGATTGCCGAGACCAACGGCGCGAGGATTGTTCACGTGCCGGAGCGGGGCTATGGCAGCGCCTTGATGGGTGGAATAGCCGCAGCGCGTGGTCGTTTCGTGATAATGGGGGATGCGGATGACAGCTATGATTTCAATAGCCTGTCTCCCTTTCTGGAGAAACTGCGGGAAGGCTATGACGTTGTTATGGGTAATCGTTTCGAAGGCGGTATCAAGCCGGGGGCGATGCCTTTTCTGCATCGTTACTTGGGGAATCCCGTGCTTTCTGGTCTCGGGCGCCTCTTCTTTCACTCTCCAATAGGAGATTTCCACTGTGGCTTGCGGGGCTTCACCAAGGAGGCTTACGACCGGATGGATCTCCGCACTACCGGGATGGAATTTGCCAGCGAAATGGTTGTCAAGGCCGTTCTTCTGGGCCTGCGCGTCACTGAGGTGCCCACCACCTTATCGCCAGACGGGCGCAGTCGGCGGCCACATTTGCGGACGTGGCGGGACGGATGGCGACATTTGCGTTTCATGTTGCTCTACAGCCCCCGCTGGTTGTTTTTGTACCCGGGGTTTTGCTTGATAGCGCTGGGCTTGCTGGGCATGCTGTGGCTATGGTCCGGGCCACGTCAGCTATTTGGGGTAAGCTTCGATGTCCACACCTTTCTTTACACCGCCATGGCTGTACTCATCGGCTTCCAAGCCGTCTCCTTCGCCGTCTTTTCCAAGGTCTTTGCCATCAGCGCCGGTTTGCTTCCGGAAGACGAGAGACTGAACCGGCTGTTTGGTTACGTCACCTTGGAAGTGGGTTTGATCGTCGGTGTGATCCTCATTTGCCTGGGTTTCGGCGGATCAATTTACGCTCTGCGGCTCTGGGGACATTCGTCCTTCGGTCCCTTGGAACCCACCCAAACCCTCAGAACTGTTATCCCGGCCATCCTGATGCTCGTATTGGGTTGTCAGGTAATTCTGTCCAGTTTCTTGCTGAGCGTCCTTGGATTGAGACGAAAGGGTTCAACGCTGAAATGAAAACCCTTGACCGGTTTTTGCAGCGCTGGCGCATTGCCAAGGTACGTCCTTTCATTCCAATCGGGGCGCGTGTTTTGGACCTCGGTTGCGGGGATGGAGCGCTTTTCCGTCTCCTGGGAAACCGGATTCACCAGGGTATTGGTCTAGACCCGACCTTGAGTGCTGTGGTAATCGGGGAGCATTTTAAACTTATCCCCGGCAGGTTTCCTGAGCCGCTGGCCCCGACCGAGCTTTTTGATTCATTACCATGCTGGCCGTGCTCGAACACATCCCGGAGCCTCAGCAGCGTCCCTTAGCTGAGAGTTGCGCTCGCTTTCTCAAACCGGCCGGAGTGCTCGTCATCACCACTCCTTCACCGCGGGTGGATCGTATCCTGAACTTGCTCTTAGCCTTGCGCCTCATCGATGGCATGTCGTTGGAAGAGCACTATGGGTTTGACCCTCGACAAACCCCGGCGCTTTTCTCCGTCCCGGGTTGACCCTGGTCAAATCGGCCACCTTCCAATGGGGGCTGAACCATCTGTTTGTATTCAGGAAGGCTGATGAGGTGGAGCGGCGGACCGACTGTTTCAGCCCTGTTTCGGCTCGAAATTGAGCAGCCAGGCACTAACAATGGGGGTCTTGGCCATAAAAAACCCAAGTGATCTGCTCCATGGCAGATCCTCTTGCCGAGGCACTACAGTTTGGCGTCTCCTTGCCTGGATCGGCCTTGGGACGGGATTGGCAATATTGGGCGCGGCGGTCTGGTTCAATGCGGTTTTTTATCCCGGTTACGGGCTGGCTGGCTTAGGGAAGGACCAATATCGCCAGGCCTTGCTGCGGGTGGGCGGCAGTTACGCGGCCTCTGAATCTCTGACCCTGGGTCCGATTTTACAATGCAATTTTAAACCCTTGGGGCCGGGGGATCGGGCCTACGCTTGGGGAACCCTGGGACTTCTCACCGCCAAAGGGGAAACCATCCCCCTCTGGGTGGCCCTTAAATGGTCTGGGCATCACTGGCAGAGGAGAAATTGTTTCTTACTGGCCGACCCCCGGGACCGGTGGCTTTTTGTCGAAAGCCGTTTAGGGCTGAGTAACTTCAAGAAAATCTCTTATACCCTGGAAAATATCCAGCGGGAGGAGTGGCGACGGCTCCGGGAAGTGTGGGGATGGCGCAAGACTTTGACGCCACCCAGTTCAGAATAGTGCACTGCTATTAAGCGGCGTTCATCTGCAAGTTAGAGGACGATATTGGGCTTTGGTCCTCCCGGCTGCAGATTTACCTCCGAGCAGCAGCAGGCTCGGCTGGGAGGCCTAAACAGCGGTGCAGCCGGGTTGGTCTTGGCCATGGGCGCATTGACATGGATCAGGCTCGTTTATCTCTGGATCAGGCGCCGAGCCAACTGGCTGCAGCCTTGCTGACCACCCCGGTAGTCTTGATCCTGTTTTCCTAAAAAGTGCCTGGGTTATGGGGTGGGCGCCCTTCCGGCTCCGGTCAGCCTCTCTGGCTCTCGAGGAAATTGCGTGTTATTATGGTTTCCAGCCAGGAAACGCGGCCCCTGCAGAAAGGCGGGTTCTTTTGAGTGTTTAAATTCGGGAGAAGCGGTTTCGGGGGGACAAGAGCGGAAGAATGCCCGATAATCATGGTTATGAACTTTAAGTTGCCTCAATCTTTTAAGATTATGCAGTTCTTTCTTATCCTTGCCTTGCCGTGGGATGGCTGGCGGGCCGTTCCGGCGCTTTGACGCCCGGGCGCACGCAGATCCAGCCTGCTCTTTTTAAGCTGTCGGCCGGCCCCAACGGGAACGTCTGCCAGAAAAACACCAGGGTGCCGAAACCATAATGATCCGCCTCAAGAAGTTCTACCGGGAGCGCGTGCTGCCAATCCTGGAAAGATTCGACCAGCTTTGTGATAGTCCCAGTTGGCAGCCGACCCTGGAGAAGCTGGAACAGGGCCTGACGGCAGCAAAGCAGGCGGCTTTGCAGTTGCCCCTTTTCTGGGTGGCCCTGGTTTTGATGGCCGCGGCGGTTTTGGCTTTCTGGCGCCCCAATTATTTTTTCATCCATGACGATTGGCGCACCCTGGCCCTGATGGTGAACCAGCCCCTGAAGCAATACGTGTTGCAGCCGGAAGGGGAGGAATGGTTCCCTTTTTTTCATCTGGCCTTTTATGGGCTGGTGCGGACCTGCGGAGACCACTATGGCCGGATGATCCTGGTCACCTGCCTGGTCACCGGCCTCAATGCCTTTTTGCTTTACCTTTTCCTGAGACGCCACCTGCGTGCGGACCTGGCCCTGGCTCTAAGCCTGTTCTATGCCGTGGCGGCAGTGCATCTGGCCACGACCCCCATGGCCTTTTATCTGTGCTACGGGCTCTGTCTGGCCTTTTTCCTGGCGGCCCTGTTGCTGACGGACCGCTTTAGCCGGTCCCCTTCCCCGGGTTTGCTCCTGGGGATTGGCCTGTGCGGCGCCCTCTCGGTCCTTTCCCATAACTACACCTTGCTGGCTCTGGCGGCCCTGCCGCTCTATCCGCTCTTTACCGGCAATCCCGACAACCGCCGGGGGTTTTGGGCCCTGAGTGCTATATTCCTGGCCGTGGGGCTGGTCTTTGCCCTGGGCTATTTTAAATTCGCCGGTATCAAGGCGGCGTCCTCCATCAACCACGGGCTTTTCACCCGCTTCCCCTTCTGGTATTTTCCCTTGCACTGGTTTGCCGGCGCCTTTGCCGCTCCCTTTACCTACATGTTTTACAACGACCGCCTGCCTCCCGGGCTGCAACTGGCCATCGGCGCCATTTTCTTTGGGTTCATCATGGCCATCATCTTCTTTTGGGGGAACCGGGCGGAAAAACGCCTGGGCCTTTGGGCCCTGGGGGTCAATGGCCTGCCCTTTCTGCTGGTGTCCCTGGTCCGATGCTATGACTACTTGGGGCAACCTTTCAGCCACCGTTACGGGGTTTTCACCTTCCTGGGGGCCTTGCTCCTGGTTGGCTTGGCCTGGACCATCGCCGCCCGCAAACTCCCCCACCGCCCTTGGTCCCAGGTGCTGGTGCCCCTGGTCGTAATAGCAGGGGTAATCCTGGGCCGGTTCTACCACACCCCGCATATCCAGAATCTTTATAAGACCCGGAGCCATATCGCCCGGATCACTTATGAGTTTTATGGGGAGAATGCCCCGGATGATCTGAACTCCCCGGAAGAAGCCAGCCGCATTTTTCTGATCCCCGATTACCCGGTTTTGACCGAAGGTCAAATTGTGGCCATCCGCCACTTTCTTAAAGACCCCGCGGGAGGCCCGCAACTCTCGGGCAGCCGCCTTGCGCCATGACTATGGCGTACCAAAACGAAGCCATAATTCCTGCATCCAAGATGCCGGTTAGATTCCCCGGGATTCCGGGCTGGGCCAGGACTGGCATTCGGGATTTTGCTGTGGTTTTCGTCAGGACCGGGTTTTTTTCGTGCTTGGGGCTAGCCGAATTAGGGGAGGGGCGATATCATTGGGCCTTGCTTCGGGTGGTCGGGAGTTACGCGGCCTCTGAATCATTTACCTTAAGGCCGATTTTACCGTTAATTTTGAATTGTTGGGACTGACATCAAGCCCTTTGCTTTGGGAACCTCGGGGCTGTTCGGTACAGATGGGGGAATAGTCTACCTCCGGGTGACGCTCAACCGCTTAGAAATGATAAGCCACCCCAAAGTTCACATCATACAGATGGTACGCGGTGAACATCGGAATGTAATGGTTGCCGGGAACATTCAAAATAACATCATCCACATCTACGTGGGTTTCCACAAACCGAAATTTAAAGGCCAGGTTGACAGAGACGTTCTTCAATACCATGTAACGAACGCCGGTTTCCACGGCGAAGCCCAGGTCCCCTTCGGTGGAGCGATAATCATTGCCAATATTTAAATGGGTGTTGGCGATAAACACCATGGGGCCGATGCCCACATAAGGTTGCAAACGTCCGAAAGGCACCTCCTTGTCAGGCAGGAAGCCATAACGATACATGAACAAGAAGCTGATACTATAAGCATAGCCGTTATTTTTTAAAATAAAATTTTGATTGATGGGCGTCACCAAAACCGATTGTGTGGGCCAGTTTAACGTTTGATAGCCGAAGTCTATTTCAAAGCCGAAGTGCTTCAACCAGCCCGGAAATTTAACGCCGCACATGCTTTCCCGGGTGAACCAGTAACCGGCCTTCGCCCCGTACATGATGGCCGGATTCACTCTGACATTCTTGGCATGATACGTAAAGTCGGTGATATCGGGATTACTTATGCGGAACTCGAAATTGGGGTTGACGTTATCGGGGAAGCTGGGGCCCAGATAAGCCCCGAGGTAGAATTCGGCCCAACCCAAGCTCGGATTTGCTGCTATCAAGGCAATAACTAAAATCATTGAAATCGTTTTTAATTTTTTCATATAATGATTCTTTCCCCCGTATTTTGCCGCCGCCGCATTTTACGAGCGACTATTTCTGTTAGCGGTCTTCTACTTTAGTAAAGAGTGACAATTTGTCAAGGAAAACTTGGAAGGGAACCAGCAGAATTTCCCCCTTAGCCCAGCAGACCAGTGCGCTGGACCTATCCGGATTTTCCAGATTCTGGCGGATGAATATGCTAATATGGGATATACTTATTTTCCCGCCGGGGGCAGTTTGCCTGCCGCCCTTAGGAAATTCTGCCTATTTGGGATCAACCGAGTGAGGCCGTCAAGTCAGTCGCCGAGGTGGAGGTCGTGGAGAAAACTGGGGGTGCTGGCAGCCGCATTTTTGCCGCTGCTTTCCTGCACCCAGCTCAGCAACCGGGATTACGTGAGGCAATATTCCCAATACCAGGGAGTCAAACATGTCGCCATCTTTATCCAACGGTGGCCGGCCTATCTGAAGCTGGCAAACCAGAGAGATCCGGGTGAAGATTTCATAAAAACCAGGAGCCTTTTTTTTGGACCGTGGCAGCCGGCAACCCCGCTGAACCTCAGAACCATAGATGTTGCAGATATCACCGATGCCGCCGTGGGGGAATTGCTCCAGCAAGTCCTGGAGCAAAAGGGGTATCAGCCGGTTCTGGTTGACAGTTGCAGCGGGCCTTCGGGGGTGCCGGTGCAAGAGCTGATGGCCGGATACCGGGCAGTGAATCCTGGGGTGGAGGGGTTCTTGTTCTGCTATTATTCTCCGTGTCTCTTTCTCTCTCAAGTCCAGAACCAGACCTCAAGGTGCGCGGGGAGATCTTGCAGTTTGCTGGAGATCATCCAGCTCCTGCACCCCGGCGGGGATTCCGTCGTTTGGGCCGGCCCCAGGTCAACGCAGGCCCCTAAGGATTCCATAAGTCACGCCTTTATCTACGTCTCCATGACTATGTTCAAAGTCAGGGATTGGCGCCCACTCTGGGAGGTCTCGGATTCCCAGGTCAGCGGCGGTATGGGGTTGATGATCTCCCAGTGTCCGCCGGGGCCGACCAAAGAGAATTATTGGGCCGACGCCGCTACCATCCAGCGGCTGATGTTGGAGAATCTCCGGTGCCGGCTGCGACACCTGGTGCCCGACGCTTTCTAAACGAGTCCCGAAGCTTTTTGAAAAAATTTGTCAGACTAACTGGTTACCCCCCAGGGATTAAAAAATGCTTGCCGCCTCCCCCTAGTTTATCGCATAATGACTCGGGGACATCCTCCTAGAAATTCTTCTATAAGAGAACATTATCATGGGCTTAAGAAGATTCATCAGCTTACTGTTGGTTTTTCTGATTTTGCTGCCGCCTACCCAAGGTTGGAGTCAGAAACTGGAAGATCAGGCAGAATTTTACCTCCAGAACATCGGCCCCCAGCAGGGGACAGGGCAGATTACGCCCTCAAGGCAACTGGGGACTCAGCCCACTACTCCCCAAACCCAGATCCCTGCCTTTAGACCGGAGCTGCCTGTGCAGAAACAGCCACTCCAAGCGCTGCCCCAGATATTAACTACCGCCCCACGGCAGATGGAGGAAATCTCGGGGGTGGAGAGACGGGCCTGGACGCAGAAGATGTTTCTGAAACAGTTCGGCTACAGTTTCTTTTACCAGGCGCCGGCTTCGTTTCTGCCTGTGCAGACAGTGCCCGTGGGCCCCGATTATATTATCGGTCCGGGAGATACGGTGCGAATCGTCGTCTGGGGCAGCGTGGACGGGGAATACAATATCAGGGTAGGCCGCGACGGCCAACTGGACATTCCCAAAGTGGGGGTAGTGCACGTCAGCAGCCTAAGTTTTAGGCAGCTGCGGGAAGTATTGGACCGGGAATTCTCTCGCCAATACACTAACTTCCAGATGAACGTCACCCTGGATAACCTGCGCACCATCACGGTTTACGTCGTGGGCCAGGCCAGATTTCCCGGAAGCTACGCGGTGTCTTCCCTCTCCACCCTGATCAGCGCTTTGTTTGCCGCCAGCGGTCCTAGTAAATCAGGCTCCCTGCGTAACATCGAGCTGCGCCGGGGCGCGAAGGTAGTCTCGCGCTTCGATATGTATGACTTCCTCCTCCGGGGCGACAAAAGCAAAGATTTGCGACTGCAAGCCGAGGACGTCATCTTTATCCCGCCCATCGGGCCTCTCGTGGCCGTTGGCACCCCGAAGTCCTTCAGAGAGATAGAAGAGGGAATCAAAAGTCTGGCCAGGTTGCAACTGGAAGAAGATCACGCCAAGCTCCAGATGCGGGAGGAAAAAACCAGCACCCAAGGCCAGGGCCTTACCTGGCGGCAAAGGGAAGATATTAAGATATTGTCCGGCGTCACTCCAGACCTGAAGTTGGAAGAACGGGAGTTGGAAGAGAAATTTAAAGAAAAAGAACAAGAAGAAAAAGCACTTTTTAAATCCTCACCCAAAAGCTGGATGGAACAGCAGACCCAGAGAGAAGAGGTCAGGTTCGAAAAGCGTTATGGGATGAGCTTGCAAGAAGCTTACGATAAGCTGATCCGGAGCAAATTGATGGAAGTCGGCGGGCCCGTCAAGGTTCCGGGGGTCTATGAACTGAAAGGCGAAAGGACTCTCAGCGATCTCCTAAAATTGGCGGGAGGCCTGGGAGACATTGCCTTCAAGGGTCGGGTGCAAGTATACCGGGTTCAGGGCCGCCAGGAGATGGTGTTATTCGATGAAAACCTGGAAAAGGTCTCTCACGGTTACCGGGACCTGCAGCTAAGTAACGGCGACTTTGTCAAAATCTTTCCGGTGCCGGAGCAGGTGGAAAAGAAGGTGGTGATCGCCGGAGCCGTCAAAACTCCGGGGGAATTCGGGTTTCATGACAATATGCGCGTCAAAGACCTGATTGACTACGCCGGCGGGTGCCTCCAACAGGCTGATAGGAGCGAGGCCGAGATTACCAGAGTAACCCTCGACTCCCAGGGACCACAGACGACCCGCATTTATTTCAAACTGTTTGGCGCGTTGAATGGAAGTCCCAGAGACAACCTGATCCTCCGTTCCAATGATTATCTCTTTGTTCGCACTGTGCCGGACTGGGACATTTACAAGACTGTGAAAGTCGAGGGAGAGGTCAAGTCCCCGGGAACCTATGCCATTAAGAAAGGGGAAACCTTGAGTTCGGTGCTGACCCGGGCCGGCGGGCTCACCGGTAAGGCATACCCCTTGGGAACCGTACTCACCCGGGTGAGCGCCAAAGAGATTCAAAGGCAACAATTGAAAGCCTCGATAGACCGTCTTGAAGCCGAGATGATAGCCTTGGCTGGTTCGAAAATGACCACTGGGGATACCTCTGAAGAAAGCAAGAGTGCGGAGGGCTTCTTTAAATCGCAGAAACAGATGATCGCCAGCCTGAGAAAAATTGAACCAATGGGCAGGGTAATTATCCATGTGGATGACCCGGAGCGCTTGCGGGGCACCCCCGATGACATCGAGCTCCAGGAAGGGGACACCTTAACCATCCCCACAGTGCCCCAAACAATTAATATCGTCGGAGCGGTCTTCAACCCCACCGCCATTGTGTATGCCCCCAACCGGACTGTGAGAGAATATCTTACCATTGCCGGGGGAGCCACCAAGATTGCCGATGACAAAGAAATTTACGTAATCAAAGTCAATGGCGCCGCCGTCAGTCGCAGAGGCTTCAAGATGTTGGGAGCCAGTTGGGACGGCACCAAATATGTATACCAACCCGGCGGTTTGAACTCATTGCCTCTGGACCCGGGAGATACCATCATCGTGCCGGAAAAGTTGGACCGGGTGCCCTGGCTCAAACCCTTCAAAGATGTGGCCACCATCCTCGGACAGATAGCGGTGACCGCAGGGGTCGCTTTGATTGCACTGAGATAATAGGCCGGGGCCGAAAGTGCGCCAAGGTTTAAAAATTCTGGGAATCCTTTGCCTGTGCCTGTCGGTGCCGAGCCAGCCGGTCAGGGCGGCCGGTCTGCTCAGCGGGCCTGATGCCACCTTCAACATGGAAATGTTTCTGCTGGGCACCATCGGCACCAGTATTCTGGCCTATGCGATTTACAAAAACAGCCCGGCGCAGCGGACCAGGGGATATCAGGAGGACTTGGGGCCGGGGGAGTGGTATTTCGGCGGCTATGTAGGATATTCTTATTTACCGCCGAATGACTGGAAGTTTACTGAGAACCTTACCAGCAACTTATTAGGCCCGGTGGCGAAGAATATTACTTTTCAACCGGGCGTGCTGGGAGGGATAAAATTCGGACGATTTTTTGACAGCCTCCCCTGGTTCGGGATCGAAGTGGAGACCAATTTCTCCCGCAATATTATCCGGGGAAAGCAGGGACGCCCCTTTCCCCCCCAACCGTCTCTGCCAACCCCCGTGCTTGACGGCCCCGACTATTTTATGGTCTGGGACCTGCAAAACAGTTTTATGTTCCGGTATGGCTTCCTCAAGGACAAAGAAGTAACCTTCGGTCGCCTGCAACCTTATATCGGCATCGGTCCCGGGTTTGAAGTAGTTTATGGTAAGTTTGATTCCCAGAAGAATTTTGCCATTGAGGCCCTGGCCGGGGTTAAATATATGGTTACCCAGAAAGTCGGACTCTTCCTGGAATACAAGTTCAGTTATCAATTTGCCATAGAATATCAAGACGTTATCACCAGTAATGGCAACACTTACACCTTTACCCAGGATCTCCCCCACCACCGGTTTGTCGCGGGCGTTTCCTATCACTTTAGGAATCTGTTTGGCAATTAAAACGAGCTTACCGCTCCCCTCACTTTTGCCGAGGCCAATGATCGGTCGCGGGCTGAGGTTGTCGATGAACAGCCTTTGTTGGGCCAGGAACCCGCGGAAATGACCACTGGTTAATTCTTCTTGAGTTTAAGGCCGATTAATGGTAATATTCGGGCTGAACGGGGGGAGGCCTAAAACCGTTTCAATAGGTTCTGCCTGGTTAGCCGGATTTATGAACTGGGCAAGAAAGCCAATCGGTCTCTCGAAGACTGATCAAGTGGAGATCTAGCCTCCTCGGCCCTCCTCTGGTTCACCACACCCGGTGCGACGCTGGCCTGGATTCTTCAGGCCACCATGCGGCCGGGTACAAAGCAGATATTTATAATATTCAGCCATGATAGCTCAAAGGATTCTTGAGGTTCTAAAGGCAGTCATCGGAGATACGGACGGCATTGCCCTCCATGAGCCGTACTTCGGCGGCAACGAATGGGCGTATACCAGGGAATGCTTGGATACCGGCTGGGTTTCGTTGGGCAAGTTTGTCGATAAATTCGAAACCATGCTGGTTGAGTTCACCGGGGCCAAGCGGGCCGTAGCCGTGGTTAATGGCACCGCGGCCTTGCATTTGAGCCTGCTGCTGGCAGGGGTGAGTCCTGGTGATGAAGTGATAGTCCCGGCCCTCACTTTTGTCGGCACGGCCAACGCGGTGAGCCATTGTGGCGCAGTGCCCCACTTCGTGGACAGCGAAGAGCGAACCCTGGGCCTGGATCCTTATAAATTGGCAGATTATCTCCGCCAAATTACCCGAAGGAGCCACGGCAGTTGCTTGAATAAAGCCACGGGCAGGCCTATTCGGGCCGTCGTGCCGATGCATACCTTCGGGCATCCGGTGGATCTCGAGCCCTTGGTGGAGGTTTGCCGTCGCTTCGGGCTGGAACTCGTCGAGGACGCGGCCGAGTCCCTGGGGTCCTATTATAAGGGCAGGCATGTGGGGAATTGGGGGAAGCTGGCGATTTTGAGCTTCAACGGCAATAAAACCATCACCACCGGCGGCGGCGGCGCCATTTTAACCAACGACGAAGAGTTGGGAAAACTGGCCAAGCACATTTCCTCTACCGCCAAAGTTTCCCATCAATGGCAATTTTTCCATGATCGGGTAGGGTATAACTATCGCCTGCCCAATATCAACGCTGCGCTGGGATGCGCTCAACTGGAGCAACTGCCAGTTTTTCTGGAGAAAAAACGGATCCTGGCCCAGCGGTACCGACAGTCCTTTTCCGGGCTCGAGGGGGTGCAGTTTTTTACGGAGCCGGAATTCGCTCGGAGCAATTACTGGCTTAATGTATTGCTGGTGGGCGCCAATCAGGCCAAAGATTCCGGGGCCGGTTCGCTGCCTAGGCGTGATCTGGTGGAAATACGACAGATTAGAGACGCGGTGCTGGACCTGACCAACGCCAACGGCATCATGACCCGACCGGTCTGGACACTTCTACCCAATTTGCCCATGTACAAGGATTTCCCCAAGATGGAGTTATCGGTGGCTGAGGAGATCGAACACCGGTTGATCAATATCCCCAGCAGCCCCGTGCTGGCTAACCTTCCGGGCCCAAGTGAAAAAACCGCCCTCACCAAGGCCACCCCTCGTAAACACGCCCCTGTTTTCATAATGGTGTCTGAATAAAGCAGGACGATTTTGGACCTGCACCAAGGTTCCTGCATAATCCAGGCTAAATGGAGTAGATAAATGAGAATTATATACATAGGTTGTGTTGAATTTAGCCTGCACTGTTTGCGAGTGATTATACAGAACCAGGGGGAGATTGTTGGCATTGTTACCATGCGTAACGCAGAGGAGAATAGTGATTATTGTGATCTGACTCCAATTGCGTTTGAGAATCATATTCCAATTCATTATTGCGATAACGTAAATGATCCTTATACGGTTGAATGGATTAAAAATAAGAGACCTGACATAATTTTCTGCTGGGGGCTCTCACAATTAATTAAGCCAGAGCTGTTGTCTATTGCACCTCAAGGAGTTATTGGGGTTCATCCCGCCCTTTTGCCGAAGAATAGGGGGCGGCATCCGCTTATTTGGGCGTTAGCACTGGGACTAAAGGAAAGTGGTTTGACATTTTTTCGTATGGATGAAGGGGCTGATTCCGGCCCAATACTCTCTCAACAGAGATTTGTAATTGATGAGAACGATGATGCAGGAACACTGTATACGAAAATAAAGGATTTGGCTGCGAAGCAAATCACCAATTTTCTGCCTGAGCTGACTTCTGGGGTAGCAAAGTTCATTCAGCAGGACCCACGAGAAGCAAATTACTGGCGTAAACGGTCACGGAAGGATGGGGTTGTGGATTGGCGGATGAGTACAGCCGCGATCTTGAATTTGGTGCGAGCCTTGTCCAGGCCCTATCCGGGTTCAGAAATTAGTTATAGCAACCAAAAAATCATCATTTGGAAGGTGCAAAAATATAGAGATTTTGTGGCAGATAATATAGAACCAGGTAGAGTAATAGCAAAGGCGGCAAACGGACCTGTGATCAGATGTTATGACGGTGCGATCATCCTCACCGAGTGCGAACCACCAGTTAGATTTGTAGTAGGAGACTATTTAGGATGAAGGTTTTGGTTATATCTGTGCACCCTGATGATGAAACCCTTGGCTGTGGGGGAACTATTCTTAAGCACGTGGGGCACGGGGACTCGGTATATTGGCTGATTATAACCTCAACGGTTGAAATTTTAGGATATTCTAACGAATTTATTGAGAAAAGGAAGCAGCAAATTACATCGGTTGCTAAAGCATACCGGTTTACCGAGACATATAACCTCGATTATCCGACCGCTAGATTGCATACCGTTGACTTAAGTGACCTAATTGCCAAAATTTCATTGGTCATTAACGATGTCAAACCTATGGTAGTCTATACAATTAACCGGTCGGATATTCATACAGATCATCAGGTTGTTGCAAGGGCTGTTATGAGTTCTACTAAGAGTTTTAGATACCCCTTTATTAAGCGTCTTCTGATGTATGAATGTTTGTCGGAAACTGAAATTGAGACCGTTGCAAAAGGGTTTAATCCCTTGCCATTCCTTTTCGGGGTTTGAAAAGGGATTAGTTAAGCTTAAACGACGACAGTTTTGGGTTTAGATCCGGCACCACCCACAAATTTTGTTTTGG